>ERZ773359.2037-NODE-2037-length-26361-cov-17.837185_pt1 | contig 26361 bp, 19 predicted proteins | sample MGYA00374955_ERZ773359 | MGnify/ENA primary metagenome ERZ773359 (study PRJEB29098, sample SAMN04486028) | biogas fermenter metagenome | study: EMG produced TPA metagenomics assembly of the Biogas fermentation microbial communities from Germany - Plant 4 DNA1...
GTCTCGGCAAAAGAAGCAGGCACCGAACGGAAATGGTGCCTGCTTGCCCATTCTTGGGGGGGCTTGTCGATGCTTACTTGCCTTTCGCTGCGTTGGCGCCGGCAATCCTTCCGAAGACGAAGATGTCGGCAATGGCATTGCCTCCAACCCGGTTGCCGGCGTGGATTCCTCCGGTCACTTCGCCAGCTGCATAGAGGCCGGGGATGATCTTGCCTTCCTTGTTCAACACGCGGCAGTCGGTATCGATCCGCACGCCGCCCATGGTGTGGTGAATTGAAGGCTTCATCGCTCGAGCAATATAAGGGGGTTCGACGGGATCGGTGAAGGAAGTCTTGCCAAAGTCAGGATCGTAGCCCTGTTCGACAAAGGAGTTGTACCTTTCCACTTCGCTCTTCAAGACTTCTGGATCGCAGCCGAGCTTGGCAGCCATCTCCTCTAGGGTGTCGGCGATGAAGACTACGTGGGACTCGGGAGTGGTGGCAGTACCAAGGCTCTTCAGCTCGTAAAACAGCGTCCCGTTGGCGAAGGCTGCTTTGGAGATCACATCCCGCTCGGCGTATTCATTAACAAACCGGCGACCCTCTTGATTGATGTACATGACGTTGGATCCGCCGCCCCCGGCGAGTAGACCTGTGTCTGCCCACCCGATAGGCATCAACTGGGTGTAGCCCATGCCGGTCAGATCCGCGCCAACGGCCAGGGCCATGATGATCCCTTCCCCGACGATCTCTTTTCGGTTGGTGGTCAGGATATTAGGATCAAGATCCGGCCAGTAGTTGTTGTACTCAAGGACCATCGCGGTGTTCCCGCCAAAACCGCCGGTGGCCAGCACAACGCCTTTTGTCCCGAACAGCTCCATGGGAGTGCCATCGGCCATGATAGCTTCAACTCCGACGACTCGCCCATCTTCCACGATGAGCTCCTTGCCGGTAACCTCGCACAGTATCTCGCCGCCATTGCTGGTGATGTACTTGGCCGGCTTGACGAAGAAGTCTTCCCACTTATCGACAGGCCCATTGGACCGCTTCCAAAGGGATCCTATGGGCTCGCCGAGGCGGTCCCGGAAGACGGTGCCGGCGGTCTTCTTGAGCCACTCCTGCGTCTCGAGGCTCTTGCGGCAAAGTATCTCAATGAAGTCGAAGCTGCCTTCGATGGTGGTTCCATCAAGACCTTGCCGCTTGCCGGCGAAGTAGGTTTGGATCACATGGAGCTCGACCGAGTCGAACATCATCGACGTATCACCGGCTAGGTAGGTCGCAATCTGCTCCTTAAGGACCCTCAATGTTGGGCGGAATTCCGGCGGAAGCTCCGTCTCGTCCATCTCCAGGAAAGACTGGAGCTTTTGATTCAATCCCGCCGCCGCCGGCGTCTTGGAGCTTAGGGCGGGATTAGCTGCGTTCCATGCACAGCCCGATATCAGAGTATTGCCGCCGATGGCCGCGTTTTTCTCGATCACAATGACCGAGGCGCCGTTTTCAACCGCACTCATCGCGGCGGCCATCCCTGCTCCGCCCGCGCCGATGACGACGACATCGGCGGTCTTGGTGATTTTCGGACCAGGCGTTTTCTTGATGACTTTGGCCCGCAAAGCATCGACATCGCCTCCTGCCTGCTTCACGCAGGAAGAGACTCCAGCGAGGATCGCATAGCTAGTGATGGTGGCTCCCGATACCGTGTCAAGGCCCAAAGCTTGGTGCTCCACAATTTGCCTGGGCAGCCGCTCGATCGCCGGATCAGCTACTCCCACCGTTTCTTTGTGCTCGAGGACCTCGACCGAGGTGATGGCATCACTGCTAAAGGTGGCCGACACCTTGATCGGTCCGTTGTGTCCCCTCACCTCGGCTGTGTACGTGCCGGGGTTGTAGGCGGCGAAGGCCCCGACTGTAAGGGTGAGGAGCAAGAGGAAGACTAAACACACAGTGACAGCCCGTTCAGCACCTGTTACCATCGGTAGACCTCCTTTTGGATGAAAAGTATGTGCAAGTGCACACAATAACAATAATTCCCCATGATGAGGGTCAAGTCCTGCAAATAGGCGCCAACTCATTGCTATAGGTGACGTAAAGGAGCCCATAGTCGCAAGATTGCTGTTAGTGTAAGCTGAAGGCGAGCTTGGCGGGGTCCTCGCTGGGATCCGTAGATTGCCAACTCCTTGGTCGCTTTTGCGAGGCCAAGTGGGGGAGTCCTACAGGCGGATATCCCCCCAGGGCAGGAGGGTGCCCGGGCAAAAAGCAGGCACCGGACGGGGCCGGTGCCTGCTTGGTATTTCGGAGGGTTTGTTTAGGTTAGTTTCCTTTCGCCGCGTTGGCGCCGGCAATCCTGCCGAAGACGAAGATGTCGGCAATGGCGTTGCCTCCAACCCGGTTGCCGGCGTGGATTCCTCCGGTCACTTCGCCAGCTGCATAGAGGCCGGGGATGATCTTGCCTTCCTTGTTCAACACGCGGCAGTCGGTATCGATCCGCACGCCGCCCATGGTGTGGTGAATTGAAGGCTTCATCGCCCGCGCCACATAGGGGGATTCGATGCGGTGGGTGAAGGAGGTCTTGCCAAAGTCAGGATCGTATCCCTGATCGACAAAGGAATTGTACCTGTCAACTTCGCTCTTGAGGACGGCCGGATCACAGCCGAGCTTGGCGGCCATCTCCTCTAGGGTGTCGGCGATGAAGACCACATGGGACTCCGGGGTGCCGACGGGGGTGACAAAATCGGAACCTAGGGTCTTAAGCTCGTAAAACAAGGTTCCATTGGCGAAGGCGGCCATGGAGATTACGTCCCGCTCGGCGTATTCATTAACAAACCGCCGCCCCTCCTGATTGATGTACATGACGTTGGAGCCGCCGCCAAGTGCGAGGAGGCCAGTGTCTGCCCAGCCGATGGGCATCAACTGGGTGTAGCCCATGCCGGTCAGATCCGCGCCCGCGGCCAGGGCCATAATGATCCCTTCCCCGACGATTTCTTTCCGGTTGGTGGTCAGGATATTGGGATCAAGATCCGGCCAGTAGTTGTTGTACTCGATCACCATCGCGGTGTTGCCGCCAAAACCGCCGGTGGCCAGCACAACCCCTTTCCTCGCGAACAGCTCCATGGGGGTGCCATCGACCATAACGGCCTTAACCCCAACGACTCGCCCATCTTCCACGATGAGCTCCTTGCCGGTGACCTCGCACAGTATCTCGCCGCCGTTGCTGGTGATGTACTTGGCCGGCTTGACGAAGAAATCTTCCCACTTATCGACCGGCCCATTGGACCGCTTCCAAAGGGATCCGATGGGCTCACCGAGGTTGTCCCGGAAGACGGTGCCGGCGGTCTTCTTGAGCCACTCCTGGGTCTCGAGGCTCTTGCGGCAGAGTATCTCAATGAAGTCGAAGCTGCCTTCGATGGTGGTTCCATCAAGACCTTGCCGCTTGCCGGCGAAGTAGGTTTGGATCACATGGAGCTCGACCGAGTCGAACATCATCGACGTATCACCGGCTAGGTAGGTCGCAATCTGCTCCTTAAGGACCCTCAATGTTGGGCGGAATTCCGGCGGAAGCTCCGTCTCGTCCATCTCCAGGAAAGACTGGAGCTTTTGATTCAATCCCGCCGCCGCCGGCGTCTTGGAGCTTAGGGCGGGATTAGCTGCGTTCCATGCACAGCCCGATATCAGAGTATTGCCGCCGATGGCCGCGTTTTTCTCGATCACAATGACCGAGGCGCCGTTTTCAACCGCACTCATCGCGGCGGCGATTCCTGCTCCGCCCGCGCCGATGACGACAACATCGGCAGTCTTGGTGATTTTTGGACCAGGCGTCTTTTCTATGACCTTGGCCCGCAAAGCATCGACATCGCCTCCTGCCTGCTTCACGCAGGAAGAGACCCCGGCCAGGACTGCATAGCTGGTGATGGTGGCCCCCGATACGGTGTCAAGGCCTAACGACTGATGCTCCACAATTTCCTTGGATAGACGCTCGATCGCGGGAGTGCCGACGCCCACGGTCTCTGCATGCTCGAGGACCTCTACCGCCGTGATGGCATCCTTGCTAAAGGTGGCCGAGACCTTTATCGGCCCGTTGTGTCCCCGCACCTCGGCTGTGTACGTGCCGGGGTTGTAGGCGGCGAAGGCTCCGACTGTGAGGGTGAGGAGCAGGGTGAAGGCAAGACACAAGGTGACAGTCTTCTTAGCGCGCGTTACCATGGGAAGACCTCCTTTGAAATGAAAATTATGTGCAAGTGACCACGATATCAAATAATTCTGTAGCAGAAGGACTAATTCCTTCGAATAATCCCAACTGTTTACTCCATAGGTTAGAGGGAAATTTCCACAACGTAAAGGCCGGGGTCTGCCCAAGGAGCCTCATCGGCTGAAGAGAAGGCTGGCTGGATCCGCTTGAGGATTCGCAGAGGGGGTTCCGGTTAGGTTTCTGCCAACGTCCCAAGCGGCTGGCGTCAAGGCAATAAAGGCACTCTTGTATTCAGGAAAAAGTGAATATCTGCCAAGGGAAGGATTGCGTGCCACCCTGCCGAATAGTCGATCCTGAAGGGCTAAGTGAGCCATTGGGAGGATTGGGCATGAAAAAGCCAAGACTTGGCCTTGCAGTCTTCGCTGCAGTTGGCATCATCCTTTTAGTACTGGTCGGTATCAAGATCAACCAAGGGATCAAGAGCCGGGGGCAGGCGGCAAGCCAAATGACCTTGAGACCCCGGAACGATCCGATCAGCGTCCAAGTAGAGCTGGTGAGCCGGGGAACGGTAGAAGAGATCGCGGTCCTTTCCGGAAGCCTCGAACCTTGCTACCAGGTAGATGTCTCTCCCCGCAGAGCAGGGCGCTTGGCCGGTGTGGAGGTGGAAGCCGGGCAGCGGGTCATGCCCGGGGATGTCCTCGCCGTGATGGAACACGATGATCTCTTGCTGCAGGAGCAGCAGTCCCTCGCGTCCCTGGCGGCCAGCCGCGGGAGCTTCAAGCGGGCCCAGGCCCAGCGGGACAAGGTGCAGGCGGATTATGAGCGGATTAAGCGCTTGTACGAAGAGCGGGCCGCCACCCAACAGGAGCTGAAGAACGTCCAAAACCAGCTGGAGGAGGCAAATATCCAGCTGGAGATCGCCAAGGCCCAGCTGGATCAGGCAGAGGCCAACTACGAGCTGCTCCAGCTCCAATTGCGTCAAGCCGTCATCGAAGCCCCCGTCGCGGGGGTCGTCATGGAGCTAAACGCGGTGCCGGGAAGTCAAGTGGGAGCCAACGCGCCTTTAGCGGCCATCGCTGGCATCGATCCCATCGAGGTCGTCTTTTTCATCCCGGAGCGGGACATCGGCCGCGTTGCGGTCGACCAAGAGCTGACAGTCTACGTGGACGCCTTTCCCGACCGGGCCTTTCCGGGGGCGGTTGCTCGCTTGGGAGCGGCCATCGAACCGCGCACCCGCACCCTCCAGGTGCGGGGGCGGATCCCAAACGAAGGCCTTCTCCTGCGCCCCGGCATGTTCGCTAAGGTGGAGCTGGTGACGGCCCGGGCGGAGGAAGTCTTGACCATACCCCGGGAAGCCCTCATGACCAGCACGGCCGGCTACTACGTTTTCGTCGCCAAAGAGGGCGCGGCCCACATGCAGACGATCCAGATAGGGCTTCAAGGGGCTGAGCGGGTCCAAGTCCTTGAAGGGCTGCAAGAGGGGGATGCGGTCATCACCGTCGGTCAACAAAGGCTGCAAGACGGTCGACCAATCCGGATTATCGGCCATGGCGATGGAGGGGGGAGCCGATGAACATCTCCCGTTTTGCCGTTCATCGCCCCGTCACCACCGCGATGATCTACATCGCGGTCACCCTCCTGGGTCTGTTTGCCCTCGGTCGGCTGGCCATCGACCTGATTCCGGAGCTGGCCTTTCCTTCTTTGAGCATCAGCACCTCTTATTCCGGCGTTGCTCCGGAAGAAATCGAAAGCCTCATCACCATCCCCATCGAACAGGCCGTCAGCACCGTGAGCGGCGTTGTCAGCATGGACTCCTTGTCCCGAGAAGGCAGCTCCCGGGTTACGCTGCGGTTTCCCTGGGGGACGGACTTGGAGGCGGCGGCCAACGAGGTGCGGGCCAGCGTGGAGAGGGTGCGATCCCGGTTGCCTGCGGAGGCGAGCGCTCCGTGGGTGGGGCGGTATGATCCCTCCCAAATGCCTATCATGACCCTCGGCCTCAGCGGCGAACTGGACCTTGCAGAGCTTCGCCGCTTGGCGGCAGAGGAGATCTCCTACTACCTTGAGCGGATTGACGGCGTGGCCGCAGTGACGGTCCAAGGGGGCCGCAGCCGGGAAGTCCGGGTGGAGCTGGATCCGGCTCGCCTGCAAGCCTACGGCCTTACCATCGATCAAATCGTCCAGGCCATCAGGGCCGAGAATTTCAACGTCCCCGCGGGCAGGATCGTCGTCGGCCAGTCCCAGTTTTCCCTGCGCACTTTAGGGGAGCTGCGGGCCGTGGAAGAACTGGAAGCCATTTTGGTTGCCAATCGCGATGGGGTTTCCATCCGGCTGGGGGATGTCGCCCAGATCCGCCCGGTAGCCGAGGATGCTGGAGCCATCGTGCGGGTCGATGGTATGCCGGGAGTGACCATTTCCATCCAGAAGCAATCGGGAGCCAATACTGTGCGGGTGTCTGATGCCGTTCGCCAAACGGTGGATGAGCTGTCCCTCCGCTACCCCAAGCTGAACATCAGGCCCCTCAACGACAGCTCCCGATTCATCCGCCAGGCGGTCAACAATGTGATCTTTTCGGGGATTGTCGGCGGGCTCTTGGCGGCCTTCATTCTGCTCTTTTTCCTAGGGAGCATTCGCTCTACCTTGATCATCTCCATCGCCATCCCCGTCTCCATCATCACCTCATTCATCCTGATCGATTGGGCGGGCATGACGTTGAATATCATGTCCTTGGGGGGCCTGGCCCTGGGGATCGGCATGCTCGTTGACAACTCCATCATTGTCCTGGAGAACATCTACAGGCATTTGAAAGGCGGCAAGGAGGTGAAGGAGGCGGCGGTGGAAGGCAGCGGCGAGATGGCCGCGGCGGTCATTGCCTCCACCTTGACCACCTTGGCGGTGTTCCTTCCCTTGATGTATCTCACGGGGATGACGGGCATCCTGTTCAGGCAGTTGTCCCTGATGGTGGCTTTTTCCTTGACATGTTCATTGGCCGTTTCTCTGACCCTGGTTCCCTTCCTCTGCTCCCGGCTGCTCAAGGCCGGGAGAAATGCCAGGTACTTGGATCGAATCCTGGAGGGCCTTGAGGAATCCTATGGGCATGTGCTGGCCAAAGCCGTCAAGCGTCCGGGAGTGGTGATCAGCACTGCCTGCCTGCTGATCGCCTTCAGCCTGGGACTCATCCCCTACCTGGGGAGCGAGTTTTCGCCCACCACCGACGAAGGGGCATTCTCCATCAGCTTCTCCCTCCCCCCGGGAACCCTCCTGGGGACGACCGATGAAATGGTCCGGCGGGTTGAGCAGTTGGTGCGGGAGACGGTCCCGGAGCTCGAGTCTATCAACGCTCGGGCCGGGTCAGGGGGAGGCCAGGGGGGAGGTATGGGCTTCTTGAACGTCACCCTGGTTCCCCGCAACCAAAGGGCCCGGTCGACCCAGGAAATCATCGCGGAGATGAGGGAAAAGCTGGCCGATATCCCCGGGCCTTCCTTCTGGGTGAGGGCCCAAAGCAGCTTTGCTGAACGGTTGGCCTCAGGAAGCCTTGGGGGCTCATCAGAACGCATCACCATCAACATTCAGGGGCAGGACTTGGACTTGGTGCGGGAGGTGGCCGATGAGCTGCGGGGGCTGGTCAGCCAAGTGCCCGGGGTGGTCAACGTGGGCCTGAGCCGGGAAGAAACCCAGCCGGAATTCGTCCTCCGGGTCGATCGACACCGGGCTGCCGAGTTTGGCCTGAGTACTTCCCAGGTGGCCAGCGCCGTCCAAGCTGCCGTGCAGGGGCGAGTTGCCACCCAGCTCCATGTCAACGGTCAGGAATACGGTGTCCGGGTGCAGCTGGCCGATGCAGGCAGCATGTCGCCCAAAGAGATCGAGACTTTGCCCATGTCCATCGGCGGCGGCGCCTACGTCCCCCTCCATACCGTGGCCGCCTTGAGCCTGCAAGACAGCCCGGCGGCCATTGAACGACTGAATCAGAAGCGGACGGTGCGGCTCACCGCATCCCCCGAGGGCCGGGATCTTGGGAGCGTCATGGGGGACATCCAGGCTGCGCTGGCGGATGTTGAACTGCCTGAAGGGGTGACCATCCATTACGGGGGCGAATGGGAAGAGCAGCAGCGGGCCTTCCGGGAGCTCTTGACGGTGCTGTGCCTCGCCGTGTCGTTGGTCTACATTGTCATGGCTTGTCAGTTTGAATCGCTCTTGGATCCTTTGATCATCATGTTTTCCGTGCCCTTCGCGTTGGTGGGAGTAGTCGTTACTCTCCTCATCACCGACACGCCCTTGACTACCCAGGCGCTAATGGGCCTGATCATGCTGGGGGGGATTGTGGTGAACAACGCCATCGTCCTTGTCGATTACGTCAATCTGCTGCGCTCTCGGGGAGTGCCTTTAGATGAAGCGGTCGTCGCCGGCTGCAAGACTAGGCTCCGCCCCATCATGATGACGACGGGGACGACGTGTCTTGCCCTCGTTCCCCTGGCCTTGGAGCTGGGAGAAGGGGCAGAGATTCAAGCTCCCCTGGCTAGGACGGTCATCGGCGGCCTTATGGCGGCCACCCTGGTCACCTTGATTCTGATCCCCACCATTTATCACCTGGTCCATCGCCGCCGCGTCCGCCGGGCAGGAGCTTCGGCTGTGCTAGTCCTCCTTTTGCTCTTGGCATCGCCTGGAGCTTTTGCCCAAGGGGCCATCACCCTGGAAGGAGCCTTCGCCCAGGCCCTGGAGACCAGCCATCGGGTGATGCAGGCCCGCTTAAAGCTGGAAGGGGCGGAGTCAAAGCTGAGGGAGCTGGAAGCATCCCGAGGGCCTCAGCTGATCCTCGATGGGGAGTGGCAGGGAACCGAGCCCGCCCAACGGGCCGGGGTGGCCTTCACCGCAAGAGGGTGGCTGCCGACGACGGAGCCCCTGAGCTGGCAGCTGGCCCGACTGGCTGTCGAAGGGGCCAGAAGGGAGCTGGCCGATGAAGAAGAGGCCGTTAAGCTGGCTGTGCTCGGGGCCTACGTCGATGTGCTAAAAAGCCAAGCGGCAGTCCAGGTAGCGCGGCTTGTGCAAGGGCAGCTCGACGCGCTCCTTGAGCAGGCAAGACTGCGCAAGGAGCTGGGCATGGCGGGGGAGTTGGAGCTGAGGCAGGCCCAAGCCCAGCAGCGAGCGGGGGAGCTCGCCTTGGCCAGGGCGGAAAACAGGCTGGAACTGGCCCGTGCCCGTCTGGCACAGGAAATGGGCGTCCCCTTGCCGGAGGAGGGCGAGCTTTTGCCGGTATCCCTCGATGCAGCGGCGGTCGACCTGGATGGGGCCCTCCATCGGCGCTGGGATGTTGCCCAGGCGCGGCTGAGGCTAGTACAGGCGGAACTGCAGGCGAAGGCCCGGGTCCGGGGGGATCGACCCGTCTTGACCATCAGCGGCAGTCTCCGGGGCGATGAGGGGAGCGCGAGGCTCGCCTGGGACACGAAAGACCGGGCCCTGTCCCTCACGGTACAGCGGGATCTCCTCCAGTATGGCGACCGGCCTGCGGGGAGCTTCCAGGAAGAGGGCTGGTCAGTGAATGTGGGCATCAGCTGGCCCATCTTCGATGGGGGAGAGGAAAAGGAACGCTCTTGGCAGGAGGAACTGGGCCTTGAGCAGCTGCGAGCGGCTCTTGCTCAGCAGGAGCTAGCGGCTTCCCTGGCGATCCAAGATGCCCTCCTGGCCGCCGAAGAAGCCGAGGCCCAAGTCGAACTAGCTTATCTTGACTGGCAGATGGCGGAAGAAAGACTCAGACTCATGGAAGAAGGACTGGCCATCGGTGCGCAGACGCCCTACGGGCTCCTTGAGGCGGAAATTGCCGCCGCTAGGGGCAAACAAGCCTGGCACGAAGCCCGGTGGAATGCGCTGCTTGCTCAGGCGCGGCTTCGTCGGGCAGCAGGGCAGCCGGTGTGGATGGAAGGGGAGGATTGAGGATGCGACGATTCATCTTGGTGATCCTGGCAGTTGTCGTGGCCGCTTGCACGGCCAGCGGGGAAGAGGCTCCTTTGTTCACCATGGAAGAAGCCGTGGCCATCGCCCAGCGGGACAGCATCGCCGCGGCCTTGGCTGACCTAACGCTGGAAGAGGCGCGCCTTGCCTACATGGAAGTGCAGGCCAATCAGATCCTGCGGCCCTCGGTGATCGCCCAGCAGCAGGGGGAAGATGCCTGGGAAGCGGCCCAGGCCGCCCGGCAGCTGGCTGAACTCGATTTGGCCCTGCAGGTAGAACAAGCTTATTACGATGTGCTGAGGACTGACCTGTCCATCGATCTGGCCAAGCGGGCCCTCGAGCAGGCGGAGGCCCAGCTGGAATCAACCCAGGTTCGCCACGGCCTGGGCATGGTGTCCGATGTGGATCTGCTCGCCGCCCAGTCCCAGGTGGCAACGGCCCAGTTGGAAGTGAACCGGGCCGAGGCGAGCGGCGCCACTGCCCGGATGCGCTTCAACCGGCTCCTGGGCCGGGAGCTGGATGCGCCCTTCCGTCTAGTTGATGAGTTCGCCTACGAGCCGGTGGATATGAGCTTGGAGGAGGCCCTGACCGCGGCCCTCAATACCAGGATCGAATTGAAAAGGGCCCGGGCCGCCGTTGCCTTGCGGGAGAAGGAGCTCATGGTGAACGATAATGAGTATACTCCAAGCCTTACCATCGCTAAGAGCCGCCTCGCCTTAGAGCGGGCCGAGGCGGAGCTTAGGGAGCGGGAAATTGACATCATCCTGGAGGTCCGGCAAAACTACCAGGCGGTCCGCGAGGGCCAGGAGCGGATCCCGATCCTCGAGACCAACCTGGCCCGGGCCCAGGAAACACTGCGGATCACTGGCATTCGTTATGAAGCGGGTGTGATTACCGCCATCGATCTCATCGATGCCCAGCGGGCGGCCTTCCAGGCGGAGCTCCAGCTAATTCAAGGCATTTTTGACTATAACATCGCCCTTGCTCGCTTCTACCGGAGCGCTGGGCTGGAGCCTCGCTAAGGCTGAACCAGCTTGGTGTAGGCGACGGCGTTGGCCGTCATCGCCAAGGGAACGGTGATCAGGAGGCCCCAGCCGCCGGGGATGGCGCCCAGGATGCTCAGGCCTCCCAGGGCGAGCTGGAGGAGGAACAGATTGAACCACCGGCGATGGACCAGTCTGCGGCTGGCTTCCATCGCCGACCAGAAATTAAGTCCTTCTTCGATGACGAAGGGGATGGCGAAGACATAACCGACGAACAAATAAAGTCCCGGGATCACCAGCAGGACGAAGCCGAGGATGATCAAGACGGAGGTGACTAGGCCCGTCAGCACTAGAGGGATGAAATATCGCTGCCAGACGCTGAAGATGTCGCCGAAGGAGACGGGCGAGCCCCGCAGTCGACGCAAAGCGATGTTGTAATGCCCGGCGATGAAGACTTCGTGGAGGATGGGAGCGAGGAAGCTCACCACGGGGATGGTCAGCAAGACGGCCAAGATCAGAGTGTAGCCCACGTAGATCCCCGCATCCTTGACGAAAAGCTGCCATCCTTCCCTTAAGCACTCACCTACCCTTACCTTGCGCGGTGGAATCTCCGCTCCGCAGTGGCGGCAGACGGATTCCCACGGCTCCACATCACGGCTGCAATCTGGACATAATCCCAATTGAGGCGCCTCCTGTCTTTTGAACGCTGTCCTTAGTCTTCTTCGGTCCCTGCAGTTTTTCCTTGTCCCCGATGGTCTGGGCAAGGCAAGGTCAGTCGGTGGCAGGAGTTGACTCCTCTGCCGGCGAATAACGGGGGGAAATGGTGCGAATTCACTTTGGGGAGGTATTTGGAAAAGATGCGGCGACTAATGTGGTTCGGGGCCATTTTGCTGGTATGTTTGCTGAGCTCCCCGCTGATCATGGCGTACGATGATGCTCAGGACGCCACTTTGGCTGAGATGCAAGCCCTCCTTGATGAATTAAGCGAAGCCATCTACAGGGCTGAGGTTGGCAGGTCTGCCCATCCGGCTTTCCTGGAGCACCTGCGGGATTTGGAGATGGGTCTGCAGGATCTTCTGTCCCGTCTGCGGACGAAGAGGGACGAGCCGGCGGAATGGGGCGCCTACATTCGTGCCGAAGATGCCAAGCCGATCCTGGAGCTGCAGCGGGTGTTGGGGGGCATCCAGTCCCCGGAAGAGGGAGTGTGGGAGACGGATCGGGGCACCCCGACCCTGGCCATCGTCCCTGATCAGGAATGCAGCAGTGTAGCTATCGAAGCGACGGTGACCTTCCTGAAGGGATATCGGGAGCTGAATTTTGGTCTGTACCACCCGGATGGATATATGGTGGCCGTGGGAGGGACGGGGGTTCACCGGGCTCGCGGCTTTGTGGGCGTGGGCGATGCCCGCACTCCAGGGGCCAAGTGGAGCAATCGCCAAGGCAAAGAAGCGGAGCTGGAGAGCAACCGGCCTTACCGCATCCGGGTCGAGGTGCGGCTGCGGAAGGACTCGACCAAGATCGATCTCCTGATTGACGGCGAAAGGGTCTTGTCGGAAGTGGGCGAGCCCGCCTTTGCCAGCGGTTATCCTGCCATCAGGACCTGGAACACCGAGGCCAGGATCGAAAACCTCACCATCGAAGAGCTGGCCTGGTGAGGAGGGCCATTGATCTTGTGCAGTATAGTTGCTACAATTAAGTAGTCGAGGGCCGGGCACCCACTGGAAGAAGATCCTTTGCTGGCGTGAAACCTGCTCCCCTCTTGCCCTCACGGGAGAGGGGAGTGTATTTTATAACTAGTGGTGCGAGACTAGTAGGGAAACCGTGCTGAGGGGAAAGGGCGGATTAGATGAATCATTATGACTTTCGGGTTGTCGAGGACAAATGGCAGCGATACTGGGAAGAGCACGGCTTTTATCAAGTCGAAGAAGATGCCAGCAAGCCCAAGTACTACTGCCTCGAGATGTTCCCATATCCATCGGGCCGCTTGCACATGGGCCATGTGCGCAATTATGCCATTGGCGATGTAGTCGCCCGATTTCACACCATGCGGGGCTACAACGTCCTCCATCCGATGGGGTGGGATGCCTTCGGTTTGCCCGCGGAAAACGCGGCCATCCAACGGAATATCCACCCCAGCGAGTGGACGCGCCATAACATAGAGTACATGCGCAGCCAGTTGAAGCGGATGGGTCTGAGCTATGACTGGCGGAGGGAAGTAACCTCTTGCTTGCCCGATTACTACCGCTGGACCCAGTGGCTGTTTCTGCAGTTGTACCACAATGGCCTCGCCTACAAGAAGGCCGCCGCGGTCAATTGGTGCCCATCCTGCAACACGGTGCTGGCCAACGAGCAGGTGGTCAATGATGCCTGCGAGCGGTGCGGCACCGCTGTTCAGAAGCGAGAGCTGGAACAATGGTTCTTCAGGATCACCAAGTACGCGGACCGGTTGTTGGACAACCTCGACAAGCTGGATGGGTGGCCCGAGAAGGTTAAGATCATGCAGGCCAACTGGATCGGCCGCAGCGAGGGTGCGGAGATCCTGTTCCCCGTCAAGGGCTTTGATGAGCAGCTCGCGGTGTTCACCACCCGCCCCGACACCATCTTCGGCGCCACTTACATGGTTTTGGCCCCCGAACACCCCTTGGTCGACAAACTGATTTCCGGGAGGCCGAACGAAGGGGCCATCCGGTCCTTCATTGCCAAAGTCACCGCCCAGGACGAGCTGGATCGGACCGCTGAGCACACGGAAAAGCTGGGGATGTTCACCGGGGGCTATTGCATCAACCCCGCAACTAAGGAAGAGATACCCATCTGGATCGGCAACTACGTGCTGATGGGATATGGGACGGGGGCCATCATGGCCGTCCCCGCCCACGATCAGCGGGACCTGGACTTCGCCCGCAAGTATGGGCTTAAGGTCCGGGTCGTCATTCAGCCGCCCGATGGGGACCTAGACGGCGAGACCATGGTTGAGGCTTACACTGGTCCCGGCAGTCTCGTCAATTCGGGCCAGTTCAACGGCCTGCCCAGTGAGGAGGCAATTGGCGCCATCACCAAGTTCTTAGAAGAACAAGGTCTGGGCCGCTTCCAAGTGAACTACCGTCTGCGGGACTGGCTGATCTCCCGGCAGCGATACTGGGGAGCGCCGATCCCCATCGTTTATTGCGACGAGTGCGGCACGGTGCCTGTCCCAGAAGAGGAGCTGCCTGTTTATCTGCCCATGGATGTTGCCTTCAAGCCGACGGGCCAATCGCCCTTGGTTGAGGCGGATGAGTTTGTCCATACCGAGTGCCCCCGTTGTGGAGGCAAGGCCAAGCGGGAGACGGACACCATGGACACCTTCGTGTGCTCCTCCTGGTACTTCCTGCGCTACGCCGATCCCCACAACGAATCATTGCCCTTCACCAAGGAGAAGGTTGACTACTGGATGCCTGTCGATCAATACATCGGCGGAGTGGAGCACGCTATCCTCCACTTGATGTACGCGCGGTTCTTCCAGATGGTCATCTCCGATTTGGGCCTGGTGACTGTGGACGAGCCTTTCCAGAATTTGCTCACCCAGGGCATGGTGCTCAAGGGCGGCATCAAGATGTCCAAGTCCAAGGGGAATATCGTTGATCCGGATCATATCATCAACGAGTATGGTTCTGATACGGCCCGGGTCTTCGTCCTGTTCGCCTCGCCCCCCGAGAAGGAACTGGAGTGGAGCGATGAGGGCGTCGAAGGAGCTTTTCGCTTCCTCAACCGGGTGTGGCGGCTCGTTGATGCCTACGCCGACCAGTTGGGGGAGCCGGGCATACTTGATCTCGACCGACTGACCAAGCAGGAGCGGGATCTTTGGCGCATCGTCAACCGGACCATCAAGAAGGTGACGGAGGATGTCGAAGACCGGTTCAACTTCAATACGGCCATCAGCAGCATCATGGAATTGACCAACGCCTTGTACCTGTACAAAGAAAGCGCCGGAGAAGTCAACCGGGACTTGCTGGCGGAGGCTTTGGAAAAGCTGCTCTTGCTCCTGGCTCCCTTCGCCCCCCACATCACCGAAGAGCTTTGGTCCAGGCTTGGTCGGACGGAAAGCATCCATTTGCAAAAGTGGCCCGACTACGATGAAGAAGCTCTCCAAGTCGAAGAGATGACCATCGTCATTCAGGTCAATGGCCGGGTGCGGGACCGGCTGGTGGTGCCCGTTGACATGGCCGAAGACGAATTGAAGGAGCGGGCCTTGGCCTTGCCCCGGGTGCAGGAGTTTGTGGACGGCAAGAAGGTCGTCAAAGTAATCTTGGTCCCGGGCAAGCTGGTAAACATCGTGGTCAAGTAGGGCTTTCCTCCGGCAGGAATCGAATGGGCCGATGGCGAAGAATCGTCCATCGGCCATTCTTGTCCCCGCAACACCGGTCAGCCCCAAGGAGGGAAGGCTCAGGTGTTGGATCTTAATCGGCGGGAACAAGTAGTCATCGTCCTGTTGGTCTTGTCCTTGAGTCTAGGTTCAGGTTTGTGGCTGCGGGCCTGCGTGTGGTCGGCGGCGGGTCCGGTGGAAATTCAGGTTGAGGAGATGGCCTTGCCGGAGCAGCTTCCCCCACCTCCCCAGGAAGATCGGGTATTGGATCCTAGGGTGAACATAAACACTGCTTCGGCGGAGCTCCTGGTCACCCTGCCCGGCATCGGCCCGGTGCTTGCCGAGCGGATTATTGCCTACCGGGAGGAGCATGGCCATTTCACTGCGTTGGAGGACCTCCTGCAAGTCAGCGGCATCGGGGAGAAAAAGCTGGCTGCTTTAGAGGACTTCATCCGCGTCGAGTAGTAATAAGTACCCGGTCCTCTTTGGGCCGGGCAGTTTGTTAGGCGGGACATGGTTTATTTCCCAGGCAAACAAGGAAGACTAGAATGAGCTGTCAGTCAAGGGGAAGGAGAGCTTTTACGTGGAAAGGGAGTTCCAAGATAGCTTGCTGCCGAACGGCATTCATCTCCATACCTACGTCACCGATCGGTTCAAAACGGTGCTGTGCAAACTCTACATCCACCAGCCCTTAGGGCCCAAGGCGAGCGCAACGGCCCTGTTGCCCTTTGTCCTCGGGAGGGGCTGCCGGACCTATCCCACCTTGCGGGACATCGCCCGCCGGCTGGAGGAGCTTTATGGAGCCATTTTCAGTGCGGATGTGGTCAAGATCGGCGAGCGCCAGCTGATTGAACTGGGCCTTTCCGTGCCGGAAGAGAAGGTCCTCGGAGTCTCAGGCCTGTTGGGTGAAGCCGTGCAGACCTTGGCCGAGGTGGTTTGCCATCCTTTGTTGGAAGGAGAGGGCTTCAATCAGGAGTATTTTCGCCAGGAGCGGGAGCTCCTCTTGCGCAAGATCGATGGCTTGATCAACGACAAGCCCCGTTATGCCATGCTGCGGCTCTTTCAGGAAATGTGCCCAAAGGAGCCCTTCGGGATCCACAAGTATGGGAGCAGGGAGGAAATCGAAGGCCTCACGGCGGCGTCTTTGTTTGCCCATTACCAAGAGATTCGTCAGGGGCAATGTGACCTGTTCGTTGTGGGCAATGTGAGCCCCTCCCAGGTGGAAGAAGCAGTCCAAGGAGCCTTTGCCGACGGATGGCGGTCCCGGGAGTTCCCCCCGGTCAGTGAAGGAACGCCCCAAGGCGGGGTGGAAATCAGGGAAGAGCAGGATGTCAACCAGGGGATCTTGGCCATGGGGATGCGCACCGGAGTCACTTACCGGGATGAGGATTACCCGGCCCTTCTTTTCTACAACGGCATCCTAGGAGGATTTCCCCATTCCAAGCTCTTCATCAATGTCAGGGAGCGGGCCAGCCTCGCCTATTTTGCCTTCTCTCGCCTAGAGCCCACCAAAGGGGTGCTGGCGGCCAGCGCCGGCATCGATGTGAATGAATATGAGCGGGCCCGGGACATCATCAAAGAACAAATCGACGCCTTGGCCGCGGGAGACATCTCCGATGAAGAGCTGGAGGCCACCAGGCGGGGGCTCATCCACCGCCAGCTCACCATCAGCGACGACCCCGCCGGGCTGGTCGACAGCCACCTGCTGGGACTCATCAACAATCGCATCCGCCCCCAAAGGGAGCTAATCGACCAATTGGGCCAAGTGGCCCGGGAGGATGTGGTCAGGGTGGCCCAGGGGGTCCAGCCCGATGTGACCTTCTTCCTGTGCGGTCCGCGGGAAAGGGAGGGAAACTAGATGCCCGTTGCCATCTTCAATGATATCTACCACCAGGTCGTTGAACCGGGCATAGACGTTTTTGTGCTGCCGCGGAAGTACAATAAGAAGTATGCAGTGGTAGGGGTCAAATACGGTTCCGTCGATAACGAGTTCATCGTCCCAGGCAAGGACGAAAGCGCAGTCGTGCCCGCGGGGATTGCCCACTTCCTCGAACATAAAATGTTCGATGAGGAATGGGGAAACGCCTTTGAACGCTTCTCCCAACTGGGGGCCTCGGCCAATGCCTACACCAGCTACACTGTCACCGCCTATTTATTCTCGGCAACCGCGGGCTTCTGGGACAGCTTTGAGCTGCTGTTGGATTTTGTCCAGCAGCCCTACTTCACTCCGGAGAGCGTGGCCAAAGAGAAGGGGATCATCCAACAGGAACTGATGATGATCGAAGATGATCCGGAGCGGAAGCTGTTCAGCAGCCTCTTGCAGTGTCTGTTCCAGCGCCATCCGGTCCGCATCGAAATCGGCGGCACCGTCGAGTCCATCGGGCAGATCACCCCGGAATTGCTTTATGATTGTCATCGCACCTTCTACCATCCGGCCAACATGGCCGTCTGCGTTGTGGGGGATGTGGACCCTGATCAAGTGACGGAGCGAGTCCGCGCGGACCTTCAAGGTCGAGACTACCAGCCCCAGGGGGAAATCCGCCGGATCATGCCCACCGAACCCCCGGAGGTCCATTGCCCCCGGATGGAGACGCGGATGCTCGTCTCCCGGCCCCGCCTTGGCATCGGCTTCAAGGAGGTGGGCCCTCCGTTGAAGGGCAAGGATTTGCTGCGACGGGAGGCGGCAACGAATCTCCTTCTCCAGGCCGTTTTAGGGCGCAGCTCGCCGCTCTACAGCGAACTCTATGAAGCGGGTCTCATCGATGACCAGTTCGGCCTGCGCTACTATGCCAGCGAACACTTCGGCTTCACCATGATCGAAGGGGAGACGGAGGCCCCCGACCTCCTTTACCAACGGATCATGGACGGACTGGCCAAGGCCCAGGATGAAGGAGTCGCCTTAGCTGACCTGGAGCGCCTGCGCAAGAAGACTATCGGCCGCTTGATCAATGCCTTTGATTCTTCCGATTATGTGGCTAACAGCGTGATAGGCTACCACTTTGAAGGGACCTCCCTGGGGGACTACCTGGACATCCTGCAGGATCTGACCCTGGCCGACTTGGAAGAACGCTGGCGGCACTTAGATCCAAAGGCCGCAGCTTCATCCATCATCCGACCAATGGAATAGCCATGGACTTCTGGGCTCCTGGCGGAGCCCTTTTTTGTTGGACCGGAGCCATCCTGGGGAATGCCGTCGCCCAATAGATCCAAAGCCTACAACAATCCGGTGTAACGGGGAAGACCCGATCCGCAAAGATAAAACCTTCTTCCCGGTCCGTCCCTCCTGATCGCGCCTTGCCAGGGAAATCAGGATCTGGGGAGAATATGTTACCAACATCCTCTGTTTAGGGAGGGGAGCCTTTGGACAAGAGGGAGCTTAGGCAGGCCAAGCTTGCGGAGCGAGATGGGCTGCCAGAAGCGGTCAGGCAAGAAAAAAGCAGGCTCATCGCCCAGCAGCTGTTTGACTTGCCGGCCTTCGTTGAAGCAAAGAAGGTCATGCTCTTTGCCAGCATGGGTTCGGAGGTGGACACGAAGGAGATGGCCCTGCGGGCTCTCGAAGAGGGCAAGCGGGTGGCCCTCCCTGTGACCCATCGGGAAACGAGACAGCTCATCCCCGGCTGGATAACTAGCTGGGATGAGCTGGTGCCGGGGGTCTGGGGGATTCTAGAACCTGACCGGAGCCGCCTGTGGCTGGCCCCTGTGGATGAAATTGACTTGGTCGTGGTGCCGGGGGTGGTTTTCGACCGGCAAGGCTACCGGATCGGCTACGGGGGCGGCTACTACGATCGCCTCCTGCCGCGGCTGCGGCCTGGCGCTCGCAGAATTGGCATCGCCTTTGCGGAACAAATAGTTGATGCGGTGCCCGCCCGCGAGTATGATATACCAGTGGATTTGGTGATTACCGACAAGGGGATCCTGACCTTTCCTGAGTAATACTGGCAATCCGTCGGTTATAGAATGTACGCGGAAGGGGAGGTGAGGCCATGGGAAAGCTGGTTTGGGCCTTGGTCTTTTGTTTGCTGATTGCCCTGCCTGCGGCGGCCGTTGAGCATCACCGGGGAGATCTGGTCCGCTTTGGCGGATCGGTCCACGTTCCGGAACAGATGCTGCTGGATGGGTCAGTCGTGGTCATCGGCGGCAGTGCCCGGGTCGATGGCCGGGTGATGGAGGATGTGGTGGTCATCGGGGGCGGCAGCCGGATCAATGGACCGGTAGGGGGAGATGTCTTCGCCGTCGGCGGGCTAGTTGTGCTGGAAGCCAACGCGCGGGTTGATGGCGATGTGACGGGCATCGGTCGGGGCGTGGAAATCCATCCCGGCGCTTTGGTCAGGGGGAAAACGGTCGATATGGGCATGCCCCATTTCTACCGGGGGAGAGGCTGGCTAGCTTTCTATCCCCATCCCGGCTTTCTTTGGCGCGGGATGAACGCCGCGGCCGTCGCCGCCCTGGCGGTGCTCTTAGGGGCCCTTTTCCCCGGAGCCTTGGATAATGTGGCTGGGGCCGTTGGCGGCCAGCCAGGCCGCTCCTTCTTGCTTGGCCTTGTCTTAGCTTTGGCCTTTGTCCCAGGGGCCCTCTTTCTGGTTTTGACCATCGTGGGCATCCCGCTGATTATGGTTCTCGCTGCCGGGTTTGTTGCCGCCTGGATGATGGGTTACGCGGCGGTCGCTTTGCTCATCGGTCGGCGCATCACCGGCGAGGGGCGGCTCGGGATGATCGTTGAGATTTTGGTCGGCGTGGTGATGCTTGGCCTCGTCCGTTTCCTGCCGGTCTTCGGCTGGCTCATCGGACTTGCCGCCGCCCTATTTGGTCTCGGTGCTGTCTTTGATACTAGGTTTGGTACCCGGCCGGCCAATTAAGTTTATGGGAAGGAAGGAAACAATGGTCGTATTTCGCAAAGCGACGATGCCGGACGTGGAGCAAATCCACGCGTTAGTGAATGATTACGCTGCCAAGGGGCTGATGCTCCCCAGGTCCCGCAATATGCTTTATGAGTGCTTGCGGGAGTTTACCGTCGTCGAAGAAGATGGGCGTTTCTTGGGCGCCGGCGGCCTCCATATCATCTGGGAAGACCTGGCGGAGATCCGGGCATTGGCTCTAGTGCCCGAGGCCCAGGGGAGGAAGCTGGGCAAGCAGCTGGTCCTGACCTTGCTGGAGGAGGCCCGCAGCCTCCACATTCCCCGGGTCTTTGCCTTGACCTACAATGTTGATTTTTTCGTCAGTTGTGGCTTTCGGGTGATTTCCAAGGACGATCTGCCCCATAAGGTTTGGAAAGAGTGCATCAACTGTCCCCAGTTCCCCAATTGCGATGAAATGGCCGTCATTCGCGACTTAGACATATAGTAAGGTGCGGCCCGTCCTCTCCCAGGTTATATCTCTCGCCTCCCATGAATAGATTTTGTACTAGTCTGGCGAAAGGGCGGTGAGGGGACATGTTCCGGCGCTTGCGCTATGGGCTCCGCCTGTTGGGGCTGCGGATGCGAAGGCGTTCATACGCCTGGACGAGGCGCCTGCCCCGGGCCGCGGTGCGAAACATGGGCCTTTTCTATGGCGGGCTGATCCTGGGAGCCTTGCTCCTCACCGTGGGCAGGTTCTATCCCGGCTTTTACAGCTCCCTGGCCACTGGCGCCTTCCGGGGCGCGGCCGCCCTCGTCTCCAGCTGCCAGCAGCTGATCATTCCCGCCATGATCGAAATCAGCGGGTCCGACTTGCCCAAGGAGATCCTGAAGAAGGGTTTGCCGATCTTGGAATTGGGCCCTGAGCCCTTCGACGGCCAAGATGCGGTGCGGAGCCTGGTGCGGGTGGTGACCAGCTTTGACTTGGCCGATCCGGCAACCTTCATTGCCGCGGGCCTGCCCCAGCTCCAAGGCTCCGGGTTGGAAGAGCTCCCCCGCATTGAGATCACCTTGCCCGAAAAGTCAGAGCCAGTCCAGGAAATCCCTGCTGCCGCTCTTCCCCCAAGGCAGCCGGCGCCCCGTCCCCGGGAGTGGGGGAGCAGGCCCCTCATCGTGGTCTACCATACCCATAATTCCGAAACCTACCATCGTCCGGGGATGAACCCCGCGCGCTTCAACGATTATCATCTCCGCAACACAACGGATACGGGGATCATGCGCGTCGGGCGGGAGTTTGCCCGGGTCATGCAGGAGCGGTACGGCATCCCCGTGCTCCATTCCCAGCGTCTCCACGACAGCGACGGGTTTCTTCGCAGCTACATCAACTCCCTCGACACCATCACCAGAATCCTGGCCGAGAACGACCAGGTGGAAGTGGTCCTCGACTTCCATCGGGATGGGGTGGCCAACGCGGATCTGACGACCACCATCAACGGGGAGGAGGTAGCCCAGATTCTCATCGTGGTGACCACCGATGATTATGGTCTGCCCCATCCCAACTGGCGGCGCAACCTAGCCTTCGCCCGCTTCCTCCACGAGCGGATGGAGGAGATGTATCCTGGGCTCTCCCGCGGCGTCAGGGTAGTGACCACCGCCCGTTACAACCTCCACGTCCATCCCCGGGCGCTCCTGCTGGAAATGGGCAACTACAACCATCCAGAGGAACTGGCCCTTCGCTCCGCACGCCTCCTGGCCGATGTGTTCGCGAAGGTGATGGCCGATCTGCCCCGTTAGTATTTTTTTCCTCTCTGGGGAACACTAAGGCTAAAGGCCCGGAAGGGATTGGGCCCCCGAGGGCGAATAACTCTTCCGGGGCGGGGGCCCGCCTTTTTTGTTCGATGGGAGGTTGCGGATGTGGGGCGGGGAGTGGTCAAATCGGCCGGTCTGATGATGACCGGCATCTTCATCAGCCGTGTTTTGGGCTTCATCCGGGAGCGGGCAGTGGCTCAGGTCTTCGGCCGGACGGCTGAGACTGATGCTTTCTTTGCCGCCTTTGCCATCCCCGACCTGATGTACTACATCCTCGTTGGGGGAGCCCTCAGTGCGGCCTTCATCCCCGTCTTCACCGGCTACCTGGCCAGGGGTCAAGAGGAGGAAGGCTGGCGGGTAGCCTCAACCTTCATCAACATCACCGTTTTGCTCTTGTTCCTTTGTACAGGCCTGGGGATCATCTTCGCTCCTTCCCTGGCCCCCTTGGTCGCCTACCAGTTCAGCGGCGATCAGCTATCATTGTTGATTCGGTTGATGCGGATCATGTTCCCCGCTGTTTTTTTCACCGCCCTGGCCGGCCTGACGATGGGGGTCCTCAACTCCTACCAGTACTTTTTCACTACTGCCCTGGGACCAATCATTTACAACACCGCCATCATCCTGTCCGCCTACCTCCTCGGTCCGCGCCTGGGGCTGACGGGGATGGCCCTGGGGGTTGTCCTGGGGGCCGTCGGCAACTTCTTGGTCCAGCTGCCGCCTTTCACGGAGCGGGCCGGAGGCTACGTTCCGACCATCGACATTAATCACGAGGGCATCAGACATATGGGCGGGCTGATGCTGCCCGCGCTCTTGGGCTTATCCATCGCCCAAATCAATTTGATCATCGGCCAGAATCTGGCCTCCGGCCTCGATGGGGGCATTACCGCGCTGCGCCTTGCCAACCGGCTCATCCAGTTTCCCCTGGGGGTGTTCGCCATGGGGATCTCCACCGCCCTGTTTCCCGAACTGACGCGGCTCGCCGCCAGGGACGAGGTCCAAGAATTCAAGCAGAGCTTTTCTTTAGGGCTGCGGGTAGTCTTCTTGATCACCATTCCCGCCGGGATGGGCCTCCTTGCCCTGCGGGTGCCCATTGTGCGGCTCCTTTTTGAGTCGGGCCAATTCACCTCCCGGGACACCCAGGCAACCGCGACGGCTCTGTTTTTCTACTCCTTCGGGCTGTTTTCCCAATCGGGGATCCAGCTCCTCACCAAGACCTTCTATTCAATCCGGGACACCCGCACTCCGGTCAAGATCGGCCTGCTGAATATCGTTGTCAATACGCTTCTCAGCATTTTCTTCCTGCGGAAGACCTCCCTTGGTCACGGGGGGCTGGCCTTAGCTTTTTCTTTGACAAGCCTGGTGAACTTGATGGTATTCTTGCACCTCCTTCGCCGACGGCTAGGGACAATCGACGGCCGGCGCATCGCGGCCGCCGCCTTGAAATCCATCTTCGCCTCCATCGTTATGGGCCTGGCCGTTGTGATGCTCGCGGGCCGCCTGGAAGGGATGCTCAATATGGCCCACTTCACCGGCCGCCTCCTCCAGGTGGGTCTGTCCATCCTGGCTGGCGTCCTCATCTACGCGGCCATGGTCTTTCTTCTCCGGATGGAGGAGGTGGGGTACATTATCCGCCTCCTCAAAGAGCGGCTGCCTGCGCGCTGAAGCCTCCCTGGTATAGGGCAGGGCAATGTGCACTGCCTTCATCATGTCCCTTAGCGTCACAATCGCTCCCCAGCCTTCATAATATGTAGCTGAATACAAGACTGTTGCCCGGCCGTCAAGGTGTTGTGCCGGTCACACTTCGAGGGGGATCGAGGTGCTTTTGAGTCAGCTGCCCGTCGGCAAGACGGGGGAAGTAGTGGCGATCACTTGCTCCGGCCTCGTGCGGCGACGGCTCCTCGACTTGGGGCTAGTCCCGGGCACCAAGATCCGGACCTTGCGCCAAAGTCCCGGGGGAGATCCCTTGGCTTTCAACATTCGCGGGGCGGTGATCGCTTTGCGCTTAGACACCGCCTCCCACGTCAAGATACGATCCCTAGATTGAACGGAGGGAAAAAGCATGAAGGGGCAGCCGCTGCAGCCTTTGCTTCGCTTTGGCATCGAGGATGCCGACTCCCCAGTGGTGGCGCTGGCAGGAAACCCCAATACGGGGAAGACGACGATCTTCAACGCCCTGACGGGCCTCAATCAGCATACGGGCAATTGGCCGGGCAAGACCGTTGTCCAGGCGAGGGGGAAATACTGTTATGGGGGGCAGGAAGTGATTCTAGTAGACCTGCCGGGCACCTACTCCCTCTTGGCCAATTCCGTGGAGGAGCAAATCGCCCGGGATTTCATCTACTTTGGCCGGCCCGATGCTACCATCGTCGTTGCCGACGCCACCTGCCTTGAGCGCAATTTGAATCTGCTGCTGCAGGTGGTGGAAATAACGCCCTTGGTCATCCTGTGCATCAACCTCATCGATGAAGCTAGGCGCAAACTAATCAAGATCGATTTTGCCAGACTCGCGGAGCGGTTGGGCATCCCCGTGGTCCCGGCATCGGCCCGGACCGGTGAAGGGTTGGAACTCTTGAAAAAGACTGTGCAGGACATGATCAGCGGAAAGCTCAAACCCTCGCCCAAGCCGATCATCTACGACGGGGAGGTGGAAGGCGCCCTGCACCAGATCCTGCCGGAAATCAAGGGCATCTTGGGGGATGATGCAACTAGCCGCTGGCTGGCCCTGCGCCTCTTGGAAGGGGATGAGACGGTCCTGGAAGGCATCCAGCACTATCTGCTGACGGACCCTCCCGCAAGGCTCGAGGAGGTGTTTGTATGAGCGCGGACCTCGGCCGGATATTGCAGCGGGCACAGGATCTTTCCTGCGGTCAAGATGCCGTGCGGGATAAAGTTGTTGCTCGCCTTTACCAGGAGGCCGAGTCCCTGGCGAGGGAAGTTGTCCTGACGGAAAAACCGGCCAGGGATTGGGACTCCACCATCGACGATATCCTCACCTCGAAAAGGTATGGCTACCCCTCGATGCTGGCCCTCTTGGCCTTAGTCCTTTGGCTGACCATCAGCGGCGCTAATATGCCGTCCCAGCTGCTCGCCCGCTTCCTCTTTGCGGTGGAAGGGTGGCTGAGCAGTCTATTCCTCCTCCTTCGGGCTCCAGACTGGCTCCACGGCCTCTTAATCCTCGGCGTCTACCGCTGCCTGGCCTGGGTAGTCTCCGTCATGCTGCCCCCGATGGCCATCTTCTTTCCTCTCTTCACCCTCCTGGAAGATCTAGGCTACCTGCCCCGGGTAGCCTTCAACTTGGACGCCTTTTTCCAGAAAGCGGGGGCCCATGGCAAACAAGCCCTCACTATGAGCATGGGCTTTGGCTGCAACGCGGCCGGGGTGATCGCCTGCCGCATCATCGAGTCCCCCCGGGAGCGACTGATCGCCATCTTGACCAACAACTTCGTCCCCTGCAACGGCCGCTTTCCAACCCTCATCGCCATGAGCAACATCTTCTTGGGAGCCGCAGCCCTTAACGGGGGATCGATCCTTGCCGTCCTTCTGGTGGCCGGGCTGGTGGTGGGGGGCATCGCCATCACCTTGGTGGTCTCAAGGCTCCTTTCCTCCACCCTCCTTAAGGGCATCCCATCCCATTTTGCCCTGGAGCTCCCCCCTTATCGGCCGCCCCAAGTGCTCCAGGTCATCGTCCGCTCCGTCTTCGACCGGACCTTGTTCGTCCTTTGGCGGGCGGTGAAGGTGGCCGCCCCCGCGGGGGCCGTCGCGTGGGCCCTGGCCAACATCTACGTGGATGGCCTTAGTCTGCTGAGCCATGCGGCCGGATTCTTCGAGCCTTTAGGCAGGGCCATGGGGCTTGACGGGGTGATCCTCCTTGCCTTCATCCTCGGACTTCCGGCCAACGAGATCGTCATTCCCATCATCCTGATGAGCTACCTCTCCGCCGGGGCCATGCTTGAACTTGAGGGCCTCCCAGCTTTGCGGGAGCTATTGCTGGCCAACGGCTGGACCTGGGTGACGGCCTTGAACATGATGCTTTTCTCCCTGCTCCATTTCCCCTGCGGCACCACCTTGCTCACCATCCACAAGGAAACCCAAAGCTGGAAATGGACGGCCCTGGCTGCCCTCATACCTACCGCGATCGGCGTTGCCCTTTGCTTCCTGGCGGCCCAGGGGGCAAGGCTCGTTGGGCTCTTCTAGAAGGGGGGATCCGGCATGCTGACGGAAAGCATGGAGGATTACCTGGCTTAGTGTAAAGTTACTGTAGGGTGCCCGGTAGGAATATTCTACCAGGGAGAGA
>ERZ773359.2041-NODE-2041-length-26316-cov-7.043829_pt1 | contig 26316 bp, 21 predicted proteins | sample MGYA00374955_ERZ773359 | MGnify/ENA primary metagenome ERZ773359 (study PRJEB29098, sample SAMN04486028) | biogas fermenter metagenome | study: EMG produced TPA metagenomics assembly of the Biogas fermentation microbial communities from Germany - Plant 4 DNA1...
TTAAGAGATAAAGCATGTTGGTCAACCAAAAAACCAACAACAATTTGACACCGTCTATAGATTATGTCTTAGTTGACAAAATATATGATCTTGCCTAAGATATTATAAGAATAGCTGTACAGTTTAATTAACGTATCTTCAGACATTTAGCAAAGGCAGGTTCAGAATATGAATAACAGGATGAAGAGAATCCTCGCTTCAATACTGTCGGTTTTTATTATTTTGTCGATACTCCTCGGTATTGTTTTAATGGGATTGAACTGATAATGGCCATATAATAGGCTCTATTATAGCAGATATAATATTTCTGATATTTATAATTTGGAAGGGAAGCGCCAGGCGCTTCCCTCTTTTATGCCATAACACAGTCAATTTTTACATGAAAAAACGGGTGCAAGATCTAACATTGTTCTAGCTGCTACGACCATGTAGTATGTTTCTTACCGTCATATTTGATGGGATTTGCCTTTTCTTTTGAGTGCTTCGCTTTTCCCTGAAGCTCTGGTACAGGAAATACCTCGTTTTTATGAAAATGTTGTTTCTTATTGCTTTCGGTGCCATGGGGTTCTTCAGGATCCGGCCTTCTCATACCTTTTTTAGCCATATGTTTACATTCCTTTCTTTTTGTTCTTTTTAAAAATGCATCCTTTACCGGTTTTAGATAAGTGGGTCTTACGATTATAGTTTTAGACACATGGGTGATTTATTATGCAAATTGAACATGCTGCCGCTCTTATAAACAGCGGTTCAGAGAAAAATAAAAAATGTTATGTAGCAACATTGGACTAGCCGGAATAATATGTAGTGAGCTTGTTCGACAAGACAAGCATAAAATTATCAGGAAGGAGTGATTGAATGAAGGAAAAAATACTTCAGGTACCTGTTATCGTCGGCAAGGGATCGGAACAGTTTTTTGTCGAAAAGGATCTTAATCTTGCACCGTCCAGTCCTCCGATATATAAAATCGAGAAGATTGATAAAAAAGTCGTTGTAACCGATGCGCATGTTATTCCGGGTAAAGTAATTTTCAACGCTTATATCTGGAAGAACGTTGCTTACAAAACCGTTGAGGACGTTTGTGACGGGGTTGTCTACGGAAAGATACACCATGTGACCTTCAAGATCCCCTTTGGCGGCTTTGTTGAAATGAAGCCCATAGGGTGTGACAAGTTTGACGAATGCGATAAGGCAGAGTTACTCGAAGCATTCGTTGAAGGTGAAAAGGACTTCTTACATAACGAGACAATGTGCAAAGGACAAAAAGTATTCTGCAGCCTGTTGGAAAAAGACGTTGTAAAGATAACCTTCAAGGTTGTCAGAACAGAACATGTTCCTGTTCCCTGCTTGGATGAAGAAGATAAGAAAGATAAGGATGAAAAATGCAAATGCGACAAAAAGGATGAAAAGAAAGACGACAAGTGCGACAAATTTGATAAGTACGACGATGGCAAGTACGATTTTAAAGATGACAAATGGGATAAACGTTATGATTGCAGAGGAGATTACTACGCCAATTACCGCGGAACATACTACAAAAGATGGTAACCTCCATTTCAGCATTTGAAAACAGGGGGCCATAGAGCCTCCCTGTTTTTTTAAGGCAACATAAAAAATCTATGATTTTTCGTATAACGGCACGTCTGAGAATGCAGGACCTCTTTCTGAAAGTTCCATTGATTTTTGGTACTCTGTCTGCTTTTCTTCGGTTTTTTATATCTTTTTGCCGTTACCCTGAAAAGCTTTCAGCGGAGCAGTAACGACCTTCAGCAAACGATACCCGCCTGAAAGATTATATACATTTTCAAAGCCGTTCTGAACAAGGATCCTTGAGGCGAGATATCCCCGAAAGCCAATCTGACAAAATACATAAACCGGTTTATTCGGATCAAGTTCGGATAAACGTTCTCTTAAATCATCCAAAGGAATATTTATGGAGCCTGTTATGGTTCCTTTTAAAAATTCCGCCTCGGTTCTTACATCCAGAATGGTTTCTTTGGCAGGGTCTAAACCTTTTACATCATGCCAGTGGAAAACTTTCATATCCCCGTTTATAATATTTGACGCAACGTAACCTGCCATGTTGACGGGGTCTTTTGCGGAACCGAAAGGAGGCGCATATGACAGTTCAAGATTCGTAAGGTCAAATACGTTCATTCCGGCCTTTATAGCTGTTGCTATGACATCTATACGCTTATCTACACCTTTGTATCCCGTAATCTGGGCGCCGAGGATCTTTCCGCTTTTTTTCCCGAACAGCAGCTTTATAGTCATATAGGTGGCTCCGGGATAGTAGCTTGCATTGGAAGCACTGAAAGTAAATGATTTTTCATAGTCAATACCGGCAGCGGTTAATGTTTTTTCATTACAACCGGTGGTTGCCACAGTCATATCAAAGACTTTCAGTATGGAGGTACCTAAAGTGCCTGCGTATGTGCTGTCTCTGCCGGCAATATTATCTGCCGCAATGCGTCCCTGGCGATTGGCAGGTGAGGCTAAAGGCACAAATACTTTATTTCCGGTAACGACATCTACCACCTCTGCCGCATCACCTACAGCGTAAATAAACGGATCGCTCGTTCTCATGTGATTGTCGGTCACGATACAATCCCGGATCCCTGTTTTAAGTCCTGCATCTTTCGCAAGCCGGTTTTCAGGTTTTACTCCCACTGCAAGAATCACCATATCGGCAAAAATATTGTTGCCGTTATTCAGTTTGATTTCATAAGTCCCATCATGGTAATAGAGTCCTGTAACCCCGCAATTCAAATATAATGATATACCCTTGCTTTGAATGTGCCTGTGGACTTCGGCAGCCATATCAAAATCCAGCGGCTGGATAACATGGTCGGATAGTTCGACGATTGAAACGTCAAGTCCCAATAAATGAAGGTTTTCAGCCATTTCGATCCCTATATATCCCGCACCTACGACCACAGCACGTTTAGGATTTTTCTGAGTGACATAATTTTTTATTCGGTACGTATCAGGGATATTTCTTAAGGTAAAGACACCCTCGGTGTTTACCCCTTCGATAGGCGGAACCACAGGCGCTGCGCCGGGGGACAGAATAAGATAATCGTAGCTTTCCTCATACACTTTTCCGTCGGCATCTTTTACTTCAACGGTTTTTTTATCCCGGTTGATTTTTATGACCTCACTTCTGACCCTGACATCAATGTTAAAACGCCTCCTGAATGATTCAGGTGTCTGGAGAGTCAAATTTTCCTCGTCGGTGATAACATCTCCTATATAATATGGAAGACCGCAATTGGCAAAAGAAATATAATCTCCTCTTTCCAACAGAATAATTTGGGCATGCTCGTCCAATCTTCTGAGCCTGGCAGCCGCAGTAGCGCCACCGGCTACACCACCCACAACTAAAACCTTCTTTTTCATAGATACGCTCCTTGTCTGTTTTACCGGATAAACCTGAAAAGTAGAATATATCAAAGGATAAAAAAATTCAGTGATAATATTACAAGATGGCTTGTCAAATTTTATTTTGATGCAGTATGATTTTTCCCCGGTTGAGGGTAACCTGCCCTTTTGCTTCCATTTCTTTCAAAAGGCGGCTTATTACTTCCCTGGCCGTTCCCAGTTCCGATGCAATGGCTTCATGGGTCGCATACAGGGGATATGTCCCTCCTGCGGTCTTGGTAATAAGAAAATCTTCAAGACGGTCGCTTGTCCGCTTAAACGTAACATTTTCAAGAAGTCCCAATAACGAATAGAACTTTGCCGACATGGACGAAAAGAAAAACTTCTGGATTGAAGGAACTCCATAAAAATATTTTTTGAATATTTCAACAGGGATAAATACGACATCGGATACCTGTTCGGCAGAAGCTGATACGGGGAAAGGAATATCTCCCGTACCAAGAATACATGCAACTGTAAGCACACAGGTCTCGCCTCTCCCGATACGGTAAAGAGTGATTTCCTTACCGTCGGAAGACAGCTTGTAAATCCTGATAGTGCCCGAAAGAACAAGAATGACTCCGGAACACCCCCGACTTTCGTCCATTAAAATCTGACACGGCTCTAATCTTTGGTGATACAAGGTATCGAGGAAATCATCCTGCTTATCTCCTAATTCAGAAATAAAAGGGAAAGCTTTTATTATGTCCGCTTTTACTTTTTCATCAAGCATAATACTTCCTCCAATTTATTCATATAATAGCACAGAACAATAAAAAAAGACAGGGTTTCACCTGTCTTTATACACTGTACCTTTTATATACAAATTACCCTGTCAGAGCATATTCTTGAAATCTTCCTTGCTTCTGAAGCCCACAACTTTATTGGTAGCTTTGCCCTGTTTAAAAGCAATGACCGTCGGTATGCTGATTACGCCGAATTTACTGGCTAATTCAGGTTCTTCGTCAACATTTACTTTTAATACTTTTACCTTGCCTTCCAATTCCCCGGCCAGTTCATCAAGCACCGGCGACAGCATGCGGCATGGACCGCACCATGGAGCCCAAAAGTCAACCAATACCGGTAAGCTTGAACTTGAAATTTCTCTATCGAAATCATTTTTCGTAACGTGTTTTACATTCATTGAAACACAACTCCCTTCAACGCTTCTTTAATATTAATATACCCGCTTTGCAGGGATTATTCTGTGATAAAGTTACAGTACAAAAAAATGTTTTATTGTGATATAATATTTAAGCTCGTAACAAAGATATCCTGATTTTTTAATAGATACATATATTTGGAGGTTCATGATGAAAATTTCAAATATACTAAAAACATCCGTATTATTTATTCTTTGCGCCACTTTGTTCGCCGGCTGCTCCAAGGGTACCAAAACCATAACCATAGGTCAGGGAGCAAATAAAGTTAAAATAACATATACACCCGGTTATCAGTTCTTTCCTGTTAAAGACGGGGATACCAAAGCTATCATCAAAACCAACATGGGTGATATTAAAATAAAACTGTTTCCCGAGAAAGCGGAAAAGGCTGTAGAGAATTTTGTTAAGCTTGCAAAAAGCGGTTATTATGATAATTTAACATTCCACAGGGTAATTGAAGATTTTATGATCCAGGGCGGAGATCCTAACGGTGATGGCACCGGCGGTGAGAGTATCTGGGGAGAGCCATTTAAAGATGAGTTTTCTATGGATCTCCATCATTATCGCGGAGCCCTTTCCATGGCCAATTCAGGCCGTGATACCAATGGCAGCCAGTTCTTTATAGTTCAGAAAAAAGACATGTCTGATGATGAAATAGAATATCTTAAACAAAGCGGCTTTCCGAAAGATATCATCAATCTTTATAAAGAACATGGCGGCACTCCATGGCTTGATTTCCAACATACCGTATTCGGCCAGGTTTACGAAGGGATGGAAATAGTTGATAAAATCGCAGCCGTTGACACAGATGAAAATGATAAGCCGTTGGAAGATGTCATAATACAGACTATTGAAATTACAGAAGGGAAAAAATAAGAGTCACAATGAACAGAAAGCAAGGCGGCAGGAGGTTTTTTGCCGCATTTCTTATAATATCAGGCATATTACTTTTTACTAATACAATTACCGCGCATAATTACTCCAATGACTGGAATTTCGGCGTCATACTCCCAGCTGTAATGGGACTTTGCTGTTTTGCGTATTCTGCGGTTTTGTTATGTACCAAGGGACCCGTTATAAAGAATAAAAGATTAAGAACAGCATTTATTGCCGTTTTTATGGTATGTGCCGTGTTCTTTATGGCGGTAGAAGCCCTGATTATAATTGATCCGTACATACACGGAAAGCAGCAGGCCGGAAAAGTGGATACCGTTATCGTTCTAGGCTGCGGCATATGGCCTGACGGCAGACCCACCCTGGCATTAAAGATGCGCCTGGATAAGGCAATTGAATATTATGAAGAAAATCCTCATGTAAATATAGTTGTTACAGGCGGACAGGGACCTAACGAGCCATATCCCGAGGCATTGGCTATGAAAGAGTACCTTCTTAACCATAATATACCCGAAGAAAAAATATTAACAGAAGATAAATCCACCAGCACGAGAGAAAATTTCGAATTCTCAAGGAGAATAATGAATCTTCCGGATGACAGGATTGAAAAGGTAGTCTTTGTAACCAACGACTTTCATGTATTGCGCGCCCGGATACTTGCCCGGAGGTTTGGTTTTGATGCGTATGCGATCCCTGCTTCGACACCAACGGTAATAGTATTTAACAGCTATCTGCGGGAATTCTTTGCGTTCGTTAAATCCATGGTAGTAGATTATTGAGACATTATTTGATTCAATTCGTGGTACCTTTTCTGGTTAATGTCATTCTGAGCGCCAGCGAAGAATCTTTGTATTGACAGAAAAGACCCTTGCGCCCGCCTAATCGTTGACATCAAAAACGGATACAAAGCTGTTTATAGCTTTAATTCCATATATCTTACGCCCTCACAAGGATTGTATACATATGGCTCAATGTCGTAGAATCCGAATGCTTTATATAATTCCTGCGCTTTTTTCATTGTCGCAAGCGTGTCAAGCCTCATAAAGCCATAATTCAATTCCCGTGCCTTTTCGATTACCTTTGAAATAAGCTGTTTTCCGATTCCCAGACCCCTGTACCCATTACGAACATACAGCCTTTTCATTTCACAGGTATCTTCGTTGATCTTGCGAAGTGCGACACAACCTGCCGGCCTGCCATCCGCTAAAGCCAATATCAAAGCTCCGTCCGGCGGACCGTATTTACCCGGCAGAGTCTCTAATTCTGAGTCGAAATTTTGAAAACAAAGATCTATATCAAGCGACTGAGCATATTCTAAAAAGAGTTGCCTGACTTCTTCCAGCATATATTGCCCGGTTATGATTTTAAACGCGATAATTGGTTTCCTGTGACTATTTATTGATTCCATATGATTTCTCCATGTTCATACAGAACTGTCCTTATCCTTGCCTAAAAGCACTGCGATAACTTCAGGGTATATTTCTTTTGCATGAGCCTTCCAGTTCCTGCAGATGGAGCGGGCATCATCCCTTGAGCCTACGGACAGCCTTATGTCAATAAGAGGATTAAAATCCTCCAGGATCTTGCATTTCACTTCATATTCGTTTTCATTCTCCAGGGTGTACTCAGCTACTACCGATGTTTCAAGGCGCAATACCGAACGTATGGCATCAATGTTTTTATCAAGCCTGGCTCTGATTCCGACAGGTACCAGGTTTATAAACATATCCAGTATTTTTTGACCTTCTTCCGAAAGGCTGTAATAATCCAGATCATCCCTGGTTTCAGTTATTATAAGCTTATCCCGCCGCATTTCATGAATGCTTTGCTGAAGGAGAAAATAGTTCATATAGCGGTTCTCCAGCATTATTCTTGTCAATTGCATATTGCTTATTGGTATTCGGACTTTATGCAGAAAATATAAAAGCAAAATTTTATTTTCGGCTTTTTCACGATTCTCCAAATCCATTCTTTGGTACCCCTGACATATTTCTTGATTAAATGCAAAAAGATAATATAATGACCCGTTACAGTATCCTAAACCTCTCGTTACTTTATAAGTATAATTAAAGTACGGTCGACTTACAACAAAAACTTAGGTACTTATGCATATTGCTTGCAGCAAGCAAAATAAGGTATAATTTTCAAAAATAAAAATGAGGGTGAGTTAATGGCAGGTACAATTACGGAAAAAATTCTCAGCCAACATATAATTGAGGGCGAAGCAAAAGCAGGTTGTGAGGTTGCCCTTAAGATAGATAACACACTTACCCAGGATGCGACAGGAACCATGGCTTATCTTCAATTCGAGGCCATTGGGATTGACAGGGTAAAGACTCAGTTCAGCGTCAGTTTCGTTGACCATAACACTCTCCAGACAGATTTCAAAAATGCTGATGATCACCGATTCCTGGAATCCATAGCAAAAAGATACGGGCTTTATTTTTCAAAACCCGGCAACGGAATCTGTCATCAAGTCTTTCTGGAGCGGTTTGCAATCCCCGGGAATACGCTTATAGGTTCTGACAGTCACACTCCAACCGCCGGCGGGATCGGCTGCTTTGCAATGGGAGCAGGCGGGCTTGATGTAGCCTGCACTATGGCAGGAGCGCCTTTTCGTATCAAATACCCCAAAATTGTGGGGATACGCCTTACCGGCAGGCTGAAGCCATGGGTTTCGGCAAAGGATGTCATTCTGGAAGTCCTGCGCCTGGTTGATGTAAAAGGCAATGTAGGAAAAGTTTTTGAGTATTTCGGAGAAGGCGTAAAAACTTTAAGCGTTCCGGATCGTGCCACAATAACGAATATGGGCACAGAGACCGGCTGTACCACAAGCATATTCCCAAGTGATGAAATAACCTATAATTTTTTAAAGGCTCAGGGCAGGGAAAAAGATTTCAGGCCATTGGAAGCTGAACATGACGCGGTTTATGATGAAGTCATTGAAATCGATCTTTCCCAAATAGAACCTATGGTTGCTCTTCCTCATAGTCCCGGTTCGGTTAAAAGGGTCAGAGAAGTGGGTCCTGTTAAGGTGGATCAGGTCGCCATAGGATCATGCACCAATTCTTCCCTCAGAGACCTTAAAACAGTTGCAAAGATCCTGGATAACAACACGATAGCAGATAACCTTCATGTATTTATCAGTCCCGGTTCGAGACAGGTGGTGGAACATCTTGTTGAGGACGGCGACTATGTTAAACTTGTGAGGGCAGGAGTCAGGATCATGGAAAATGCCTGCGGGGCATGTATCGGTATGGGATGTGCTCCTGCGTCCGGCAGTGTTTCTGTAAGAACATTCAATCGCAATTTTGAAGGCAGAAGCGGTACAAAGGATGCGAAGGTTTACCTGGTCAGTCCTGAAACAGCTGCAGCCACAGCAATTAAAGGAGTTTTAACAGATCCCAGGGATCTTGGGGATTATCCTTCAGTTACATTACCGGAAAAATTTATTGTTAATGACAATATGATCGTAAAGCCCCTCAGCGAAGAAGAAGCAAAAAAAGTCGAAGTAGTCAGGGGACCGAATATCAAGCCGTTACCCTCATTTGATCCTATTTCCGATACCCTTGAAGGGAACGTGCTGATAAAGGTGGGGGACAATATAACGACCGACCATATTATGCCTGCCGGAGCTAAGATCCTGCCTTTAAGAAGCAATATACCTGAAATATCCAGGTATGTATTTGAGGCAGTCGATCCTAAATTCTATGAAAAAGCCAGGGAGAACAACGGTGGATTTATTATCGGCGGCGAAAACTACGGCCAGGGATCCAGCCGGGAGCATGCGGCACTTGCGCCGAAATACCTGGGAGTCAAGGCAGTGATTGTGAAAAGCTTTGCCAGGATACATCTTGCCAACCTGATCAATTTCGGTATCGTACCTCTAACCTTTAAGAACCCTTCCGATTATGACAATATCAGCGAAGGAGACAGGATCGTCGTTGAAATCGGAGATTTGAAAGGAACCTGTGTTCTTAAGAACGTTACCAAAGGCATTACAATCGAGCTTGAACATACATTATCACCCCTGGATGCCGAAATACTGAAAGCGGGCGGGAAACTTCCATGGATCAAAAAGCAATTCTAATTATCAGGATAAATTACAGGAGGAAGCGATGTCTAAAATAATCATGAAAACTCCCCTCGTTGAGATGGACGGGGACGAAATGACCAGAGTAATATGGAAATGGATTAAAGAGATCCTGATTGAACCTTATGTTGAGCTGAAAACCGAGTATTATGATCTGGGACTGGAATACAGGGAAAAAACCAGGGATCAGGTTACCATCGATTCGGCCGAGGCCACAAAAAAGTATGGGGTAGCCGTAAAATGCGCCACTATTACTCCCAATGCAGCCCGTGTCAAGGAGTATAATCTTACTGAGATGTGGAAAAGCCCTAACGGGACTATACGTGCCATCCTGGACGGTACGGTATTCAGAGAACCCATCCTGGTCAAAGGGATAAACCCCTTTGTACGGACATGGAAAAAACCTATTTCCATAGCAAGACACGCGTATGGAGATGTGTACAAGAACACAGAGATGAAAGTAGAGGGACCGGGAAAGGCCGAACTGGTTTTTACCGATAAAGACGGAAATGAGACCAGGAAGACAATCCATGATTTTACCGGCCCGGGCATCATTATGGGGATGCACAATACGAAGAAATCGATAGAGAGCTTTGCACGTGCCTGCTTTAATTATGCTTTGGATAAAAAGCAGGATTTATGGTTTGCTACCAAGGATACAATATCAAAGACCTATGATCACAGCTTTAAAGACATATTCCAGGATATCTTTGATGCAGAGTATAAAGGTAAGTTTGAAGAAGCCGGTATTGAGTACTTTTATACGCTAATTGATGATGCGGTTGCAAGAGTTATGCGCTCGGAGGGCGGATTTATTTGGGCTTGCAAGAACTATGACGGAGACGTTATGTCGGACATGGTGGCATCGGCTTTCGGAAGCCTGGCCATGATGACCTCGGTTTTAGTTTCACCTGAAGGATATTATGAATATGAAGCAGCCCATGGCACGGTTCAGCGGCATTACTACCAATACCTTGAAGGAAAGGAGACCTCAACGAATTCGGTAGCCACTATTTTCGCCTGGACCGGAGCTTTGAGGAAAAGAGGCCAGCTTGATGAGCTTCCTGAACTGGTTGATTTTGCCGACAAGCTTGAAAAAGCCTGCCTGAAGACCATTGAAGAAGGCAAAATGACAAAGGATCTGGCTGCGCTGTCCGAACTGGAAAATAAGAAAGTTTTGAATACCAGGGACTTTTTATACGCAATACAGGATCAATTAAACTCAATAATAGGGTAAATATATCAGGTTATAATCCTGAATAATTAAAGGCAACAAGAATGATTCTTCGTTGGCGTCAGGAATTACATGTGGTTGTGGTCGCGAGCAGGGCACGGTGTCAATACTGCCACCCTGAGCAAGCCGGAGAATCCTATGCTTCAACGGAAGAAGATCTTTGGCTGATACTCAGGCTTCCATGCTGTTTGTTATCCTGAGCCTTTAAGAAGGACGAAGGTCTTAAGATTAAACATAATAATTAAAATAAGAGGAATATCGGTTAAAATGAAGTATGACGGCATTGTAATATACAGCGATCTTGACGGGACACTTCTGGATGCAGAAAGGAATTTGTCAAAAGAGAATTTGGACGCAATTAATTGGTTCATTTCACAAGGCGGCAGGTTCGGAGTGGCTACAGGACGAATGGAAAGAACTACTGACATTATGTTTCCTGATCTCCATCTGAATGTTCCGTCTATTTTTTTCAATGGCGCTATGGCTTATGATACAAGCTCCGGAAAGGTTTTGTTTAAGACCGTAATTTCGGGAGATCTTAAGCCTGTCCTGAAAAAATTCATATCGGAATATCCGGAAACATGCTGTGAAATAAATATTCACGGTAAAGCATATGTATTTAACCCCAACGATATTTTACAAACGCAGCTGGACAGAGAAGGGATTTTGGTTGAAGAAGCCAGGTGGGAGGATATCCCCGGTGAATGGATAAAAGTATTATTCATGGGAGACCACGGGACTTTGGAAAAAATTAAAGCTGATTTTGATAAACTGGGCAGGACCGATTTAAATATAGTTTTTTCCGAAGATGATATTCTGGATATAATGGAAAAAAGCGCATCAAAAGGCGCCGCTCTTTATAAACTGAAATCTATGTTCGGAGAAAACTGGCGCCTTGTCGTATCCATCGGAGACAATGACAATGATGCAGAATTGGTACAAAACGCTGATTTGGGCATTGCCGTAGGCAATGCGACTCCGGCTGTGAAAAGAGTTTCTGACTTTATAATTAAAGATCATAACACTCCTTGCATCCCGCAGGTATTGGAATTACTGGAATCCTATTTATAACGCGAGTTTTAACTCTTGATAAATGTTGGTAAATAATATTCAGTACTTGTTGGTTAGGGGTGCGGCAATAATGAAAAAAGTTAAATTTCCGGTGCTGCTGACAGTATATTTCTTACTGTTTTCAGTATACTCCAGTGCGGCAGCGGCCAGATCCGATAACTTCGATAATTCAAAAATAGAGCTCGGCACTGTTGGTGCAAGATATATTCCTTCAGCCCCGAAACGTATCAAAACAAGAGTTCAGAATAGTGTTGACAAGTACGATTATGACCTTTTCGGCCGGGAGAGGTTCGAATATTTTCCTTTGCAGCTTGGCGAGGGCGAATATAAGGTTTCTATTTTTGAAAATGTGACCGGCAATCGCTATCGCCAGGTGAAGACTCAAAGTATTAATGCAAAGATAAGCGATCCATTGGATGTTTTCAGGGCATCCGTTCAGACTGTGAACTGGAATCCTGATATGGATGCCATTATTAAGGCCGAAGAGTTAACCAGGGGCCTTAAGACCGATAAAGAAAAGATCACTGCTATATATAACTTTGTAATTGATACATTCAGCTATGATTATGACAAGATAAAAGGTATCGATTCTACGTATGTTCCTGATATAGAAAAAATTTACGATGATAAAAAGGGTATTTGTTATGATTATGCGGCTGTTTTTGCAGCCATGCTGCGAAGTCAGGATATCCCGGCGAAACTTGTAAAGGGATATTCGGATTTGGTTAACGGGTACCATGCCTGGAACGAGGTTTTTTTGAGCGATGAAAACAGGTGGATGGTCATTGATACTACTTATGACTCTGTGCTGAAGAAAAACAATAGGAAATTTGATATGGAGAAGAATAAGAAAAATTACAAAACCGCGAGGGAATACTAGAGCATAAGCTTGTACGATTTATTCCGACTTTGGCTTTTAGGCAAAATTGTTGCAGCGGATCATGAAGGATTCCATATTCCCGATTGGCAATTGTGCATAAACTATTGGTTAAACTTATAAAAACAAATATTAAAAACTTGCATTTAAATTGCAAGTTTTTTTTATTAAAATGTCATTGTATCTATAATATAAATAGTAATGCAGTATAGCGACATATTATGACAGGCTGAATAAATGACATTGATTATCATTGATTTCATGATTTATACGAAATATTTGAAAATGAAATATTTTATATAACGAGTTGCAAAAATCTCTTGACGGGCATCATAAGATTGTATAAAATTGATAGAATAAGATTTGAATAAATATACGATATCAGGTTAATCTACGAATATTTATGATATTAATGATAAATAAGTATATCCTGAGGTAAGATAATTTGCATAGCGGATTCAGCCCCAGATATTAGTTAAGAGAGAAGCAGAGGAGGTTATTTCATTGTACAGAGAGATGTCACAGGAAGCATTGGACAGCTATTTTGATATAGCAAGCCAGGCTGTAGAAATCAAGAACAGGTTCAAACCGGGAGTTTATGAAAAGTACAATGTTAAACGCGGGCTGAGAAATAAGGACGGCTCAGGTGTTCTGGTCGGTTTGACCGAAATCGGCGACGTTCATGCTTTTGTATTTGATGAAGGCGAAAAAGTGCCGGTTGAGGGCCGGCTTCTATACCGGGGCATTGACATTTATGATCTGGTAAATGGCTTTCTGTCCGAGGATCGTTTTGGGTTTGAGGAATGCGCATATCTTCTTTTGTTCGGAGATTTGCCAACCAAAACAGCTTTGGAACAGTTTAATAAGGTGCTGGGTTCCAGGAGAAAAATCAATGAAGATTTTGTCAGGGCCAATATATTAAATGCCCCAAGTCAGGATGTAATGAATAAAATGGCCCGCCTGATCCTTACAATGTATTCCTATGATAATAATCCTGATGACACCAGTATCAAAAATCTTCTGAGACAGAGCGTGGATTTGATTGCCAAATTCCCTGCCATGGCTGTGTATGGATACCAGGCAAAATCGCACTATCTGGACGGCAAGAGCCTGTATATACATAATCCGGATCCTGATTTGAGTACTGCCGAAAACATTCTCTTGATGCTGAGGCCTTCGAAGGAATATACCAAACTGGAAGCCACTGTTCTGGATTTAGCCCTTGTACTGCATGCCGAGCATGGAGGCGGTAACAACTCCACCTTTGCCACGCACGTAGTGTCATCCTCCGGAACTGACATTTATTCATCAGTTGCCGCGGCAATAGGAAGTCTTAAAGGTCCCAAACACGGCGGTGCCAATAATAAGGTCGTCAGTATGATGGCTGAAATTAAGAATGAGGTTAAGGATTGGGGCAGCGATGAACAAATCCGTGAATATCTTACCAAAATAATCAGGAAGGAAGCCTTTGACCGTACAGGACTTATATATGGAATGGGACATGCGGTTTATACTCTTTCCGACCCGAGATGTGTCTTATTGAAAGAACAAGCGGAAAAACTGGCTAAACAGGTTGGAAGGAGCGATGAATTCGAGCTTTATACCAGGATAGAAAAACTTGCGCCTCAAGTTTTCAGAGAAGTTCGGAATATTGATAAACCGATGTGTGCCAATATAGACTTTTACTCGGGCTTTGTTTATGATATGCTCGGAATTCCTCTGGAAATGAATACGCCGATTTTCGCTGTTGCAAGAATTGCCGGATGGTGCGCGCATATTATTGAAGAACATTTAAACGGCTGTAAGATTATCAGACCGGCCTACAAGTGTATTAAAAAACTGACTGAATATGTAAAAATGGAAGACAGAGTCTGAAAAGGAGCGTATGCTCCTTTTTTTATCGGTTTTTTTATTGTAAGGAATCGAAAATAATTATTTTATCTCCTGTCGAAAGAAAATAATACTGCACTAAAATGCTGATTAAGTGAGATTTGTTAAAATATCCTGACAGTTCTTGTATACCATATCCTACAAACGGTATAATGGTAACAAACTCTTCACATTACATAAGAAAAGCTGGTTTGTATGAAAAAAACAAAAATTGCCGCAATGGTATTGATAGTATGTTGCATATTCTCTGCAGCACAATATGTCTTTGCGGATTCAACATACAGATATGAATCCGAGTCCTGGAAGCTTTACCGATTGGGGCTCTTTGCCGGAGCTTCTCCCGACAGATTCAACCCTGATCTTGGAGCAAGGTTGGATCGCCAAATAGGGATTACTTTGCTGTTAAATTTATTTGGAGAAACTTCCAGAGTAAAACAATTATCATCGCAGGAAATAAACATGATATTATTTCCCTATTCAGATCAGGCTCTTATTTCCTCATGGGGCAGACCCTATATGGCATATGCTGTGAAAACCGGAATGATTGCGGGGACATCTCCGACAACACTTGGCCCCCTGGTTAAACTTGACGGAGTTTCTTTTGCGGCAATGATTTTGCGGTTTTTAGGCTATTCTGTTGAGCGAAAGGATTTTCCTGACTCAATTCGAACCCTGTGCAGCAAAGGAGGACTAAATCCATTCGATGCTGATTACTTCAATAAGCCTGAACTGATAAAAGATGATGCGATTGGCATGGCATACGGCTCTTTGTCGGCAGTATGCCCAAATGGGGAGAAGCTTATCGATAAGCTTATAAGCTCAGGTATTGTAGACAGGGAAACAGCTTTATCATTCAATCTCTTGCGAAATAATGAACCGACAAGTGTTGTTGCCTCGAATGGAGGCTCCAATGAAAGACCTGCCGATTATCAGAAAGTTTATGACTTAATAACCCATGCATTACTTATGGCTGAAACCAGTATTGAGCTGCCGAAGAATCAGTACACAGAAAAATTTTCCGATATAGTAGATATAGTTGATATGTGCCTGAGAGAGAACCCTGAGATTCTTTATTACAGAGGTTTTACATACAATCCCGACGGTATGTTGACGTTTAGATACAGCAAGGACAGTTCAACAATTTTATCCCACAGGGAAATGTTGGAAAGCAAAGTCAATGAAATTTTAGCACAGATAATAAGACCCGATATGACAGATTACCGGAAAGAACTTGCCATACATGATTATTTGGTAGAAAACTGCGAATATGATATGGATGCTGTCAACGGCAATGAAATAAAGCCGGAGTCCTTTACCGCTTATGGCGCATTATGTCTGGGCGTTGCTGTTTGCGAAGGATATGCGGAAGCCGCCAGTATACTGTTGAATCGTGCAGGGGTTGAAACTAAAATAATTACCGGCGCATCAAAGGGTGTCGGCCATGCGTGGAACTTGGTAAAAATAGATGGAGAGTTTTATCATCTTGACATTACCTGGGATGATCCTTACCAGGCAGATGAAAAATGCGGCATAAGGTACTACTATTTTAATCTTACTGACGCTGACATCAGCAGTGATCATCAATGGGACGAAAGCAAATACGAAGCCTGCACGGCAAAAGAGTATAATTATTATAAGTATAATGACATGGTTGTAGAAGATCAGGATGATTATATCGAAAGAGTTATTGATGAAGTCCAAAAAGGGAATACATCGATCACATTAAAAATATTGGAACCCGATCCAAAGAAATTCAATATTGGTTCGGCTGTTGAGACCATAGTGAATAAATTGTTTTTGCGTTGTCAGTACAGCTATAATAAAGACGTAAGGATAGCCATGGTTTCCTTTTATTAAATATATGTCTTATCACGTCTTTGTATGGTACAATGTGAAATGATGCTTATACATTAGAATGAGGTGCTTTGATTTGTATTTAAAATCTTTAGAGATACAAGGTTTTAAATCCTTTGCCGATAAAATTGTTTTACATTTCAATAAAGGGCAGACTTCGGTTGTAGGTCCCAACGGCAGCGGCAAGAGCAATATTGCTGATGCAGTAAGATGGGTTCTCGGCGAACAAAGCGCCAGGACTTTACGCGGCAGCAAGATGGAAGATGTCATTTTTGCCGGTACCCAGCACCGCAAACCTGTAGGGTTTGCTTCGGTTACAATAACCCTGGACAATTCCGATAAAATGCTCCCTGTTGACTTTACCGAAGTTACGGTTTCAAGGCGCATGTATCGTTCAGGGGAAAGCGAATACTATCTTAACAAGACCCAGTGCCGTCTGAAGGATATCCAGGAACTTTTTATGAATACCGGAGTAGGCCGTGAGGGTTATTCAATAATAGGCCAGGGGCGTATCGATGAGATCCTGAGTACCAAATCTGAAGAACGCAGACTTGTTTTTGAAGAAGCTGCCGGTATAACCAAATACAAGGCCCGCAAAAAAGAATCGGAGCGCAAGCTAGAAATCACCAGACAAAATCTGGCTCGTATAAATGATATCCTGATAGAACTGGAAAGCCAGTTGGGACCTCTCGCCCAGCAGGCCGAGACTGCGCGCCGGTATATAGATCTGAGCAATGAACTGAAAGGCATCGAGGTAAGTCTGTTTTTGGATACCATAGATAAGCTGAAGGCAAAGCTTGATGAAGTGGAAAACCAGACGCGGGAAATCAGGGAACAGATTGATGAAGAGAACAGAAAAATTGAAAACATTAAAAACAAAAACAGGAGTAAGAATGAGCGCCTGGAACTTCTGAAAACAGAGATGGAAGAGCTCAGGAGCCTGGTACATGGTATTGACAGTGAGATTGAAAAAAATGAAGGACATATCAGGCTGTGTGAAGAAAAAATAAACCATCTTATTGCCAATAACGAGAATTTCGGCAATGATATAAATTCTATCAAAGAGCGAATGAAAGCACTGGAATCGGATATTGAGAAGAAACAGTATCGCCTGCAGCAAATGATCCGGGATGAAGAGCGCTTCTCAAAGCTTCTGGAAGAGGCGGAAGAGGCTATGGCAGGTATCCTTGCAAGGCTTGATGAGGGGGAAAGGCTCATTGAGGAGGCCAAACAAGCCATTATGGATAAGCAGGATTCCTTATCTGATTCCAAAATACGGCTTAATAATCTGAAAAATGATATTGAAAACTATCAACAGCTCAAATCGAGGCTTTCGGAAGATATTCGTCAGTCAACCCTGGAAATTGACCGCGAAAACATGAAAAAAGAAGATTTGGATGCTTCGTTGAGAAAAACGAGAGAAAAAATAAATTTGTCCAAAAAAAGGCTCAATGAGCTGGAACTTAAAAAAGCCGAGATCCAAAATGAGCTAAACGGGAAGAAAGCTCAGCATGAAAGCATCAGCCGTTCCTACAGCGCATTGGAATCCCGGAACAGGGTGCTTCTGGATATGGAAGCCAGCATGGAGGGGTACAGCCAAAGCGTTAAGGCAATAAAGAGAGCTTGTCTTGAAGACAGGGATTTCGGACGGGGCATACATGGGCCTGTGGCTCAGCTTATTACTGTGGAGGAGCGTTTTGAGACTGCGATAGAAATCTCTCTGGGGGCAAGCCTTCAGAATATAGTGACTGATGATGAATATGCTGCGAAACGTGCAATAGAGTATTTAAAAAGGAATAACCTGGGCAGGGCTACATTCCTGCCTAAGTCGGCCATTAAACCCCGTACGCTGGATGAATCCCTGCTGGCGGAAATACGGCAAATGAAGGGATTTGAAGGTATTGCCGCCGAAAAGGTCAAATATGATAAACAATTTTCAGGGATCATTCTGAATCTTCTGGGCAGGACCGTGATAGTTGATAATATGGATTCGGGGATCCGAATGGCCAGGCAGTTTGATTTTATGTTCCGTATAGTGACCCTGGAAGGCGAACTTATAAATGCCGGAGGTTCAATGACAGGAGGCAGCAACGGCAGTAAATCCTCAAGCATAATCGGGCGCAACCGTGTTATCAAAGAAAATGAGGCAGAACTTAAGAGACTCGGTGCCCGGATGAAAACCATTGATGATGAAATAAGGATTTTAGAAACTGAACTGGCTGGTATCAGCAATGAATATGAACAGGAGCAGAAAGTATTATCGGAACTTGAACTGGTAAGATTAAGAGATGAAAATCATGTGGCTTCCATTTCGGATAACGTTAAGAAAATCACGGCAAAGCTTAATATGCTGAGACAGCAGGAAAAAGAAGCGGAAGAGCAGATAAAAGAGATCATGGCCGAGAGCGGGAAGGAATCTGAAAAAGTGAAGGCCATAGAAGAAGAAATACAGTTATTGAAAGCCAAGGTACAGGCTAACCAGCTTAAGAACAGGGATGAGCAGCAGAAACGTGATGAGCTGCACATGGATATAAATGATTACCGAGTTTCGGTCAACTCGATCAGGGAAAGCAAACAGAGTATTTTGGAACAGATTGAAATGCTCAATAATGAAAAAGGCAGCAATACCCTAAGCATTGAAAAACGTGAAGAAGAAAAGAAACGCAATTTGAAGCGTATCGAAGAGCTGCAGGCTGAAATCCAGGGCATTTTGAAAAAGAATTCAAGCCTTAAGGAGGAAAAGACAGGACGTGAACTTAAACTTGAGGCGCTTTCCGAAGAAAGAAGGGTATTGGAAGAAGAACTTTCCGGCATGCTGGACAAAGTCACTGATCATAACAGCACCATAATTGCTCTTCAGGAAATGCAAGGCAAGATCGAAGCGAAAAAAGCTAAGATGGAAAGCGAACTTGAGACATTCCAGAACAGGCTTTGGGACGAGTACGGCCTTACATATGGAAATGCTCTTGAACTGAGACAGGAAATAAACAATGTCAGAACTACCCAGAGCAGGATAAATGAATTAAAAGCTGAGATCAGGGAGCTGGGACCGGTAAATGTAGCGGCTATAGAGGATTATTCCAAAACAAAAGAACGCTATAACTTTATGAAGAATCAGCATGATGACCTGGTCAAGTCGGAAGAAAAACTGAGACGGGTTATCCAGGAAATAACCCAGGTGATGAAAAAACAGTTCATAGAGCAATTTGAGATAATAAACCGCAATTTCAATATTGTATTCAGGGAGTTATTTGAAGGCGGTTTTGCAGAAGTGCGGCTTGCCGATGAAGAAAATGTGCTGGAAAGCGGTATTGATATAATCGTACAGCCTCCGGGAAAGAAACTCCAGAATATGATGCTGCTTTCGGGCGGAGAAAGAGCCCTGGTGGCAATAGCCCTTATATTTGCCATATTGAGGATGAGGCCGGCTCCTTTTTACATACTGGATGAAATTGAGGCTTCGCTGGATGATGCAAATGTGTATAAGTTTGCTGAATACCTCAGGCGATATACCGACAAGCTGCAGTTCATAGTGATTACCCACAGAAAAGGCACAATGGAAGCCTCTGATATCCTGTATGGCGTTACCATGGAGGAGCACGGAGTATCCAAGGTAGTATCATTGCGAATGGATAACGATTTGAAGAAAAACGTGGGATAGAAGTTTACCGGTATACATAATTAAAATGAAAGGAATTTATTATGGCGAAAAATAAATGGTTTAACTGGGGAAAGAAGAAAGATACGGAAAAACAGGAAGATGCCCTTATTGAGTCCATCGAAGAGATTGAAGAAAATATAATAGAAAATACGACAGTTGAAGAAAAAAATGCTGATACTGAAAATATTGACGAGGACCAAACAAATCCTGAAGCGTCCGAAAATACCAAAGTAGGTTTTTTCGGAAGACTTAAAAACGGTCTGAAAAAGACCAGGGACTCGATAACACGAAGAATCGACGAAGTACTTGTTTCCTTTGGAAAAGTAGATGAGGAACTTTTTGAGGAGCTTGAAGAAATCCTGATAACATCCGACATGGGGATGACTACTTCCCTTAATATTATAGATGAGCTCAGGGAAAAGGTGAAAACCGGGAAGATCGCCGATACGAAAGGTGTTCGCGAAGCCCTGAAGGAGATAATAGCATCCAGGCTTACCGATGAGAACACCCGACTGAAGCTTGACACAAAGCCGTCGGTTATTGTGGTTATCGGGGTCAACGGCGTAGGTAAAACTACATCCATAGGCAAACTGGCGCATTACTTGAAAAACCAGGGTAAAAAGATTACCGTTGCTGCCGCTGATACATTCAGGGCAGCGGCCATTGATCAGCTGGAAATATGGACAAACAGGGCCGGTGCGGACTTAATAAAACATTCTGAAGGAGCAGACCCTTCAGCCGTAATTTTTGATGCCATTCAACACTGCAAATCAAAGAATACCGATGTGTTGATATGCGATACTGCAGGAAGGCTCCATACCAAGAAGAATCTTATGGAAGAATTAAGAAAGATCTTCAGGATCATTCGGCGGGAACTGCCCGATGCCGATATTGAAACTCTTCTGGTACTGGATGCTACCACAGGCCAGAATGCGGTTTCACAGGCTAAAACTTTTTCAGAGGTCTCCGAACTATCTGGGATTATTCTTACCAAGCTGGACGGAACTGCAAAAGGCGGAATTATAGTTTCCATAAAATCAGAATTAAATATACCGGTAAAATTTGTCGGTGTCGGCGAGCAAATGAACGATCTTCAGCCGTTTAATCCTTCGGAATTTGTTGAAGCCCTCTTCAGCGCTCAATAAGGCATGGCGTTTGATGGCTTATACGCGGCCTGGACAGCAACTTGTCAATATATACAAAAATATTGTTAAATAAATGTCAAATTATACATTATGTATCTTGACTTTTGATATGCCTAAGAGTATCATGATTTTAACGGTTTTAATTCAATAATCGGATGAAGACTTAGGGAGAGTGGCTGCTTAAGCACACCGAAGGAGTAAATCTCTCAGGTAAAAAGACCTAAGTCGGACGGATCTCTGGAGAGACCTTTTTGAAAGGCGCCGAAGGGGCAAATCCATATTATGGATGACTCTCTCAGGCAAAAGGACAGAGGGTGAAACAATAAGCGATAGCGTCATTCTGAATGTAGCGAAGTGGAGAAAGAATCCTTGTGATTCTCAGGGCTTTATTTTGGATCTTATCAGGATGACTGATGTCGGCTACTGTTTTTGCTTATCACAAAAAGGGTGCTTGATCAGAGGTCAAACGATTGTTAGTTTGGCTTTTTTAATTGTTAAAGCCGGTTTTATAGTTAATTTTCAGGAGGTAGAACTATGGCCAAAATAATTGTAACAGACAAAATGGCAGCAAACGGAATTGAGTACCTTAAAAGTAAGGGGCATCAGGTAGATACACCATTTGGGATTTCTCCGGAAGAACTTGAGAAGGTTATAGACCAATATGACGCAATTATCGTGAGAAGCGCAACAAAGGTAAAAGGAGCCGTTCTTGCAAAGGCTGTGAATCTTAAAGTCGCCGGCCGCGCTGGTAATGGCGTGGATAATATTGATGTTGAAGAGTGCACCAGAAGAGGCATAACAGTAGTGAATACTCCCGACGGGAATACCATGGCGGCGGCAGAAATGACGGTAGCATTGATTTTTGCTTGTTTCAGAAACATTCCGCAAGCCTACCATGCTGCAAAAAACAAGGATTTCCGCAGAAACAAGTTTATTGGGGAAGAATTGGACGGCAAAACTGCGGGTATTATAGGTCTTGGCAAAATCGGATCGGTTGTGGCAAAGAAACTTAAGGGTATCGGAATGAATGTTGTCGGATACGATCCTTACATATCTGATGAGCGTGTTGCCAGCCTTGGAGTTACTCGTGTGGAAAACCTTGACGACCTGCTGAAAGTTGCCGATTTAATCACCATACACATACCCAAAACTCCTGAAAGCAAAAACCTTATCGGAGCAAGAGAACTTGCCCTGTGTAAAAAAGGCGTTCGTATCGTCAATGTTGCCAGGGGAGGCATGATTGATGAAAAGGCTCTTTATGACGCCATTGTTTCCGGACATGTTGCAGGCGCAGCGCTTGACGTTCAGGAGGTTGAACCCAATTTCAACAAGGCTCCGGAGGAACAGGACTATTGGAACCCGCTTTTGGATCTGGATCAGGTAATTTTTACACCTCATCTCGGGGCATCCACTAAAGAAGCCAATGTCAACTGCTCATTAGGCGTGGCGAAAAATGTTGAAGCGGTACTTAACGGAGAATTGGTAGCAGCGGTTAATATGCCTCATTTCTCCGGCGATATTGAAGCGCTTAAGCCATATATAAACCTGGGTGAAAAGCTGGGAGCAATATATTACCAGGCTGAACAGGAACGGGTACAGAAAATCGAGATCGTATACAGCGGTGATTTGGTCGATCAATCCACCAAGCCGATCACTCTGGCAATAATTAAAGGATTCTTATCTGTCGTCAGCGAGTCTGAAGTCAATTATGTCAATGCTCAGCTTAAGCTTAATGAAATGGGCGTGGAACTCATTGAGAGCAAGTCCAGCAATCTTGAGAAATATACCAATCTCATCACCGTTAAATTCTACAGAAAGAGTAATGTGATTTCAGTGGCTGGTACGGTATTTGGCAAGGATTCGATCCGCATAGTCAACTTCTTCGGGTATAAACTGGACTTTGAGCCTACAAAGTATGTCCTGGCATTGCAGAACATGGACGTTCCGGGTATAATCGGCAAGGTGGGAACCCTTTTGGGCCAGAATGATATCAATATTGCAGCAATGCAATGGAGCCGCCGTGATCCAAGCTCAAAAAAGGCAGTATCATTTGTAAGCGTGGACACTGACGTATCTGATGACATAGTTGAAAAATTGCGCAATACGGATGGAATTCTTAAGGTTTCAAGGTTATACTTTTAACATTTAAACGTTTGGGAGGAATACCGTGGATAAGAATTTGAAAGCTGTTATAACCAAACAGGTGGAAAGAACCATGAATAACCTTGTAAAAAACAACATGATGGCTTTTTATGTTGAGAACAGGGATGAGGTTGTTGACAAGGTTGCCGAATTAATCAATGAAGGCGAGACGGTAGCTGTAGGCGGGTCCATTACTCTGGCTGAAACCGGCGTACTGGAGCATTTAAGGTCAGGACGTTATAACTTTTTGGACAGATACAAGGAAGGATTGACAAAGGAAGATATTGAAGAGATATACAGGAAATCCTTTTTTGCTGACACCTATTTGACAAGCTCCAATGCCATAACTGAAGACGGAGAACTCTATAATGTGGATGGCAATGGGAATCGGGTAGCCGCAATGATATATGGTCCCAAAAGTGTTATCGTGGTTGCGGGGATCAATAAGATCGTTAAAAATGCAGATGAGGCTGTTGAAAGAGTAAGACGGATCGCAGCGCCCGCCAATACAGTAAGATTAAATAAAAATACACCATGTACCAAAACCGGATACTGTATGGACTGCAGGACTGAAGACCGTATTTGCTGCTCATATACGATTTTCAGGCAACAGAGAGAAAAAGGCCGTATAAAGGTTATCCTGGTTGGGGAAAGTCTTGGTTATTAAGGTTATGAAGATAATGCTGTATAAGCAAAAAGTCAGTGAAAAGCGGGGAATAATTCCCCGCTTTTTTGCAGCGGTTTATTATGATATATTATTCATAAATCATTAGACCCCAAAGGAGGCACAAATATTTTGAAACAAAAGATCGGTCTGGTATCCCTGGGTTGTCCTAAAAATCTTGTGGACAGCGAAATTATGCTGGGAATTTTAAGGGATGCAGGCTATGAACTGACTGAGAAGCATGAAACTGCAGATGTGATTATAGTAAATACCTGCGCTTTTATCGGAGATGCCAAGGAAGAGGCTGTAATGACTGTTTTGGAAGCCGCCCGGTACAAGGAAGAAGGAAATTTAAAGCTTTTAGTAGTCACAGGCTGCCTGGCAGAACGATACAAAGCAGATATATATAAAGAAATACCTGAAGTTGATGTAGTGGTAGGGACCGGCAGTATAGACCAAATACCCTCGATTATCGGAAAACGTCTGGCGGAAGGTTCAACTGAAAAAACAGTATACGCAAATACTCCGAATACCGTTGATTATTTGGAACTTACACGCCTGGTGACCGACGGAAAGCCATACGGTTATTTAAAAATTGCCGAAGGCTGCTCCAACAGGTGTACTTACTGTATAATACCAAGCCTGAGAGGAGACTACAGAAGCCGTACGATAGAAAATATCATTAAAGAAGCAAAGCTTTTGGCTCAAAGAGGTAAAAAAGAGATTATCCTGATAGCCCAGGACGTTACACGTTACGGAACAGATATTTATAAAGAAAAGAAGCTTGTGGAACTGGTGCGTGAAATCAGCAGGATCGAAGAAGTTGAGCGTATAAGATTGTTGTACTGCTATCCGGAATTAATAGACGATTGCCTGATCGCTGAAATGAAGAATAATCCTAAGCTGTGCAAATATATGGACATCCCCCTTCAACATATTTCGGACAAAATGCTTAAAGCCATGGGAAGGCGTGGGAGCAAATCATATATATACAGCCTGCTGGCTAAGATAAGGGAGGAGATCCCCGATGTCGTTTTAAGGACTTCTCTTATAACCGGATTCCCGGGCGAGACCGAAGAGGATTTTGCCGAACTTTATGAGTTTGTAAAGGAAGGATACTTCCAGCATCTCGGCGTGTTTGCCTACTCAAAGGAGGAAGGAACGCCTGCTTATAGAATGAAAGGTCATCTGCCTAAGAAAGTGAAAATTGAACGGCGAAACAAGCTCATGGAACTTCAGATGGCAAATGTTGAAAAATATAATAGTTCCCGATTGGGGCGCACATATGATACAATTGTCGATGGGATAGCCGAGGATGGTATTTTCTATGTGGGACGTACCTATGCCGAAGCTCCGGACATAGATTCGGTTATTTATTTTACCTCTGTTGAACCGTTGGAAATAGGCATGACAGTGCCTGTAAAAATTCTTTGCCCGGACGGTTATGACCTGGTTGGAGAAGTACAGTTTTGAATGGGTTGGGTGAAAAATGATGAACCTGGCGAATAAAATTACAATTTCAAGAATTCTGGCAACCCCCGTTTTCTTGTTCTTTCTGGTTCCGGGATGGTTCGGGCAGTTTTTTGGACTTGACCAATGGGGCAGATATGCTGCGGCTGTTATATTTGTACTTGCGTCTGTTACAGATCTGGTTGACGGAAAGATTGCAAGAAAGCAGAATATGGTTACGGAACTGGGAAAGTTCCTGGATCCGATTGCCGACAAATTGCTGGTTACATCTGCTCTGATAGCATTTATAAAGACAGATAACCTTTCGGTTTGGGCAGTTTTTATTATCATAGCCAGGGAGTTTATTGTAACAGGTTTCAGGATAATTGCGGCCGGCCGCGGTGTTATAATAGCCGCTGATAAATGGGGGAAAATTAAGACTGTGGTTCAGATTATTGCAATCGTGGCAATTCTCATCAGGAATTTTCCAATATCACTTGTTACTGATTTTCCTGTGGGAATGGTATTAATGTATATAGCCGTTGTATTAACCATAATTTCAGGAGTTAATTATATAGCAAAAAACGCTGAAGTACTCAGCTAGCCACAGCCAGGGGGGACGGTGTTATCTGGTTACAGTTTGATTTGGAAGTATGAAAAACATAAGAACTATCTTATTGGTGTTAAAACATAAAAAATGGAATATCCTGTCAATACTTTTTGAATATTTCACCCCAAATGGGCCAATTTTATCGCGTAAAA
>ERZ773359.2043-NODE-2043-length-26303-cov-5.002934_pt1 | contig 26303 bp, 28 predicted proteins | sample MGYA00374955_ERZ773359 | MGnify/ENA primary metagenome ERZ773359 (study PRJEB29098, sample SAMN04486028) | biogas fermenter metagenome | study: EMG produced TPA metagenomics assembly of the Biogas fermentation microbial communities from Germany - Plant 4 DNA1...
ATTTGTATCGGATTGAGCTAAAGTTTTATTCTGCATAAAAAACAGATCTTGGTCCCCATTTTTACCCATGCCTGTATAATGCAAAATATCTCCAAACCATTTGTCTTCGTACAAACCTTTTGTATGATCCGATATTATGATTAGGGAATTGGTTGCTTTTGACCGGCGCATACCTCCCATATTTCCACATTGAAATTCAGCTATAATATCTGAATGTGTTACTATTTGTCCAATTTTAAATTTACAAAAACTACTCATAATATTCCTCCATCACCTTTTTAGCTATTGGAACATCTGCTGGTAAAAGGTCGTATTTTAGTAAATCCTTTATGTTAACCCACTTGTACTTATCATGAACGGACACTTGAATTTCGCCATTAATTATAGTGCAATAATATGTAATTAGATTAATGTTCATATTACCGTAATCGTGAGTTACCTCCGTACAAAATTTGCCGATGGAAACTTCTATATTAAGCTCTTCTTTAAGCTCTCTAACAAGACAATCTTGAGGGGTTTCGTCAACTTCAATTTTTCCACCTGGAAACTCCCATCCTCCAGCAAAGTTTTCTTTTGGTGCGCGTCTTGTGATTAAAACCTTGTCATTATCTGCAATAACTCCCGCCGTAACTTTAATTGCTTTCACAGTTTACACCTCTTTACGTAAGAACTATATCATTCCAAAGTGCTGAAACGCCTTCTTTATGTCTTCTTGTTTTTCTTCTGGGCATGGGTATTCTCGTTTGCTCAAATCTTTTCTATTGGTTGCAGTTTTTGGTGACAGGCCGTATATTTCTTTGGAATGTGCTATCCAACATGTTTTCGGTATATATCCAAAATTCATATTTACATATTCTTGTATCTCTTTATAGGTAGCCATTTTTATTCCCCTTTCAATTTAATATAGTTTCCTGGCAGCGCTTCAAACATATCTGGGTAATGCCCACATCGAGCTCTAATCTGGGTATATTGTGCTTTCTTACCGTTTTTCTGTAAATAAAGCCTGCGATTATATATTTCATCAGCAAGTTGGGAAGCATGCATTGTACCATTTTCAGCCTCAGACAAAACAATTTGCATAGCTTCATGAAGTGTTAGGTTTTCTGCTTCGGAAAGAGTATTGGCATCAATAACATGGTTATCGTGTTTTAGGATTATATAAGCTGGCTTATTATCTTTCAGTAGAATAACTTTTCCATTTTTCTCAACTATAGAGAATACATGTTCTAGGTCAGCCCGTAATGTTTCAAATGGAACCAAACTATCAATTTTTATATCCATTCTTATTCACCTCGTTAAAATTAGTATATATTACCTTTTATTATTTGTCTATACATTTGTATAATCTTTGTATGAATTTTTGTATAAAAAGAGGCCTCCATTTAAGAACTACCAATTCTCAAATGAAGACCAAACTTTTCTTTATACCATAATCTCTATCTCAATCCCAGACTTAAATTGAACACTGATGCGGTCGTCGTAAATCGTTATCTTTTCCAAGAGAGTCCTCACATAATCTTCTTCATATTCAGTCAGCTCGCAAGGCAGGTCGTTAAGGAAACGCATCATCTCATCGATTCGTGTTTTCAGATCCTGTCGGGATGCCTGCTCATTTTGAAGGGTCTGCTTCTCATCACGCAGTCTTCTAATCTCCATACCAAGCTCATCACCGGTATTCTTTGAATTAACTGTTGCTAATAGCTTCTGCTGCATTGACTTCATCTGTTCATCAATCGCTGCAATCTGACTTGAGGTAACTTCCTCCAAGCTACTCTCGATATTATCTCGCAAAAGCGGCAGTATTGTCTCCTTTTCCCGGAACGCTTCGTTTATGGCCTTTATAACTACCTCATGGAGTAATTCTTCGTGAACAGTTCTTGCTGGGCAATCAGGACCGTCTTTTTCAACCCTGCTGACGCATCGCCAAACGGTTGACTTACATCCACGATTGTTCCATTTGATTCTTCGGAAGATATCGCCGCAGTGTGCGCAGAATATCATACCGGATAAAGCGTAACGCCCACTATAAATTCGTTTACGTTTTGTTGTCCCATTAGTAAGATTTGCTCTTCTTGCAATTTCCTCCTGTACCTTTAAGAAGATATCCTTTGGAATAATAGCTTCATGGCTGTCCTCTACATAATATTTAGGAACTTGACCCTTATTAGCTTCACGCTTCTTTTCAAGAATATCCACCGTATAGGTCTTCTGGAGCAAAGCATCTCCGATGTACTTCTCGTTTGTAAGTATCTGCTTTATATTGCTTTCATGCCATTTTGAATTACCGGCACCGTTTAGAATTCCATCTGCTTCAAGCGACCTTTTTATCTGTAAGAAGCTCTTACCGCAAAGGTACTCTCTATAGATGCGCTTCACGACTTCAGCTTGCTCTGGATCAATGATGAGGTGACCTTCTGCATCCTTGGTATACCCCAAAAACCAATTATGATTAACTTGAACCTTTCCTTGCTGATACCGGAACTGTAGACCAAGACGGACATTTGCAGAAAGTGATTCACTTTCCTGCTGTGCAAGAGATGCCATGATTGTCATTAGCACTTCACCTTTGGCATCTAGGGTATTGATATTTTCTTTCTCGAAATAAACACCAATATTCTTGTTCTTAAGAGCTCTAGTGTAGTTCAAGCAATCAACTGTATTTCTAGCGAAGCGACTTATTGACTTAGTAATAATCATATCTATCTTGCCATTATTACAATCGTTAATCATACGTTGGAATTCATCACGTTTTTTGGTATTCATACCAGAGATACCGTCATCTGCATATATTCCAGCTAGCTCCCAATCCGGATGGCTTTTGATATAATTAGTATAATGTTCTATCTGTGTTTCATAACTACTTTCTTGTTCATCACTATCAGTGGAAACTCTACAATAAGCAGCAACTCTTATTTTCTGAATTTTATCAGTTATTTTCTGTGTACCTATGATTTTCTTAGCCGGAATAACAGTAACATTTTTTGCTAATGAAATCATTGTTCTACCTCACTTTCAATCAAGCTATAAATGTATTCCGCCTGTTTAAAAGGATCTAAGTATTTCTTTCCTACTTTAGGCATTATAAATTTTGTAGCTGGCTTACATTCTTCAATAGACTTATCTCTAGTCGATTTATTAAGTCTAGTCTGTCGTGTAATACGAGCAGCTTCTGCAACATCAAATGTATCCTGATCTATTATGGCCGGGTAATGCTTATCACCTAGATATCGTTTATTTTGAAGTATTTTCTTTATACTTGTATGTGAAAGAGTAAGTCCAACGGCTTCTGCGGCTGCAGTATAAGATAAACCGGAAATATATCCTTTGAAAATTTTTCTAATCTGATCAGCTCGTGGTTCATCGATGATTGCTTTACCTTTCTCAATTTTATATCCATATGGTATTGGAATGACCATCACAACCTTTCTCTTAACAGCAAACCACATTTTAACGCCAAGCCTATTTCATATCTTCTAAACACGATAATGTGGTCTACATGTTCTTCGAATGCATCAGCATCGAATTCCTTTAGTCTCTCTATGCTATTTATATACTTGATGAGTTTATTCAAAGCATCTAAATATCCACACTCTTCATTAACTGAAGCATATAGCTTTTCTTTATCCTCATTTATTCTTTGTGCCTCAGCAAGAAGTTCTGTGTTTTGTGCAGTGTATATTGCAGAGTCCAGATATTCTTTGGCATATAGTTCCATAAGCTTTTGTCTTTTATTAAGATTTTCTTCAAGTGCCATATCCAATTTATTAATCTGAAAGAGAGTATCATTTTGATTAACCGATTTAAGATTGCTAAGTAGTGGCTGTAGCACCACCTTTTTACTAAAGGCTAACTTATTTATCATATTAATAAATGCGACCTCAAAATTCTTTTCTCTAATGAACTGTATGCTACACTTATCCTTTTCTTTTATATGAGTATTGCAAGCATAAGCGTAATACTTACCTCTGGAATCACTATGAGTTCTTCTTTTCCAAGTGGCCCCACATTCTCCACAGATTATCTTTCCTGAAAATGGATATCTATTTAAATACTTAGTCTCACCCGACTTGATTTTCATATCTTTTGCACGTTGTTTAATAATAATTTGTACCTTATCAAAGTCATCAGGATTAATAATTGGTTCATGATGTTCTGTCACATAGTACTGTGGTTTCTCTCCTTTATTCGGATGCCTGTTAAAAGTTGAGTCAGTAAAAGTTTTCTGGAATAGTACATCTCCTTTATATTTTTCATTCCGTAGGATACTGTTTACTGTTCCACTTGCCCATTTACCATCGCGCCTAGTAGGAACTCCTCTTTTATTTAGTTCTCTTGCAATCGTATATCCACCTTTGCCAGATAAACATTCAGAAAAAATAAACCTTACTACTTCAGCTTCCTTTTCATCGATTACCATTAGACCATCTTCATTTTTATACCCATAAGGTGGATATGCCACAATATATGTTCCATTTTGAAACCTTTTCTGAACAGCCCAGGTTTCATTCTCTGATAAAGAAATAGACTCCCTTTCTGCAATACTTGAGAAGATCGTTAGTAAGAGTTCACTTTCCATATCACCAGTATTGATATTCTCTTTTTCAAAATAGATAAATACTTTGAGTTTAATAAGTTTTCTAACCACTTCAAGACATTCTGTTGTATTCCTTGCGAAGCGACTAATAGATTTCACAACAATAAAATCTATTAATCCTTTCTCACAATCAGATATCATCTTCTGAAGTCCATCTCGCTTTATCATTTTTGTCCCAGAGATTCCTTCGTCGTAATATAGACCAACATACTCCCAATTCGGATTACTTTTGATATATGCTTCGTAATGACTTTTCTGGGTTTCAAGGCTACCCAATTGTTCACGACTATCTGTTGAAACACGAGCATAAGCTGCAACACGAAGTTTTTTAGCAGTCTTTTGTAACTTTTTATGTGCTTCAATCTTTGTTATCTTCTTCATTGTCTCAACCTCCTTTCTCGCAGTACTATTAATCACTCTTTATGCCTTAATTATCAAGTCTTTTCGTCCATTATCTTCGCTAACAATGGTGAGAAAGTCTTACGGTTTTTAGCCATAATTTTGTTAAATTCTCTTTCATTAATAAATCCTTTTTCTAAGAGTTTCTTAGTGAGATTTTCTGCAATCAAATAATCGTACTCATTCTTTAACGAATCGTCTGTAGGTTTAGTTGCTACAAATTTTACCGAATCAATAGCTTCTAATTTTGTAACTTGCATTTTCTCGACCTCTTTCCGAGGGAACATATCCATCTAACCCCTCTAGTTCCCTAAGGACAGAAAATATTCATTTGACCGGATTTTTGCATAAAAAATAGCCATTAGGTGAAATTAATCACCTAGTGGCCTGAACAATTAATATCATCCATATCAAAACAAAGAGTACCAATCTAAATAGATGCTTATATTAACGACACACATATTGATACTTTTCTCGTGAAGATAAAATACCATAATCCAAATTTCTTTTATTGTTCTTATAATAATTATCAATAAATTTGATTAGATGATAATCATTTATTTTAACAATTTTTAGAGAATCATAAATAATATTTTCTCCATCATAATAAGCTTCAACAAATCGATTGAAGCTCATCCCATTACAGTTAAGTAAATCAAATAAGATATAGCAAGGTGTCAATATCTTTTCTCCTAATTCTTTTGTTATATCCTTTAAGTCTTGAATAGGATTGTTGTATGTGGTTGCAAATAAAATAACTTTGTATTTTGCATCATCTATTTGAGATATTCGGTAAAAATCCATAATATCCTCCTTAAAGCTACTAAGTAGCAAATATCTATTTACTCATTATTATTGTATCTGCTAAAGCTTGTTACCATAACACTTATTATCTCTCTGAATATATCATCGGCTTTTTCTCGTGATTCTATAATAACAGTGTCAAAATCTCTTGACGTTGCATGATTATATGGGTGTCTTGTTTTAAAATAATAGTTATATAAATATGTAATAGTCTGCTCTTTTTTTTCATTATTAATCAATAGGCTAGTATCTTCATTCATAATGAAAGGCTCAGATTTGCTTTTACGGCTAAAGAACTTACCAAGCTGATCTTCACTATTACATTCAACACCTTCATTAGTCAACAATTTCTTAATATAGCCTTCTAATCCTCTAAGTGCCGGTTGAATCAAACCAGTATAATCAGGCATCTCTATAGCAATTTTTGAAAAGATAAATGATCCTGCAATAATTGATTTTTGAGTTGTTGAGAGAAAATCATATAAATCTCCAAAAACATATTTCATTTCTTCGTCAATGTCTTTATTTGAAACATCCACAGCACAGTACCTTAACTGGGCGTCAACTACATCATCAAATTCAGACATATCTGATACAATCGAAACAATTTCATTATATAAGTGCAAAGGCTTACCTTGCAACTGCATTCTACTTGTATTAATAAAATATTTTAATGTTATATTATCTCCTAAAGGTCCTTTTAGTCTGTATAAATAATATTGTGCTTCTCCAGGCGTTAAATATTCGCTATAGTTTATTACCTTTGCATCGATACCTTTTAATATCTCTATAATAGTATCAAATTCTTCTTTTGAAATAATAATGGAAAATCCATTTGCAAAAGGTACATTTTGAGTCATAGACTTAGCCTTATTATATATATATTCAGCAATCTTTGTACTTGTTTCAATATCTCTACCAACTTTTGGTGATATAGATGTTAATCCACCATTACATTTTATAAAGTCTATCTTAATTTCCTTGTTATTGTTAATAATAGTATATTGTATTCTTTGGCTAATGTCATTACAAGAAATCTGGAATTCGCCATTCAAACTCATTTCACACCATAGTTTTATCCAATCACCAATTAATTTTCTATCGATATTTAACTTAGAGTACTTATTCCCCATTTTTATCCTCCATGAATAAATTAGGTAAATTATACCACTTGAGTAAAAATATATCAATCAATTTCAAAAAATCATTACTAACTTGGAAACTCGTATTTACGCTGGCTTAATAATATTTTCCACGGTTTACATTCCACTTTTTCTTTCCTTCCAGAGTATTCTCCACCACTTGATTAATCCATCACGATATTTAGTTTTTGTAATTATTGTTCTTTTGTCATTTATATACACCTCCAATCATTGAGGAATTACCTCTAACTTCCTAAGGACAGATATCATTGATTTGACCAGATTTTTTGCATAAAAAAATAGCCACCAAGTGAATTTAATCACCTAGTGGCCTATACCGTTCATTATTCTTTTTTAATGTAAGCATCCGTAAATCCAGCAACCTTAATCTTATCTAAAAGTGCTTCTGCATTTGTCTTAGAAGTAAATGCTCCAACTTGTACCTTATAATATTTCTTTTCTTCCTTCTCTTTTTCTGCCAGAAGCTTTTCTTTCACTGCATTTCTAAAAGAGTCCATGCTCTCACCATGCCTTGGAAACCAATGCATTACATCTGCATGATTACTGGCTATGCCAAGTTTATATCCTTCACTATGGCAAATGATGCTATTCTCATTAAGACCATATAACTTACATAGATAAACACAAAGCTCTACAGCTTCCTTAAATACCTTATAAAAATATGATCTATCAGTTAAGTTATCTTCACAAATCTCAAAACTAATATGTGTATCATTGCCAGATCCTTTCCATCCACTTCCACAATGCCACCCTCTATAATTCCAAGGTAAAGTCTGATAGGTGGCTATTGAACCATCCTCCAATTTACCAATAAAAGCATGGACACAGACTTCCTTTCCCCCTGGTTTATCTTGATTCCAATGGTTATTGTATTGATTTTTACCGAGCAGCCCGTCATCTGGAGCAACATATCTCTTAAGCCATGGATTACTTGCACCAGTTGAATGTACCATAATTCCTTTTGGTTCTATTGTTTTGCCAGCTTTGTAGCAGGCATTTTTGGTTAGAAACATTTTATGCAAATTCAATTTAATCACCTCGCTTTATTCGTTAGCGTCATTAGTAAGAGCAACCGGATACAGATGGTATGTGAATTTCAAATCACAATAAGCACATGATGATGTACCATCGCTGCCTACACAAGCATACAATCCATATCCGGCAGGTATTCTCGCTTGACGCAATTGGATATGGTTGTGTAGAGCCTCAGTAGCAGTATTGTATCCAATTGGCGTACTCCGGGAGATCTTTGTAAAAGTCTCCTCATCATTGGAGATATATAAATCCAGTTCTTTTTCACTTGTATCTGATTGGCGGCATAAAGTTAATAGATGGCAATCATAAGTAGCTGGATAATGTAATCCATCCTGTCCTCCAATAACAACACTTCCTATCGGTAATATTGTGTGTAAAGGTCCACGTACGCTATTGGCACCACCTGAACCTGAAACATTGCCAGACAATACATACCTTAAATAACTTACTCTACTAAACGAATTAGCAGTTGCTGCCGCATTGGTAGTAAGTGTTATTGTAGTAGTAGCGTTCTCTGCTTTTTCTAATATAAATAGACTTTCACCAGGAGCTACTGTTATATCTCCTATAGAAAATCTTTGTCTTGTCCAATAAGCTGTACACACTGGATTCTCTTCTGTTCCTATACCGTAAGCTATACTAGTAACATCTTGAACTCCTCTGATAGCTTCAGCTAATTTTTTTACTGTGTTGCGTAGTGTATCTTGGATTAGTATTTGAACATTATTTGCATTTGGACTACCTAAGGCTGTGACGAAAGTATAAGTTACAGTGCCGATTACCACATTGTTGCCATTTGCTATACTAGTAAATGTAATGGATGCTCTCCGACTTATCATATCCGGAGCAGTAGCAGTTTCTATTGGATGCATATGATTAAGAAGAATTGCAGTCCGCATAAATAAGGTGTCACGCATAGCTTCCATTTTACTATGAGTCATGTTAAGTAAATTGTAATTACCACTTAATAATGAATAGTTATCTTCTAATAGTCCTTGAATCGTAATCAAAAGATTATGAGTATCATCTACTGTCCCATTCGTTGTTGATAATAGTTCATACGTTTCATCTAATCGATCATGTGTTGTATTAAGTAATTCATAATTGTTATTTAACAGCCCATAGATAAGATTGAGTAGGCTATTAATCTCATCAACATCTAATTCTGCTAATACCGACAATACTTGGTTCAGCCATTCCTGTGCAGGAGGTTCCGGTGGATCAACAATTCCATCTTCCAGAGCATCCTCTACGATAGTTAGGATACGTACACTTTTTCCTACCACATCTCCATCAGTTACCCTTATTTCCAAGCGTCCAACTCCTACTTGTAGTGTGTCAGTTGCACTTGGAGACCATGTTAATACTCCATCGCTGTAAGTTGTAACTACTGGGTATGCTATGCCATCTGGTCTTTTATATATTGCAGTTAAAGATGCACTAGGATGGTCATCTTCTAATAAACTAGAAACGTCAAATTTAATATTGCGATAGTGATGCTCACCCTGTCGTCCAATGAATACTGTTGCAGCTTTCGTTAAATCAATCATCATTTATCCTCCTGCGATTCATTCTCTTCTCGGTTATGAAGCTGCTTAAGAACGGTTCTTAATTTTTCAGGAATAGGTAAACCGATGTGGGCTGCATTTTCAAGGATGGAAATTCCTTCGTTACTAAGATAAAAGAAGATTACTGCTGTACGAAGAATACTTGCATTTGGATTACCAGCAACACCTAATACATTTGAATCTAATACATGCCCTACTCCTACCAGTACAAAAATTAGTACCTTTTTAAAAATACCTTTAGCACCAATCTTACTGCATAAGTTTTTATCGATGATTGCACACAGTACTCCTGTTATATAATCAATTACAACAAAGGTGATTAATGCATATAGAAATCCATCAACGCCTCCAAGAAACCAACCTACAAATCCTCCTACCATTGTCAAAGCTACCTGTATTTTATTCCATATCTCTTTCATCCTCTATTCCTCCAATCATCTTGCATACAAAAAGCGCCCTTTTGAAGAGCGCTATAACATTAAAGTATCATTATTAGATCATGTAGTTGATTCATTATATCTGCCTTCGGTCTGCCATATCCAAATGGTATCCACTCTACTGGAGGTATATCAAAAGTAGATAATGAATCAAACCCATTAATTTTAGTAATAATCTCTTCTAGTGTAGCACGAATCTCTTTTATGTGATATGGCCACCTTTCTACTGCAGTTTTTCCAGATATGATTTCTTCACCCCATACAACCGGATTCATACAATGAAATTCACGAATGGTGTTAACTGCCGTACGAAGTGTTTTTATATGAGTTGCTTTAACAGAGGTAACATTTGCTGTAATTATTTCAAATGGTGATGGTTCAACATTAAATGTTTTTATTACTTCTGGACTTGATGACATTAAGTCACTATCTAAACATCTGACTGTCACCGTATGGCTTCCATACGATAATTCTGGAGATTTAAACACTGTTCTCGTATTATCTCCTAGATAACCACTTACTGAAAACATCTCTGCATGGTCAACACTATTGTACCACTGACCTGAGTCAAGTCTAACTTCTACAATCTGTGTCGTACCATCAGGTTCTGTGCCTGTTATAATCATAAATAATGGTGTTATGTTATATGTGCTTTTTCCTGACATTGAGCATCCGATTGTTGGAGCAGTAGGCGTACTATTTTTTCTAACAGTATTACTTATCACATAAGCAGATACTGCATCTAAAGTATCTGTAACACCAATACGATATCTCGTTGCTGTTCCTGGAATATTTGATGCTTCCGTTATATAAGTCCCTGATGTCTCACTAGATACAATCGTAGCCAATGTTTCGTATGATGACCATGGTGGATTTCCCATATATGAGGTACTACGCTGAAGCACATAATGTTTGATTTGGCTAGTACCTGGTATAGTTCCACTCCAAGATATTGTGACACTTGGAGTCTCATATAAAGTTGGCGAAACTGTAAAAATTGAAGGTGGTGTAGGTAAAATATTTTTTCGAACACTGTTTGCGGAGTTCTTCCAATTAGAATAATAACTGCTGCCTGCTGTTCCTAAAGTGCGAATTCTAAACCTTCGATAATCTCCTCGTGTAGCAGGTGGAGATGCACTAGTAGATCCACTTGTACTTGAAGAAGAAATAGTTTTTAATAATGTCCATGAACCCCATATACTTCCATCGCTAGAATCACTATATTCTATTTCGTAACCTATGATTGCATTACCGGCTCCCGCTGAAGCTCCACTCCAGGTAAGAGTCAGATTTCCTTCAGCTACTGTAGAGCTTAATGAAAATACGTTTGGTTCACCACATGATGTAATATTACAATAAATACTGTTACTGATTTTCTCTGATGAAATAGCACCAAGAACATCGATGGTTACGATGCTAAACTGTGTATAGGTACCTGAAACATTTGTTACTGCTGGGTTATAACTTCCACTACTAGCATTGAGATTAATTGTAGCGAGTTCTTGCCATTCACTCCATGTACTGTTATCGGTAGATGTTCGCCTTGATATCCGATAACCCTTAATAGCACTCGTTCCTCCTGCCGCTCCTGACCAAGTAAGTGTTATAGGTTCATTACTATGAATTTCTGGCGAAGCAATAGCCGTTGTTGGTGCAGATGGAAGTGTGTTTTTTCGTACTGTATTTGACGATACCTTCCAAGACGAATAATAATCACTACCAGCTGTACCACGTGTACGAATACGAAATCTTCGAAAGTTTCCTCTTGTGCTTGGTGGAGAAACTGATAAACTTCCATTTGTAGCGGAGGAGGATATCACTGAAAGTGCTGTCCAACTGCCCCAAGTACTATTATTCGTTGAATCACTATACTGAATTTCATAACCAGAAATAGCATTATTCGTACCAGCTTTTGCCCCACTCCATGACAGCGTTACATTCCCTTCTGCAAGTGTTTGATTCAAAGAACAAGAAGTAGGTGCACCAGCATTGGTTGTACGACTAGCCCAAGTAATATTAAGCACAACTTTAGTCAGATCATTTCTACCCGTAAAAGAAATATAGTTGGTTGTACTAGATCCTCCATCAATAAAAAGACAGTTACTTGCGCCACTTCCAATAGAATTAATTAAGGCAGTTGCAATATTAAAGGTTTTATGACCTACACCTGCTGATACAGTATAGTTATATCCTGCAGTAACTTTTGTGGGACGAGGTGCAGTTACATTAGTAGATGAATTGACGGAAGGAATACCTGTCTGATTACCAGCATACAAAGTCATTGTACGATCACTGCCCCATGCGCCACCAGCAACACGTGTTAGTTCAAGAGTTGCACTGGTTGGGTAATAATTCTGGTATTGCTCTCTAATCGCAGTAAGATTAAATATCATTACACCTACACATTCTCCATAAGGCTCATAAACACCTTGTCGAATATTATCTGTAATGCCAGGAATGTATTCCCCGCTTCTCCAGGTACAAGCATTGGTTGCTTGATATGTTGCCATGTTTATTCACCTCATTCATATACAGCTGTCACTAGTGAATTGACCGTTCCACAAAGTGCTGAATTTAGTCTCGTATCTGTAATATTCCCTGCAGTAATAGAAGTAGCTGCTTGCGGAACTAATATCTCTGCAAGACACAGTTCGTAGACATCCGTGTTTCGTGTTAAAGCCGGAGCACTTGGATTTGCTGTTGCAGTTCCAGTTAAAACCGCAATGACAATATTTCGATCGAGAAGGCTCCACCGGAGTACTATCCGATCAATTCTAGGAAAAGAACCATTTGCTGTTTCAAGTGTCTTGCTTAGCTCTGTTGTATTTTCATAATGATATCCGTTAATCCAAGCTTTTCCTGCTGCTATATTCACTGTCATTCCCGAATCTGGAGTCACTTGCAGATTTGTAGTGTCCTTATAAAATATGCCATTAGAAACCAAACTCCCGAAATATGAGGCAAAGTCTGTAGCATCATAAACTCGATCACCATTGGAAGAATTGAAAAATCCACTTTTCTCCATTGCTATCTCACCCTCCTTCTTATCAATATGCTTAAACTATTCTGTCAAAAAGCATACACTGAATGGAAGCCACTCACTTCCCGTTATACTTGAAGCATACTCGTTCGTACCATAACGGGCAGCTGTACATTGCCCATTGTCCCCTACTACAAATAGCCATTTATTTGAACTGGAACCCTGGCACAAAGTACGAAAATCATATATAGGTCGAAATCCTACTGGTAATGTGAACATTGTTGTTGCTGAAGCTGAATTTATCGTAGCACCAGCAGGCGGAGAACAAGCACCAAACAAATGCACCACTTTACCGACTTTCCGGTATCTAGGTCTTTGCCCTGTTCCTCCTGTATATGCTGTAAATCCATTTTGAAATTCTTCATCCTGCACAAATATCCATCCAGAATCTCCACCATAAACAATACCTGTGGTAGTGTCTCCATTCACACAAACTGGACCTCCTTCTATGTTTAAATACATAGGCCATGAAGTCCCATTATTTCTTGTCATAATCTCATTACCATCAAATACCATGTTCACTCCATCAGATGAACCAATTTGTAATGGATTATCTGTTGATGAGAGACTGATATCTCGATTCGGTAACTGTATCGAATAAAATTCGCCTTTTTCACTATAAGTAGAAGTTCTTATTATTCCATTATCAACCGCAACTACCGTAAAATTCTCGCTATCATAGGTGAATGTATTTGATACTGCTGGCAAATTGGCTACTAGCAATAATTCTCCGTTTCTTGGATCAGCAATAAGTTCACCTGATTCAATAAGTGAATATAATCCGTTTACATATGCAGTACCATAATCCGATAGCCAAACGTATATATCCCAAATCGTTCTGGAAGCACTTGTAGCCTTAACAACTTTTATATCTGTAGATAAGAATGGACTTTTATCTTTAGCATAAGCTTGCACGAATGATTGAATTGATATCGTATCATAAGAGGATGTAGAATAAACATATCCTTCAATGACACCCATCTTAGGTGTTGTTCCTGTACCAATGTAATCAAACTTAAAAGCAACCCGGTTATATGAACCATTAATAACAACTCTCGCAACATGAAAGTACTTAGCTTGTGTGGGATCATTACCGCCAGCGGTCGTAGTATTTACTGCCATCTTAGATGAACTAATCATTACTCCACCTGCAAAATTTTGAATATTTGCCCAGATGTTTGATTCCTCTAGCATCTCCGAAAGCCCAGTTGGTGCACCAAGAGAAGTTCTTACTTGATTAAAATCAGACTTGATTTTCTGTGCGATTGTAAGTTCAGCTTTACCGAAGGTAATATTTATACTCTGTCCTTCCGAATCATAACTTTCCTCTATCTCTTCGATGCGCGCTGTCATTGTAACACCCCACTTCTTTGAAATAACCATTACAATCTGTCCAAGATCATAATCTGTTTTATAGACTAAATTACTGTGTGTGTTAACAGTTACATCAAATGAATGTGACATGGCTAGTTCTGATAGTCTTGTTAGCCCTCGAAAAGTTAATGCTTCATCGTAATCCGTTGGAAAATCTGTAGCACGAAGATCCTTTGCATCAACAAACACCTCTCTGCGGTCTTCACCAGTACCATTCGTGATGTACTCAAAAATACGACCTTCTTCACCTTCGCCCTCTCCACCAATCTTTGCTGTATTGGCATAAGATGCTACATTTTTTGTAAATGTCTGATCTAGTAAGTTATCATATTCTCTTGAAAATACTGCTTGAGACGCAGTACCAATATATAGTGTTACAGTTAAGTGTCCTGTCTCTGGTGCAAATATGGTCTTTATGCCAACAGATGCTGCAGAGCATAGTTCCTGTATTTCATCCAAAAGATTGTTATATGAAACCTGCTTTTTCACGGGAATGCTAAGATAAGGTGATGTAAAACTTATATTATTAATTTGCCTATCTGGATCTACTGGTGATATGACATTGTTGTTAATTAATTGTCCTACACATGCTGATAAATCACCGTTAAGGTTCTCCGTATTCCAAATAATTCTCCTTCCCAAAAGTACGGTTGCAAATCTTCCACTGACTGTAATGGTCTCACTATCGGTTTGAGATAGCTGTAAATACTCAATTAATCCGATTTCTTCATCATCATTCTTCCAGATATAATTACCTACTTGAAGCAATTCTGCATTTTCAGTGGAAGCATTGGCTTTTAATTCAAATGTACCACACTGAGAGTAACGCCTAGTCCATCGCAAATATTCAAATGATTCTACAATACCGATTAAGGCACGGTTTTTATTAAATACATATAACTCCATATTTTATACCCCCAGAAACTGTGGACGATAATGTACACTTACATCTAATAATTCCAGATTGCTTGATGCATCATAACGAAGATTATTTATACCAGGCTCTAATTGAAAGAAATTTGAACCAGTGTCCAAGAGGTAAAAAGCATTGCTCTCCACATTATCAATGATGCTTCTTACTCTTTTTTCAGCAAAGTGTGTGTAAATATGAAATTCATCTCCATGGTTCATAGTTGTTAGAATTCTTATAAACTCCCCAGTATCAATATGGAGTAATTCTGGATTAGTAACTGGTCCTGTTGCTCTAAATATGATTTCACAACCACATGGTACATCTCCGAAATTGTCAACAGCTATAATCTGACTTGGCTGTCTTAATCCAAACTCAATTCCTTCTTCTGGTATTTCTAATTCAAACTCAAGTAAAGGATCCCAAGAAGCTAAATCATGCCATACTTCATCCATCGTTTCAAAGAATGGATTTGGACAAAGTAAACTTACGAAGAAATTTGGTATTCTTTCTCTTGTAGATACTGATAAAACAGCCTCTTCAATAACGCATGCAATTTGTCTCTCACGATATCTTATTAGTCCTGATTTTTTAGGGCTGAATAATCTTAGGAAGCTTTTACGCAGATCATATGCTTCATCTGGTGTATTTGCTATAATCGTGCCCTCTAACGTAATGTTTCGCATATCCATTGTTGATGACACATAAAAAGCACCGTCCTGCTCCGGTGCCTTGAATGTGTTGATAGTCTGTCGTATATTACCTGTTCCATCTATCTTGGTTATGAAAAAAGGGCGGCTTTGCTTAAGTGTAATGCTTTCACCACTTGAATTGATATAAGTAATCTCCATAGCCATCCCTCCCCTATAATTCTAGTGATAGTTTTCGTGATAGATTTTTAAACTCTCTAGATAATTCTTTTTCAGATAAAGCCTTAGGAGTTACAACAGAGATATTTTGGGTAATGGTTGAACCCGTTGTACTAGCACTACTTTGTCCTGGCATATTTCTAGAATTCATATCAAAGCTTGTAGGTATCGCATTTTGCATATCTCTTGATACCGTTGCCATAGCATCTTCAAAGCCTACACCAATACCTTCTCCCATGTTGTGACCTAAACCAGCAAACAATTTTGATGGAGAATCAATACCAAAGAAGTCTTTTATCTTTGATACTACATTTCCAAAAAATCCAGAAATCTTCTCCCATAGCCATGCTCCTGCATCTTTAATACCATTCCATAGCCCTTTAATCAAGTCTCCTCCAACATCTGACATATCACTAATATAGTCAGTAAATGCATTTACTAAGCCTTCTATAATCTGTGGTACAGCTTTTACTACTTCTATAATAATCTGTGGCAGATTTTCAATAAGGGCAATAAATAGCTGAACTCCTGCCAGAATAATCTGATCGATGTTACCAACTATAGCATCAACCAATGAGGTTACAATCTTTGGAATAGCAGCTACAACAGTAGTAATTATCTGAGGTAATGCTTGAATTAATGAGACTAAGAGTCGAATACCCGCATCGATAATCATTGGAATGGACTTAATAACTGCATCGATAATATTGTCAATAATTTCAGGAATAGCTTCCAAAATTGCATCAATAATTGTAGGTAATGCAGTTACTAATGAAGTCAAGAGTTCTATACCTGCATCAATAATCTGTGGAATGGCATCAATGATGAAATCAACGATTGCGGTAATAATGGTAGGTAAAGCAGCAATAAGTTGTGGTATTGCTTCCACTAATCCTTGTGCCAGACCTAAAACCAATTGCAAAGCTGCGTCCAGAATCAATGGTAAATTATCAATTAATCCTTGAACAATTTGAACCACGGCAGAAACTGCAGCAGGTATGAGTTGTGGTAGAGCAGAACTAATTCCCTCAACAAGTGCAGTCACCAATGTTATTGCGGCTTCTATAAGTAAAGGAAGATTTTCAATCAATGCTCCGACAATCGTCATAAGTGCACTGACTGCTGCTGGAATAAGTTCAGGCAGCAGACTTAAAATAGTTTCAAGTACTTGAGTGAATATGCTTGTGACGGTTTCAAGAAGAGTAGGAAGTAAATCTGCAACAGCTTCTAGAATTGCTCCTGTTGCTTCCGGCAAAACTGTTACTATATTCTCTAAAACAGGTACGATATTAGCCACAACAGCTTCAAAAGCATCTACTAAGTTTTCCGTAAGGTTTGTCATATCAGCATTGGTATTACCTAGTCCTGCAGTAAAGGAACCTAATGCAGCTTGTAATAAACCAATCGAACCGGAGATAGTCTGGGTTGACTCTCTTGCAAAGTTACCAGCATATTGTTCAGTATTATCAAAGAACATCTGCATTGCAACTTCTGCTTTTTCTGCTTGTGTAGCACTTTTCCAAGTAAAGTCCAGTCCCTTAGAAAGAGCGTAGGCTTCAATACTCGTAGCATTCATAGATACACCCAGATTATCCATCATGGTAAAGTTACCTTTTGCTGCTCCTGTAACGGCTTCCATGGCAGCAGACATATCGATTCCCATAACAGATGCCATATCAGCAGCACGTTGCATTGCTTTTTCAGTAAGTTCAAGACTCTTCTGTTGCTTTATACCTGAACCTTGAAATAACGCTCCCATTTTATTAGCAGTTGCAAGATATTCACTTTGAGAGATACCGAGGTTTTTATAGGCTTCTTCACCAGTTTTCTGAATTGACGCAGCGTACTTGCCAAAAACGGCTTCTGAACCACCTAGATTTTGCTCTAACTCTCCAAACTGTGTAATTACTTCCTTTCCTAACTTAATTGCAGCAGCCCCAGCAGCAACGGCAACTGTACCCATTGCCACTCCGATTCCCTTCAATACACCTCCAAGTTTCTCAAACTTACCACCTGCATCATCTGCGCTTTTCCCGGAATTATTAAGCTCTCGCTCCATTTCATTCAGTTCAGCTTCTGCTTTATTCAGTTGTATCTGCCAGTTTTGAGTACGTCGATCATTTTCACCAAAGGAGTTAGCAGCATTATCTAGGGCGGCTTTAAGTGTAGTAATCTTTTCTTTCTGTGCTTCTATTTCTTTATTTAAAACAGTATTACGAGAGGTGATTGCTTTCACAGATTTATCATTTTTATCAAACTGGCTGGTTACGAGAGCCATTTCACTACCCAACACCTTAAATGTTTGATTAATTTCTGATAGAGCATTCTTAAACTCACGCTCACCCTCAACGCCAATTTTTAATCCAAAATCATCTGCCATGCCATCACCTCCTATATACCCGGTGGAATAATATCATCGATTGTTCTAGTTTTCTTTGGTTTCTCAATTCCGTGCCATTGCTTATGACAGGTCCATAAATCAAAAAACAGTCCAATTGGCATGAGCCAAAACTCCTCTGCATCCATGCCCATTTGAACTGTTCCATAATAGAAAAGCCGGGTAAAGACTTCTGCGTCCGTTACCCGACTTCCACGTTTTTTAGTGTTTCTTCCTCACTTTCAACATTTCGCTTAGTTCCTTTTAACATTGCTTCTGTGATTGCATTTTTATATTCGGCTAATTCAAGTGGCGTAGTTAAAAGTTCTACTTCTTCCTCCGTTAGCAATTCAGCTGGTGAATTTTTATTTCTAAGGTTATGAATTAGAATAGACTGATTTGCAAGTAGTGTAATTAACCAAATAATCTCATCCAATGCCATCTCGAAATTTTCCGACTTCATCAGCTTTTCTCCTAGATTTTCAAGACCACCGTAACGACCAGCAATTGCTTTTGTTGCTCGTGTAGTCAATACTAGTTCATACTCATTACCACCAATATTAATTTTTGCACTTCTTTCATTATCCATTTACAGTCCTCCTATTCTTCTGGAGTAGGATAAACTGGTTCGTATACTTCTGTGAACCAATCTGTAATAGTAGATGCTGTAACACCTGGATCACCTTCTGTAACTTCTGCCTTCCATGGATGTTTTCCTAAACCATCCAGTTTATTTCTTCTCATGACTGTACCCTCAATAGTTGGTGTCGAGAAGGTAATGGAATCTGCCTTTGTCTGCAAATTGGTTGCAGGTAATCCGAACTTCACACGATACAACCAAAAATATCGATATTTTCCATTAGCCTTTTGAGCTCTAAATCCAATTGCCACTGGTGAGCCAACATTCTCACTAGCCGATATTAATACTCCATTATCATCTGTTATTGCGCCAGTTAAATCTGCTGCCACAGTAGGACCAATATCATCAACACCAAGAGTAAGTGTGCCACTGTTAAAGTCTTTTACAACCTCAGCAGCACCATCATCTGCATACAGAATAGCTTCTACAAGTTCCACCGAAAGCTCTGCTGTAATAGCTTTTGCAAGAACGGAAGGCACAGAATAGGTTTCTTCCCCATTTGCATCTTCCGTTATTTTTGAATAATATAATTTATCGAGTCCGATTGTTGCCATTTACTACTCCTCCAATCTATAGTTTTTTGCCACATCGATGGCATAATGATGGTATCCCGTATCATCCTCATGCCCAATATAGCGTCGTTCAGTAACTGTGAAATCTGCATCTATTAAAGCCTTTGTGATAATCCTTTTTTTCTCTAAATAATTCTTTTTTGAGAAGAGAGATATCCTTGCTTCCTGCACATCATATCCTGGTCGATTATCCGCATGGACTTCGAAAATATCTGAAAGAGGTAATATCACAGCATATTCATCCGGTGCCAAACCAGAAAATACTCCAGTTTCTACTGGTAGCGGTATTGCGGTGATGAGTGTATTCAATTCTTCAAGAATATTCATATCTTACTGATTTCCTCCTCCAGCTTGGCTATCATTGCATTCATACATGGTCTTCTAGATGCACTTTTTGCTGGTTTCAAAAAAGGCTTTGCAGGTTGACCATGTTTACCATACTCAAGGATACCCGCGAGTTTCGCATTACTCTCTCCATCTGATCGTGGCTCTGCAAAACCAACTTTCACATTGAAGTTTCCGTTTTTATCTTGCTTTGCATCAGAGAGACCTAGCGAAGACATTAAATTGCCCGTACTTCTTGAAGGATACTTTGTATCCCTTCCGATAACTTTATGAAGATTACTCTTCACTTTATCTAGCACTATTTCACCACCAGCTTCCAATACTTTTGGCAGAATAACATCAGTCTTATCAGCCAATTTCGATACTTTCAATAAAAATTCTTCTGGCATCTTAATGCTGACTTTTGCCATATTCATCACCTCACAGTAGGTTTTATCTCTTCAGCTAAAACCTCAACATACATCCCACGATTTCGTACATCCTCTACACTTAAAATTTGGTATCTACCATCTTCACAGACTATGGTCATTTCAGTTGTCACCGTAAGATCCGGAATTTTCCGAAATCGAAATAGTGTAGTTGCAGAAGAAAAGGAGGCCATATTAGTCCAACGCTCGCTTCCGTGACGATCTTCTTTATAGGCACGTACACTAGCAAGTATGTTATCGCCTTTTGTTACGAATCCTTCCGAATCTTTTATTGGCACTGTACTAACAATATCGATGAATGTTTTCATCTTTCCAAAGCTCATCACTTACACCTTCCAATCTCGATCTAGCCTAAGAAGAAGGTTCACTGTATTCCATACCTGCTGACCCGCCTGAACACTATCAGCAAAAAAACCTGCTGTCGAGCCATCTCTACTTTCATAGAAATGACCCGACAGCATAATTACAGCTTGTTCTGTAGTAGGTGGCATTGTATGTTCCATGTAATACCCTTCAGCAACATGCTGGTAGCTCTCTGCATAGGAGACGGCAGCTTTAATATAATGTAATAGAAGTTCATCATCTACATCATGAGTCAGAATCAAGTTCGCTTTTACTTTTGGAAGAAGATTATCTGTTGTCATGCCATCCGTCTCCTTTCAACTATTCTTCATCAGGCTCCATTAATCCTGCTGCTTTCAGTTTGGCAAGTAAGCTATTAAAGTCCGTTACCAGTCCTTCAATTTCCGTAGCTGTACTTTCCTCTTGATTTGCTACAGTAGGTATGACTGGGTATGTTGGTACATAGAGAACTCCATCTTCACCGATTTTAACAGGTACTGTATCGTCCTCTGACTTTGCAGCCGCTTTCACACCTCCGAGAGATGTTTCAGAAGCAGGTGCAGCAGTAGAGGTAAGCCCAGTTACTGTAGCTCCTTCCTTGATTTCAAGCGTACCTCCAATTACAGTCTTTTCTCCTCCTTGTTCTGTGTAGTTCTTTGTGTTGTAACTCATAATGCACCTCCATTAAGCTTTCTGCTGAAGTACTTTGATTGCTTCAGGAAGGATTAACTTACCGTCTACACGCTGAGTAGCAACAAAACCAACCTGACCAGTAACTGCAAAAAGTTCATTAAGTCGCTTGAACACACGTCCTTGACGATCTGCTACCCAATAATAACTAAAGTCACCAAACACAATAGTCTTTGCTGATGCTGCAATCGTTGGGACATATGCAGAAGTATATAAAGGACGGTTTAGGATAGTATCCGGTGTACCAGCCTGCAAAGAAGGCTGCCATAAATACTGTCCTTGACCGTCCTTTAGTTTACGAATTGCTTTTACTGTGGCATCATTCATAACAAAAACAGCTTTATTACGATAAGGAGCCTTGAGGGAATAGAATAAATCCAGTACCTCATCCATTGTGATAGCCGTAGCACTTGCGGTAGTCACACCAATTTGTGCACCACCTGTAGTTGCAAGGATTCCAGTTGGTTTACCTGACCCATCACCAGTAAAGAAAGCTTCCTCTTCTTTATTTCCGATACGCCTTGCAAACTCCTTAGAAATATAGGCTTCAAGATCAAATACGGAATCGTTTAGCAACTCCTCGGATACCTTAATCATTGTTGCTAATTTATAAGCTCCAATTGATACCTGACCAAAGCTATCATCACTCTCTTGGATAGTACCTTCCTCATCAACCCAAGAAGCAGTTCCTTTCGTTGCAACAACAGGTATTTTTCTATCACCGGATGAAGTTGTAATGACATTTGCTAAAGAACGGAATATGTTCTCTTCCTCAAGAGCTTCTACTAAGGTTTTTTCAAACTCATCTGGTACAAGATAACCACCCTCGCTATCTGTACCAACTTGAAGTGCATTTCTTACATTTACATCAAGTCCTTCCCCTGCACGGGTGCGCATAGCATTCCAGAATGCTTTCTTGTACTCTGCAGATGCACGACCAGTTTTTTCTTCAGTAGTTTTGGATGGAGTGTTTGTAATTGGACTACTGGTAGCTTTAGAGAGTTCTAGGTCAATCACTGCCTGACGTTCCAATCGTTCTATTTCCTTACCAAGAGCTACTACTTCTGCTTCCATCTTTTCATATGTTGCTGTATCTTCTGCCGATAGTAATCCATCACCACCACGTTTTGAATCAAGGAACGCTTTCGTTGCATCCCATAACTTAGCACGCTTTTCGATCAATTCAAGAATTTTACTCATTGTCTCTCCTCCTTAAATTTAGTGAGAAATTAAAGAAAGCCGCTTATCCAGCGACTCTATTGGGGTACCATTTTTCTGTTTTTGCTTTTTGGGGATTTTCCCAAGTAGCGAATTGTATACAGCAGCACGGGAAAATATAAGTCCTTGCTCTGTATCAAGTGGATTACGATTTTCACCTTCAGTGAATAAGATTTTGTCAGCAAAGCCAAGTTCAATGGCTTTGTTTGCATTCATCCATGTTTCTGCATCCATGAGATGTGATATTTTAGTTCGAGATAAGCCAGTTTTCAACTCATAAGCATTGATGATACTTTCCTTAACCTCATCCAACAGAGCTTTGGCACGAAGCATTTCCTCACTGTCTCCAATAGCAATTGTTGAAGGATTATGAATCATTAGCATGGAGACAGGTGACATATATACATCACCACCAGCCATAGCAATAACCGATGCTGCACTAGCTGCCAATCCATCAATCTTTACAGTTACATTTCCTACATAATCCATCAGCATGTTATAGATTTGTGCAGCGGCAAAAACGTCACCACCAGGTGAATTGATCCATACTGTGATGTTGCCAGTACCAGCCATTAATTCTTCCTTAAATTGCTTTGGAGTTACCTCATCACCCCACCAGGTCTCGTCAGAGATTTCTCCATTAAGGTAAAGGGTACGCTCCCCGGTATCCTCATCTCGAACCCAGTTCCAAAACTTTCTCATTGTCCATTCGCCTCCTTCTCATAAAAATTTCCTGCCTGAGAAAGCGGGAGCATATTGCCATTCACAAGATACAAATCTCCACCTTCCTCCGCAGGAATGCGATTCATATTTTCTAATTCACGAATATCATTTGCAGACATCCATCCATTTTGTCTAGCAACGGAATAACCATTCATACGGCTTTGATAATCACCACGAAGTAAACCATCCAAATTAAACTTAATAAAAAGAGTCGCTTTTTCTGATGGTAATAACAAAGCTTGTTGCAAGCTTTGTTCCCATCGCACCACCCAAGGATCTAGCGTATATTTAACAAACTCTAAAGACTGCTGTTCAATATTTGAGAAACTTGATTTTTCTAGGTCACCTACCATATGTGGTGGTACCCGAAAGATACGAGCAATTTCGTTTATCTGAAACTTCCTTGTCTCAAGAAATTGTGCCTGTTCCGGTGGAATACCAATGGCTTGAAACTTCATTCCTTCTTCTAAAACAGCAATTTTATGGGCATTTCCAGTACCTTGGTAGGCACTATTCCAGCTATCTTTAACTCTCTGAATATCCTTGATTACACCAGGGTGTTCCAATACACCACCTGGATTTGCACCATTAGCAAAGAATGATGCACCATATTCCTCAGTTGCTAATGACATGCCGATAGCATTTTTGGCCATTGCAATTGGACTGTAACCAATGAGTCCATCAAAACCTAGTCCGGGGATGTGTAAAACTTCATCTTTTCGGAGTGTAACATAACCACCCTTTGGATCTATGCCACTTTCATCAATCTCACGATAATATTTGTAAAGTATCTCTCCATTAGTTGCTCGGTAGACCTCCATTTTGTTCGGTAATAGCGGATAAAGTGCAATCACTTCACCACGACCATTGCGAACAATCTGTGCATATGCATTTCCCCAAAGTAAAAGATGACTCATAAGTGTTTCTCGGAACACAAATGAAGTCATCTCTGGATTTGGTTCATCATGAAGGATGTGATACAAAGGATGAAATGGTATTCTTTCTTTACCTCCATCTGTACGATATCTATATACATGTAATGGAAGTCCAGCTATCGCTTCTGATAAGATTCTTACACATGCATATACTGCTGTCGTTTGCATGGCAGAACGCTCATTAACAACTTTACCAGATGTTGTTCCACCGAATAAAAACGAAAAGGAACTACCTAAGCGATTTTTTGGTTTATCTCTCGAACGAAATATTCCTTGCAATATATTCATAAGCGCCACCTCCGAATATTTAGAAAACAATTAATCCTCGGTTGTCATATACAGAATTACTTGTTCCTCTACAACGTAAAGCTCTATCTAAAGCCATTATTGTTGCAACTGCTCCATCAATCTTTTCTGTGCTCTTTTCCTTATCTGGTTTTATATTTCCTGCGGGATCAGTTCTAATAAGGATGTTATCCATCATCCAACGAAGAACGGGATGCCCTCCATGAGCAATTTTCTGTTCCAGTGTCAGCTTCATCAATTCCTTCGTTGGTGGAGACATATCTTTAAATCCTTGACCAAATGGTACTACAGTTAACCCCAACTCTTCTAGATTTTGAACCATCTGCACTGCTCCCCAGCGGTCAAAAGCAATTTCACGAATGTTATATTTCAATGCTAGCTCTTCAATAAAGTTTTCAATGTAACCATAGTGAACCACATTGCCTTCAGTAGTGTTTAGAAATCCTTGCTTTTCCCATACATCATAAGGTACATGATCCCTTCTCACCCTAAGTTCAAGATTATCTTTAGGTATCCAGAAATACGGTAGAACGATATATTTGTCATCATCGTATTCAGGTGGAAAAATAAGAACAAACGCTGTTATATCCGTAGTCGATGATAAGTCCAAACCACCATAGCATTGTCTGCCTATAAGACTTTCTGGATCTACTACAAAAGAACATTTATCCCATTTCTCCATTGGCATCCAGCGTACTGACTGTTTTACCCACTGATTTAATCGAAGCTGTCTGAATAAATTCTCTTCAGCTGGATTTTGCTTTGCACTCTCACAAGCAATTCTTATCTTTTCAATATCTACTGTAATACCCATTGAGGGGTTGGCTTTCGCCCACACTTTCGGATCTGTCCAATCATCATTCTCATCAGCACCATATATGACTGGGTAGAAGGTAGGGTCAACCTTTCGCCCTTTTAGGATATCCTTTGCCTTTTGATGCACTTCATAACATATAGAATGCGGATCATTTCCTGCCGTAGTAATTAAAAAGTACAGTGGTTGCTTTCTTGCATCACCAGAACCATGAGTCATAACATCAAAAAACTGTCTGTTTGGCTGAGCATGAAGCTCATCAAAGACAACGCCATGAACATTTAAACCGTGCTTTGTATATGCTTCAGCAGAAAGGACTTGATAAAAGCTTCCCAGTGGTTTATACACTAACCTCTTCTGCGAAAGGACTGGTTTTATTCTATTTTTTAGTGCTGGACACTGTTCTACCATCTCAACCGCAACATCAAAAACAATAGAAGCTTGTTGACGGTCAGAAGCACAGCCATACACCTCTCCACCTCGCTCATAGTCACCACAAGTAAGAAGTAGAGCAACTGCTGCTGCAAGTTCTGATTTACCCTGCTTTTTTGCAATCTCTATATAAGCTGTATTGAACTGTCGATAACCATTAGGCTTTAATATACCGAATACATCTCGAATAATTTGCTCTTGCCAGTCAATTAGCTCAAAAGGTTGACCATACCATTCTCCCTTAGTATGTTTTAAACAATTTATAAATGCTACCGCTGTATCAGCCGC
>ERZ773359.2045-NODE-2045-length-26302-cov-6.313788_pt1 | contig 26302 bp, 25 predicted proteins | sample MGYA00374955_ERZ773359 | MGnify/ENA primary metagenome ERZ773359 (study PRJEB29098, sample SAMN04486028) | biogas fermenter metagenome | study: EMG produced TPA metagenomics assembly of the Biogas fermentation microbial communities from Germany - Plant 4 DNA1...
CCTTTATTCACGCCAAAAACAAAAAACATTTAATCTATGTGGATTTTCCACATTTTAAGTTTATTTCCCTGCCAGTTTTTTGTTTTGCTGTAATAATTAATTATAATGACAAAAAAGCGTGCCCTGTAGCACGCTTTTCTAGTTTTCTGAAAATAAGGGAGTACTTAAATAGCGCTCGCCTGTATCCGGTAAAACAACAACAATCTTTTTATTTTTGTTTTCCTGTCTTTTTGCCACCTGCAACGCTGCAAAAGCGGCAGCTCCGGAAGAAATGCCCACTAAAAGCCCCTCCGTTCGTGCCAGTAAACGTGATGTTGCCATGGCTTCCTCGTTGGCAACGGTAATGACTTCATCAATTATTTTTGTATTTAACACCTCCGGGATAAAGCCGGCACCGATTCCTTGAATCTTATGCGGTCCCGGTTTGCCCCCGGATAAAACAGGTGAATCTTTGGGCTCAACGGCGATAATTTTTATTCCCGGTTTTTTTGCTTTAAGGACTTCTCCCACACCGGTTATGGTACCGCCTGTGCCAACACCGGCCACAAAAATATCCAGTTGCCCGCCTGTATCTGTCCAAATCTCTTCTGCCGTTGTGGCCCGGTGTATAGCCGGGTTTGCCGGGTTTGCAAACTGTCTAAGTATAAAGGAGTTTTTTATTTCTGCAGCCAGCTCCTCGGCTTTGGCAATGGCACCTTTCATTCCCTCGGCTCCGGGGGTCAGGACAAGTTCCGCCCCAAGAGCTTTTAACAAATTGCGCCGCTCCAAACTCATAGTTTCCGGCATTGTTAAAATTAAACGATAGCCGCGGGCTGCCGCCACAAATGCCAGGGCAATGCCTGTATTACCGCTAGTGGCTTCTATGAGTACAGTGTCTTTGTTAATAAAGCCCCTGTCTTCTGCGTCTTTAATCATGGCATAACCAATGCGGTCTTTAACACTGCCAAGGGGGTTGTAATATTCCAGTTTAGCTATAATCACTCCGTTAGTCTTTTGTTCCCGGTTAAAATTAGTCAACTCCAATAAAGGTGTCCTCCCAATCAATTCAGTCAGGTTTTGATAAATTTTCATCTCTTCATCTCCTAACTCTCTAATTCCTATAGAATTACTATTAATTATAAAATTACCTCTCTTTGGTGTCAAGCAAAAAAGAAAAAAAGCGTACATCGTAAATTTGAAGTACGCTTTTACATCTTTTACTTTATTCAGTTAAGCAAGGGAGTTGCGGGTAGTTGTCGGCATGTAAAGCTGTAATGGTGGGATGATCTCCACATATAGCGCACTCGGGATTGCGTCCAACTTGGATATGCATAAATTCCATCGCCAATGCATCGTAAACTAAAAGTCGCCCCAAAAGCAGATCTCCTACACCAAGGATAAACTTAATGGCTTCAGTTGCCTGAACCATACCAATCAGTCCGGGTAAAACTCCCATGATCCCGGCTTCCTGACAAGTAGGCACAGCACCGGGGGGCGGAGCTTCCGGAAAAAGACAACGATAGCAAGGGCCTTGAGGTGGATAAAAAAATGCAGCCTGCCCGTCAAAGCGCATAACACTGCCGTAAATAAAAGGCTTTTGCAACAGAACGGCCGCATCATTGACAAGGTAGCGTGTAGCAAAATTATCACAACAGTCAATGACCACATCGTATGCAGCCATGATCTTTAAGATATTTTCTACCGATGCATATTCCGGATAGGTAATGACTTGCACATCGGGATTAATCTGTTTAATTGTATCTTTTGCCGAATCCACTTTAAGCCGGCCAATATCATTGGTAGTATGAATTATCTGACGCTGCAAATTGCTTAAACTAACCGTATCCCCGTCCATAATACCCAGTGTGCCTACACCGGCACCTGCCAGGTACAAAGCCACCGGCGATCCTAACCCTCCTGCACCCACCAGCAGCACCTTGGCAGCCAGCAACTTCTCCTGCCCTTTACCGCCAATTTCCGGCAGCACAATATGCCTGGCATAACGATGAATTTGCTCTTCAGTCAGGGTCAATCTCTTCCCCTCCCTTTTTTTCAATTAATAAACGATAGATGCCGTTATCCAGCTTTTCCAGTAAATGCACCACATGGCCGTCGCTGCGCACACTACGGGGGACATTCTGTACAGCTTCTGCATTGGCTAGAAAAACTTCTAAAATTTCACCCGGTTTCATCTCCTCTAGCGCCAATTTTGTCTTTACAAAAGTAATGGGGCAGTAATCCGCCGTAATATCCAGTGTCTTGTGTGGCTGCATCCCGCTCATACCTCCACATAATTTTGGGAACATTTTCTACATTACATCGTCTGATGATGTTGATGGGAAAGTTAATACCTAGTTCGGCAAGGAATATTACTTATTCTTTATAGGTTTAGTATACTTGAATGAAGTTGTACTTTTCAATAGACAAAACAACCATAATAGTGTAAGATTATAGTAAACTTTGGACAGTCAAGTCGATTGGTGGAATTTATTACAAGTTGTTACTAATTATCCGGGCATGATACAATATGAGCGTATGGCAGCATTGACTAACTATACATAGAGAAAGAAGGTGAGAGCTTTTGGGTAACCGGAGGAATCTGTTTGTATCCTGCATGCTACTTGTGGTCCTGACATTGGGATTGATCCAGTCGGTTTTTGCCGAAACTACCGGTACTATGAAAACGGCAATTGTGACGACGGCAGTTCTCAATGTGCGGACAGGCCCTTCCACTGCTTACAATCGGATTGGTACCGTCACCGAGAACACTGTACTACCGGTACTTTCCGAACAAAACGGCTGGGTACAAGTGTCTTTGCCAGACGGTAGAAGTGGTTGGGTTAGCGGGGACTATGTGAAGATCACAAGCGTAAAACCTAGTCTTTTGGCACGCGTCACCACCAATGTTTTAAATGTTCGTACCGGCCCTTCAACATCTTACGACCGCATCGGCACCGTTACACTGGGTACAGTGTTGCCGGTACAGCAGCAGGTTCAGGAATGGCTGCTTGTAAAATTGCCGGATGGCAGAAGCGGCTGGATTTGCGGTACATATGCAGAATTAGAAAATGCAGGGCCGTCTGCGCCCAAAGAAGAGACTAAAGGACATAAAATTGTGGTGGATGTCAGTGCCTTAAACGTCCGCACAGGGCCTTCCACAGATCACGCTGTAATTGCTGTCATACCCAAAGGCACTGTTGCAGAAATCCTTGCCGAACAGGACGACTGGTTACAAGTTCGCCTTAATAGCGGTAAAGTGGGCTGGGTTGCAGGTTGGTATGTTTCTGTAATTCCCGCTGAATCCGGTTCCGGTGAGGGTGGTAGTGTTGATCCTAATGCCCCCTTACTGGGAAAAGTAATTGTGGTTGACCCGGGGCATGGTGGCTCAAGCCCGGGAGCCGTCGGACCTACCGGTCTCATGGAAAAGCATGTGGTGATGGATGTGGCTTCACGCTTGGCAGCCAAATTAAGTGATGCAGGTGCAACAGTCATCCTAACCCGCAAAGGCGATTGGGTAGTTTCCCTGGAGGGAAGGGTAAATATGGCCCACAGCGCAAATGCTGATTTATTTGTCAGCATTCATGCCAATGCCCACCTCAACAGATCAATAGGCGGTACAGAAACATATTATTACCGGGGTAAAGCAACCAGTGCTGCCTCTTACCAAGCTGCAGTGCTAATACAAAATGAATTGGTTAAAGCACTTGGTTTGCGCAATATTGGCGTCAAACATGGCAATTTCCATGTTATCCGCGAAACAAAAATGCCGGCGGTACTCGTTGAACTAGCTTTTCTCTCCAATCCTACCGAGGAAGCCATGATGAAAACTGCAGAATTTCGGGAAAGTTCCGCCCAAGCAATTTTTGCGGGTATTTTAAACTACTTTAAGTAAGCTGCTCTGCTGCAGATTAAGCTGCAGAGTTTAAAAAAGCAGGTCATTTGGGACCTGCTTTTTTTTAGGACTAATTTTGCTTTGGCAAAGCTAAATTACCTGCGGGGACTTAAGCGTTGTTCACTGTCAAGGATGATGGTTACCGGTCCCCGGTTGCATAATTCCACATCCATATCGGCACCGAAACGGCCGGTTGCCACAGGAACTCCGTAAGCTTTGAGTGCCTCACAAAATTTGCGGTACATGGGCTCGGCCATCTCGGGCGCAGCAGCGGCGGAAAATCCGGGACGCCTGCCACGGCGTGTATCGGCATACAAGGTAAATTGTGAGACTACCAGTGCACTGCCATCCACATCCAATAAAGAAAGATTCATTTTTTTGTTTTCATCTTCAAAAATCCGCATATGCACTATTTTTTCCACCAGATAGTTCAGGTCTTCTTCAGTATCTTCAGCATGGATACCAAGCAGAATTAAAAGTCCATTGTCAATTTGCCCCATCGTTTCACCTTCAATTTTGACGGCGGCAGAGGCCACCCGCTGCAATACGGCTCGCATGCTTCTTCCTCCTTTATCTGTTAATGCGCTTGGTCGTATAAACATCACGCACTTTGCTGAGACGATTAATCACTCTTTCCAAATGTTCCAAATCTTCCACGGTTACTGTCATGTGAATAGAAGCCATACGGTCTCTGCCGCTACGGGCATTTAAAGCAGTAATATTTACCTTACATTCTGTGACCGCATTAACCACATCTGTTAAAATATGCGGCCTATCCAACCCGGTAACTTCAATATCTACAGGATAGTCTCCTTCCACTGAATCTTCCCAAACTGCTTCCAGCAGCCGCTGGGTATCTTTGCGATTTGTAATATTGGGACAGTCGCGCCGGTGAATGGAAATACCGCGCCCGCGCGTTACGACACCAATAATTTCATCACCGGGTACAGGGGTACAGCATTTGGCAAACCGTAACAGCAAATTGTCCACACCGTCAATACGAACTCCCGCCCCCGCTTTACTGATTGCTTTTTGCGGTTTAAATTCTTTAACCGGTTTTGTTTCGGGTTGTCCATATTTTTTGTTATATTCTTCTTTGAGGCGGGTAACAACCTGTTGCGGCGAAAGTCCGCCTAGACCAATGGCGGCATAAACATCGTCTTCATTTTGGAGATTATATTTTTTCCCTATTTCCTGTACTAAAGCTGCTTTAAGATATAAAGCAGGATCCAGCTCCTGTTTGCGCAGCTCCTTTTCCAGCATTTCCTTGCCTTTGCTGATATTTTCTTCGCGGCGCTCTTTTTTAAACCAGGCTCTAATTTTTGCCCTGGCACTGGAGCTTTTAACCATCTTAATCCAATCACGGCTAGGTGAACCCTGCTTGGAGGTGATAATTTCCACAATGTCGCCGGTCTTTAATTCATAGTCCAGGGAGACAAGACGGCCGTTAACCCGGGCACCAATGCAGCGATGGCCGATATCGGTATGGATCTTATAAGCAAAATCCAAAGGGATAGAGCCGGCCGGCAAATCAATGACATCGCCCTTCGGTGTAAAGACGAAAACTTCGTCGGCAAACAAATCGATTTTTACATTTTCCATAAATTCAGAGGCATCTTTGGAATCCTGCTGCAACTCCATAATTTGCCGCAGCCAAGCCAGCTTTTTGTCAAATTCAGGATCATATTTGTGATCCTTTTTTTCTTTATATCGCCAATGGGCGGCAATACCATATTCCGCCGTTCTGTGCATTTCCCAGGTGCGGATCTGCACTTCCAAAAGCTCATTTTTGCCTACCATCACCAAGGTATGCAGCGACTGATACATATTGGGTTTAGGCATGGCAATATAATCTTTAAAACGTCCAGGAATCGGTTTCCATAAAGTGTGGACAATGCCTAAAGCACCATAACAATCTTTCAAGGAATCCACAATAATCCGTATGGCTGTGAGGTCATAAATTTCGTGGAACTCCTTATTTTGTTCTTTCATTTTCTGCCAGATACTGTACAAATGCTTCGGTCTGCCGGAAATATTGGCCTTGATATTTACTTCTTCCAATTTAGGCTGTAAAGTTTCGATAATTTGCTTAATGAAGGCTTCCCGTTCCTGGCGTTTTTTTGCCAATTTATCCGCTAATGCATAATAGCTGTCTCGTTCCAGAAAACGAAAGGCCAGATCTTCCAGTTCCCATTTAATTTTGTAGATGCCCAGCCGGTGTGCCAAAGGGGCGTAAATCTCTAAAGTTTCCCGGGAAATAGCCTGTTGTTTGATGGAAGTGAGATATTTTAAAGTTCGCATATTATGCGTGCGGTCTGCCAGCTTAATCAAAAGCACGCGAATATCCTTGGCCATGGCCAAGAACATTTTGCGTAGGTTTTCCGCCTGGCGTTCTTCCTTTGATTTGTATTCCAGCTTGGACAGTTTAGTCACACCGTCCACCAGCATGGCAATCTCGGCGCCAAATTCTGCTTCAATTTCCTCCAGCGTTACCTCTGTATCTTCAACCACATCATGCAGCAAGCCGGCAATAATAGTATCCAAATCCAATTCCAATTCGGCCAAAATTTGCGCCACACCAAGAGGATGGGTAATATAAAGTTCTCCCGAAAAGCGTTTTTGTCCCTGATGGGCATTAACGGCAAAACGATAAGCTTTCTCCAGCAGTTCCCAATCAGGTTCCACCGGATAATAAGTTTTGATTTGTTCCTTTAATGTGCGAAGAGTCATCGGCTTGCCCCTCCTCTTCCTCCAATATTAGCTCTTGTGGATTTAACAAGTAACTCACCACTTCACCGGGCCGTGCCTGCAGCCAAAAATCCTGATAAGCACGAAACTGTTTCAAAGCCTGCAGGTGTTTGCGATATATGGCGGATTGGTTTAAGCGTTGTGGTAGCGTTGACAAATCAGTTTTGGACACGGCCAATTCTTGTAAAACAGCCTGAATCTGTGCCAATAAGTAACGTGTTACCGGCAAATTTAATGCATGGCACATGCGTTTCACTGCATTTTCCAGAGACGACTCATGCTGCCAAAAATTTGCCAGCTGTAAAAAAGTTTCTTTTTCCGGTACAGTGGCGGCAAAAATTTTCTCATTTAAATCCGCATCATCCTGAGTATAACAAAGAATGAGATGTTTTGTCCCTGTAAACTTCAATAATGTTAACATTTTTTCAAAAGCGTCACGATCATAAGGAATATGATATAAAAGCAGCGCATCTACCTTTTCCCCGGGCAAATGGCGGCCTAAATGCGTCACGAAAACCTTTGGCCCTAGAAGCTGCTCCAATCCAAGCTTGGCTGCTTTAGTGTTAACCCAAACGGCCACCTTTTTCTTTGCCGCCAAAGCAGCAATATACTGTTCTTTTTGCTTACAATGTCGCCGGTCATCAACAAGAGGAATATCTTGAGTTTGGCGGCGTGCATCCTTGATATGTAAAGACAAGGATGTCTTTCCCTGCCAGCAGTTTAAACCGGCAGCCACAATCAGCTCCAAAACATCTCCCGGCTTATACTGTTCCCGGCCGCCACCAAAATAAATAGCTGCCGTAGCTGCATTTTCACTCGTTAGCCATAGGCGTAAATGCTCTCCTTGCATTCCCACCTGCCGGGCAGAGGAAATTTGCGCCCTTCTCACCCAAAATAAAGGCTCCGGATGACCATAACCATAAGGGGCTAATGCAGTCAGTTCTGTGGCCAGTTCCTCTGTTAATTCACAGAGGCTTACTTCCGCCACCACAGGCAGTGCTTCCGCCTTTGGCTCTTGAGTGGCAATGGCCTGGCAAAAAGCTTGTTTAAATTGTGCCAGCCTTTGCGGTGCCACAGTAAAACCGGCTGCTTCCTGATGTCCGCCGTATTTTTCTAAATAATCTGCGCATTTTTGTAAAGCTTCAATAACATTATATCCGGCAGAAGTGCGAATGGAGCCACGGCCTTCATGCTCATTTACGGTAATCAGTGCCACCGGCCTTTTGTACTCCATGGCCAGCCTTCCGGCGACAATGCCAATAATCCCGGGATTCCAACCTTCCTGCCATAGTACCAGTGCAGGTTCATTCGCCTGCTCTGCTGCAAGTTGCTGTGCTTGCCAAAGAATATCTTTTTCCTTCTCTTGGCGCTGCCGGTTTAATGCATTCAGCTCCTGCGCCAGCAAGTCGGCAGTTTCGGGGGAAGCCAAAAGCACTTGCATAGCCGGCTCCGCCTCCCCCAGGCGTCCGGCTGCATTTAGTCGTGGTGCCAGGGCAAAAGCTATTTCTCTGGTACCAATTTGCGTTTCTTTTAAACCACTGGTACGTACCAAAGCTGCCAGTCCCGGCAGCGGATTATCTTGCAAAACCTGTAAGCCGTGTTTTACTAAAATACGGTTTTCACCTAAAAGAGGTACCACATCGGCCACCGTACCCACGGCCACAAGATCCAGGTAGCGATAAGCCTCTTCCTTTGCCAGGTGAAGCTGTTTATAAAGTGCTCTCACTAAAGTCCAGGCAACTCCAACTCCGGCCAAATGTTTTTCCGGATACCGGCAATGCTCTTGTTTAGGGTTAAGGACGGCAAAAGCCGGGCGTTCACCGGCAAAACAGGTATGATGATCAGTAATAATTAAATCCAGCCCTAAAGCTTTTGCCTCTTCCATTTCGGCAAAAGAATTTATCCCACAGTCAACAGTTACCACCAGGCGGCCGCCGGCGGCGGCAAATTTTTTTAAAACTTCAGCTTGCAAGCCGTAACCGTCTGCAAAACGGCTCGGGATATAGTATTCCACCGGTACAGCTAATTCTTGCAGGACCAGTACCAAAAGCGCCGTTGCCGTCAGCCCGTCCACATCATAATCCCCGAAAACAAGTACCTTCTCCTTGGCTCTGACTGCAGCTGCCAGTCTCGCCGCCGCTCTTTCAGCATCTGCCATAGAAAAAGGGTCCCCTAAATCCGCCAGGTCGCAGGCAAGAAACTGCTTTGCATCCTGCGGGGTATGGAGACCCCGTTGATACAGCGCTGCAGCTGTTAATTCATTTATACCCAGTGTTTCTGCCAACATGCGTACCGTATTTACGTTCGTATGCGGCACAAACCATGACCAACTTTTTTGCAGCATAAAAAAACTCCTATCTTTTTCTGCTCTCGTCAACTTTATCCTTATTTTGATTCGTCAGTTCTACATAAAATCCCTTTTTCCTACCTGAAGACGGGGACCTGCAAAGAGTGTAAAACATTTAAAAAGCGCAAACCGCATTCCGGTTTGCGCTTTTGTTAAGCGTTTTTCATGGCAATCTTTTTCTCATGCCGTTCCTTCCACCACAGCCAGAGCGTCCCCGCCAGCAAGATGGAAGAATAAGTACCCGCAACCACGCCAATCACCAGTGCCACGATAAAGGGCCGGATGGTAAGACCGCCGAAAAACAAAAGTGTCAATAAAACTAAAAGGGTGGTGACGGAAGTATTAATACAGCGTGTCAGTGATTGTCTAATACTATTATAGACAATCTCCGCCAAAGTTTCCTTACGCTTTAATTTGAGATTTTCCCGGATGCGGTCATAAATAACAATGGTATCATTAATGGAATAGCCCACAATGGTCAGGATGGCGGCAATAAAAGTACTGTTTACTTTCCAGCCAAACAAAGAGAAAAAGGTGATGATAATAAATGCATCATGTAAAAGTGCTGCCATGGCAGTAACGGCAAAACGAAATTCAAAGCGAATGGTAATATAGATAATCATGCCAATACTGGCCAAAATCAGGGCTATTAGCGCCTGCCGTTGTAACTCACTGCCCACCACGGCCCCTACTTTGTCCAGACGCAGCACGGCATCCTCCGTGAAAGCAAAACGCTCTTTAAAGGCGGCAAGTAATTTGTCTTGCTCCTGAGCTGATAATTCGCGCGTCTTAATGATTACCTCATGCGCTTCTTCCTCACTTATATTATCCGCTGTCACTTTTTGCAAAGTTGAACCTTCCAGATTGAAAGGTTCAAGCGTCTCCCGCACCTCAGCCAAAGTAAAAGGCCGGCCTAAATCAAGTTGAATAATGGTACCCCCGGTAAAATCAATGCTGTAGTTTAAGCCCTGCAAAAACAGCGCTCCTACACCCACTAAAATTAAAAGGAGGGAAAAAACAACGGCACCCCGGGCGTACCTGCGCAATTTCGTTGTAGCTTTACTGCTTTCCGACCTTTGGTTTGTTTGCGGCCATTTAAGCAAAACGCTTCCGGCCGCCAGCCGCAGCAAATAGCGTGTTAACACAACGGCCGTAAACATGCTGGCTAAAATACCTATACTTAAGGTGACGGCAAAACCGCGCACCGGGCCGGTAGCAAAATAAAAAAGTACGGCGGCGGCAATTAACGTGGTCACGTTGGAATCTAAAATTGCCCGGAAGGCCTTGTTAAAACCGATTTCAATGGCGGTGCGTGCCGTATGGCCGTTTTGTATCTCCTCCTTAATGCACTCAAAAATTACAATATTGGCATCCACGGCCATGCCCAGGGACAGAATTAACCCGGCAATACCCGGGAAGGTTAACGTCACCTTTAAAGCGGACAGAACAGCCAGCACCATGGCACTGTAAACAATTAACGCTATATTTGCCATCAGACCATAGCCGCGGTAAAAAATCAGCATAAATAATATTACCAGCACCAAACCGGCCACACCGGCACGGACACTACGGTTAAGGGAATCACGGCCCAATTGCGGGCCCACGCCCCGTATTTCCAGCTCTTCCAATTGCACAGGCAAAGCTCCGGAGCGCAACTGCAATGCCAATGTACCTGCTTCTTCTAGGGTGCCGACACCTTCAATAATAGCTTTGCCGTCAGTAATGGCGGTGGTAACTACAGGGGCAGAAATAATTTCTGCATCCAAATGAATGAAAATTTGCTGCCCCACCAATTCTTTTGTGGCCTCGGCAAATTTACGTGTTCCCTCAGCATTAAATTCCAGCGCCACAGCCGGCCTGTTATATTGGTCATAGACGGCATACGCATTTTTCAGTTCATCGCCTTGGACGATTACTTCCCCGTCAGGGCCAATAAATTGTAAAAGGGCTGTTTTACCAATCACTTGGCGGGCCATCTGTTGATCGCTAATCCCTGGCAGCTCTACCCGGATGCGGTCTGCCCCTTCCCGTTGAATAACCGGTTCCGCAACCCCTAAGGCATTAATACGTGAGTCAATAATGGTAATGGCACGTTCTAATTTGTCGCCTGTACCTGCTCCCTCTGCCATTTCCTGGGCCTGGTAAAGCACATAAACTCCTCCGCGTAAATCCAAGCCCCAGTTCATGTTAGCAATGGCATACCAGATGGCTGCACCACTGCCGGCCAACAGCAACATTATCACCAGCAGGAAAATGAGGAATCTGTTTCTCTTCATCGAGTGCCCTCCTTGCACAGATCAAAAAGAGAGTAAAAAAGGTAAAAAGGGCACTCTTCCCAGAGCTGCCGGGAAGCTGCCCTATTCCCAAAGTAATTATAAACAGTTCAAGAGAGGTTGTCAATTTAATGCCTCAACATTTTGCATAACCGTCTGCAGCACCTCTTCAATGGTCAAATCATCGGTAGGCAGGTATAAATCACAGTGGGCCCGGGCGTGGGCAAGCCGCTGCCACTGCTGGTCAAGGCGCTCTTGTCCCCAATGAATTTCGCGGCGTTTTTTGGCCGTACCCAAGGTACAGGACAAGCACACCAGGTAGTCAGGATTTTTGCGCTGCCAAAGACGCGGAACAAAAGAATGTTCCTGGGCAATATTTACCGCACGGTATCCGTGCCGGAGAAGTCCGTTAACCAAAGTTGTTTTCCCTGCAGCACAGTTTCCTACTACACCAATTAGGCCCCGGTATTTACCCATAGTATGCCTCCTTTAAATGGGATAGGTAAGCTGCAAGCGGCCAATTTTATCATTCTCCCCTCCTCCAATAGACAAAACTAAAAGTGTCATATCATCAGCAGGCCGGTTTTGATCAAGCGCCATGGCCGTGGCAAAAATTTCATCTGCCAAAGGCTTAATCTTATCCGCATCGGCCTGCAGCATTTTTTCCTCAAGGTATTCCAGCTCAAACCGGCAACCGTACTTGCGCCCCGCATGGTAAATACCGTCAGTAAAAGCAACAAGCAACATGCCGGCCTCCAGCGGGTGTTCATAAATAATGGGCTTCATATAGTAATGAAAACCTATGGGTTGTACCACATCTGCCAAGACTTCAATCCGGCCCTGCCGCCTTAACAGCACAGGGCAATTACTGTTTCGGGAAATAACCAAGGTTTTGCTGGCCAGATCTACTGAAACCATGGTTAAAGCGGCTGACACCTTACCGCCCCGCTGTGCATAAAGAAAATCATGGGCGGCTCTAGCCACGGCACCGTCACGGGCTCCGTCCGTTATCAGCGCAGAAGCTTTACTTACCACAAGCTTACTGATCAATTTCGCCGCGCGGCCGCTGCCCTGGCCGTCTGCAATTAAAGCAGTTATTCCCCCTTTGGGGCGTTCCACCACTTCTGCCGTATCACCGCTTTCTTGTACGGCATATTTAGATGTTTTGTTAATGACGACTTTAATCTGCAAGTGTAAGCAGACTCCCTTCAATGCCTTGTAAATACTTTGCCAAAACCTCCGAAATTATTTCCCGGGACACATGTCTATAGCTTACCACTTCCCCTACAGAAGTGGGTAAAATAAAAACTGTTTCCTCTCCTCTACGTTTTTTATCCTGCTTTAATGCGGCTAGAACTGCTTCTTGTGATAAATCAGGCGGCGCAGGTTTTACCCCTACCCGTGCAAATAGGCGAAGTAGTCTTTTTGCCTCCACATGCGACAAAAGCAATAATTTTTGGGCGATGTCAACTGCCATGACCATGCCGGCCAAAACGGCTTCCCCGTGCAAATAGTATTGAAAGGAAGTGGCTGCTTCCAAAGCATGGCCCAAGGTATGCCCAAAATTTAAAATGGCACGCTTTCCTGTCTCTCGCTCATCTTCAACCACCACTTGGCTTTTTAAACGGCAGCAGGTAGCAATAATTTCTTGTAGGATCGCTTTATCCTGTTTCAGAAACCCTGCCCAATTCTCTTCAAGAAAAGTAATAAAATCTGCGCTTAAAATAGCTCCGTATTTTACCACTTCCGCCGCCCCTGCCATAAACTCTCGTGGTGGCAAAGTTTTAAGCGTCTCCAATTCAATCCAGACAAGTTTAGGCTGATAAAAAGCACCGATTAAATTTTTACCTAACCGGTGGTTAACGGCAACCTTTCCGCCTACACTGCTGTCAACTTGTGCTAAAAGCGTGGTTGGAATCTGGACAAAAGGTACGCCCCGTAGATAAGTTGCCGCCACAAAGCCGGCCAAATCCCCTACCACCCCGCCGCCCAAGGCAATAACCGCATTTGAGCGATCAAGCCCGGCTTCAATGGCCACTGTATACAAGCGATCCGCCTCGGCAAGGGTTTTACTGGCTTCGCCGGGGGGAATTATGACTGGAACCACAGTATAGCTCCCTTGGAGTGCAGATTCCACATATGACCCGTAATGGGCCCACACATGTTCATCACTTACCAGTAAAACTTTTCCGGGGGCAAGCACCTTTGCTAAAGCAGCGGCAAGCTGATGCCATTGATGGCTGACGATTTTAATCTCATAAGCGCGTTCTTTTAAGTCTACCTGTATAGTTTGCATGCCAACCTCCGTTAACGAGCAGCAAGGCGCCGGCAATAAGCGTGGTAGTTTGCCAGCATTTCTTCGATGGAATCCCCGCCGAATTTCTCTTGTAAAGCCACTGCCAGTTCCCAAGCCACCGCCGCTTCACCCACCACGGCGGCTGCCGGCACAGCACACGCATCGGATCGTTCCACGGTGGCAACAAAAGGAGTATGGTCTTCCATATTGACGCTGGTGAGGGGTTTGTACAATGTGGGAATAGGCTTCATGGCCACCCGGCAAATAATGGGCTCGCCGTTGGTCATCCCGCCTTCAAGGCCTCCGGCATGATTAGTACGGCGAAAATACCCCTTACCTTGTTCATAAAAAATTTCATCATGCACTAAAGAACCCGGCCGTGCAGCCGCTTGAAAACCGTCACCGATTTCTACACCCTTCACTGCCTGGATACTCATTAAAGCAGCAGCAAGGCGCCCGTCAAGTTTCCGGTCCCAATGCACGTAACTGCCCAAACCCGGCGGCAGCCCCATGGCCACCACGGTAAAAACTCCACCCAAGCTGTCACCCTGTGCTTTGGCCCGGTCAATGACAGCCATCATTTGCGCGGCGGCAGCAGCATCGGGACAGCGCACAGGTGAATTTTCCACCTGAACATAGTTTTGGGCCAATTCCTGCGGTGAAACAGGCATAGCCTTTATTTCGCCAATGGACTGTACATAGGAATAGATCTGAATATTAAAAACGGCCAGCAATTCTTTTGCCACCGCACCGACGGCAACCCTTGCCGCCGTTTCCCGGGCACTGGCCCTTTCCAATACATCGCGAATATCCTGCAATTCATATTTTAAAGCACCGGTTAAATCGGCATGCCCTGGCCGGGGTTTCGTCACCCGTTTAATTTCCGCTTCAGACACATCACCAAAGGGGGCCATTTGCTCCCGCCAATTGGCATAATCCCTATTTGTGATCTGTAGTGTTAAAGGACTGCCCAAGGTTTTGCCGAAGCGCAAACCGGACAGGACTTCAATTTTGTCCTTTTCTATTTGCATGCGACCGCCGCGGCCGTATCCTTGCTGGCGCCGGTGCAACTCTTGATTAAGCCTTGTTTCCGAGATATGTAAATTGGCCGGTAGTCCCTCAATAATGGCCGTTAAGCCGGGACCGTGCGATTCACCTGCGGTCAGAAAACGCATTATTTTGTAACTCCCCCTTTAGAGCCTGGCTGTCGCTGTTTGCGCCACCATAGCAACAAAGTACCCACAAGAATCAGTAAAATGCTAACTACCTGTCCGGCACGGAAATTGCCCCAGTATAAAGTGTCGGCTCTGATGCCTTCAATAAAGAAACGACCAATGGAATAACCAATGAGGTAACGCAAGAAAATACCGCCGTCAGTTTTTTCTTTACGGCTGACATAAAGTAAATAAAGAAAAACCAGTAGATTCCAAATTGATTCGTATAAAAAAATCGGGTGACGATAGGCACCGTCAATATACATGGCCCACGGCAGATCAGTAGGCACGCCGTAGGCTTCTTGGTTAAAAAAGTTTCCCCAACGACCTATGGCCTGCCCCAGAATGAGGGAAGGGGCACATGTGTCGGCAATGCGCCAAAAACTCATTTTTTTGATGTAACTATAAATGACACAAACAATGATGGCAACAAAAATAGCGCCGTGAATAGCTAAACCGCCCTGCCGGATATTAATCATGGCCAGCCAATCACCGGCAAAAGACTCCCAATTGGCAATGACAAAAGCCAAGCGGGCACCAATTACAGCTGCAGGCACTACCACCAGAGCAAAATTTATCAGCTCGTCTTCAGTAAGGCCGTATTGTCGCGTCCGTTTTAAAGCAACGTAAATGCCTGCCAGCATACCTAAACTAATCATGATGCCGTACCAATACACGGAAATACCAAAAATACGAAAGGCAACGGGATCTATTTGCATTAATCTCCCCCCTTGGCTTTTTCCAGGGCTAAAAGTCTTTCCTTCCAGCTCAAGCCGCCGCTAAAACCGCCCAAAGTTCCGTCGCTACGCAGTACGCGGTGGCAAGGTATAACCACAGGCGTACGATTACGAGCCATTGCCTGTCCCACCGCCCGGGCGGCGCCGGGCGCCTGTACTGCTGCGGCCAGCCAGCCATAGCTACGCCAGGCACCGTATGCTATTTTTTGTGTTTCCTGAAGGACGCGCCGAAAAAACGGCGGGTAGTCCCGAAAATCTATGGGACATGTGAATTTCACTTTTTCACCGCGGAAATAAGCTTGCAATTGCTGTGCCAGCAACTGTACCCACGGAGGGTCATCCTGCGACACATGCCTAAAATGGGATGGATCCTTACTTGGCAAATCCAGGGCATAGAGCCCCTGTTGGCTATAAGCCAGTGTTACCAGGCCCAGTTGGGTGAGAACTATCCGCCGCGTTAAGTTCTGCATTTAAACATCTCCCAAATTCGCAAACAAAATACATTACTTTAAATATAGTACATATAACCTTCTCCGGTCAATTTGCGCTGTTCTTCTACAATCTGCTGGAGAGTAATCTCATCCAAAATAGCGTTTACTTCATCGCGAATCCGGCTCCAAATCTGGCGCATTACACATTGAGAAGCGCGGCTGCACACTCCTTCATCAACAACACAGTCTGTAGGGGCCACGGGACCTTCCAAGACGCGGATAATATCGCCCAGGGTTATTTCTTCCGGCGGGCGGGCTAAACGATATCCACCTTGTGCACCGCGTACGCTGTTGATGAGACCGGCTTTTTTTAGGCTGGCAAATAAATGTTCCAGGTATTTTTCTGAAATACCTTCACGCTGTGCTATGCTTTTCAGGGCAATGGCACCTTCTCCTTCGTGCATGGCCAAGTCAAACATAGCCCTTACTCCATATCGTCCCTTTGTTGACAGCTTCATTCTACTCACCACCTTGTACGATTATAGTAATGGGCGCATGGTACGCTTACGGGCGGAAAAGGTGGCAATTTCCTTAAATCCCAGCTTGGACAGGATTAATTTAGCCCATTGAAAACCGCTTGCCACCTCCTGTGGCCGGTGGGCATCAGAACCTAAGGTTACCGGTATATTCATTTCTTGACATTTAGATAAAAAGAAAACGCCAGGATAAACTTCTTTGACCGGCGCCCGCCAGCCGGATGTATTTACTTCCACACATATATCAGCTTTTTTCAGGATGCGGCAAGTTTCTTCCACTAAAAAAGACCAGTCATGACGCGGGAAATAGGAAAATTTTTTTATTACATCCAAATGCCCTACCACGTCGAAAATGCCGCTTAGGGCCAGCTGCTGAATTAGTGTAAAATATTGCTGGTAAATTTCATCAATGTTAACTTCATCAAAGCGTTTTTGCAAAGCCGGATGCGTAAAATCCCAGTCATCCAAATAATGGACTGAACCAATAATGTAATCAAACTCATAAGTTGAGAGCACGTCTTTTGTCCGGCTTTCTTTTCCTGGAAAATAATCTACTTCCACCGCCAGTTTCACCGCAATGTCGGCTTGTTTTTGCAACTGTTTAATTTCATTAACATAAGCGTCCAATTCCGCCGCCTGCATCGTCACAGGCTCTTGCGGTGTAAAACCTAAAAGCTCCAAAGGGAAATGATCGGCAAAACCGATTTCACTTAAACCTTTTTCCACCGCTACAGCCAAATATGCCGCAGGGTTGCCTTGGGCATGGCCGCAGCGTGATGTATGCAAATGATAATCAACCATCACTTTCCTCCCGCTGCGCAACCGGCTGATGTCGGCGCGCCAATTCTGCCAGGATTTCCGTAAATGACACTCCCTTTTGTGCCAAAAGCACTAAAAGATGATACAAAAGGTCACCGCACTCATAAATTAATTCGCTGCGATCATCGTTTTTGGCGGCAATGATTACCTCTCCCGCTTCCTCCCCGATCTTTTTTAAAATCCGATCGAGTCCTGCGGTAAACAGTTTGGCCGTATAGGAGCCGGCCGGTAAATTAAGCTTACGTTCGGCAATAATACGTTCCAATTCCGCCAAAAAATTATCCGGGGGGAGATTTTCCCATGCAGTCAAAGTGCGGTAAAAGCAAGTAACAGCACCGGTATGACAAGCACTCCCCTTTTGTTCAACTTGCAATAACAGCGCATCACCGTCACAATCATAATAAATGCGCTTGACGATTTGCAAGTTGCCGGAAGTGGCCCCTTTATGCCATAATTCCTGCCGGCTGCGGCTGTAAAACCATGCTTGCCCGGTTTCCAGTGTTTTTTGTAGCGCTGCTGCATTCATATAGGCCAGCATTAAGACACGCCCGTTGTACGCATCTTGCACAATGGCGGGTATTAAACCGGCCTGGTCGTATTTTAGTTCTGCCATGGGTGCAGTCCTCCGTTTTGCAAAATTTAGTTAAGAGCAAATGCTCCGGTGGTACGCTTGCTTTCTTTTGCCCGAACTAATTTTCTTTTTCCTGTAGGCTTCCTGAAGTAACTAAATTTAATGCCTCCCGCAGTTGAATGCGTCCCGTATAGAGTGCCTGCCCAATAATAACGCCGCTTACCCCCAAGGACTGCAAGGCCAAAAGGGCGCGCAAATCTTCAAGACTGGACACCCCACCGGAAGCAATGATTTTTACCGTGGTGGAAGTGGCCATTTCCTGCAGAGCCTGTATGTTTGGTCCTTTAAGCGTTCCGTCTTTTTTAATGTCTGTATAAACAATTTCTTCTATTCCAAGCTTGGCCATCTGCTGTGCCAACTCTATAGCTTTAAATTCTGCTTCTTGCACCCAGCCTTTAATGGCAACGCGACCGTCACGGGCGTCAATTCCCACGATGATGCGGCCGGGATAGCGCTCACAAAGTGTTGCCACCATTTTCGGTTCTGTTACGGCAACAGTTCCCAAAATGATGTAAGATACTCCCAGCTGTAACAAGTTTTCTGCCGTTTCTATGGTGCGGATTCCACCGCCCACTTGTACCGGTATCTTGACGGTATGGACAATTTTTTCGATTACAGCTGCATTTTTCATCTTACCGTCAAAGGCACCGTCCAAATCAACTAAATGCAACCGTGTTGCTCCTTCCGCTTCCCAGCGGCAAGCCGCCGCCACCGGGTCCTGCTCATAAACTGTTTCCCGGTTGAGATCACCATGGACAAGACGTACGCATTTGCCACCGCGTATATCGACGGCGGGAATAATCTGCACTGCACCTACCTCCCCAAGCTTCCCAAATATTAGATTCCATAAATTTTTCCTTAATCCTGCTATTCCACTAGGATTTAGATATAACTATTTTTTATAACACACCTTTAGTGGAAGGAACACCGGATAAACGCTGGTCCTTGGCCACAGCTTCATCCAAAGCTCGGGCCAAAGCCTTAAATAAAGCTTCAATAATATGGTGTGTATTACGCCCGTCTAAAAGTTTCACATGTAGTGTACACATGGCACGGCTGGTAAAAGCACGTAAAAATTCCTCCACCAGTTCCGTTTCAAAATTTCCTAAACGTTCAGCAGGTAAAGGCACGTCAAAACCCAAATAGGGACGCCCCGACAAATCAACGGCCACCAACACTAGAGCTTCATCCATGGGCAATATGACAGAACCATAACGTCTAATGCCCGCTTTATCACCCAAAGCCTGTCGAAATGCTTCTCCCAAAACTAAGCCCACGTCTTCTACTAAATGATGGCCGTCTACCTCTAAATCCCCCACCGCCTTGAGGGTAAGATCAAAAAACCCATGACGACAAAAAAGGTTTAACATATGTTCCAAAAAGGGCAATCCACATGATAGCCGGACTTCTCCGGTACCGTCTAGATTTAAACTTAATGCAATTTCCGTTTCCCCTGTTTGACGGCTTAAACTTGCCGTTCTACTCATCAAGATATTCCCTCCTTATACTGACGGCGCGGCTGTGGGCCTGCAGCCCTTCCACTTCAGCCAGGCATTCTATTTTTTTTGCCTTTTGCAAAAGCAACTCCGGCGGGTAGTAAAGGATACTGCTGCGTTTGAGAAAATCATCAACGGAAAGAACAGAAGCAAACCGTCCTGTTCCGGCAGTAGGTAGTACATGATTGGGGCCTGCCCAATAATCCCCCACAGGTTCAGGTGTAAATGCGCCTATAAAAATCGCCCCGGCGTGGCGTACTTTCCCCAATAAAGCCCAGGGATCGGCCACTTGCAGTTCCAAATGTTCCGGCGCCAAAAGATTTACAATTTCCACGGCTTCATCCAAAGTATTCACTTTAACCAGTGCGCCTTGATTTTTTAAACTAGCGGCGGCAATTTCTTTGCGTTGAAGCTTACTGCATTGACGCTTTAATTCCTCCGGCAGCTCCGCTGCCAAGCGGGCGGAAGTGGTGACACAATAAGCGGCAGCCAAAGGGTCGTGTTCCGCCTGGGAAAGCAAATCTGCCGCCACAAAATCTGTACGGGCAGTATCGTCGGCCACCACTAAAATTTCACTTGGTCCTGCAGGCATATCAATACCCACCACTCCGGCCACTTCCCTTTTGGCCAGCGTTACATATAAATTTCCCGGACCCACAATTTTATCCACCGCCGGGATTGTTTTTGTCCCAAAGGCCAGTGCACCAATGGCTTGTGCACCGCCGCATTTAAAAACGGCATCCCCCCCCGCCAGTTCCGCCGCTACCAGTGTATAAGGATTAACGTAACCGTCAGCAGCCGGCGGCGTCACCAGAAAAATTTCTTTTACGCCGGCCACCCGGGCTGGAATTACTGTCATCAGCACTGTAGAGGGGTAAGCGGCGCTGCCTCCCGGAATATACGCGCCCACCCGCTCCAAAGAAGTTATGCGCACCCCAAGCACACTACCGTCCGGGCGGTAATCAAGCCAAGACTGCCTTAATTGCTGCCGGTGAAAAGACTGGATATTTTCCGCCGCCTCTTTCAGGGCAGATACAACTTTTTCCTCCACCTGTTTTTTAGCGGCAGTAAATTCCTCCTCACTGACTTGCAATGTTTGCAAAACAGCACCGTCAAACTTTTTCGTGTATTTAATAACAGCCGCATCACCATCATTGCGCACATCTGCTAAAATTTGCCGCACTGCCGCCAAAGCCTCAGGATAATCATCAAAACGCTGTCGGGTAAAATCAGTTTGAAAGGACTTCCCGTCATAGATTCTTAACATGGCTGCACCTCTTTTACAAAACTTTTTCCAGTTGCTGCACCAAAGCCATGACCCGTTCCGCTTTAACCTGATAACTGCCGGGGTTGGCCACAAGGCGTGCTGTAATCTGGGCGATAACTTCTGCTTCCACCAAATTGTTCTCCCGCAAAGTCTTACCGGTAGAAACCAAATCCACAATGACATCGGCTAAATTTAAGAGCGGCGCCAATTCAATGGACCCGTGCAGCTTAATTATTTCCACTTGCCGTCCTTTTTTAAGGAAGTGGCGTTTGGCAAGATTAGGGTATTTTGTGGCCACATAAGTAACACTACTACCCCAGGTTGCGCCCGTCTTTTCCGCTTTTTGGGCTACAGAAAGCCGGCAGGCACCTAATTTCAGATCCAGTAATTCATATAATTCTTTTTCCTGTTCCAAAAGAATATCTTTCCCGACCACACCCAAATCGGCGGCACCGTACTCCACATAAGTAGGGATATCAGTAGGCTTAGCCAAAATAAACTGCAGCTTCTCTGCTTCCAGGCGAAAGATAAGTTTTCTTGTGTCACTGGCGATGGAGCTACAGTCAATGCCCGCAGCGGTAAATAAGCTTAATGACGACGGCAAGATGCGCCCTTTAGCCAAAGCAATAGTTAACCAGTCATTGGCAGCCAGCATTATACCTGCCCCCTGTCTAAATCAGCATCAAAAATATCATTGTCTGTACAGTATAAAAGCCGGGTAGCTCCCAACCGGCAACCGGCCTGAAAAGCTTCTTCATAAGTTGCCGCCTTTAAATCTACAATAACCACTGCTCCCTGCCGGCGAAGAGTCTGCGCCGTAGCAATGGCATTTTCCCTGCCACTCTCATCAAAGGCCACAAAAAGCGGCTCCAAAAGTTCAGGCAATTTTTTTTGTCGTGTAAGCACTGTCAGGAGATGATCTAAACTGACGGCAAAACCCACCGCCGACAGCTCACAACCAAAATTAGTTAACAATTGATCATAACGTCCACCGCCGCAAAGGGGATACCCTAAGCCGTTGGTGTAACCTTCAAAAACCATGCCGGTATAATAATTCATCATCCGCACCATGCCAAGATCTAAAGTGACAAACTGGGTTACCTTATAATCTTCAAGTACAGACCAAATTTCCTGCAAAAGCTCCAGCGGCTGTACATTTGCCCCCGCCGGTAAAAGTGCACGCGCCTTTGTCAACACTTCCACCCCGCCCCGGAGCAAAGGAATTTGCATAATACTCTCTTTTGCCTGCTCACTAATTTTAAGCTTCGTTACCATTTCCTTCAAGGTAACAAAATCTTTTTTATTAAAAAGCAGTTTGATCTTTTCCACATCTTGGGGCAAAAGGTCATATGCCGCCAGCAACAGATCCAAAAATCCCACATGACCAAGACACAGCGTAAATTCATCTAACCCGGCTTCCTGCAAAACGGCTGCTGCCAAAGCAACCACTTCCGCATCACTTCCCGGGGTGGCATCTCCCATCAGCTCAACGCCTGCCTGTGTTAATGCGCGCTGTTTGCCCTGGAGACCGCCGGCATAGCGAAAAATTTCTCCCCCGTAGCAAAGCCGCAACGGTAGCGGCCCTTCCGCAAAATGTACGGCAACAACCCGGGCAATGGGTAAAGTAAAATCAGGCCGTAACACCAACATGCGCCCCTGCTCATCCGGAAAACGATAGATACTGTTTTCCAAGCCGGCTTTTAAATCGGCCGCAAAAATCTCACTATATTCAAAAGCCGGTGTGGACACCTCACGGTATCCCCAACGGCTAAAAACTTGCTGTATAAACTCTTCCAGCTTTCTTTTTTGTCCCGCCAAATCGGGCAAAAGGTCACGCACACCTTCAGGAATTTGTCTCCGCTTTAAAACTTCCGTCATAACGCACATCTCCTTTAATACGTTAAAGTAGTAACGTATTAAAGAGTATAACATGGCTTTCCTCTGCTGTCAATGCTTAATTTGGCCTGTTTGCCAATCAAACTCTCGATAAAGGGGCTGTCCCCTTTTAGCTTTAATTTTACGGGAAAAGTTTGTAAGCAGACATAGCACTCTGTATACTGTCTCCACCACTGGATCTTTAATGGCATAGTCAAAATCTAAACTATTGCCACGGTAACGCTTCTCTTTTTTCAGACGCGCCTCCACCTTCGTCCCGGCAAAAGGCAGCACCTTACTTACCGGATCTACTTCCGCCAGGTAAGCATTTCCGGTAACGGCACGCACTTTTTGTAAAAACTGTATATTTTCCGCCAATTCACTCAAGGTAGTCACATCGTCAAACATAATAAATCCCATGGCCACAAAAATCTCCAAAGCAGATAAAATTTTTAGAGCTTGTAAATTTTCTTCCACCGTGGCATCCTTTTGAAAACGATCCAGCACAGCTTGCGAACCTGATTCCACCCCTAAAAAAACTTTCCGCAAACCTGCCCGCTTTAAGAGGGCAAACAATTCTTCCTCCACATCATTAACACGACACTGTATGCTGAATTGAATCTGCCAACCCCGTGCCAAAATTCCTTCAGCAATTTCCCTGGCCCGCGCTTTTCCCCTGCCTTTACTGCCGATAAATTCGGCATCGTTAAAGGCGAAATTTTTCACTCCATATGTTTTTTGCAGGTATTCCATTTCGGCTAAAACATCTCCGGCACTGCGGAGGCGCATTTTCCGCCCAAAGCGGCTAAAAAAAGCATCGACACTGCAGAAAGTGCAACGACCATAGCAGCCCCGTGAAGAGAGGATGGAGGCACAACCTGTTTTCTCCAGGACCTGTGGCAAAGTATCCCGGGCCGGCCAGGGCAGCTTGTCCAAATTATCCACACTGGGTCGATCAGGGGATTCCCAGATGGCAGAGCCGGTGCGGCCAAAAAGCCCCGGCACTTTTTTTACATCACCACCGGCCAAAAGCGTATGTACAAGTTCAGGCAGAGTTTCTTCTCCCTCACCTTTAACGATAAAATCAATTTCCGGATATAAAGTCATTAATTCTTGCGCCGCAAAGGTGGGATAAATCCCCCCTACCACAATAGGAACCTGCGTGAGCCGTTTAATTTGGCGTATTTTTGCCATGATTTCTTTGGCACTTTGCTGGAATGTAATACTGACACCAATGAGGGCAACCCGCTCCTGTTGCACCTTTGCGGCAATTTGCTCGGCCTTGTCGCCCATTAGCAGCATGTCCCAAATTATTGTTTTCACGCCGGACTGCCGCAGGCAAGCTGCCAAATATCCCAACCCTAAATGCTCGTACGGTTCAGTGAGTTGCCGCCAGTAGGGATTAATTAATAAAACACTCTGTGTATGCTTGCTGCTTGGCATATGCTCTTCCTCCCCCCAGAGACTTTAGGTACGGCGCTTTTTTGCTTCTGCCAGCTTTTTCTTCCGCTCCCAGTAGATTTTCTCCCTTTCTTCGTAACGCTTTTTCTCTTCCGGAGTCTCCACAACCAATTCAGGCACTTTTTTGGACTTACCGTTTTCATCAATGGCCACCATGGTAAAATATCCGGTTAAAGCTACTTTCGGCGGCGCTTCAATCAGCGGGTTTTCTACTTCCACAGTAACTAAAACTTCCATGGAGCTGTGCCCCACAAAAGCCAGCTCCGCCGTACAAATCACCAGATCGCCCACATGGACCGGCACCAAAAACTCCATTTCCGTCACCCGAGCCGTGACCACATTACTGCGAGCATGCCTTTTTGCCGCCGCCCCCGCAGCCGTATCCATAATCTTCATAATTTCGCCGCCGTGAATATTTCCTGCGGGATTTGCCATATTGACCTGCATCACTTGTGATAAAGTGGTTCTGGAATCTGAGACGGTTTTTTTCATCGCAAACCTCCCATGCTCTTATTCCTAAATAAAAAATGATTAAGTCCTTCCGCTTAAGTTTTCTGCTCCTGGAGAAATTTATCCTTCATCTTTTTAAGTTCATAATAATGATCAATAAAGATTTTAAACTCACTATCTTTGTAAGCAGCAAAATCATGTAGCAGTTTTTCTGTTTTAGCAAAAATATATACTACTTGACCGCTACTGTTTGTTTTTAATTCCGGCAGCGGATTGCCTCTAAACACCAAGTACGCACTTAACAGTAAATCCCCGCAGATAAAAGCTTCCATCATGTCCACCCCCGTAAATTGGTTTCAATAAAATTCAATTCTCAACACGGGAAAGCTTGCTTTTTTTGTTGCGAAAAAGGGCTACACACAAATATGCTTGTGGCAGCCCTTTTATTATGAGATTATTTTCCCTTTTATACGGCTTATACGGCAGGAGTTTCCCTTTCCACAAAGGCAAAACTTCCGTTCGGCTGCGGTTCGGCGACAATGATTCTTTCATGGAATTTCTCCAAAGAGGAACGGTGACCGATAGAAACAATAGTTGTGTCTTGCAAACGCTCCAATAAAATATTGTAAAGCTTTTCTTCAGAAGGTTCATCCAAAGATGCCGTAGCTTCATCAAAGAATAAATAATCAGGTTTGTAGAGCATGGCCCGGGCAATCCCGACCCGCTGCTGTTCACCGCCTGAAAGCACATGATTCCAGTGATTTACTTCATCCAGCCTCTCAACAAAGTGTTCCAGATCAACGTCACGTAGCACTTGTATCATTTCTTCCCGGCTATAAGTATCCGGCGGTTCTGGGTAACTGACAGCCTCCGCCAAGGTACCGATGGGTAAGTACGGTTTTTGCGGCAGCACAATTACTTTTTTATCTTTAGGAATGATAATATCACCGGAACCAAAGGGCCAAAGCCCTGACAAAACCCTAAACAAAGTAGTTTTACCGGCGCCGGTTTTGCCTTTAATTAATACCTTTTCGCCATGTTTAATCACCATATTTTTCGCGGTAACCTGTAATTTTCCGTTAGGCAAATAAACTCTTAAATCGGGGATGGCAATTTCCTCTGTATCCTGCTCAATAATTTTAACTTTAGATTCCAGCAAAATTTCTTCCGATCTTTGGGCATTTTCCAGAAAGCCCACAAGACGGTTAATGACAGCTTTCCAAGCGGCAAGCGAACCGTAAAGGTTTTGGAAAAATTTAAACGTACCCAAAACGGTAGCGAAGGCTTGTGAGATTTGCATAATGGCACCATAACCGCCCGGGATGCCCGGTGTAGGTGCAGTGGCAAAATAGGCAGGGCCTAAAAGCAGGGAAATTAAAACACCGTCAATCTGACTGAAAATCGCCGAAACATATGACATTTTCATATTTCTTTTCATAATCTTAAAGCGGTTGGCAATGATATTGTAGAACACGCTCATTAAACGAGGATGTTCCACCCTTTCACCGCGTAACAAGGCGATTTGCTCACTGTTTTCCCGGAAACGCACCAAAGAAAAACGGAAATCGGCTTCATAACGGGTTTGATTAAAGTTTAATTTAATTAACTCCCGCCCGAACCAGTGGACCACATAAGTACCGAAAATGGCCCACAATAAAGCAATGACAATAAAGTATCCCGGGAAAGACCAGTCCCTACCGCCTAAAATTAACGGAATAGAGTTGGATAGATTCCACAGAATCACCAGGAAAGAACCAAGCATAATCACATTATTTAACAGCTGGAAGGTAAACATCCAGGTATTGCCGATAAAGGCACCAATATCTTCCGAAATCCGCTGGTCCGGGTTA
>ERZ773359.2047-NODE-2047-length-26291-cov-35.729799_pt1 | contig 26291 bp, 40 predicted proteins | sample MGYA00374955_ERZ773359 | MGnify/ENA primary metagenome ERZ773359 (study PRJEB29098, sample SAMN04486028) | biogas fermenter metagenome | study: EMG produced TPA metagenomics assembly of the Biogas fermentation microbial communities from Germany - Plant 4 DNA1...
CAACCATCCTTTAAAAAATCTTCTTTAAGAAAATAGAGCTTGTCAGCATTCATAGCTTCAAGCCCTAATTTTTTATTTGTATATTACATTATTTTTCCAAGTCTTCAAAACCTTTGCAAAGCTTCTATGTTATCTATTATTTTCTCTTATATTGCTTAGCTATAAATACAACCTCATCATCTGATAGTTCTTCATTTTACTAAACCAATGATCCCCTTATGATTTATGTTTATTTTATATAATTGTAATATAATTGTGAAAAAGATGAAGTGTTATACTTGGATAATACTTAACACAACTAGTTATTCTTGTCAATATATTTTAGAGCTGTTTTTTCTAAATTTATAGTAATTTTCGTTTTTGGGGTCTTTTGTAATATTAAATCTAATACTACAACATATACTTTCATACTTTTCAATTCAAAAGTACAAAATGAAAAAGATTCATTCATTATAATTAATAAGAGAATGAATCTTTTCTATTCTTTATAATAGACCTTTTCTAAATATAGGCCTTGAGGCGGAACTGTAGGTCCTGCCTTCTCCCTTTTACCCTCTTTTATAATTTGTGGGATATCCTCTATGGGAATTTTCCCAATGCCTACATAGAGTAAGGTCCCAACTATTATTCTAACCATATTTCTCAGGAAACTATTGCCTTCTATGGTAAACTCGATTAAATCCTCTTTCTTCTTAATAGAAATATCATAAATAGTTCTAACTGTAGAATTTACATCAGAGTTTGTAGCCATAAAGGCTATAAAGTCATGGGTTCCACAAAAATATTTAGAAGCCTCTACCATCTTTTCAATATCAAGCTTATAGGGTAGATGATATGTGAAGTTTCTGTATAGAGCCCTAGGTAGCTCACCATTATATACTATATATTTATATCTTTTTTTTATTGCATCGAATCTAGAATGGAAGTTTATATCCACTTCCTCTGAATCTATAATAGTAATATCAGGTGGCAGTAACTGTTTTAAAGCATATTTGTACCTATCTCCAGGGATATTAGAATTGGTCAAGAAATTTGCCACCTGTCCTAGGGCATGGACCCTGCCATCGGTTCTACCTGAACCTATTAGTTTTACCTTTTCCCCTAAAAGGTTTTCTAAAGCTTTTTCAATTGTTTCCTGAATTGTAACAGCATTGTCTTGGATTTGCCATCCAGAATAATTAGTTCCTTCATATTCAATTATCAATTTTATATTCTTCATATTTACCTCAATAAATACCTACTACTTATTATAAGTCCAAAGAATATTACCATGGATGCCAAAGAAATAATATCAGTTTTATTTAGTTTCAATTCATTTAATCTAGTCCTATTATCTCCACCCCTATAACATCTAGCTTCCATGGCTGTAGCTAGCTCCTCTGCCCTTCTAAAGGCATTTATAAATAGAGGTACTAGTAGAGGTACCAAGTTCTTAGCCCTGCTTAAAATGTTTCCTGATTCAAAGTCTGCACCTCTAGCCATTTGAGCCTTCATGATCTTGTCTGTTTCCTCTAATAGAGTAGGAATAAACCTTAAGGCAATGGTCATCATCATTGCTAATTCATGGGCAGGTAGGCCTAATTTTTTGAAGGGAGATAAAAGCTTTTCTATTCCGTCTGTTAAGGATATAGGTGATGTTGTAAGGGTTAGTAGGGAGGTTCCTGTTATTAAAAATAGAAGTCTAAGTGCCATAAAAACAGCCAAATATAGTCCTTCTTTAGTTACAGTTAGGGGACCTAATTCGAATAAAACTTCTCCCTTGGTCATAAAGATATTTATAAAAAATGTTATGAGTATAATAAATAATAATGGCCTAATCCCTTTTAAAATATATTTAATAGGTATCTTGGCTGTCCTGGTAACTAATAGGATAAAACCTATTATAAATAAATAGGGTATGAAGTTCTTGATAAAAAATAAGGAAACAATGAATAGGGCAGTAACAATTATCTTTATCCTTGGATCTAATCTATGAATTAAAGTATTGCCTGGAAAATATTGACCTATTGTAATATCTTTAAGCATTTTTCTTTCTCCTTAAATACTCTAGTATTTCTTCTTTGGCTTCTTCTACTGTTAGGACAGTATCTCTGATACTATTATCTCTTTCTTTTAATTTCATCATAAACTTGGTTATTTGGGGAACTCCTAGGCCTATGTCTTCTAATTCCTGAGCCCTTTTAAAGACATCCCTTGTCTTACCATCTATGACTACTTTTCCCCTATGCATGACCAATATCCTATTTACTAGCTTTGCTATATCTTCCATACTATGGGATACAAGGATTATAGTCATATTCTCTTTTTCATAAAGCTGTTGAATTTCCCCTAATATTTCATCCCTTCCCCTAGGGTCTAAGCCCGCTGTTGGCTCGTCTAATACCAAGATCTTAGGTTTCATAGCTAATACTCCTGCTATGGCTACTCTTCTTTTTTGACCGCCACTTAGTTCAAAGGGAGACCTATCCTTCAGTTCTTCATAGTCTAGACCTACTAGTTCCATGGCCTCTTTTACTCTTTCTCTAACTTGCTCTTCATTAAGTCCTAGATTTTTAGGACCAAAGGCTATATCCTTGTATATGGTTTCCTCAAATAATTGGTGTTCTGGATATTGGAATACTAGGCCTACTTTTTGCCTAATCTCCTTTAAATTAGCTTCCTTATTTGTTATATCTACACCATCTATTATTATTTTGCCTGAAGTTGGTTTTAATAGGCCATTTAGATGTTGGACTAAGGTTGATTTTCCTGACCCAGTATGTCCTATTAAGCCTATAAATTCACCCTGATTTATTTCAAGGTTTATATTATCTAAAGCCTTTTTCTCAAAAGGTGTATTAGGATTATATATATAGTTTAGATTCTCTATTTTCATTATCATAGCAATTCCACCAATTCCTCTATTGATAAAATATCTGCTTTTAAGTCTACTCCATCTTTTCTAAGTTCATATACTAGTTCTGTAACTTGTGGTACATCTAATCCTAGTTCTTTAACCTTATCTACTTGACTAAATATTTCCTTTGGAGTTCCTTCCATTACTATATTCCCATTTTCCATTACAATTATTCTATCTGCTTCTACTGCTTCTTCCATATAATGTGTGATCAAGACTATGGTCTTGTTTTCTTCCTTATTTAATCTCTTTACAGTTTCCATGACTTCTAGTCTTCCAATAGGGTCTAGCATAGCTGTTGGTTCATCTAAGATTATACAGTCTGGTTTCATGGCAAGGATCCCTGCTATTGCCACTCTTTGTTTTTGTCCACCAGATAATAGGTGGGGGGCGTGGGTTTTATATTCAGTCATTTCCACTATTTCTAGTGCCTTGTCTACCCTTTCCCTTATTTCCTTTGGTGGTATACCTAGGTTTTCAGGTCCAAAGGCCACATCTTCTTCTACTATGGTAGCTACTATCTGATTATCTGGATTTTGAAATACCATGCCAGCCTTTTCCCTAATATTCCATATCTTATCTTCTTCCTTTGTGTTCATGCCCATTACATAAACGTCTCCAGAAGATGGCGTTATTAGTCCATTCATCAGTTTAGCTAAGGTAGACTTGCCTGAGCCATTATGACCTAATATTGCCAAAAACTCGCCTTTTTTTATTTCTATATTAATATTTTTCACTGCCTGCTGTATACTATCATCTATTAATGATTTATATTCATAGGTTACATTTTCCATCTTTATCATATAGTTTTCCATGATTACCCCTCGATTCAATTCAGTCTATATCCAAAATTGTAATATTTTGCATTTCCACAGTATAATATAACATAAATACCCCAAATAGGGAATACTAAAATATTATTAGTTGCGTTTGACTTGACTTTTGCTCATTGCTCCTTTCTGTCGCATTCGCTAAGTTAGGTCATAAGCAAAAAGGGACTAAGATAAACTTAATCCCCTACTAATTATACTAACTCGATTATAGCCATTTCTGCAGCGTCTCCGCGGCGTGGTCCAACTTTTAATACTCTTGTATACCCACCGTTTCTGTCTGCATATTTAGGTCCTATTTCATCAAACAACTTCTTAACTACATCTTCGTCATATATATAGGCTAAAACTTGGCGTCTTGCATGTAAATCTCCTCTTTTAGCCAAAGTAATCATTTTGTCTGCCATTCTCTTAGTTTCCTTAGCTCTAGTTACTGTAGTTTCAATTCTTTCTTCTCTCAATAGTGATGTAACTAAATTTCTAAGCATTGCCTTTCTATGATCTGTAGGGCGACCAAGTTTTCTTAATTTTGTCACATTTATCCCTCCTTTATGCCTAATTACTCATCGGATTTCTTTAAGCTTAATCCTAGTTCAGCAAGTTTTCTTTCTACTTCCTCAAGGGATTTTTTACCAAGGTTTCTAACCTTCATCATATCCTCTGCAGTTCTTTGAGTTAACTCTTCAACTGTATTTATATTTGCTCTCTTCAAGCAGTTATAGCTACGAACAGAAAGATCTAATTCTTCAACAGTCATTTCTAGTACTTTTTCTTTTTTATCGTCTTCTTTTTCTACCATTATTTCTACATCGCTAACATGATCAGTTAACCCGATGAAAAGATTTAGATGTTCTGTAAGTATTTTGGCTCCTAAGGAAGTTGCCTCATCTGGTTTAATAGTTCCGTTAGTCCATACTTCTAAAACCAATCTATCGTAGTCTGTTATTTGTCCTACTCTAGTATTTTCAATGGTAAAGTTAACTTTTTTAACTGGAGTAAATGAAGAGTCAACAGGTATTACCCCTACTGGTTGACCTTCTTTTTTATTCCTCTCAGCAGATACATAGCCTCTACCTTTAACTAGTTCAAGCTCCATATATAGGTTTCCATCTTCATTAACAGTGGCTATATGATGGTCCTTGTTTATGATTTCAACATCTGGACCTGTTATAATATCTCCAGCTTTAATTTCTGCAGGACCCTGTGCCTCTATTCTTAGGGTTACTGGTTCATCAGTATGCATTTTTGCAGCCAGGCCCTTAATGTTTAAAATTATTTCAGGCACATCTTCCAATACTCCAGGTATTGTTGAAAACTCATGGAGTACTCCTTGAATTTTTACTGAAGATACTGCTGCCCCTGGTAATGATGATAATAGTACTCTTCTTAATGAGTTTCCTAGAGTAGTACCATAACCTCTTTCAAGTGGCTCTACCATAAATTTGCCATAGGACTCGTCTTCACTCAATTCCAGAATTTCTATTTTTGGCTTTTCAATTTCTATCATTAACATTAACCCTCCTTAATGTTTGGTTTCTTAATTTATGAGGGCAACTGAATTCTTAATGTATGCTATTATTTAGAATATAACTCTACGATTAAGTGTTCTTCTACTGGTATATCTATATCTTCCCTTGTTGGTTCAGATATAATGCTACCCCTTAATTGATCAAGATCTACATCTACCCATTTAACAGTGTTGCCACTATGATTTTCTATTAATTCTTTGAATTTCTCGCTACTTCTTGATTTTTCTTTAACTTCTATCTTGTCTCCAACATTTAATATTACTGAAGGTATATCTACCTTTGCACCATTAACTAGAAAATGACCATGAGTAACTAATTGTCTAGCTTCCGCTCTGGAAGATGCAAAACCCATTCTATATACTACATTATCTAATCTTAGTTCTAGTAGTCTTAATAGGTTTTCACCTGTGATTCCTTTCATCTTATCTGCCATAGCAAAGTATTTTCTCATTTGAGATTCAGAAATACCATAGAATCTTTTTACTTTTTGTTTTTCTCTTAACTGTAATCCATATTCTGTTGGTTTCTTTCTTGATTGTCCGTGTTGGCCTGGTGCATAAGACCTTCTAGCTACTGGACATTTATCTGAAAAGCACTTATCTCCTTTAAGATAAAGTTTCATACCTTCTCTACGACATAGTCTACAAACTGGACCTGTATATCTTGCCATCTCTCACACCTCCTACTAAACTCTTCTTCTCTTTGGTGGTCTACAACCATTATGTGGAATAGGAGTAACATCCTTAATCATACTTACTTCTAATCCCGCTGCTTGTAAAGACCTAATCGCTGCTTCTCTTCCTGAACCTGGTCCCTTAACATATACTTCAACGCTCTTTAATCCATGTTCCATAGCTTTTTTAGCTGCTTCTTCTGCTGCTTGTTGAGCTGCAAAAGGAGTTGATTTTCTTGAGCCTCTAAATCCTAATTGTCCCGCACTGGCCCATGAAATCACGTTTCCTTGCATATCTGTTAAGGTAACCATAGTGTTATTAAATGTTGATGAGATATGTGCTTGACCTCTTTCTATATTTTTACGTTCTCTTCTTCTTACACGAGTTGATTTAGCTTTTTTAGCTGCCACTTAGTCTCCCTCCTTTACTTCTTACCTTTTTTAGCTGCCAATCTCTTAGGACCTTTTCTAGTTCTTGCGTTGGTCTTTGTTCTTTGACCTCTTACAGGAAGGCCTCTCTTATGTCTAATTCCTCTATAACAGTTAATCTCTCTTAATCTCTTTATATTTAAAGCTATATCTCTTCTTAGATCACCTTCTACATGGTATCCATCTATAATGGATCTAAGAGTAGCTACTTCTGATTCAGTTAAATCTTTTACTCTTGTGTCTGGATTTATACCAGCTTTTTTTAGTATTTCATTTGATCTTGACCTACCGATACCAAATATATAAGTTAGGCCTATTTCTACTCTTTTATCTCTAGGTAAGTCAACTCCTGCTATTCTTGCCATTAATGTCTACACCTCCTAAATTTAATACATTTATCATGGAGTTTACTAATTATCTATTAACCTTGTTTTTGCTTATGTCTTGGGTTTTCACAAATAACCATAACTTTTCCATGTCTTCTTATTATTTTACATTTTTCACATATTTTCTTTACTGATGGCTTTACTTTCACTTCTATCCCTCCTATGCTACTTGTTTCGCCAGGTTATTCTGCCTCTTGTCAAATCATAGGGTGACAGTTCTACTGTTACCTTGTCTCCAGGAAGTATCCTTATATAATTCATCCTTAGTTTTCCGGAAATATGGGCTAGTATCTCATGTCCATTTTCCAATCTAACTTTAAAAATAGCATTAGGTAAAGCATCTACAACTATACCTTCAACTTCAATAATATCGCTTTTAGACATTAAGTTTTCGAACCTCCTGTTCAAACAAATTTAAAATCTTTACTTATTGAAAGGTTCTAGTAATTTTCTAATATATGCATTATTTATTTCTATTTTACTTTCAAGTCTTTCTTTGAATTCATTTAATACCGTATTATACACCATTAAATGCTTCAATTTCTTGCGTTTAGGGTTTTCTAGCTTTCTTAGGTCACCATCAACAATTAAGACATATTGATCATCGATGACCTCCAAGACTAGAAAAACCCTTCCTTTATCCCTGCCTGCTCGTGACTTAACCACCTGACCAATGGCAATGTCGTCACTGGAATTCATTATAAATTCACCTCTTAATAATGCCTTATTTTACTCTAAAGCCTTAACTATAGTTTCAAAGACTTCATCTATTGGCTTTGTTCCATCTACATTGAGAATTATTCCCTTTTCTTTGTAGTACTCAATAAGGGGTTCAGTTTGCTTCTCATAAACTTCTATTCTTGTTGATACTGTCTCCCTATTATCGTCATCTCTTTGGTATAATTCTCCTTCATCTATATCACATACATTCTCTACCTTAGGTGGATTGAATTTAATATGATAAGCAGCGCCACATGTTCTACATATTCTTCTGCCTATTGCTCTTTCAATTAAAATTTCCTTATCTGCATGAATATTAACAACTTTGTCAAGTTTTATACCCAATTTATTAAGTTCTTCATCTAAGGCTTCTGCTTGCTCTATAGTTCTTGGAAAGCCATCTAGCAAAAATCCACCTTTGCAGTCATCCTTTGATAATCTATCCTTCACAATTGATACCACAAGTTCATCAGGTACTAGAAGGCCCTTATCCATATACTCCTTAGCTTTCTTTCCAAGTTCAGTGCCTTCTTTAATGTTTGCTCTAAAAATATCACCTGTTGAAATATGTGGTATATTGTATTTCTTAACTATAGCTGATGCTTGAGTACCTTTTCCAACACCTGGAGGACCAAGTAATATTAAACGCACGATTATCATCTCCTATAGTTTAATTTAAAAATCCTTTGTAATGTCTCATTAGCATTTGAGCTTCTAATTGTTTAACTGTTTCAAGTGCAACCCCTACTACTATGATTACAGCAGTACCACCGAAGTTAACATTCATACCAAATAGTTTAGATAAAATAATTGGTAAAGAAGCTAAAACTGCTAGAGATAAACCGCCCACAAAAGTAATTCTTGTAACAACTTTATTTAAAAATTCTGATGTTGGTCTACCAGGTCTAATACCAGGGATAAATCCGCCATGCTGCTGTAAGTTCTTTGCATATTCTACAGTGTTAAATTGAATAGCAGTGTAAAAATAAGTAAAGAACATTATAAGCGTTATATTTAGGATGGAATATATCCAAACACCAACATTTCCTGCAGGGGTCAAATATTTTTCAATCCAAGCAGAAGGCGATCCCTTAAAGAATAAAGCAATAGTTTGTGGGAAAGCAAGTATTGATGAAGCAAATATTACAGGTATTACTCCTGCCATTGATACCTTAATAGGTATATGAGTACTTTGCCCACCGTACATCTTTCTTCCAACTACTCTCTTGGCATACTGTACTGGAATCTTTCTTTCTCCTTCTTGTAATGCTACTACTAAGGCTATGATTACTACAATTAATATAGCAAATAGTAATTCTTTTATTATGTTCAAATATCCTAGTCTAATTAATTGAATTCTAAAGATTATATCGTTAGGTAGTTTTGAAATTATTCCTATGAAAATCAATAGGGATATTCCGTTACCTACTCCTTTTTCAGTAATTAAATCTCCGAGCCACATTAAAAATGCTGTTCCAGCAACCATGGAAAGAATTACAATAACATTTTGTAAAGCATTTGAAGTTTCAAGTGCTGAACTAAATAAACCGAAAGTATATCCTATAGCTTGGATTAGGGCTAGGCCTATTGCAAGATACTTAGTATATTTAGTGATTTTCTTCTTTCCTTCTTCTCCTTGTTTAGCTAACTCTTCTAAACTAGGAATGGCTATGGTTAATAGCTGTATTACGATTGATGCTGTAATATATGGATATATGTTTGTAGCAAATACGCTGAAGCTACTAAAAGTACCTCCACCCATTAAATCTAGAAATTCAAGTATTCCCCCTCTTGATTTTTCAAATATATCAGCTATTATGGCCTTATTCATATAAGGTACTGGTATACTTGAACCTAGCCTAAATACTAATAGCATTAAAAGAGTGAATATAATCTTCTTTCTAAGTTCTGGTATCCTCCAGGCATTCCTCAAGGTAGAAATCATCTATATCACCTCTGCCTTTCCCCCTGCGGCTTCAATCTTTTCAGCAGCAGTTTTACTAAATTTTTGCGCTTTTACAGTTAATTTAACTTTTACATCCCCATTACCCAGGATTTTAATTCCATCTACAGCCTTGCTTTTACTTACAACACCTTCTTCAAATAAAAGCTCAGGAGTTACCACTGTGTTTTCAGGAAATCTATTTAGTTCTTCAACATTGACTATAGCATATTCTTTAGCAAATATATTAGTAAAGCCACGCTTTGGAATTCTTCTAAATAAAGGCATTTGACCACCTTCAAATCCTGGTCTTACGCCACCGCCTGATCTAGCTTTTTGACCTTTATGTCCTTTGCCTGATGTTTTACCAAGGCCAGATCCTATACCTCTACCAAGTCTTTTCTTAGGCCTTGTTCCTCCACCTAGATTAGGTCTTAAATCATTTAGTTTCATTTGGTACACCTCCTTAATACTATTCTACAATTTCTACCATATGTTCTACTTTTTTTATCATACCTCTAATTTGAGGGGTATCCTTTTTCTCCACTATTTGACCAATTTTTCTGAGTCCTAGTGCTTCTATTGTTCTCTTGTGAGGTTCTGGTCTGCCAATAGGGCTTCTAACCAATTTTATCTTGATCATAGTCATTTCTAATTCACCCCTAACCTAATATTTCTTCCACAGATTTTCCTCTTAATCTAGCAACATCTTCTGCCCTCTTTAATGATTTTAAAGCTTCCATTGTTGCGTTTACAACGTTTCTTGGATTGTTTGTACCCAAGGATTTAGTTCTAATATCTCTAATACCTGCTAATTCGCACACAGCACGAACTGCTCCGCCAGCTATAACTCCAGTACCTTCTTTAGATGGCTTTAAAAGTACTCTACCTGCACCAAATTCGCCTACTACTTCATGTGGTATTGTAGTTCCTACTAAAGGTACAGATATAATGTGTTTTTTTGCATCTTGGATTGCCTTTCTAATAGCCTCAGGTACCTCTAAAGCTTTGGCCATTCCTACTCCAACATGGCCATTTTCATCTCCTACTACAACTAAAGCGCTAAATCTAAAGTTTCTACCACCTTTAACTACTTTAGCTACACGATTTATACTAACAACTCTTTCTTTTAGTTCTAATTGGCTTCCATCTATATATGAACGTTCCATTAATTCCCCTCCTTCTATTAGAATTTAAGTCCAGCTTCTCTTGCTGCGTCTGCAAGTTCCTTTATTCTTCCATGATAAAGGTAACCGCCTCTGTCGAATACTACCTCTTGGATTCCCTTTTCTAAAGCTTTCTTAGCTATAGCTTCTCCTACAAGTCTTGCAGCTTCCTTATTTTTTGTAGAAGTAAGGTTTTCTTTGTTTTCTAATGTAGAAGCTGAAACTAATGTATGGCCAACTGAGTCATCTATTATTTGTGCATATATATGCTTGCCACTCCTAAAAACGTTTAGTCTTGGTTTTTCAGGAGTTCCAAAGATTTTTCTTCTTACTCTAGCATGTCTTTTCTTTCTATTTTCATTTCTATTTACTTTTTTAAACATATGCCTTCACTCCCTTCTACTTACCAGTCTTACCAACCTTACGTCTTACAATTTCGCCTTGGTATCTAATACCTTTTCCTTTATAAGGTTCAGGTTCTCTAAAGGATCTTATATTCGCTGCATAGTTACCTACTTTTTGCTTATCTATACCTTTAACGATAATTCTGTTAGGTTGAGGAACTTCTACTTCGATTCCTTCTGGATCTTCCAATTCTACTGGATGGGAGAATCCTAAAGTTAAAACAAGTTTGTTCCCTTGTTTTGCAGCTCTGTATCCAGTTCCTTCTATTTCTAGAGTTTTTGAATATCCTTCAGTAACTCCTATTATCATGTTTTCAATTAAAGTCCTAGTTAGCCCATGTAATGATCTGTGTTTTTTATTTTCACTTGGTCTTGCTACTGTTAATACTCCGTCTTCTATTTTAATTTCCATCTCAGGGCTAAGTTGTTGTGTTAATTGTCCCTTAGGACCTTTTACTTCAACTAAGTTGTTGTCATTTATCTTAATATCAACTCCTGATGGAATTGTAATTGGTTTCAATCCTATTCTTGACATGAGTGCACCTCCTGTTCCGATTAATTATCTATTAATTACCATACGTAGCAGATTACTTCTCCACCGATTCCTTCTTTTCTAGCAACTTTATCTGTCATTATGCCTTTTGATGTTGACAGAATGGCTATTCCAAGACCACCTAATACTCTTGGAACTTCGTCGGCTTTTACATAAACTCTAAGGCCTGGTTTTGAAATTCTCTTTATACCAGATAATACTTTTTCATTGTTTGGACCATATTTAAAATCTATCCTTATTATCCCTTGTTTTCCATCATCTATTACATCATAACCCTTTATAAATCCTTCATCTAGTAGGATTTGAGCTAATTGTTTCTTTATATTAGAAGCAGGAATATCTACGGATTCATGCTTCGCATTGTTCCCATTTCTTATTCTTGTAAGCATATCAGCAATTGGGTCTGTCATCATAGTTTAGCTACCTCCTTTCATATACTACCTATTACCAGCTAGCTTTTCTAACTCCTGGTATTTGGCCTTTATAAGCTAATTCTCTGAAACAAATACGGCAAACTCCATATTTTCTTAAATATGCATGAGGTCTTCCGCAAATTTTACATCTATTGTACTCTCTAGTACTGAATTTTTGCTTTCTTTTTTGCTTAGCTATCATTGATTTTTTAGCCAAAAATATTCCCCTCCTTCTTTACTTTCTAAAGGGCATTCCCATTTCTTCTAAAAACACCTTAGCTTCCTCGTCTGTCTTAGCTGTTGTAACTATTACAATGTCTAATCCTCTAATTACTTCAACTTTATCGTAATCTATTTCTGGGAAAATTAATTGTTCTTTAATTCCTAGAGCATAGTTACCTCTTCCATCGAAGGATGTATCGCTTACTCCTCTAAAGTCTCTAACTCTAGGTAGTGCAATATTCATTAATTTATCTAAAAAGTAGTACATTCTATCCCCTCTTAGGGTAACTTTTGTACCAACATTCATACCTTCACGAAGTTTAAAGTTAGCAATTGATTTCTTAGCTTTTGTTATTACTGGTTTTTGTCCTGTTATAAGTTCCAATTCCTTTACTGCTGATTCTAATAGTTTTGGGTTATCTCTTGCTTCCCCAATTCCCATATTGATTACAATTTTTTCTAGCCTTGGAACTTCCATTATATTTTTATATTGAAATTTTTCCATTAGTGTTTTCACAACTTCTTTTTCGTATTTTTCTTTTAATCTAGGAGCCATTTCCTATTACCTCCTTCCATGAATTATTTATCTAAAACTTCTCCACATTTTTTACAATATCTAACTTTTTTACCGTTATCTAAAAGTTTGTGACCAACTCTTACCCCAGTTTTATCCTTATCGCAATAATACATTACCTTTGATGCATGAATTGGTCCTTCAGTTTTAATTATTCCACCAGGTGAAGTAGGTCCTTTAGGTTTTTGATGTTTCGTGAGCATGTTTATGCCTTCAACGATCACTCTATTTTCATTAGGAAATGCTTTTAGAACTTTTCCTGTTTTTCCTTTATCTTTTCCAGAAATTACTACTACTGTATCTCCACTTTTTACATGCATACTGTACACCTCCTCCTATAGTACTTCTGGTGCTAGGGAAATAATCTTCATGAAGTTACCTCTTCTAAGTTCCCTAGTAACAGGCCCAAATATACGTGTTCCTACTGGGTTTTTATCTTCTTTTATAATTACAGCTGCATTATCATCAAATCTTATATATGAACCATCATTTCTTCTAATACCCTTAGTAGTCCTTACAACTACTGCTTTAACAACATCACCTTTTTTAACAACTCCACCAGGTGTTGCTGATTTAACGGTACAAACTACTATATCACCGATTCTAGCATATTTCTTATTAGTTCCACCTAAGACTCTAATAACTAGGACTTCTTTTGCACCTGAATTGTCAGCTACTCTTAATCGGCTTTCTGTTTGAATCATTCGAATACCTCCTTCCTAGATTAAAGGGATTATTTTGCTTTCTCTATAATACTAACAACTCTCCATCTTTTATCTTTGCTAAGTGGTCTAGTTTCCATTATTTTAACTATATCCCCAACTTTGCATTCATTATTTTCATCATGAGCTTTGAATTTAGTGGTTCGTCTTATTTGTTTTTTGTATAAAGGATGTGTTACAAAGGTTTCAACGGCTACTACTACAGTTTTATCCATCTTATCGCTTACTACACTACCTATTCTGACTTTACGATTTCCTCTTTCCATGTAAGACTAAACCTCCTTTCCTATCCCTAATTCACGTTCTCTCACTATGGTCTTTACACGGGCTATATCTTTTCTGACTGCTTTTATTCTTGATGGATTATCTAATTGACCAGTAGCCAATTGAAATCTTAAGTTAAAGAGTTCAGCCTTCAATTCATTTAATTTATTCTTTAATTCCGCATCTGATAATTGGCGTACTTCCTTAGCCTTCATTAGCTTCACCACCCTTTTCTTGCGTTTCCTCACGAGCTATAAACTTTGTTTTAATTGGTAATTTATGTGCAGCTAGTCTCATAGCTTCTCTAGCATCTTCTTCTGATACTCCGCCCATTTCGAATAATATTCTTCCTGGTTTTACTACTGCTACCCAGTATTCTGGTGCACCTTTACCAGCACCCATACGAGTTTCTGCAGGTTTTTCAGTTACTGGCTTATCTGGGAATATCTTGATCCAAATATTACCGCCTCTTCTAACATATCTAGTCATAGCACGTCTTGCTGCCTCTATTTGATTGGAAGTAATCCAAGCTGGCTCTAAGGCTTGTAATCCAAATTCACCATAAGTAATTGTATTACCTCTTGTTGCCTTGCCCTTCATTCTTCCTCTATGAACTCTACGATATTTAACTCTTTTAGGCATTAACATCTTATTTTCCTCCTTCCTTGGATTTGTGGTCTATTCTTCAACAACCTCTTCTTCTTTTTCTACTTTCTTAGCAGGAAGTATTTCTCCTTTATATATCCATACCTTAACACCAAGTTTTCCATAAGTTGTATCTGCTTCAGCAAAACCATAGTCTATATCTGCTCTTAGTGTTTGTAGTGGGATTGTTCCTTCACTGTATCCTTCAGTTCTAGCCATGTCTGCACCACCAAGTCTTCCTGATACTGCAGTTTTTATACCTTTAGCACCAAATCTCATTGTTCTTTGGATAGCTTGCTTCATGGCTCTTCTAAAGGAAATTCTTCTTTCTAATTGAGCTGCAATGTTTTCAGCTACTAATTGTGCATCTAGTTCAGGAATTTTAATTTCTTCAACGTTTATTATTACTGATTTTTTAGTTAGTTTTTCAATATCTAGTCTTATTTCTTCTACGCCTGAACCACCTTTTCCTATTACCATGCCTGGTTTAGCTGTGTGAACATTAATTTTAATTCTATTAGCTGCTCTTTCTATTTCAATTTTTGAAATACCAGCTATAAACAGTTTTTTCTTTATAAATTCACGAATTTTATAATCTTCTACTAAAAATTCGTTAAAGTTCTTTTTATCTGCATACCATTTTGAATCCCAATCTTTAATTATACCAACTCTTAAACCATGAGGATTAACTTTTTGACCCATTATCTATCCCTCCTTTTCTATTCTCTTTCTTTAACAACTACTCCTATATGACTTGTTCTTTTTAATATTGGATAGGCCATTCCTCTTGCCTTAGGTCTCCATCTTTTCATATGTGGACCATCGTTTGCATAAGCATCAGATACATAAAGATTATCTCTATCCATATTGAAATTATTTTCCGCATTGGCAATGGCAGAGGTTAAAACCTTTTCAAGGATTCTTGCACCTTTTTTTGGTGTGAACCTTAAAATTGATAAGGCTTCATCTACTTGCTTGCCTCTAATTTCTTTACATATGAAATTCACCTTACGTGGTGAAATTCTAACGTATTTGGCTATAGCTCTAGCTTCCACTATATTTCCCTCCTTCTATCTATCTTACTCCTGATGACCTTTCGTTCTTGTCAACATGGGATCTAAATGTTCTTGTTGGCACAAACTCACCTAATTTATGTCCTACCATGTCTTCAGTTATATATATAGGAACATGTTTTCTTCCGTCATGTACAGCTATGGTATGACCTACCATCTCTGGGAATATAGTTGAACGGCGTGACCATGTTTTAATGACTTTCTTTTCATTGTTTTTGTTCAGTTCTTCTATTTTCTTAAGAAGATGATCATCACAAAAGGGTCCTTTTTTAAGAGATCTACCCACTACTACTCCTCCTTTCAGATATTAACTACTTAGTTCTTCTTCTCACGATATATTTATCAGATTTCTTGTTTTTCTTTCTAGTTTTTAAGCCTAGTGTTGGTTTACCCCATGGAGTTAATGGCGCAGGCATACCGATTGGTGCTCTACCTTCACCACCACCATGTGGATGGTCTACTGGGTTCATAGCACTACCTCTAACTGAAGGTCTCTTACCCATATGTCTTGATCTACCAGCTTTACCTATAGTAACAAGCTCGTGAGATATGTTTCCAACTTGACCTATTGTTGCTTTACAATCTATTCTCACTAATCTAAATTCTCCTGATGGAAGTCTAAGTTGTGCATAATCTCCTTCTTTTGCCATTAATTGAGCTGACGCTCCAGCTGATCTAACTAATTGTCCGCCTTTTCCTGGCTTTAGTTCAACATTGTGCACAGTAGTACCTACAGGAATATCTCTTAACTTCAATGCATTACCTATTTTAATGTCTGCATTTTCTCCAGATTCGATTATATCTCCTACTTTTAAATTATGTGGTGCTAAAATATATCTTTTCTCACCATCTACATAATTTATTAGGGCAATATTTGCCGTTCTATTTGGATCATATTCAATAGCCGCTACACGACCTGGTATTCCATCTTTATCTCTTTTAAAATCGATTATTCTATATTTTCTTTTTGCTCCTCCACCTCTATGGCGAATAGTGATTCTACCTTGAGAGTTTCTTCCGCCACTCTTCTTTAGGCTAACAACTAATGACTTTTCAGGTTCTTTCTTAGTAATTTCTTCGAATGTTAAAACAGTCATTTGTCTTAAGGCAGGAGAAGTTGGTTTATATTTTCTAACGCTCATCGTTGTCCCTCCTTCTAATAAACTTCTATTCCATTCCTTCGAAGAATTCTATTCTCTTAGAATCTTCTGTTAGTTTTACTATTGCTTTCTTCCAATCTGGTCTTTTTCCTATATAGATTCCTTGTCTTTTTACTTTACCTTTCATATTCATAGTAGTTACTTTTTCTACTTTCACTCCGAATATGGTCTCTACAGCTTTTTTGATTTCTGACTTATTGGTTTTTTTATCTACAACAAAAGTATATTTCCCTTCTGCCATATCTTCCATACTTCTTTCAGTAATTACTGGTCTAATGATAATATCGTGTGGATTACGCATTATGCATACACCTCCTCCACTTTTTTGACTGCATCCTCTGTTATGATAAATGAGTTATATTTTAAGATATCATAAACATTTAGAGTATTAACAAGAGTAGTTTCTACATTTGGTATATTCCTAGCAGATTTAACTACATTTTCGCTTTTTTCTCCCATAACGATTAGAGCTTTTTTATCTGCCTTTATATTATTTAAGAAATTTACCATTTCTTTAGTTTTTGGTGCATCAAATTTAATTTCATCAACCACTATGATTTCGTTGTTTAACACCTTAGATGTTAAGGCTGACTTCATAGCAAGTCTTTTTACTTTCTTAGGTACTGTGTAGCTATAATCCCTTGGCTTTGGTGCAAAAGCTACTCCTCCACCTGTGAAATGTGGCGCTCTTATACTTCCTTGACGAGCCCTACCTGTACCTTTTTGTCTCCAAGGCTTTCTTCCACCGCCTCTTACTTCTGCTCTAGTCTTTGCAGATTGAGTACCTTGCCTTCTATTTGCAAGATGATTTTTTACAACTTCATAAACCACATGTTGGTTAACTTCAATACCGAAAACGTTTTCATCTAATTCAATTTCTCTAACCTTTTCTCCTAACATGTTGTAAACATTTACCTTAGGCATATTGCATCCTCCTTTCCGCCTGAATTATTACTTTTTAACTGTCTCTTTTATTGTTACAATACCTTTCTTAGGTCCTGGTATTGCGCCTTTTATTAAGATTAAGTTTTTATCCTTATCTACTCTTACTATTTCAAGATTTTGTACAGTAACTTTTTCGTTACCCATTCTACCCATCATTCTATGGCCTTTAAATACCCTTCCTGGAGTCGCACTGGCTGATAAACCACCAGGCATTCTATGGAATTTAGAACCGTGAGTTTCTCTACCTCTACCAAATCCGTGTCTCTTAATAACACCTGCAGTTCCTTTACCTTTTGATATTCCAGTTACATCTACAAAATCTCCTGCTTCAAATACATCTGCGTAAATTTCTTGTCCTATTTCATATTCATCTGGATTTTCAACTCTAAATTCTTTTAAATATTTTTTATATGCTACATTAACTTTATCAAAATGACCCTTCATAGGCTTGTTTAGTCTTCTTTCTTTTACTTCTCCAAATCCAACTTGGATTGCGTTGTAACCATCAAGCTCTGCTGTTTTCTTTTGAACTACTACTACCGGTCCTGCTTCTACTACTGTTACTGGGATTACAGTTCCGTCTTCTTGGAAAATTTGGGTCATACCAATTTTTCTTCCAATTATGTTCTTCATTACTACACCTCCTATTATTTACAGCGGATTACATTAAGTAATCTTATAAAATTATGATTTGATTTCAATATCTACACCTGCTGGTAAGTTCAGTCTCATAAGTGAATCTATGGTTTTTTGGTTTGGGTTTAAGATATCGATTAATCTTTTATGAGTTCTTTGCTCAAATTGCTCTCTAGAGTCCTTATACTTGTGAACTGCTCTTAGGATAGTTATGATTTCCTTTTCTGTTGGTAGTGGCACTGGACCTGATACAGTAGCACCTGTTCTCTTAGCAGTCTCAACAATTTTTTGAGCTGAAGAATCTAACAACTCATGATCATAAGCCTTTAACCTGATTCTAATTTTTTGTTTTGACATGTAATTCCCTCCTTCTATCGCATGTTATACTTTTTTTTACATGCGACCGGAATTGCCGATACACCCTTCCTGGTGTGTTGTATTTTTTTTTATAATTTTCCGCAATTCTAGTCGCCCGATTTAAAACCGGACATTCTCAGCAAAAATTCCCTCCGTCTTAGCGGAGCCACCTTTTGCCTCATCGCAATGTCTAAAATGAGCACTATTACATTTTATAATAAGCATGGAAAAAACTCAAGACTTTTTTTGCTAAAATCTTAAGTTTTTTCTCACCTATTTAAATTCATAGAGGGGCCCTAAATTTATTTAGGGTCCCTATATTTTTTAATTATCCAAGTATTTTTGTAACAACTCCTGCTCCTACTGTTCTTCCACCTTCACGAATAGCAAATCTTAGTCCTTCTTCCATAGCTATTGGAGTTATTAACTCTATAGTAAACTTAGCATTGTCTCCTGGCATTACCATTTCTACACCTTCTGGTAATTGGATATCTCCTGTTACGTCTGTTGTTCTAAAGTAGAATTGTGGTCTATATCCATTGAAGAATGGAGTATGTCTTCCACCTTCTTCTTTGCTTAATACGTATACTTCTGCTTCGAATTTTGTATGAGGTTGAATACTCTTTGGTTGAGCTAGAACTTGACCTCTTTCGATTTCAGTTCTTTGTACACCTCTTAATAGAGCTCCTATGTTGTCTCCAGCTTGGGCTTCGTCTAGTAGCTTTCTAAACATTTCTACTCCTGTTACTACTACTGTTCTTGATTCGTCTGTTAATCCTACTATGTCTACACTGTCTCCTACCTTTAATACTCCTCTTTCTACCCTTCCTGTTGCTACTGTTCCTCTACCTGTTATGGAGAATACGTCTTCTACTGGCATTAGGAATGGTTTGTCTGTATCTCTTTGTGGTTCTGGAATGTATTCATCTACTGCTTCCATTAGTTTTACTATCTTGTCTCCCCATGGTCCGTCTGGTTCTTCTATAGCTTTTAATGCAGAACCTACTATGATTGGAGTGTTGTCTCCATCAAATTCATATTCTGATAATAGTTCTCTTACTTCCATTTCTACTAATTCGATTAGCTCTTCGTCATCTACCATGTCTTCTTTATTTAAAAATACTACTATCTTTGGTACGCCTACTTGTCTTGATAATAGAATGTGTTCTCTTGTTTGTGGCATTGGACCATCAGCTGCTGATACTACTAAGATAGCTCCGTCCATTTGAGCTGCTCCTGTTATCATGTTCTTTACATAGTCAGCGTGTCCTGGACAGTCTACGTGTGCATAGTGACGATTTGGTGTTTCATACTCAACGTGGGATGTGGAGATAGTTATTCCTCTTTCTCTTTCTTCTGGTGCTTTGTCTATGTTATCATAGGATACAGCTTCTCCAGATCCATATCTTTTGCTTAAAACCATTGTTATTGCTGCTGTTAATGTTGTCTTACCATGGTCTACGTGACCAATTGTTCCTATGTTTACGTGTGGTTTTGTTCTTTCAAATTTCGCTTTAGCCATTTTATTTCCTCCTTATTATAAACTCAGATTATTTATTACCCATAATTTTTTCTGCAATATTATTTGGCACTGGTTCATAATGATCAAATTGCATGGAATATACTCCTCTACCTTGAGTATTGGAACGAAGGTCTGTGGCATAACCAAACATTTCTGATAGTGGTACAAAGCCTCTAATTACTTGAGCACCACTTCTTGATTCCATACCTTCGATCTTACCTCTTCTAGAGTTAATATCCCCTATTACATCACCCATATACTCTTCAGGCACAATTACTTCCACCTTCATCATAGGTTCTAGAAGTACTGGTTTTGCCTTCATAATAGCATCTCTAACAGCCATGGAACCTGCTATCTTAAATGCCATTTCTGAAGAGTCTACTTCGTGATAGGAACCATCATAAAGAGTAACTTTTATATCTAACACTGGATAACCTGCAAGAACCCCAGATTCTAATGCTTCTTGAATTCCATTGTCTACAGCAGGGATATATTCCTTTGGAATAACTCCACCTACTATAGCATTTACGAATTCGTAGCCTGCTCCTGGCTCTTGTGGTTCTACTTTTATCTTAACGTGACCGTATTGTCCACGACCACCAGATTGTCTTACATATTTTGCTTCTGCTTCTGCAGCTGTTTGGATAGATTCTTTATATGCAACTTGTGGACTTCCTACATTAGCTTCAACTTTAAATTCCCTTAATAGCCTATCTACTATTATTTCTAGATGAAGTTCTCCCATACCTGCAATTATGGTTTGGCCAGTTTCTTCATCTGTGTAGGTTTTAAAAGTAGGATCTTCTTCAGCAAGTTTTGCTAAAGCTGTAGCCATCTTGTCTTGTGATGCCTTAGTCTTAGGTTCTATAGCTACACGAATAACTGGTTCTGGGAATTCCATAGTTTCTAGTACTATTGGATGATCTCCATCGCATAGAGTGTCTCCTGTAGAAGTATCCTTTAATCCTACAGCAGCAGCTATATCTCCTGCAAATACTTCATCAACCTCTTCCCTCTTGTTGGCATGCATAAGCAGTATTCTACCTATTCTTTCTTTTTTACCTTTTGTACTGTTCAGTACATAGCTACCTGATTTAAGGCTACCGGAATATACCCTGAAATATGCAAGTTTTCCAACATAGGGATCTGTTACTATCTTAAAGGCTAATGCTGAGAAAGGTTCATCATCAGATACTAATCTTTCCTCTTCTTCTTCAGAATTTACCCCCATACCTTTTATTGGTGGTATATCTAAAGGAGAAGGTAGGTAGTCGATTATAGCATCTAAAAGAGGTTGTACCCCTTTATTTCTATAGGAAGAACCACATAGAACAGGTGTTATAGCTACCTTATTTGTAGCCGCCCTAATGGCCTTCACAATTTCTTCCTCAGTTATTTCTTCACCTTCTAGATATTTCATCATCAACTCTTCATCGAAATCAGAAATGCTTTCTAGTAGTTTTTCCCTATATTCTTCAGCTAATGCTAACATATCAGATGGTATTTCAGTTATTTCTAATTGTTCACCTAAATCATCCTTATATATCCTAGCATTCATTTTAACTAAATCTATTACTCCAACAAAGGTATCTTCTTTTCCAATTGGTAATTGTATTGGAACTGGATTTGCATTAAGTCTATCCTCGATCATATCTACTACTCTAAAAAAGTCAGCTCCAACGATATCCATCTTGTTGACGAAGGCTAATCTAGGTACATGATATTTGTCAGCTTGTCGCCAAACAGTTTCGGATTGAGGCTCAACTCCTCCCTTAGCACAGAATACTGCAACTGCACCGTCTAGGATCCTTAGGGACCTTTCCACTTCTACTGTGAAGTCCACATGACCTGGTGTGTCGATTACGTTTATCCTATGTCCTCTCCACATACAGGTAGTGGCAGCGGAGGTGATTGTAATACCTCTTTCTTGCTCCTGTTCCATCCAGTCCATTTGGGCTGCTCCCTCATGGGTCTCTCCTACTTTGTGTATCTTGCCAGTGTAAAACAAAATTCTCTCTGTGGTGGTTGTCTTTCCTGCATCAATATGAGCCATTATGCCGATATTCCTAGTCTTTTCCAATGAGATTTGTCTTGGCACAATTTTTCCTCCTTCTTCTTGATTCTTGGTCCCCCTCCACACATTATAAGCGTTAAACTACCATCTGTAGTGTGCGAAAGCTTTATTAGCTTCTGCCATCTTATGAGTGTCTTCTCTTTTCTTAACACTTGAGCCCATACCGTTTGAAGCATCTAAGATTTCCTTCGCTAGTCTTTCCACCATAGTCTTTTCTCCTCTTTGTCTTGCATAGGCAACTAGCCATCTAAGACCAAGAGTTTCTCTTCTTTCTGGTCTAACTTCAACTGGGACTTGGTATGTTGCTCCACCTATACGTCTTGCTTTAACTTCTAGTACAGGCATTATATTGTTCATTGCTTTATAGAAAACTTCTAGTGGATCTTCACCAGTTTTTTCTCTAATATAGTCAAATGCCCCATATACGATTTTTTGTGCGATACCTTTTTTACCGTCTAACATTATTCCATTGATTAGCTTTGTAACTACAGTATCATTGTATATTGGGTCTGGCATGACTTCTCTTTTTGGTACATGTCCTTTTCTTGGCACTATTCTTCCCTCCTTAACCATATAAAGTAGATTCATTGGTACTCGGTAACTTGATTACCGACTCGCGCCAAAATGCATCTATATAAATGGATTATAAATCCTGCATTTTAAGCACTATTATTTCTTATCCTTTGGCCTCTTAGCTCCATATTTAGATCTACCTTGCATTCTGTTTTCAACTCCAGAAGCGTCCAAGGTACCTCTAATAATATGGTATCTAACACCTGGAAGGTCTTTAACTCTTCCACCTCTAATTAGGACAACACTGTGTTCTTGTAGGTTGTGTCCTATACCTGGGATGTATGCAGCAACTTCTTCTCCATTTGTAAGCCTTACCCTTGCAACCTTTCTTAAAGCTGAGTTAGGCTTCTTAGGTGTAACTGTTCTAACTGCAACACATACTCCTCTTTTTTGTGGAGAATTAACTTCTGTTTCCTTCTTTTTCAAGGTGTTTAGATTAATTCCTAGGGCTGGTGATTTAGATTTGTATTCAACCTTTTTTCTGCCCTTTCTAATTAATTGGTTAATTGTTGGCATTAAGGCACCTCCTTTAATCTATTTTAGTAACGCAGCAGTAGCCGCGTTAACATCAATACCACAAGCATTTCCAAGTTCCTTCATATTATCAATATAAATAACTTGAACCTGCTTTTCATTGCAAATTTTAACGATTTCATCTGTTATTTTGCTTTCTGCATCTTTAGCAATAAAAACAGCCTCAACTCCTCCTGAATTAAGAGCTCTTTTTACCTGCTTAGTGCCGACAATTCTATTGTCGGTTTTCAACCTGGAAAGCATAAGAATTCTCCTCCTTTTAACACTTCAAAGATTATGTGGACTTAAGCCCACATAATCTTTGCATTATGTTATCCAGAAGTAACTATAAATTTGCACACTTATACATTCTACCATCAGTTGTTTTCACTGTCAACATTTAATTCTTCCATACTTTCCATATTCAAATCATTTTCTACTACGTTGATATTCTTGTATCTTCTCATGCCTGTACCTGCAGGAATAAGCTTTCCAATAATTACATTCTCTTTTAGTCCTAGTAAATGATCTTCTTTACCTTCAATGGCTGCTTGGGTTAGTACTCTAGTAGTTTCTTGGAAGGATGCAGCAGATAAGAATGAATCTGTAGCCAGTGATGCTTTTGTAATACCTAATAAGGTCCTTCTTCCAGTAGCTGGCTTTAATCCATTTTCCACTGCTTTATTATTCTTTTCTTCGAATTCAAATACATTTACTAAAGAACCTGGAAGCATATCTGTATCTCCTGCTTCTTCCACTTTAACCTTAGATAACATCTGTCTAACTATTATTTCTATATGTTTATCGTTTATATCTACACCTTGCAGTCTATAAACTCTTTGAACTTCTTTTACTAGATAATCTTGAACTCCCTTTACACCTTTAATTTTTAGGATGTCATGAGGATTCACTGAACCGTCTGTTAATTCATCTCCTGCCTCTACTACGTCTCCATCTCTAACCTTTAATCTAGCTCCATATACTATATTGTATCTCATAGATTCCCCATTTGATGAAGTAATAATCACTTCTTTTTTCCTTTTTCCTTCTTCTATACTAACTACACCAGAGTTTTCAGCAATGACTGCAAGACCCTTTGGTTTCCTTGCTTCAAATAGTTCCTCAACCCTTGGTAAACCTTGAGTAATGTCCGCTGCTGCAGCAACTCCACCAGTGTGGAATGTACGCATTGTCAGCTGTGTACCAGGTTCACCAATTGATTGGGCAGCAATAATACCTACTGCTTCACCAATATTTACCTTATCTCCTGTAGCTAAGTTTTTACCATAACAATGAGCACATACTCCATATCTTGTCTTACATCCTAAAACTGAACGTACCTTTACTTCTGTAATGCCTAATTTTTGTATTGTTTCTGCTTTATCTTCATCAATCAATTCATTAGCCTTAACTATGATTTCTCCAGTTTCTGGATTTACTATATCATCAAAGGCATATCTTCCTTCTATTCTATCTTTTAGTTCTTCGATTACTTCTCTACCGTCCTTAAAGGCCTTAACTAGTAGATATTCATCTGTACCACAATCTACTTCCCTTACTATAACATCTTGACTGACGTCTACTAGTCTTCTAGTTAGGTATCCAGAGTCGGCTGTTCTTAAGGCAGTATCTGCTAGTCCCTTTCTAGAACCGTGGGTTGAGATAAAGAATTCCAACACTGATAATCCTTCCCTAAAGTTAGATTTAATAGGAATTTCTATGGTTTTACCAGTAGCAGATGCCATAAGACCTCTCATACCTGCCAATTGTCTTATTTGGTTAACGCTACCTCTAGCACCAGATAGAGACATTATATAGATATTATTCATTGGATCTAAGTCGTCCATTAGTTTGGATGTCAATTCATCTGTAGCCCTATTCCATATTTCAATAACCTTTTCATATCTTTCGTCATCTGATATAAGTCCTCTACGGTATGATCTTTCAAATTTATCTACTTCTTGTTCTGCTTTCTTAATCAGTTCTTCCTTTGCTTTAGGCACATATATATCTCCCATGGAAATAGATATGGCACCCTTAGTAGAATATCTAAAACCTAGTTCCTTAATATGGTCAAGAACTACAGCAGTAACAGCATTGCCATGTTTTCTGAAGCATCTTTCTATGATTTTTCCTAACATTTTTTTATCAACTAAGGTATCTATTTCTAATGAATATTTGTCTACATTTCTGTCTACAAAGCCAAGGTCTTGAGGTATATGTTCATTAAATATAAATCTACCTACTGTTGACTCAACAAGTTTTCCCCTATCTTCTTCATTAAGTTTAACCCTAACTTTTACTCTAGCATGTAAGCCTACATAGCCATTATAGTGTGCAGTAAGCATCTCTTCATAGTCTTTGAAAATCATGCCTTCTCCAACTTCTCCGGGTCTTTCAACTGATAAATAATATGCTCCTAGTACCATGTCCTGAGTTGGGGTTGTAATTGGCTTACCGTCCTTTGGCGCTAAGATATTATTAGTAGATAACATCAAAAGCCTAGCTTCAGCTTGAGCTTCCGCTGATAAAGGCACGTGAACAGCCATCTGGTCACCGTCAAAGTCTGCATTGTATGCTGTACATACTAGTGGGTGTAATTTAATAGCTTTACCTTCAACTAGTACTGGTTCGAAAGCTTGAATTCCCAGTCTGTGAAGGGTCGGTGCCCTGTTTAATAGTACTGGATGGTCTTTAATTACCTCATCTAATACATCCCAGACTTGAGGTTTAACCCTTTCAACCATTCTCTTAGCAGATTTTATATTGTGGGCATGTTCTTCTTCTACAAGTTTTTTCATTACGAATGGCTTAAATAGTTCTAAGGCCATTTTCTTTGGAATTCCACATTGATAGAATTTTAATTCTGGACCTACTACTATTACTGAACGACCTGAATAGTCAACTCTTTTACCAAGTAGGTTTTGTCTAAACCTTCCTTGTTTTCCCTTTAGCATGTCAGATAAAGATTTTAATGGCCTGTTTCCTGGTCCAGTTACAGGTCTTCCTCGTCTTCCATTATCTATAAGTGCGTCTACTGCTTCTTGAAGCATTCTCTTTTCATTTCTTA
>ERZ773359.2049-NODE-2049-length-26291-cov-7.820209_pt1 | contig 26291 bp, 24 predicted proteins | sample MGYA00374955_ERZ773359 | MGnify/ENA primary metagenome ERZ773359 (study PRJEB29098, sample SAMN04486028) | biogas fermenter metagenome | study: EMG produced TPA metagenomics assembly of the Biogas fermentation microbial communities from Germany - Plant 4 DNA1...
ATTTGACAGTTTTAACGGTTTTCATGGCTATATTATATCACATATTTGAAAGGAGGACAAGCGGCTTTCCTCCCCCGATTAAAATCGGGGGCATCCAGCCGCGATTATTGTGATATAGGCAAATTACTCCCCAACGATAGGTTGGGGTTTTTTATTGTTAACGTTTTGTTAATTTTTCTATGAAAGAATGCAAAACTGCCTTTTTAGCTGCTTTTATTATATAGTAGATAGACGAAATTGTGCTCAATTTTAAGAGGTGATAGATATGGAGCGTGCTGATATTACTAAAGAAGAGTTAGTTGATCTTTTGTTGGTTCAAAAGTTGACGCTGGAACAGGCTGCTGCCAGACTCGGTGTAAGCCACAAAACTGTTTGGAACTATAAGAAGGCTTATGCTATTGATGGTAGGCTATGGTGGAAATATCAGAAGATCTTTTGTCCTGAATGCGGTGTTGAAATTGATCCATATGTCGAACTTGATGAAAACAAAAGAAAGAAATTAATTAAAAAGGGACATGTTTTGTGTGAAAGCTGTAAGATAGAGGATCGCCGCAAAAAAGACAGAGAACGCAAAGCTAACTACCGGAAAAATCATCGCGATGAATATAATAAATATATGAGAGAGTTAATGCGTAAAAAGAATAATAAGGACAACTCGTCTTAGCGCTTTTTGAAGGGTGTTCGAGAAACCCGGCTAGCCACCAAATTATATGTTAAGGCATATTAAGGGTAATTCCTCACCTTTAAACTGAAAAGCATAAGGTATTAATGTGTAAGGTGGGAGTATTAATGAGTGAAGAAATTAAAGATCTTGTTGTTACCAAAGATACGCTCCCTTGGCTTAAAATGAGCGACAAAGCTATCAAAGCAGTTCGGCTCTCTAGGACCGTGCAAAAAACTAAACACGGTCTTTTCGCCAATATTCCTATTGTTTGCCAGGGCCCTGTTTGTCCCTATGGTGAAACTTGTATGGCATTAGGAAGTGACGTTGCTCCTGAGGGTGAACCGTGTCCTGTAGAGATTGCTCAGATTATTGAACTTTATGATAGATATACTGAGGAGTTAAAAGTTGATTTGGACCAAATGGTTAATCTTAGTTTGCTAAAAAGTTTAATTGATGCTGAGGTTACCATTTCTCGCTGTGAGGCTATCTTGGCTAAAGATGCAAATCTTATTCAGGAAGTAGTAACGTCTGTTCTTCCTAATGGGCGAATAGTTAGAAACCCTGCGCCTCACGTTGCACTGGAGATTAAAGCTAAGGCAATCAAACAAAAGAACGATGCATTGCAACTATTAAATTCTACACCCAAAGATAAAGCTAAAGCTGGTGCCATTAATATAATTGATGCCAGTACCTATGCGACAAAGATTAGACTAGCTGCTGAAAAACTAAAGCAAGAGCAGGAGAAAACTATTGATGTTGAACCAGTGGATATTAAATATAAAGATTGACGAAACATCTGTTGATATTTGTCCTTTATGTCAGAAGAGGTTTTCTTTGGAGAGTGATGTTGTTAAGGTAAAACAAAAAAGAAAACTATTGTTTTTTGCACATAAGGAATGTATTGATATTCTTGATACATTTATATCGAATTTGGTTGGGAGATGACAGCGTTGAGTGTAGTGGGTTCTGCTTTAAAAGGGACTTTTAGATTAGCGAAGGGTACTGCCAAGGCTGCCGGGCGTGTTTTGCTTGGTACAGCAGATGCTGCCGGGCTAAGTAAAGTAAAACGTTTAGATCCACTTCGTAGAGGCGCTTCTTATTATTTGAGCCGTGGACTAATAGAAACAGTTACTAGCGGTGCGCAAGTTGGTGCCAGAGCTGCAATTCTTGGTGTTAGAGGGTTTAATGCTTTGGCTACAAGACCGGTACCTGCGGGGATGAGAATGGATAGTAATATTTTTGGCCGTGTTCCTCGTCCTTGGCTTGTTGCTTCCCTTGCTTTTGCGGCTTTGGCTGGGGGTGCTAGTACAGCTAATCAATTAACAGCAGCTTCTTCTGTAGAGTTCGCTCCGAGAACTGATCCTACTATGCTCGACAACTATGATATGCCATATTATAAAATGAGGCTCCGAGAAAGAGAAATGCCCATCTTTATGCAAGACGCCACCCACAATTATTCTAAAATGGGTGCGACTGGTGACCTAGCGATTGCTCTTCATAAAAATAGACATGGGTAATGAGGTGTGAATTATGCCAATTTTTATTAGAAATCTTAACAAGAAAGCTTTATTAGAATTTTCAATTGATGCTGCAATGAATACAGTCGCATTTAAGGCTTCTGGAGAAAACACTCTCAGCCAAAGTTTGATTAAAGGTGTTGGAGAGGCGGCGCTTTGGTCTCTTTTTTTGACACCTAAAATGAGTTTGACATATGGTTTGGCACAAATAGGTGCAGTTGGTACTACTGTTGCTTATGGCGCTATTAGGAGAAATTGGTCCGAAAAAAAAGATAGGTTTTATACTCCTGGTGAAATTGGTGGTAGGTATACGGACACTAGTCAAGCGTTAACGATGCGTCAGGCGGCTGTTCATGCTATTAGAGAATCAAGAATTAATGGCAGGCTTGTTCTCGGCAATGAGGCAAGCTATATGCATAGATAAAATACACAATAGGAAGGGGAATTTTCTATGTTGAAAAAAGTTGTAAATAGAATTCCAAGAGCAAAGTCAACTGCTCCTGTTAGGAAGCTTGTTGGTAAAAGTGTTAATACTGCAAAAAAAATTTCTCAAAGCAGTCTTATTGGCAAGGCCGTTGACTTCCTTGACGAAGCTTTGCTTGGACGGGAAGCAACTAAACTTATTTCTATGCAAGACGCAGTTGCCAGTCGTCTTAAGAAGGCTGCTATTCCCCAGATTCATGAAACGTATGCAAGAAAAGTTGGCACAGGTATAAGTAATGCTATGTTAAGAGGCGCTGGTGCTGGTGCTGTAATTGGTGGAATTTATGGCGCTTTTGATGACGATACAAGCGTTTTACAGGGCGCAACGAGAGGTGCTATGATGGGAGCAGGTGCAGGTATACTTTATTCCGGTTACCGCTCTCAACATTTGTTAGAGCAACTTGCTGAACATGGTGGCGATTGGATTGTTCCACGTTCGATGGCTTTATATAGAGAACTACCATAAAAATTGGACAGTATTAAGGGTTGTGTGCTATGAGTGAAATTGAGCTTACTCCTGAATTGTTGGAATATGCTGATATTATTTTGGATCCCGTTAAATTTGCTGAATATCATTTTGGTTGGAAAGCTTATGATTATCAAGCAGAAGTATTACGGGAGTCCGTAAGAAATATTGCTCTAAGATTTGCCCGAAGACATGGCAAGTCCGATCTTTTGGCTATAAAAGCGATTCATTATACATTCACTCATGGTGATAATCCTAGTGACCCCAATGCGAGACCTGCTGTTGTTATTATTACTGCCCCCTACGAAAGACAAGTTAAACTTATTTTTAAGCGAATAAGAGAACTTATAAAAAAGAGCCCAGAGCTTAAACAGTCTATTGCACACGACATCCAGAATCCAGATACTATTACCTGGAAAAACGGTGCCACAATAATGGGTATTACTGCTGCCTCTAGGGCTGGCCAGGGTGCCGCCGGTGCCCGTGGTCAGCGTGCTGACTGGATTTTTATTGACGAAATAGACTATATGACAGACGCTGATATCATTTCTCTGTTTGCTATTGCTGCAGATGCCAACAATGAAGTAAAACCTGGTATTATTATTTCTTCTACTCCCACTGGTCGCCGTTCCAAGTTTTTTGATATATGTTTATCTTGTCAAAGAGGAATACTTCAGGTTAAACCTGGGCGTTATGTTGATGAATATGGGGACTGGGTTACTTATTATTCTCCTTATTACATGCACCCCAATCGCCGCAATAATCCTCAAGAAATTGCCGAGTATGAGCGCCAGTGGCGGAAAAACCTTGGCGATATTGGGTTTATCCATGAATGTCTTGCAGAGTTTGGCGAAGAGGCAGTCGGTGTTTTTGAACATAAGTGGATTAGCCGAGCTAAAAAAGATTATTTGTATCCCAATAAAGTTAAGAAGGGTCCGTTGCGGGTAATTGGTGTAGATTGGGACAAGGTACAAGCTACACCTACTTTGTGTTGTCTCGAGTATGACCCTAAAGCCAAGAATTCTGATGGTGAAGAAGGGATGTTTAAGGTTATTAATCTTGCTTCCATTTCTAGGGAAGAAGAGTTTATTCTAGATGCTGCTGTCAAAGAGATTGTTGAATGGAACAAAAAATATGATCCTGAGTATATCTATGTAGACAAAGGGTACGGCGAATACCAGATTGAAGTTTTGCATAAAATGGGTAAAGAGGCGATAAAAGGCGATGCTGCTTGGAGACTCGATAAAAGAGTAGTTGGTGTGTCTTTTTCTGAGAACAGGGAGATTAAGGATCCCGGAACAGGTGAAATTGAAAAAAAACCTGTCAAGCCTTGGATGGTAAGTCAGACTCAAGTTCTTTTTGGGCGCGACAGGATTATGATTAGTAAACACGATGACCTTCTTTGGAAGCAGCTTGAAAACTATCGCGTCGAAAAAATTTCTGTAACTGGGGTTCCGCGTTTTACTTCGGTAAATGAACATGCAGTAGATGCTTTAATGCTGTGTGTTCTTGCAATTGTAGATAACTTTCCGGAGTTAACTAGGTTTGTAACAAAATTTGAGCCGACAAGGTCAATGGCAATTGCTCCCCCGATTAACACACCTTCATTGAATTTGAATAGAATAAATAATAGAGATATAAATCAGGACGAGGGGGAGTTTTTTGCTACAAAACGCAGCCCGGATAAGCAAACTTGGTATCAAGTAGATGATATAAGAGATGTTGAGAGGGCTCGTAGAGCAGTAGATAAAACAACTTATCAATTATTTATGGGTTCGCCTTTTTCTCCTAGAGGAATAAGTAAAAGGGGACGTCGCCCAGTTAAAAGAACGAGATTTTAGTAAGGTGGGACAAAGTCCCGCCATTAGCCTCCCTTTGAAGTATTCCTCTAAAAAAAGAACACTTTCTATCTCTTTCCCCTTCAAGCCTGCCTTTAGGTTTAACCCCCTCTAGTTAAAGCGGAAGGCATCTCCGCCTTCCGCTTTCTTTTAGAAAGGAGTTCTAAATGGACGAGCTAATTAAGGATTATGGATACAAAGGAATAGATACACCTGAAGAGAGGGCAAGGATTAACTATAATCCTGTTTTATCTTATATTAGGCAGGTTGTTGGGGAAGAAAAGAAATCTTTAATTGATAAGTTTGAACCTTCGAATGACCTCGCCTATGCGATTAAATATAATATTCCTGCTGCGAGAGCGGCAGTAAAAGAAGCTGAGTCTTCTTTAGAATCTTGTTTCTCCCTTCTTAAAGAAGCGCTGAAGGATAAAGTAGTTCCTATTTCTGATGGTCCCCACTCTGAAATGGTTAAAGGCTATGCCGGGGCAGATTATATAAATTTTTCTACTTTTGATCGTTCTTGCAGAGAGGGCACAGAACCTGCTAAAGCAACGAGAAACGAATTTATTGAGGGTTTGGACCTTATTGAAGCTTACGCCTATTATGATATGGTCCAGCTTGCGGGTGATCTTGAGGAATGTAAGGAAATAGTAGACAAAAAACTGCCTGAAATAGCGGTTGCTGCTGGTTATGTAGTAAACGAGAACGATATAGATAAGGCCACTGAGGAACGGATAAGAACTTGGATTGATTGGGAAATGTTTGAGTTTTTTAGGCTCAATATTCCTGAGGAGCAATATTTTAGTGATCTTAATGAGGCAGTTGAAACCAAGTTTAATTTAAACGCTGATCCTGTTCCGACAGTTAGTAGATTTGTAATATCAAAAGCTTATGATATTGACAGTCTTTCCGAAAGCTTTAAAAACCTGATCTTGCTTGACGTTTCGGACATTGTCGCCAACGAAATCAACGACGTTATAAGAGGCATTCTTCGTGGAGTAGGGTTAAGTTTGCCCGGCGGATATCAGGATAAATATCAGAGAGCCAAAGAAAGTTTAGCCACTTTGCGGGTAATTATGACATTGACTAATGCTACTTTTACTGCAAAAGCACTAGGTTTAATGGATATTATATCGACACTGACTTCTCCGTTGTTACAAGAAGTAACCAAAAGAATTCTTTATGCTTTAGCTCTAATGAAGACTCAAATTACTCTTCCTGCACTTCAATTCCTCGAAAGAATAGAAGAAGAAGCTGGTGTTAACCTTAGAACGATAGACCTGATAGCTAACGCTATTATGGATAAAGCGAATGAAATAGAAACGAAATTTCAAGATATTATTCTTGATGCTTATAGAAACACCAAGGAAAGAACAGAAAACATTGCCGAGAAAATTGGAACACTTGAGAAGAAAAAGTGGATTAAGACCATTTTAAAAATTATAGACGCTATTGAGTGGGGGATAGATCGTATTTCTCCTGAACAAATTAATGAAATTTTTAATGCGGAAGTCGATACTAGTAGTTATGTTTATGAAATTGTTGATCATTTGGGGTGGTTTGACAAAAACAATCAGGAGGGGGAAAATTAATGTCTAATATGGATTTGGAGGCCAGATTGGAAAAAATCCTTAATGATCTTTCGCTATATGAGGAGGATGTGAAAAGCGAGAATGTCCGTGACGAGTATTTAAGGATTACAGGTTTTGACAATGACTGTAAAAAGGCAGAGGTCAAAGAAATTACAACCAAGTCTAACAAAATTAATATTATACCATTTTTTGATATTCATTATGGGCTTAAGGCTTGTAATGTTCCTAAACTGGAAGATTATATTAATTTTGTTTTAAAGAATGACGATTGCTATACATTTCTTGGTGGGGATACTTGCGAAAGCGCAAACAGGGAATCTGTTGGTCTTGCTATGCAGGATGAAAATTTACATACGGGAGATCAACGCAGAGAACTGACGGATTTATTAAGGCCCTTGGCCCAGAATGGAAAAATTCTTTTTGGTATTCCTGGCAATCATGAAATGCGAGGCCATCGTTTTAATGGTGACAATCCGTTAATAGAAATGTGTTATGATCTTGGAATCCCTTATTTGGGATTTCAGGCGTATTTAAATTTGTTTGTTAATGGCATTAATTATCATATTGTTGGTTGGCATGGCAAAGGCGGGGGTAAAACAATTAGTGGTAAAATCAACTCTGCTTCAAAAATGAAAAACGTGGCCGTAGCAGACCTTTATGTTTCGGGCCACAGCCACATAAGAGCGACTTGGGACGAATCTTTTTTACGGATAGACGGGGATAAGGTCTATAAACAGAGAACTGTATTTGTTATAGGTGGATCCCTAGTAAATTATTTTGATCTTTATTCTGAGGAAGCAATGTTGACCCCAGGTGTTACGGGTTGTGTATTAATTACTCTTTATGGTGATCGAAAGCATATCTCTGTTTTAATATAGAAGTAGGTGTTTTTGGTGGCAATAAAAGATTTTATATTAAATCTATTTACTACAACAGTCGAAGCTCAAAAAGGTTCCGAAGAAAGTAATAAAGTAAAACACATTGGTTACGCTTTTGTTAAAGCTTCTTCTGGAAGAGGCAGTAAAAGGGCCGAATTTGAATCTCCTTCGTTTGACCTTGATGTTATTACTTCTGCTTATGATAGTGAAGCATATGTTCGTCAAGCAATTGACAAATATGTTGACCTGATTTTTAAGGCCGGTTGGGACTTAAACGGCAAAAATGAAAAAGCAGTGGAATATATTAAAATGCGCCTTGCTGCTATGTCTGAAGCAACTGGTATTAGCACCGATACTCTTTTGGGTGAAATTGCAGAATGTATGGTTAAATATTCCAATGTTTTTATTATTAAGGCCAGACAAAAAGAACAAAAAAGTGTTTCTGGGTTAAGGATAGCTGGTCTTGAAGATCATGACCCGATAGGGGGATATTTTGTTTTACCTCCCAATACGATCCAGATTGCCAGAGATAAAAACGGTAATGTTGTTGGTTATCGACAAAAGATATCTGGCCAAAAAGAACTAAAAATTAAACCAGAAGATATGATTCATATTTATTGGAAGAAACCAATTGGGCATGCTTTTGGTGTACCCTTTATTCTTTCGGTTTTGGATGATATTCGCTTATTAAGGGAAATAGAAGATAATGTAGCTAATCTTCTTTATAAACACCTACATCCCCTTTATAAGTTTATTGTCGGTTTGTCAGAACCCGGTAAAGAATCAACAGTCGAGGAAATAGCATATGTCAAAAATATGATTGAAGAAATGCCAATGGATGGGACCTTAGTTTTGCCTGAGCGCTATGACGTTGATGTAGTTGGTGCAGAAGGCGAGGCAATAGACGCTAGTTGGGCATTACGTTATTTTGAACAACGGGTATTTACTGGTTTAGGTATTCCTGAGACGGTGTTCGGTCGTGCATCAACATCCAACAAGGCCACTGCCGACAATTTAACAGTAGAAATGCATGACCGTGTTAAAGCATTTCAGAGAGTAATAGCAACTCAGATTAATTTCCAAATTATTAAAGAACTGCTTTTAGAAGGCGGTTTTGATCCTCTGCTTCGTCCTGAAGATAATGTGGAATTTTTCTTTAAAGAAATTGCCTATGATGAAAAAATTAAGCAAGAGAATCATACTGTTCAAAAGTTTTTAAATAATACTATTACTTTTGAGGAAATGCGGATGGAAATGGGCTTAGAACCTGTTGTTGACGAAAGCCGACTATATTACAGAATGATAACCATTCCTAAAGCTATAGAGGGCATTGCTGCTAAAAACCAGAACAAGACGGTTGACAATAAAGATCGGCCTGAAAACCAACATGGTAAAAAATTAAGTCCCAAGCGCACAACCTCTATGCGTGAAGCCCAACAGCGGGCATTTCAAAGTGCTAATTTCAAAAAAATAATAAACGGTTTAAGAAATGATGTAATAGATGCTGTTGATAAAGGTTTTATTGATCAAATTCCGATGTATATTTCTATGGCTAAAGACCGGGCTTTAGTTGAAATGAAAAAATTGGTAGATTATGCTTTTGCTAACGGAATGCGTCAAGTACAAAAAGATTGCAACATTCAAAGGGAGCCCAGGGTGAGCATCACGAATTTGAGGCAAGTAGAGTTTAATTGTCAACAAGACCTGGAGAGGTTTTTTGCAGATTTGCAGCGACTGTTGAATAATGCAGTTACCAGACAAGATAAAACAGAACAAAAATTGGCTGTTTCTGCTGCGTTTAGTTCTGTAGGATACCGTTTTGATTTTTGTGAAAGGACACACTCATTATTGGCATATAATCAGGGGTATGCTGCAGCCAGTCAAGTATTTAATCGCAGGGAATTGATAATTGAGACTGCGGCTGATCCTTGTGATCAGTGCATAGAAAAAGCTAAAACAGTTATTAATATTAAACCAGGCCAAAACTTATCTGGTTTGATTCCCCCATGGCATCCTAATTGTTTGTGCAGGGTACGAGTTAAGTAAGGAGTTGATGGTTTTTGAAACTAATTAGATTAAAAGAAACTGTAAATCTTTCAGTAGGTCCCGAACTTGAAGAGACCAAAAATAAAATTCTTAATGTTCTCGAGTCTAGTAGATATGTTGTTATCCCTAAAATTGAGGCTATTCACGCAAAAGTTACTAGGAATTACACTTTTTATCCTCAGGCCAAATTGCGTGGGAATCCTAATTTTGTTGACGAAGAAGGTAGAGTTCGCCCCACTGGTGTTTATTCTTGGACAAAGCCTTATTACAAACCTATGTTGAAAAACCATAATATTTTTACGGATCCTTTGGGTAGGATTACCAAAGCAGAATATAAAGCTAAAACTTCTATAGGAGTACCCGGAATTATTTGTTATCCTGAAATTACTGATCCTGAGGCGATAGAAAGGGTTCTTGATGGTAGGTATTCAACCGTTTCAATTGGTGCCGATGCCGATTCCGCTTTCTGTAGTATTTGTAATCAAAACCAATTAGAGCGGCGGTGTGATCACCGGAGAGGTAAAACATATGGAAATGAGTTGTGTTTTTGGAAAATAGGCAATATTTGGTTCATTGAGCTTTCTTATGTTAATGCCCCCTCTGATGAACATGCTAATACAATAGAGGTTCCTGAACTTGAAACTAATGGGCCCAAAGAAGAAAGTGTGGAATTAGGGTTTTTATTGCAAGACTTAAAAGAAAATAAACTTTATGATTTAAATCGCGATATTGTTTATGCAGTGAAAGAAGATCAATTAATTCAAATACCTAAAACAGAGTTTATTAAAGAATATTATTATATTCCCTTTAATGTCAGAGAAGAAGACAATGTGCATACAAAAGAGCCTGCGAATACAATAGAAATAGGAGAGGCTTCTTCCGATAAAGGCAAGGACGGGAAGCCGATCAACAAAATGCAAACAGGTACTAAAAAACAGACCTATTATGGTCATAATCTTCTTCATGGGTGGTGGAGGCAACCTTCTAAAACAAATTGGACCAGGGACCAAATTAAAAGAGAGCACGCAAGGGTAGTAAGGATTATCTTTAATAAAGGCTGGAGTCATCATATGATTGATAGTTTGGATAAAACCCTTCCGTCTGATTTGCAAAAAAGAAGCAGAGCCCAGGATGCCAGCAAGAGCAAAAGAAAGGAGGACTCTTAAGTGGAGTTAGAGAGACTCGATCTCCAGTTTTTTGGTGAAGAGGAAGACGGAGATGAGGTTGATGATTCCGCTAACAATGGGGAAGAGCAGGAAAATATTGATATTCCTGAGGGAACCCCTGAAGAGCAGGCGATGAAACAGACTTTAGATCAAATAGAAGAGGAGCTTGAAGCTTCTGAGGCCAAGGTTTCTGAATTAGAAGAAAAAATGCAGGCTTTGACTGAAGCCGTTAAGAGTATAATGGATATTCTCGGTTTGACTTCTGAATCGGTTTCGACGGAGCAGCAAAACAACAAAAAGATTGGTGAGCTTGAGGCCAAGATTGAAAGTCTTCAAGCCTCTTTAGATTCGGTTATCGAAGAAAGAGATAGTTTGCTTGATCAGGTTACAGAATTTAAGACACAATTCCTAAAATCGTTGGCGGAACAAATTGTTGACCTCAAGGTTAAGCTTGGCGATATTAAAGAAGAGAGTAGACAAGTAGAGCTTGATCGTTTATCCAATAAAACTGAAGAAGTATTGCTTTTTGTGAAAGAAGATCTTGAGTTAAGAATGTCTCAGTCTGAATTTTCTGTAAGCTCTACTAATATTCATAAAGTTACCAACCCTGGTTTAGTTGAAAATAAAGAGAAAAATGTTATTGAAGTAGACAATGGAGACGGAGAGGGCCAAGAGTCTTCTTCGGAAAAAGTTGAGCTTACTCCTGCGGAAATTTATAAGGCACTATTAGTTGGTAAGCATTCTTTAAGAAAAAAACAATAAGGAGGAAATTTTAAATGTCTTTAATTGGACAAGGCGCTTCTTTGCGTCCGGGTAGCCGGTCGCATACTAACCTGGTCAAAAGTCCTGGCGATGCGCCGAGTGTACAATATATCATTGATCCTACACTTCCTGGTTTGTTTGAATATCCTTATGCAGCTAACCGTCGGTTCTCTAAGGTTGTTATTCCAAAGGGGACTATTTGTGCGACTGGTCCTGCTGTAAAAGACTATGAAACCCTGAAGTATAGAAACATTATCACTTTTGCCGACGAAAATAAAAACCCTGTTGGTGTTGCTTCTACTAGTTTTTTCCGCCGGTTTAAGAAAGTTGTTGATAGAGGAACTGGAGAGGTCAAAGAAGTTATTGCTCATGACGAGTTTGGTGGAGACGATTTCCAGCCGACCATTATCACTCGGGAATTAATTGAGGTTCCGTATATCCCCAATCCAAATGATGTTTATACCTATGACGGCGCTACGCCTGTTCCTAACGGTATGAAGTTTATGTGGGGTTGTGCCACCAACGCTTCTGTTGATTCGGTTGGTACATCTGATGAGCTCCAGGCCGGTGACTATGTAAAATCTGGCCCGTATGGTAAGTTCGTTAAGTGGATTCCTGGTGTCGATGGTGCTGAGAAAATCGTTGGTCAGGTTCTCGAGCTCGAAACCGACCTGCCGCCTCTGGGCTGGCTGAAGATGGTTGAGCCCGTATTCGAAGGCTATGATTCTGGCCGCGAAGAGTGGACTCCTGAGCCTGCTCCAGAAGATGGCAGCATGATTTATGATCCCGATTACAAATGGCCCTTAACCAGGGATTATAGAAGCCCCGGTGCGTGGAAGACCATTGGCGGCGGGTTCAAAGGTTTAACTGACGGTGCTCAGATTGCTTTGACAACCAGGATTCAACGGTTTACAATCACTAATGATGGACAGGGCGGTTTAAACAAAGTCTTCTTCTTGGATCCGGTTGTTAAGGTACTTGAGGATACGTTGTCTGTGACCATTGGTGGCGTGGATGTAGATAGCGACTATGATGCAAGTTCCCAGACACTGACCATTACTTCTGATGTAAGTGCTGGCGATGTTGTGCTTGTTACCTATAAAGTTGATCCTGAGAGCTTAATTGGTACTCCGCCTGCTTGGGACTATGTTGGTTCCATCGGCGCGGCTCGTATCTTGCTCAAGCTGTAATAATATATAACTAGATATATAGAAAATTTTTAAGGAGGAAATAAATAATGAAAGGCCTCGTTGAGCAATATATGGAGCAATTAGAGGCCGAAAGAAGGGGGGAGAGCGCTCGGGGTAATCGGATTACCTTAAAAGAGGCTCTCTCCAGCCCCGACCTTTCGGTATTTCTGCACAAAACAATTATCGACGTTATGAAAGATTCTGCGGAACCTCTTTATGTGGTTTCTAACTTCTTTAAGCCTGTGCGTTTGACTGAAGGCCGCAGTATTGTGTTCCCGGCCATGAGCGATATCGTCGCCCATGAAGTCGGCGAGGGTATGAATTACCCGCAAGAGACCCCTGAAGTCGAGATCTTCGAAGGGGGCGCGGAAGTCTCCGTGAAGAAGGTCGGTTTGATTGTCCGTGTTACTGACGAAATGATCTCCGATTCTCAGTGGGATGTTGTGGGGATTATGCTCCAGAAGGCTGGTCGGGCTATGGCCCGGTACAAAGAGGAATGGTGTTTCCGCGAATTTCTGCGCCATGGTCATGTGGTCTTCGACCCGGATTATGTGGGGGAAGACCAAGATAACTTCAAAACCCATGGTCTTGGTCCTGATCGTCAAACTCCGAACAACACTTTAAGTGTGCAGGACTTTATTGATTTAATGATTGGTAATTTGGCCAATGGTTTCCAGACCACGGATATTTTAATGCATCCGTTGGTATGGCCGATTTTTGCAAAAAACCCGCTACTGGATAAAATGACTGTTGCTGCTTTTGGTGGTCCCGGTAATCAGGTTACCATTACTCCTGACCAGGTCCAGGGCAAACTGCCGATGGCTGTTAACATTATCTTGACTCCGTTTTGTCCTCTCAATTTGGTTGATGAGAAATTTGATATCTTTGTTGTTGATAGAAACGAAGTTGGTGTTATGGTTGTTAAAGAGGATATGAGCATTGAGCAATGGGATAACCCTGAGCGAGATATTCGGGCCTTGAAGGTCAAAGAGCGTTATGCCCCTGGTATTCTTAACAACGGTCGCGCAATTACTATTGCCAAGAATATTGCTTATGCCCAGACTTATCCTGAACCGGAAGTTGTTAAGACTATTAATGGTTAACAAAAAATAAAGAGGGGGGACTCTTTGCCCCCCCTCTTTCTAAAAAAAGGAGTGTTAACCGGTGGCTTACATGCCTGGATTTGCTAACATTATTAGCGGCACATATCCAAATCTCGGTGATACAAAAGTACCTCTTGATACTGAGATTAGAATTGTTTTTATCTTTGATATGATTCCTGACACCGTTAATACTTCTAACATTGTTATTTTAAACGAAAAGACTGAGAGAATACCTATCTCCTTAACCTATAAAGATAGAGTTGCCGTTATTAAGCCTGATAATAATCTTGATCCAGGCGAAAGGTATCAGGTTTTAATTAGGGGTGGTGTAAACGGTATTAAAACGGTCCTTGAGGGGACTATGAGTTCTGATTACATCTTTGACTTTATTACGGATGTCGTTACACCGGTTGACCAAGTAATTTTGGTTCATCCAGATAATCGTTCTATATTTAAGGGAATCCCCAAATTTGTTTGGAGAGAAGTACCCAAGGTTGATGACTTGGATATTTATTATGAAATAGAGATTAGTACTGAGTCTAAGTTTGGTTCTGTTTCTTTTTGTACCGATAGTATTGTAGACACTGAAATTGAACCAGATTTTAATTTTGAGCATGACACTAATTATTTTTGGCGGGTAAGGGCCTATAATGAAAAAACTAAGGGTTTGTGGAGCAATCCTTGGCAGTTTAGATATGTAACAACAATCAATGGTGATAGTGATGGCCAACAAGATAATAATGGTTCTACTCCTTATGAGGATTTTGCTACTGAGTTTGACATTATAGATGTTTATCCCAAGCCTGACAGTTTGTCGGTGGATCCCAACACTACAATTAAAATTAAATTTAATCAACCTGTTGATCTTGATAGTGTTAGTGACAATATTGCGGTATTTTTTGAAGATGTCGATGGTATTGGTGAACCCACCAATGTTTTTGGCCAGGTGTATTATAGTTTGGAAGAAGAAAATTCAATTGAATTTGTCCCTGAATCAGGCCTTTCTGAAAATGGAATTTATACTGTAGAAATTTATAGTGGTATTACTTCTATTAGCGGACAACAATTGCCCGATGATACAACTTGGACTTTTGCTACGGTATTTGTTCCTTATTATTCGAGTGTAAGAGCAGTTAGAGCGGAAATTGGTACTTTCTTAGAAACTGTTCCCGACCTTGATATTGCAAGAGAGATTTTAGCAGTAAGTCGTTGGGCAGACCAGATTGCTGCTAGACCATATGGTGAAATTAATGACGATTATTTAGGTGAAACACAGTCCAAAACTACCAATGCTATTTTTTATCAGAACTATACTAAGTTTGAGACTTGTGTCCGTCTTCTGAATAGACTAATTACGGACCATATGCAATATCATGGAAAGTTAATGGAGATAGGGGACCTTAAAGTTAAGTCTTCGGGCTCCATGACCCCGGATTCCAACATCGTTCTTAAAAGATTGGAAACTTTACGTAACAGAGCAGAAACTTATCTAACGATGGGAAGACAGACCTATGCTCTTCCTTCTTCAGGAATTAAGGGTGATAAAAAGTATCCTTATCCTCTGAATAAGCGGAATTCGTTCTAAGGGGTCTTAAAGATGAGACGATTAGGAAAAAAAAATAAGCTTCCTTTGTCAAGCTTCTATCTCCAACAAGAAGTGCGCAGGTTTTTTTCTACGTTCCCCCATGTTTTACTTATCAAAAACGCTGAGAGAATTAGGTGTTTTTGTTATGATACAAAGACCAGTTCTGTAGATACGAAATGTCCTTCCTGTTTAGGAACTGGTTGGATTCCCACAATTGAAAAACACAGATGCTGGCACAATATAGCTATAGCCGGTGAATCCCTACCGCATCTTATTTCTATAATCCAACCGGCATCTGTTGCTATAGACGAAAGGGCCTTCTACTTTTTGCCTGAAGCAGGTCCGGCGATTGGAGATTATATTGTTGTAGCCGATTTTGATAAGAAAGGATTACCAATTTATCAAACACAACAGTTTTATGAAATAAACTATTCTGATCTTCGTCCCGATGATAATGGAGTACCTGTCTATTATAAAGTATCAACAAAAAAAGATTCGATTGATGCCAATATAAAATCTTTTAATCTTCATAGGGTTAAAAATCAGATAAAAATTGTTCCTATTCTAAGCTAGGGAGGGATAAGATGAGTTTTATAACTACGACATTTGGGCACATGAAGCAACAACCTCCCAAAGCAGATCATGGAAGAAATCTTGTAGTAATAGGCACTTCAGATAAAGGAAATAACTACGAGTTAGAAGAGTTTGTTGGAAGCTATGAGCAAGCAGAGAAATTGTTTGGAGGGGGTTCGTTACTAGAGGCCTATGAAGAACTGGTATTGGCTGGCACTAAATATATTCATCTATTAAAAATAGAAGATAATACTTTAGATTGTTTTGTTTCAGGGTTGGAGGCAATTTCTCATTATCCGGCAAATATTGTTGTGCCTGTTGGAATCTATTTTGATACCCCTGAGGGTTATGAATGTGCAAAAAAACTGGCCGAATTTTGCTCCAATATTGGAGACTGTATAGGAGTAATGGGTGTTGTTCCATTTTCCGATAATGGTGAGCCCATGAAAGAGTTTGAAAGAAAAGAAAAAGAGTCAATAATAGAGTGGAAAAACAGGATAAGTTCGTTGGTCAGAGAAAAAGTCAACGAATTGGTTGATGATTACAGTATTGATAAGTTCGGAGATGCAGGTATGTTCCTTAATGTCGTCTTTTCTACGGTATGCTGTTTTTATGGCGACATTAATAGGGCAATCTCTGGACACACCATTTATGCAGGATTACTTTCTAACCTTCCTCCCGGTATTAGTCCGGTAAACAAAACTCTTGTTGGTGTAGATAGGCTGTTGTTTGACGTTGTTAATATTTATACAACAGAAGCCCCTTTACGGAGTTTAAAAGATGTCCTTGCCGATATTGGGTTTGTTACTTTTTCCCGTTTCGTAAGATCTGGGATTGCCCCTGCCACTGCTGTTACAATGGCAAAAAAAACAGGTCTTAAAAATGTTCATAATGTCAGAGTTTTACAAGATGTTTCCTGGTATATTAAGATGATTGGCAATGAAATGCTTGGGGAACCTGTATACAAAAAGGCCCAAGTATTGGAAGAAAAAATTTCAGAATATCTTGATGACTATGTTTCTGTCGGAATTCTTCGTTCTTATAATTTCTATTTAAAGACCAACAATTCAGATATTGAGGTTTATTTGGATTTTGATTTTATGAACACCGTTCAAATACAAGATGTGGTTATCAAGTTGGCTAATTAGTGGGTGATATTTTGGAAAAGATGAAAACTATCGAAGAGCTTCTGCGCCCATTACCCAGGGAAAGAAAGATTTTTTGTTTTAATGATTTTATTACCGTGCTTAGGAATACCTATAATATGGTAAACGGTGATAAATGGGGCAGTTTTATTCACGCTAATCCTTTAGCTACAGAAACTAAAACATTAAATCCTCCGATTATCACCTATCTTATAAGTCAAAAATCTCCTGCCCAAGTAGGTAGTGTTCAGCAAATAAAACCTGGTGTAAGAACGTCTGGTCTCAGTCAAGAATCCCAACGAAAAGCAACATTGTTTGCTCAGCGTTTCCTTTATACTATTGAATTTAATGTTTGGGAGTCCAGTTGGGAAAAAGCCCTTGAGCATGGAGAAAATTTTGAGGATTTTATGTCCACTTACACAGGGCTGTTCAAAGAGTTGGGTGTTTCTGAAATAATTTATATAGGGGCAACAGAAGAAATGGCAAAACCATCTTGGCGAACAGACCTAGTAGCTTATAAAACGGTATATGAAGTATATATTGAAAAGCACATTCCTGTGCTAAATAAAACTATCAATTCAATACAAGTTACATTAGGAGGAGAATTAAATGGCGAATTTTAACCTTCCCGGTGTTTACACTTTCTATAAAGAGCGTGGCCTAATGGTTGCTCCTGCTGCGCCCGATAGTGTGACCGATGAGATTTTGCTTATTGGTACTGCACACGATGGTCCGAAAAATATCCCTACAAGAATAGAGAGACCTGAAGACGCTTTTAACCTTTTTGGTAATCCTGGCCGGCTTGATAACAAACATGCCGGGTCTTTGCTTGTCCCTGCTTTCTGTGAAGCCTATTACGCTGGTGCTCGCAATATCTATTTAATGAGGATTACCGGTGAGGAAGCTAAACTGGAGGGTGTGGGCGGTCTTTTTGACCTTTATGCTCCTTACCCTGGTGAGAAGTACAATGGTATTATGGTTGCTGTTGATAATAAGAAGATTTACATTTGGAATAAAGATAACATTGGTATTGATAGCTGGGAGGACCTCCTGGTTAATGCCGATGAAAACCAGTATGAAGTTTTTGATGCTGCCAATACTAATAAATATAAAACTGTTGGTGACCTTGCTGAAGACATTGTTGCTCGCGCCAATCTGCGTGTAGTGATAAGAGATGATGTAGATGTGAACGCTCAGCCTGGCGACCTGATTGAGGATTTTGAAGATGCCCAGTTTGAAGGCGGCGAAGACGGAACAGACGTTTCCCCCAGTGAATATAGAAAAGCACTGGCTGAAGCTTATGAATTAATTGTTGACTATAATGTAAAAATAGTTGTCCCTCTTGGTGTCTATGTTGGTATGACTGATGACACTACTCCGGTATATGATCGCACTGATGCCGATATTTTGGCTAACTTCTGCTATACTGCCGCCAAAAGAAACAATGACGTTATTGGTATAATCAGTGTTAAGCCGTTTGGTGGTAACTCTCTGAGTGAAGTAAACACTAAAATTAAGGCCTTGGTTAATAACGCCAATAATGAAATAATTGCCGAAGACGGCATTGATATTGGCAAATACGTGTCGATTGTTATAGGTGAAGGACTTTTTAGTGACCGTAGACTTGGTAATTATACAAACACTATTGCTGCGGCCTATGCTGGACTAGTTAGCACGTTGCCGATTCAATCCGGCTCTACGAATAAAGTTATTTCTGGTATTTCGTCCTTGCTCTACGACATTTCTCCTGCTCAGGCTTCTGAGTTACGGGATAAGAGGTTTACAGTTATCAGAAACAAATTTAATCGTGGAATTACGGTTGTTGAAGGTATTGTTTGCTCGCTGCCGACCTCTGACTTCCAGAGTCTTTCTACTGTGCGGGTTGTTCATGGTGTGATGGATGCAATCCGTGAAATCGTTGATCCTTTCATTGGTGAGCCACTTGATATACCGCATGTTACTTCTTTGCAGAACGCCATTGAGGGGAGATTGAACAGATTTGTGGAAGAGGGCGCTATTACCGCTGCATCGTTCCAGATTCTGTTCCCGCAGAATGCAGCTATCCTTGGTGACGTACATGTTGAACTTGAATTGGGAATCGCTTCTGAGCTTCGGAGAATTCTTGTTACGGTTTCTAGAAGCATTAGCGATCTTAACAATCGTGAATAAATTTTTTGTTTAGGTATAAATTTTAAGGAGGATAACAAAGATGGCCAACACTCTTGAAAGAGGAGCCTATACAAACTTTGCCGGGGCTGATATTGTTGTTATGCTTAATGATGTGGTGTTCGGCGAATTGCAGGCTATTACTTACGCCGTTCAGCGCGAGGTGGCTCCGCTTTATGGTTTAGGCAGCGCTAACCCTCGTGGTTTTGCTAAAAATAAACGTGGTATCAGCGGCACGCTGGTTTTTTTGGTGTTCGATAAAGATGCGCTTCTTGATGCCGCTAAAAATACCAAAATGATTCCTAAGGGCGACTTTGGTTATACTGCAAAAGCGAACCTTCTCAAGAAAGATAGGACTCCTCTTGGATATTCCAACTACAATAATGTTTACGCTCCGACTGCCTGGAACACGACAATGAACAGTTTTATTACCGGGGTTAGGGAAGATGGTCTGGTTACTGTTGATCAGTTGTTTGAACCTTTAAATAAAGACAACATTAGATACGCCGATCAGATTCCCCCGTTTACGGTGACTATTTCGATGGGCAACGAATATGGTGCGGCTGCCGGTATGGCGATTTATGGGGTACAAATTATCAATGAGGGTTCTGGTGTTAGTATTGATGATCTTGTTACTGAAAAGGCAGTAACCTTTGTTGCTACCGACATTAAGCCGTTAACTCCGCTTTCTGGCTCCGGGCGGACAGCTTTCAATAAATAAGATAATGTTTTGCTTTAAAAAAGGGGGAGCTTATTTCTGCTCCCCTTTTTTAAGATTTTTTTAGGAGTTGAGAGCAATGATTCCTAGAACAGGTAGTTTTACTGGCGCTGATATTGTGGCAACTGTTTATGTTCCCACTTTGCAAAAATATATGGTTTTTGGGGAGTTGTCTACAATTTCTTATAGTATTCACCGCGAATTAAACCCTGTTCGTGCTCTCGGCACAATTAATCCTAAAGGGTATTGTCGTGGCCCGCGTACAACTGCCGGATCTTTGATTTTTACTGTTTTTGATAGGCATGTTCTCTATGAGGCCCAGTTGGCACTTAGGAAAAGGTATAAAGAAATGCTAATACAAACTTCGCAATACAATTTGGTTTCTCCTAATTTTGTTAGTAATATTAAATTTATTACTGATGAAATTCCGCCTTTTGATGTAATAGTTAATATGATGAATGAAACAAGCCCCGTAGGATCCAAGTTGGTTATTAAGGGAATAAGGATTGTTAACGAAGGGCAAACCATGAGTATTAATGACTTGATTACTGAAAATGTAATGCAATATGTAGCAGATGGGATTGAGTTGATGAGTCCAACTTTTGTTGTAGGGTAACGAGGTGGTAATTTTGATAATTAATAAACCCACTCCTAAAATTGAGTATCAGGTTTACCCGGAAGATTATTTTTCCGGCAGTGATATATCCATTTATTTTGGAGATGTGTGGGTAGATGAGGTTGTCACTCTTAGTTTCGCTTTGATGGAATATGTCCAACCTCTTTTTGGTTTTAATAGTTATACTTGGGATGCAGTATCTAGAGGGGCCAGGATAGTTCAGGGTACCTTTAGGATAAACTTCAGAGAAGCCAATTATTTGAATAAAATATTAATGGCACAAGCTGCAACACAGAATGACCTTGAATATTGGAGAAGGCATCCTGCAGAACGAGTAAGTATTGATGAGTTTGACAATAGTATTCTTCTCTATCTTAATGACCCCGAAGGAATGCGCGAACAACTTAAATACAAAACAAAAGAAGAGCTTGCGAAAATTGCTGCCGAATTAGAAAAGAGAAATTATAACCCTTCAATTACAACTAAAGATAATGATCCTCATTTCTTTAAGAATTATCGAAAAGGTTTCCAGAAAGGCTTTGATATAGTCGTTTTATATGGATCCACAACGCAGTTTGTTGCTAAAAAGAAGGAATATGAACAGAGATTTTTAATTCCTTCGGCTGCGGGTTATAAAATAAAAAATATTCAATTAAACGGGCTTAGCCAAGATATTGCGCCTGATGGAACTGTAATATATGAGAATTATAGTTTCATCGCGCAAGACTTGGAACCAATAAAATAAAAACAGGGGGACTAAAATGGAAAAGAACGAATACTTCGAAGAGATGGAGAATCAGGGCGCTACTCAGTTCGTTGAGAAAAATTCCGACGAAGAGATTTTCCCTGGGGGACCTACTCGTAAAATGGTAGAGGAATGGAAAGCGCATTATGGCGATATTTATTCTACTACTTTTGACGAAGAGGTCTTCATTTGGCGCACATTGAATCGCACTGAGTACAAAGAAATTCTTAAAATCAGAAATGCAGATGGGATGTACCGTGAAGAAAGGATTTGTGAGAAGTGTGTTTTGTGGCCTATTGGGTATAGCCATTTGCAAATGGCTTCCGGCAAAGCAGGCATTCCGTCTTTATTAGCAGAACAAATTATGGATAAAAGTGGTTTCGTCCCGTTGAAGGAAGAGCCGGAGAAACTATAAGCTAGTGGGTGAGCTAGATGACTCCCCAAGAAAAATCTTTGCTTTGTGAGGCCTTTGATTTATACGATGAGATTTATCGTATAAATATTTGTGATATTGATTTTTTCTTTAGACTGCCGACAAGAGAAGAATTTGACATATTTATGAGGTCATTTGAAGATGGTTTTGATTTTGAGGACAATATCGCCCAATTATGTACGATTGTTCCTCAGAATTTTGATTTTGCCAATTGTAAAGCTGGTATTCCGGCAATGTTATGTCTTACAATTCTCCAGCTTGCGGGTTATGGCTCAGAAAGTGTAATCTCTTGTCTACAACAAGCAAGAGAAAAAATGAATGTGTTGGAGAATCAAATGGACGCAGTAATTATGACAGCCTTCCCTCAGTATAAAGATGAAGAACTTAAAAAGATAACGAGGCCCCGTCAGTTTGAGCTATACGCCAAAGCGGAGTGGGCCTTACGTGAATTAAGAGGGATAACTCTTAATGATATTGCAAATCCAGTAAATAGTTCTTCACCATCTCCTCCACAATTGCTTTAAAGGGTGAATCTCCGATGCCCAATAAGTATAGCCGGTATCTTGAAAGAGAGGAATCTTCTCGCTATACTCAAGAATTAGAGGGAGCCCAGGATAAGCGGCGTTGGCTATTACCTGTAGCCGCGACTGCTGGCCTGGGTCTTCTTTTTGTTGGTATGCGTAATTTTAAGGGGCGTAATGTCCTCTCTCGTTTAGCGCAGCCCAAAGGAGCGCTTGATCTGGGCGATACTGCTTTGGGCAGGTCGTTGGTAGAAAGGCATCGGCTACTTAGGAACTACAGAGAAGAACTTCTTGCAGAGACAAGAAAAATAGCTGGCCTGAAAAACTTAAGATTACTTATCAAAGACGATACTACATTTACTGCCCTTCATGAAACAATTATTAATGTTGGTAGAGACAAAGATTTTGCCGATTTTTTCCTGCATCCTCGTCGTAGGGCTGAAGAATTTGCTAAGGCCGTAATCCAAAAGTCTCCTTTGCCTATTGATAGGCTTGCTCTGGAGGGGGCAACTGATAAACAGAAGGCCACTTTTTTGCGTATCTATTTGGAAAAATCTTTTACAGAGCTGAGTCCCGCACAAAGGAAACAGTTTGCACACCGCTATAAACAAATGCGGGAAATTTATAATGAGGAACTTTTGAAGAGGTCTCAAAGGAACCGGAGCAGATTTGCCGCAGCTCTTGGTTTACGTCCTCTTACTATTGGCGATTTAGAGAAGCTAAATTTGGATCTTGGTACCTTTAAGCCTCCTGGGTCAAGTGGTCTCGATACTGATCGGCTTTTAAATCTTGTTAAGAGAAATAAAGATTTTGAAAAGATGGTGATTGATCCCTATCTTTTCATTAATAAGACTGGGCAGTTGGTTGACTTCAGAAAAGCTGCCGAAAAATATGGTCGGTTTGTAGAAGAGCTTAAAGAGTTTCATCTCCCGTTTCTCGGTATTAGTCCTTACGATGTTTTAAAAATTGGATATCGTCGTGACCAAAAGCGTATGCCCTTTATGCATATTTTTAAGCCCGGCAGTCCTTGGTTTTTAGAGACAAGAAAACCAATGGCCGGTGTTGTTACCGGCAGCTTTGAACAATATGCTCTTGATACCCCACGAGTATTTATTGGTAGTAAGATAGTTGATTTTTTTGAACCCTCCAAAGTCATTGAAGAAGGAGTTGTTTTGGCTCCTGGAGGATACGGTATTGCTGCCCGCACAATGGCCACTATTTCTGGTTTGGCCAGTGGTGATCGTAAGAGACGTTTTCTGGGTATAGGCGAACAAGAGGGACACAGTTTTTGGCGTAGCCTTAAGACTATTTTTACCAAGTTCAAAGATCCTGAATGGGCTGGCAACTATATTGAAAATATTGCTAAAGCAACTGAAAAAGGCGAAATAGAAGAAGGTCTTAGGAAGCTTCATTATTTTGTCCGTAAAGAAACATTACCACTTCCTGATGATGTTTTTAAGAAGGTTGTTGGTGGGGCTGGAATAGACCTTTCTTCTCGGGAAGATATTTTGCAAGCCTTCGAAAAACTGGCAACTAGCAAGGATTTGTCTGTTCGCTACGGCGGTATTATCAAAAATGAATGGCGCAATTATTTAGATGATCCCTTTGGTTACCTTTCCAAGGCAAGATCTTATCACAACAAGTTTGCCGATGTTGGTATTATTTTAAGTCAATTCTCTGAAAGACAAACCATTTCAAAGATTGATGACATTAAAAAACTTGTTCAGCAAGAGCTTATTGAACAGGCTTTTATTAAAGACTATGGCGGCGATGTTCGTGCAATGGTAGACGCTCTTCTCGGAGCGAGCAGCAGCATTAACACCAAGGGAATTGCATTGGATTTCTTCTTGGGGAGAATGCATAGTGGACATGGTTCATTAACCGCCGAACAAGTAAAAGAAGTTTTGACTTCAAGAAGTAAAATTGGTAGAATAGCCGATGAATTTATGAAGTCTCGTGCCCCTATTTTTGGGTATGGCAATATCGAAGATACAGTTGTCGGCAAACTTGGTAGAGAAAGTAAATATATAGCCATAAGAAAAACCGCTAGGTTTACGGCGCAAGATTTACTGGCTTCTTTTAATGAAAATACGAAAGTAAGGGCCGCTGCTCGGGAAAGAATCAGGAAAACATTTGCACAGTTCTTCGCGGGTAGAAATAGCCTTGAAGACTTTACTGAGGCATCGATGTGGACTTATTACTATGGGGTTGGGCGTATGCATGATATGTTCAACTTCCTTGGTATCGGTCTGCCTGCACGCGATACTACTTCTACCGGTGCTATTTTTACAAAACTTCTCACTAAGCGTTATCTCCCCGTTGCTTTAGGCATTGGTTATGCTGGTTATCTCTCTTGGGAGATGGGTAACCTCATTGGCATTGAGGGAGATGAATTCCTTACCAATTTGGTCTATGGTATTAAGGAAGATTACGCACGGGCAAGAGATATTCTTGGTATTACGGAGTTTGCTAAACGGGTTAGGCGTGTTACCCCTGGTTCCGAGTATTTGGAAGAACTTCCTTTCCTTGGGCCCGCTTTCTTCCAGATGCACCGAAGTTATGATGAAGTCAAAGAGGATCGTTATAAAGATGTTCCCATAAGAAAGGGCCGTTATTGGTTTGTTGGGAGCAACACTCCGTTTATCGGTGGGAAAGTAGACTATTACTTTCCGAGTGCATATGTGCGAGCCAGAGCGGACTATAGGATGACTGATGTCCTTTATGGCTCGGAAAGTGAATATTATCAACACGCATGGTTTCCCACGCCACGATATCCTGCTGCACCGCTTCGTCATTTTGTTACGGACCCTTATCATTGGGAGAAAAAACATTATCGTAGTAGGCCTTATCCTGAAACTGGACCTATTTCGGCTTTGGCTGACATTCCTATTATTGGTCCTATTCTTTCTGCGACTATTGGCCGTATTCTTAAGCCTCCCAAAAAAATGCACCAGGAAGAAATGGCAAAGGCAATAGTTCGTGAACATATTACCTCTATCAACGAAGCTGAAAAAGAGGAAGCTCGCCAAAAAGATGAGTTATTGTATATTTCTCCCTCGGGGCAGGTTAAAGTTGTTTATGATGCTGGTCCTGCTTCAGTCTCTAGACCTGTTCGTGGTCGTGGGTTTAAAGTTGTTAGAGATGTTGTTCGCGGGAAAGCCGCGACACAAACTGAGTCTGATATTGCTGCTATTAACGAAGGCATTAAGAAAAAAGCCAAAGATAAAACCAGCGCCCTTGAAACGAGGACTCTTCTTCCCTCCTATGATTATAAAAAGGGTACCAGATATTTATCGGCAGATGAAGTTAAGTCTACTCACAGCCTTGATTATACCCTAGCAAGAAGTTATTACGGTTTAACTGAGTGGGCAGGTCTTTATGGTTTCTTGTTAGAAAAAGTAACGGGTCAGCCCTATGAAGAAATGAAGATTTACCAGGATGCTGGCCGAATGACAAGTGCCAATCGTTGGTTCTGGGACTTGGGGCTTGGTGGTCTTGGTTCTGAAATGTCTGAAATGGGGCGTAGATTTATTCCTAAACCTCGTCGTTATCAAGAGGAATTGGAGTATAACCCGTTACGTAACGATATGCCTTCTTGGATACCTGGAGAAAATTATTTCCAGAATTTCAAACTTGGTGATCCGTATGTAAAAATTCCTAGAGGTGAAGGAAGGCTGCCGGGGGCTGGTTACGAAGCTCTTCGCGGTTATGACCCGATGAGAATGACCCTTCGGGCTTCTGTGATGGGTAAGAGTGAAGAAGAGATTATGAAGTACCTTCTTCATGTAAAAGAAGAGGAAACTCCTCAGTATTTGCAAGACATCATGGAAACTGGGACTGAAATTCATCGGGAGATTCAAAAGCTCTGGAAAAAACAGGGTATCCTTCATTCCGATGAGGGATATGTTTATGACGAAGAAGCCAATATTACTGGTCACTATGACGCAATCGTAAGAACCGAACAAGGGCTTAAGATCGTTGACATCAAAACGGTTTCAAGAAAGCGGTATCAGGAACTCCTAGAGCGTGGCAAACCCTTTGAGGAGCATATAGACCAAGTAACGGTTTATATGCATGCCACTGG
>ERZ773359.2050-NODE-2050-length-26281-cov-13.740105_pt1 | contig 26281 bp, 25 predicted proteins | sample MGYA00374955_ERZ773359 | MGnify/ENA primary metagenome ERZ773359 (study PRJEB29098, sample SAMN04486028) | biogas fermenter metagenome | study: EMG produced TPA metagenomics assembly of the Biogas fermentation microbial communities from Germany - Plant 4 DNA1...
TTTTTTTTGTTATTTATTGGGACGCGCAAGCATAAAGATTAGTAGGAAGGAGGGGATTTTGTGAAATTTGGTTTGGGATACGAATCCCTGTGGCTGATACTGCTCGGACTTATTACAGGTATCCTGGCTGCTGCATCCATGATATTTCACGGGGCTTGGCAGATGGTTACCACAGCGCTTTTATGCATATCCTTCATAGCCTTTGTATTTCTTATAAAAAAGCGCCGGAAAAAGCTGCAGCCGGTACTTGTATTCCTGGTGGTGGCACTGCTGGGGTATCTTTTGTGCTGCATTTTTGTGTGTGCCTTCCTGGGCAGGGCAAAAACGGGGGATATAAACCCGGCGGATGTAAGAGAGGAGCCGGCTATTCTGCTCCTTTCACCGGGAGAAATGACCGAGTACGGCAGCCGGAGCGCTTTATACCGGCTGGCGATAAAACGGGAGGCGGGACTTGAGAACGTCCGGTGGTGGAATACGCCCTATAAGGCTTTCCAGTTGAGAAGGAGCCTGAAAGGAATGGACAAAAACAATTGTATACTGGCCGGTCAAAACCTTTACAATAAACTAAAAGAGGAACTGGGGGAAGAGTTTAGGCTTTACAGCGCCAACCTGTTTGGGCCTCCCTTTATAGAAACAGCGGTGGAGAGTATTTTGAACGACGGGTACAAGAAGATTGTGGTCCTTAACAACCTGCTGGTGGAACAGCCTTACAAGGAAGTGGTTGACACGAAGATACTGAATATAATAAAAAAGAGCGGCGTGGATGCCGAAGTGCTTTTCACCTTTCCCCTTTGGAACCATGACGCACTGGTTTCCTATTACGAACAGGGCATACTGGAAAAAACCCAGGAAATAAGTCCGGGGCAGGTGGGGGTCGTGCTGGTGGGCAAAGGAAGCGGCAGAAAGGTTCGGGACAAATACCCCCAGGCGGTTAACCGGGAGCGGGTGTTTTTCGATAAGATAAAGGAAAGCATTATGAAAAACGGGTACGAGAGCAGGAAAATAAGGGTCGCTTATTTGGGCGGCAGGAAGCCGGGATTGGAGGATGCAGTGGACTACCTGGTTGATTCCGGTATTAGCAAGCTGGTAATTGTGGCTGCCGGTTTTGAGAGCCCGGGAGTTGACACCGAACGGCTGCTGCCCGGTATTATTGAGGATATGGACCTGCCGCAGCACGTGGACACCGTGTTTATCGGGCCGTGGAGCGACGGAGACCTGCTTGTCCGGGCGCTTCTTGACAGGCTTGAAATGATGGATGTAATGAATTAAGCGGGGCGTCCCCGCTTTTATTCATGTTTAAGAAGGATTTTCCCGGTGAATGGATAAATATAAAGTTATTTCAAAATAATATTATAGATAGGCAGCCGAAAAGGTTATTGGTAGGGTACAGTAGCAAAAAAGGAGGGCATCGGATGGAAGGAGTATACTTCCGGCAGCAGTTGGGGGAGGGTATAAATCTTTACCTTGTCAGGGAGCCGAAGTTCAAAACGGTTTCCATGAGCATTGTAATGTACAGGCCCCTTGATGAGAACAGCACGGGCAATGCATTAATTCCCCACATACTGAAGAGGGGCTGTGAGGACCTAAGGGATACCCGGGCCATACAGAGGTTCCTGGGTCAGCGGTACGGGGCTTCCCTAAACGTGGACGTGTTGAAAAAAGGGGATATGCAGCTAATTTTTCTGGGAAGCAGCGTAATTAGCAACAAGTATACAATAAAAGGCGAGGGCGTGGTATCCGACATATTGAAGTTTCTTGCCGGGCTGGTGGAAAGGCCCCTCATTGAACAGGATAGATTCCGGGATGAGTATTTCGTTCAGGAAAGGGACAACCTTGAAAGGCTTATAAACTCACGTATTAACGATAAAATACAATATTCAATCGATCGATGTTATGAAGAAACGACCAAGGGGCAGCCCTTCAGCAGGTACAGGTACGGGGACGCCGGGGACCTTTCCCGGCTGACCGCGGAGGGGCTTGCCGGGTATTACAGGACGGTGCTGGCCGAGGCCCCCATGGATATTTTTGTGGTGGGGGATGTGGACATAGCCGACATAAGGGACTTCCTGGACAACCCCCCTGCGCTGGGAGAAAGAAAGGTGAAATGCCCTGAAGGGACGGTATCACCCCAATGGGACGGTGCCCCAAGGGAAGTTGTGGAGCGCATGGATGTTAACCAGGGAAAACTGACAATTGGTTATACCACCGGCATTGATTATACCCATAACCAGTATGTGCCGCTGCTCGTATACGCAAGCATACTTGGGGGAGGGCCCCATTCCAAGCTGTTCAACAATGTGAGGGAAAAGGCAAGCCTTGCGTATTATACCTTTGCCAGGCTGGAGAAGCTTAAAGGATTGATGGTTATAGGGGCCGGCATTGAGATATCCGACTACCAAAAGACCGTAGCAATAATAGAGGAGCAGCTCCAGCATATGAGGAACGGAAATATCAGCGACAGCGAACTTATTGCAGCAAAGATGGCCCTTACAAACGGCCTTCATTCCATGAAGGACAGCCAGATGCAAATAACAGATTTCCTGATAAACAGGATAGTGTCCGGCCACAATATGACCCCGGATTACCTTATAGAAAGAATAAACGAGGTAACGAAGGATGAAGTGGTGGCCGTGGCGGACGGAATAAAGCATGCGGTAACGTATTTTCTTACCGGCGACGGGAAAGCCGGAAAGGAGGAAACACGATGACAGTACCCGTAGAAGAAATGTACATGGATAGAATAAGGGAGAAACTGTACTGTTCAAAGCTGCCAAGCGGCCTGGAGGTCTTTATACTGCCCAAAAAGGAATACTCGAAACAGTTCGCCATATATGCAACAAACTTCGGCTCGGTGGACATGAGGTTCTCGGTACCCGGTGAAAACAAGGTAACAGAGGTACCCGCCGGCGTGGCCCATTTCCTGGAGCATAAGCTGTTCGAAGAGGAAGAGGGGAACGTGTTTGACCGGTTTTCCCACCTGGGTGCCTCCGCCAATGCCTATACCAATTTCACTACCACCGCGTACCTTTTTTCCTCCACCAGCAATTTCTACAAGTGCCTTGAGGTACTGCTGCAGTTTGTGCAAAGCCCCCACTTTACCGATGAGAACGTCGAAAAGGAAAAGGGTATCATTTCGCAGGAGATAAGGATGTATGACGACAACGGTGAATGGAAGAGCTTCTTTAACATGCTGCAGGGCCTTTACCACAGGCACCCGGTGAGAGTGGACATCGCGGGTACGGTGGAAAGCATATCCGGCATAGACAAGGACGTGTTGTATAAATGCTATAACAATTTCTATCATCCCGACAATATGGCGTTATTCGTCGTGGGCAACGTAGATATAGATGAAACCATGGAACTGGTTGAAAAAAACGCCAAGAAAAACCTCTCTGAAAGGGAGGAGGAAATCAAAAGGTACTACCCGGAGGAGCCTCCCCATATTCACGCCGAGAGGATAGAGCAGGTGCTGGCGGTATCCCAGCCTATTTTCAATATAGGTATCAAGGATACAAGGGTGGGCTTCGGCGGCAGCGAACTTTTAAAGAAGGATATAACCACCACCATTCTGCTGGAGATGCTGTTCGGAAAGAGCTCGCAGCTTTATCAGCGGCTGTATGACGAAGGGCTCATAGACGACAGTTTCGGGTTTGATTATACGGCGGAAACCGACTACAGCTATTCAATGCTGGGTGGAGAATCCCCCGACCCGGACAGGCTGTACGAGATTATAAGGCAGTCGGTGGCGGATACAAAACCGGAAAATCTAACGGAAGAGGACTTCCATTTGGCCCGGAACAAGCTTTTGGGGAGGTACCTGAGGAATTTCGACCAATTGGAGTACATTGCATCCAACTTTATATCATACCATTTTAAGGGTGCAAACTTCCTGGATTTCATGGGCTTATTGGAACAGACCGACCTGGGGTCGGTACGGGAAAGGTTCGATGAGCATATCAGACCCTGGGCTTCCACATTGTCCATAGTGTCACCACAACAGAGAAAAGAGGGCTAAAATGAATCCTGTAGCTTTTGAGATTTTCGGTATTGCTGTAAGATGGTACGGAATCATATTGGCCGCCGGCATACTGTGCGGCCTGTTGTATGCCTTAAGGGAAGCCAAAAGGGTGGGAATGGACGAGAACCTGATACTGGACCTGGTCATATTCGCCATCCCGGCCGGTATCATTGGGGCAAGGATTTATTATGTTTTGTTCAACTGGGACTACTATTCCAAGGACCCGCTGCAGATACTGAACATAAGGGGAGGTGGTCTTGCCATCCACGGCACCCTTATAGCGGCGGTGATTACGGCGGTAATATTTGCCAGGGTTAAAGGAATAAACTTCTGGTCGCTGGCTGACTTGGCCTCGCCGGGAGTTATACTGGGACAGGCCATCGGCCGGTGGGGAAATTTTATAAACCAGGAGGCCTACGGGACGCCTACCGACCTTCCCTGGGGCATAATGGTGGACGGTGTCAAGGTGCATCCGACTTTTCTGTACGAGTCGCTGTGGAACTTCTCGGTATTTGCGGTGCTTTTATGGTACCGAAAAAGGAAGAAAGCGGAGGGTAATGTTTTCCTGCTCTACCTGGTCCTCTATTCGGTGGGCAGGTTCTTCGTGGAGGGTTTAAGAACCGACAGCCTAATGCTGGGGAATATAAGGATGGCCCAGTTGGTGAGTGCGCTGGCGGTGGCTGCCGGCCTGGGCTATATGTATTATAGGAACAAGGACAAAAAAGGCACAAATACCACATCGGAGTAATAGCCACAGTCCGCGATTGGCAGCTGGCAGACAACCATACGCCGGAAAAAAACCGGCGTTTTTTATATTTTGGAAAATTTTTTTTGTTTAGAGGCAGGAATTATTAAAAATAAGTAGAAATAGAGAAAAAGTGGTTAAATGTGGGGTGAAGTGGGAGATAGTCCCTAAATGGGGTGACAAAATGTTCATAGGTGAGTTCCAGCACTCGCTGGACAATAAGGGCAGGCTTATAATTCCATCAAAGTTCAGGGAAGGCCTTGGTGAAAGATTTGTGCTCACCAAGGGCCTTGATAATTGTCTTTTTGTCTACCCCCTTTCGGAATGGCACAATTTTGAGGAAAAACTCAAAACTCTTCCGCTTACCTCCAGGGATGCCAGGGCCTTTGTAAGATTTTTCTTTTCCGGGGCCACCGAATGCGAGTTGGACAAACAGGGCAGGATACTGCTCCCGGCAAACCTGAGAGAGTATTCGGGCATAGAAAAGGATGCGGTGGTCATAGGCGTTTCCACCCGGGTGGAGATTTGGAGCCTTGAGGAATGGAACAGGTACAACAGCGATACAATAATGGGGTACGACAAGATCGCGGAGAGAATGGAGCAGCTGGGGATTTGACGAAGGGAACGCGAAATAGCAGGAACCGGAGATGAAAGCAATGGAGTTCGAACACAGGACTGTGCTGCTTGACCGTACCATTGAATACCTAAAGGTTGTACCGGGCGGGGTTTACGTGGACTGTACCCTGGGTGGGGGCGGCCATTCGCTGGAAATACTTAAGAGGCTGGGCGAAAGAGGAAGGCTGATTGGGATTGACAGGGACCAAAACGCTATAAAAGCTGCGGGAGAAAGGCTGGCGTCTTTTTCAGATAAGGCGGTATTGGTACATGGAAACTTCAGGGACATAAGAAGAATTGTCCACGGTATTGGAATAACGGCGGTGGACGGGGTGGTGATGGACCTGGGGGTATCGTCCCACCAATTGGACCAGCGGGAAAGGGGTTTCAGCTACATGCAGGATGCGCCGCTGGACATGAGGATGGACCGGCAGCAGTCCCTTACCGCCATGGAAGTGGTCAATACATACAGTGAAGCTGACCTTGCAAGGGTTATAAGTGGATATGGCGAAGAACGCTGGGCAAGGCGGATTGCCGCTTTTATTGTCCGCGAAAGAGAAAAGGCGCCTATAAAGACCACCGGGCAGCTGGTGGATATAATAAAAGCCGCCATACCGGCTTCAGCAAGGCGAAAGGGGCCCCACCCGGCGAAAAGAACCTTCCAGGCCCTAAGAATAGAAGTGAACGACGAGTTGGGGATACTGGAAAGGGCGGTAAAGGACGGAGTGGACCTTTTGAAAAGCGGCGGCAGGATATGTGTTATAACATTTCACTCGCTGGAGGACAGAAAGATAAAAAACATATTCAGGGAACTGGAAAACCCGTGCACCTGCCCTCCTAAGGCGCCGGCGTGTGTATGCGGAAAGAAACCGGTGATAAGGGTGGTTACCAGGAAGCCGGTGGTTCCCGACAAAGAGGAGATACAGCAAAACCCGAGGGCCAGGAGCGCAGGGTTGAGGGTTGCCGAGAAGCTGTGAAAGTTCTAATTGCAGCAAGGGGTGAATAAATTGATAGTAGCTAGGAAAATGCAGTACTACCATGCGGTACCTGAAAGGCAGCAGAAACCGAATACCGGTTACAAAAAACCAAGTCAGCGAAGAACCGTGAACATTAGGAAACGCAAAGCCCTGACCAGGGTGTGTGTTGCCATGGCTGTGGGGATCCTGGTTATTTCGCGTTTTGTCATAATATCCGAATACAATTATAATATAAGAAACCTGGAGAGGGAATTGGAAGAACTCAGGAAGGAAAACGAGAGGCTTGAGCTGCAGCATGCCCGGGTGATGGACATAAATGTGCTGGAGGATTATGCCCTGCACCAGTTGGGCATGGTGTACCCGGATAACAGGGACATTATATACGTAGCCGTTCAAGATAAGGCGGAACAGGTCTTAATTGCCGAGACGGATGAAAACAAAACCCGTGAGGGAGTGGCTGCGGGCGGATGGTTTGCGGCTGCAGCCGGCAAAGTATTCAGCATACTGGATATCGATTGAATGCTGGTTTAGGGGGGAAGGAGATTGGCAGCACCGGGCGTAAGGCTTAAGAAAAGATTGATATTCTGCCTCTTTGCGGTTTTTTTTCTGTTTTTCGCCCTAATCCTGAGACTGGCATGGATCCAGATAGTTAAGGGAGACATGTACAGGGACATGGCGGTGGACCAGTGGACAAGGGACATACCTGTCCCCTCCAAAAGGGGTATAATATATGACAGGAATGGAAAAAAACTAGCTATAAGCGCCAGCATAGAAACGCTTTATGTAAGGCCTGCGGAAATAAAGAACGCGGAAGAGGTGTCCTATAGGATCGCCGAAGCCCTAGACATGGACAGGGAGGATGTCTTGGAAAGGCTCAAAAAAAACTTGGACACGGTGCTCCTTAAAAAGAAGGTGGAAAAGGAGGACGTGGATAAGATTAGGGATATTGAGGGCATATACTCGGTGGACGACAGCAAGAGGTATTATCCCAACAGGAATTTTGCCGCCCATATCCTGGGCTTTACCGGTACCGACAACCAGGGGCTGGACGGGGTGGAAGCGCTGTTCGACAGGTACCTTTACGGCCTGCCCGGCAGGAACATAGCGGAAACCGATGCCGCCGGCCGGCGCATTCCCTTCGGCTTTGACACCCAGTATTCGCCGCAGGACGGCTATCACCTGGTGCTTACCATAGACGAGGTTATCCAGCACTTTGCCGAGAAGGCGATAGAAGAGGCGGTTGTAAACAACAAGGCCAAAAAGGGCACAGCCATAGTAATGGACCCCAAGACGGGGGATATACTGGCTTTGGCGGTGAAACCCGACTACGACCCCAATACCCCCTTCGACCCTTTGAGCGAGGAGGATAAACAGCGGTGGGAAGGCCTATCGTCGGAAGAGCTGAGGGACGAGAGGCTTAAAATGTGGAGGAATTTCGCCGTGTCCGACGTATACGAACCGGGCTCCACCTTTAAAATAATAACCACCGCGGCGGGCCTGGAGGAGGGAGCTGTGCAGCCGGGCAGTACCTTTTACTGCAAGGGCTCCATTACGGTGGGAGGAAGGAATCTAGAGTGCTGGAGGAACTATAATCCCCACGGCCACCAGACCTTTACCGAAGCGGTCCAGAACTCCTGCAACCCCGTTTTCATAGAGGTTGCGCAGCGGCTGGGTAAGGAGAAGTTCCTGGATTATATAGAGGCCTTCGGGTTCGGGGAGCCCACCGGGGTGGACCTTCCCGGCGAGGCGGCGGGAATAGTTATGAACCCCTCGACGGTAGGACCGGTGGAGCTGGCCAACATGGGATTCGGCCAGGGGGTAGCCGTCACGCCGATACAACTTGCCGCGGCAGCCTCGGCAATAGCCAATGAAGGAATACTTATGGAGCCGAGGATTGCCCTTGCCCTTAAGGACCAGGAAGGCAATACGGTGCATGAATTCAGCCCGAGGGTCAAAAGACAGGTAATATCTCCCCAGACCGCCAGGGCAACAATGCAGATACTGGAAACGGTGGTGTCCGACGGTACCGGCTCCAATGCATATGTCCCCGGTTTCAGGGTGGCCGGCAAAACCGGGACCGCCCAGAAGGTGGTGGACGGCAGGTATGTTCAGGGCAGATACGTTGCCTCCTTCGTGGGGATTGCCCCCGCCGACGATCCAAGGGTTGTGGTACTGGTGGTAATAGACGAACCCGACCCGGCCAACTACTACGGCGGCCAGATAGCGGCACCGGTTGTGGGAAGCATATTAAGCGACACGCTGAGGTATTTGAAGGTGCAGCCCCGGTATACCGAGGAAGAGGCTGAAAGGCTTATAACCGAAAGGGTGCCGGTACCGGATTTGACAGGCATGCCGCTTATGGAAGCCATTAAGACCTTAAACAGCAGTAAACTCCAGTACCAGGTGGTAGGCAGCGTCATTGAAGGGGACGAAAATCGGATTATTGACCAGACCCCTAAACCTGATATAATGGTTTCGGAGAAGTCCATAGTTCTTTTGTACCTGGAAACCTACCGGGGCTTCAGCCAGGAGGTAATAGTGCCCAATGTAATAGGCAAAACCATAAACGGTGCTACAAACCTGCTGAAGAGTGAGAATTTGCGGATACAGGTTTCCGGAACCGGGATAGCGGTTAGTCAAGACCCGCTTCCCGGGGAAGTGGTGAATGTGGATACGATAGTGAAGGTGGAATTTCAAGACCCGGAAAGTCCGTAAAAAACTACATATGAGAATCGGGGTATTATAGATGAAAATATCAAAGTTGTGGGATTTCATTGAGGTGCTGGATGTCAAGGGAGACCCGGAGGCGGAGGTCACCGGGGTAAGTTATGATTCCCGGGAAGTTAAGCCGGGACATTTGTTTGTTTGCGTGGAGGGATTTAACTGGGACGGGCATGACTTTGCCGAGCAGGCGCTGCAAAACGGGGCCCGGGTGCTTATGGTCCAAAGGGAAATACCGGTTGCCGGTCCCGGAGTTACGGTGATTAGGGTTAAGGACTCCCGCAAGGCAATGGCAGCGGTGGGGCACGTATTCTACGATTTTCCCTCCCAAAAACTTAAAGTCATCGGGGTAACAGGAACAAACGGAAAAACAACCACAACTTACCTTATAAAATCCGTTCTGGAGAGCGCGGGGCACAGCGTGGGGCTTATGGGCACCATAGCCATTAGGATAGGGGACAAGGAGATACCGGCTTTGAGGACCACGCCGGAGTCTTTGGACCTGCACCGGCTGTTCGCGGAAATGGTGGAAGATGGTATTCAATACGCTGTTATGGAGGTGTCCTCCCATTCGCTGGACCTGGACAGGGTGGGTTACGTGGACTTCGATTACGGGATATTCACAAATCTTACCAGGGACCACCTGGACTTTCACGGTAATATGAAAAACTACCTGGATGCCAAAATTAAGCTGTTCAAATCCACCGACAAGTTCAACGTAATAAACGCCGACGACCCGTCCAGTGATACCATCCTGGAAAGAATTAAAAACTCACCCACCCCCGCCGTTACTTACGGTATAAAAACCGGGGCGGACTTTTCCGCCCGGGACATTCAACTGGACCCGACGGGGGTTAAGTACAACCTGGCATGGAAGGGAAAAAACATACCCATTGAAGTGAGGATTCCCGGTATTATAAGCGTATACAACAGCCTTGCCGCGGCTGCAGCCCTTTTGTGCGAGGGAATAAGCCCGGAGCATGTTCAAAGGGGACTTAAAGAAGTGGAGGGTGTCCGGGGAAGGTCGGAAACCATTGACACCGGCAAGGGTTTCAGCGTAATTATAGACTATGCCCACACACCGGACGGTTTGGAGAACATATTGTCCACCATAAGGGGTTATGCAAAGGGGAGGATAATCACGCTGTTCGGGTGCGGCGGGAACCGCGACAGGGAAAAACGGCCCATGATGGGTGAAATAGCAGGCAGGCTGTCCGACTTTGTCATAATCACTTCGGATAACCCCAGGAAGGAAGAGCCCCACCAGATAATAGACGAGATTCTACCCGGCGTTGAAAAGACCGGGTGCAGTTACATATGCATAGTAGACAGGCGCGAAGCCATCGAGTACGCCCTTGAAATGGCCGGCAAGGACGATATAGTGGTACTGGCGGGAAAGGGCCATGAAATATACCAGGAGTTTGCAGACCACAAAATAGAGTTCGATGAAAGAAAAATAGTAGCGGAGATATTGGAGAGGATGGGAAATGATCAAGCTTAACACGGCCGACATTGCCGTCGCAGTGCAGGGGAATATTATACACGGTCCCAAGGACGCGATCATCGATAGGGTTTCCCTGGATACAAGAACCCTTGAACCGGGGAGCCTTTTTATACCCTTAAGGGGGGAAAGGTTTGACGGGCACGATTTTTTGCACCAGGCTGCGGAAAAGGGTGCAAAGGCGGTGCTGGTGGACAGGGATGATGAGTACCATTTCCCGGGCGTGACGGTTGTCAGGGTAAAGGATACGCTGGAGGCGTTTCACAGCCTGGCACTGTGGTACAGGAATAAGTTTGACGTGGACTTTGTGGCGGTGACGGGCAGTACCGGCAAAACCACTACAAAAAATATCATAGCCGAAGTGCTGAGACGTAAATACAATGTACTGAAGACCGAGGGGAATTTCAACAACCAGGTGGGCCTTCCGGCTACCATAATGCGGCTTGATGAAAGCCACCGTGCGGCGGTTGTGGAAATGGGAATGAGCGGCTACGGTGAGATAAGGGCCCTTATGAAGATAGTAAGGCCAAAGGTGTCGGTGGTCACCAACATAGGAATGTCCCATATAGAAAGACTGGGCAGCCGGGAAGGAATCCTCAGGGCAAAAATGGAGATTTTTGAAGGAATGGACCAGAACCCCGCAGCGGTTGTGAACGCCGATGACCCGCTGCTTTGCCAGGGGGTAAAAGGCCTAAAGGCAGCTACTGTTTTTTACGGTGTGGAGGCCGGCGACTACAGGGCTTCCGACATACGTTCAAGGGGTGAAGAGGGAACGTCCTATACGCTGCTGGCAGAGGGGAAGAGCTTTGAAGTGTCCCTGCCGCTTCCCGGGCGGCACAATGTGTACAATTCCCTTGCGGCCATTGCCGTGGGACGGATTTTCAACATAGACTTTCCGGACATCATAAAGGCCATGGAGGGGCTTAAGGGAGAAAAGATGCGCCTTTCGATACAAAGCTCCCCGAAGGGAGTGAAGGTTATTAACGATGCCTACAATGCCAGCCCCGATTCCATGAAGTCCGCCCTGGAGGTACTGCGTGACACTAAAGGAGAACGGAAAATCGCCGTGCTTTCGGATATGCTGGAGATGGGGGATTTTGCCGAGGAGGGGCACGCCCTGGTGGGAGAATATGCCGTCAAAAGCGGCGTAGACATCCTTATAACGGTGGGTGATTTCAGCCGTTACATAGCCCGCCGGGCCAAGGAAAGGGGAATGGACTTATCCTCCGTTTACCATTTTGAAAGCAGGCGGGAAGCCGCACAGCTGCTGGACGGCCTGTTAAAAAAAGGTGACGTGGTTCTTGTAAAGGGTTCCCGGGGTATGAGGATGGAGGAGCTGGCAAGCAGAATACTAGAGAGGAGCTAAATGGATGCGGGACCATCAGCAGATTATATTTCCTATAATAATTGCATTTTTGATTGTAATAATAATCGGACCAATAGTAATCCCTATTCTTGAGAAGCTCAAGATGGGACAAAGCGTGCGCGGGGATGGACCCAAGACCCATTTCAAGAAGTCCGGCACTCCCACCATGGGAGGCATTATAATAGCCATTGCGGTCTTTTTCTCGGTACTTATCACGGCACAATGGGAAAGGGAAATGCTTTTCATCCTGGTAAGCATCCTGGGGTTCGGTTTCATCGGCCTTGTGGACGACTTTATAAAGGTTGTTATGCGGCGCTCGCTGGGGCTTCGGGCTACCCATAAACTGGCGGCCCAGGTACTGCTTGCGGCAGTGCTGACATTGTACGCGTACCGCCTGCCCGGTGTGGGCTCGGCAGTGCTTATACCCTTTACTTCGCAGTACTGGGACCTGGGGGTTTGGTACCTGCCCTTTACCGCAATCATAATATTTGTCGGCACGGTGAACAGCGTCAACTTCACCGACGGGTTGGACGGGCTTGCTGCCGGGGTTACAATGATAATAATGGCATTCCTAAGCCTAGTGGCGTTAAACGCAGGACAGAAGGAAATTGCCATAATCTCCGCCGCCGTTACCGGCGCTGCGCTGGGTTTTTTGAGGTACAACTCCTACCCGGCCCAGATTTTCATGGGGGATACCGGGTCCATGGCCCTGGGAGGGGCGGTGGCCGCGGTTGTCGTACTGCTTAGACTGCCGCTGCTTCTGCCTATCATCGGCGGTGTTTATGTCTTGGAAACTCTATCAATAATAATACAGGTTGTAAGCTACAGGCTTACCGGGAAAAGGGTATTTTTGATGGCTCCGCTGCATCACCACTATGAGGTCAAGGGCTGGGAAGAAACAAAGGTTGTGATGCTGTTCTGGATTATAACCATCGTCCTGGTACTGGTAGGGGTGCTGGCTATCCGATAGGGGAGAACCGTATTATGGATATTAGGGACAAAAAAGTACTTGTCATAGGGCTGGCGGTTAGCGGCCTGCAGACGGTGAAGGCGCTGCACGGCCTGGGAGCCCGTGTAAAGGTAAATGACCGAAAGAACGAGGCAGAGCTGAAGGAGGCCATTTCAGCCATAAAGGGGCTAAATGTGGACTGCGTGCTGGGTGGTCATCCGACGGAGCTTGCCGACTGGCCGGACTTTGCGGTTATAAGCCCCGGGATTCCGATGGATATACCCATGGTGCAAAGGATTAAGGAAAGCGGCAGGGAAGTAATAAGCGAGGTGGAGCTGGCATACCGTCTTACCGCAACTCCTATAGTGGCAATAACCGGTACCAACGGCAAAACCACCACCACCGCGCTGACGGGGGAGATTTTCCGCCGCTCGGGCAGGAGCACCCATGTGGCAGGAAACATTGGCACTCCCTTGATAGACGCGGCGATTTTCTCGCAGCCGTCGGATATCCTTGTAGCCGAGATAAGCAGCTTCCAGTTGGAAGGCATAAGGGACTTTAAGCCCAGGGCGGCGGCGGTGCTGAACATTACGCCGGACCACCTGGACAGGCATAAGACCTTTGACAATTATAAGGCTTTAAAAGCCAGGGTGTTTGAAAACCAGGGGCCGGACGACTTTGCGGTACTTAACGCCGACGAACCGGCTGCCGCTTCGCTGGCAGACGGGTGCAGGGCAAGGGTCCTGTATTTCAGCCGCAAGAGGATAATGGATACCGGCGCCTTTGTGGAAAAGGGGTACATAATAATAAAAAGGGGCAAAAGCTCGGAAAGGATTTGCAAGGCTTCCGACCTAAGGATTCTGGGGGACCACAACCTGGAAAACGCCCTTGCCGCTGCAGCCCTGGCATGGTCGATGGAGGTGCCGGTAAAAGCCATAGGGGATGCGCTGAAAAGTTTTGAGGGCGTGGAGCACCGGCTGGAGTACGTGGACACGGTAAACGGAGTGGTATATATAAACGATTCCAAGGGCACCAATCCCGATGCTTCCGCCAGGGCGGTAAAAGCCATGGATAGGCCTATCGTGCTGATAGCGGGGGGATACGACAAGGGCGGGGACTTTGACGAATTCGTGGATGGCTTCGACGACAAGGTAAAGGGCGTGGTTCTCTTGGGAGCTACGGCGGAGAAACTAAAAAGCTCATGCCGGAGGGTTGGTTTGAATAATATATATATGGTGAAAAATATGAGGGAAGCCGTGGAAAGGGCTGCGCTGATGGCGGAGGAGGGGGACACGGTTTTGCTGTCCCCGGCCTGTGCAAGCTGGGATATGTACAAAAACTTCGAAGAGAGAGGCAAGGACTTTAAAGAAGCCGTGGGCATGTTGAGGAGGAATACCTGATGGACAGGGATAACGCTTTGGACTTTACACTGCTTTTTGTGACGGTAGTGTTGGTTATAATAGGAATAATTATGGTGTTCAGTTCCAGTTCCGCAAGCGCCTATTATGCCCACGGGGACAGCTATTATTATCTTAAGAGACAGATGATGTGGGCGGTGCTGGGCTTTATATCCATGATGGTGCTGTCCAGAATTGACTATGAAAAGTACGACAAAATGTCGAAATATATATTGATGGCCGGGCTGGTCTCACTAATGCTGGTTTTTGTACCCGGCCTGGGAGTGACACTGAACGGGGCAACCCGGTGGATTTCCATAGGTGGGCACACCATCCAGCCCTCCGAGTTTGCAAAGCTGGCCATAATAATATACACCGCCAGCGCCCTTAACAGGAAGAAGGAGGACGTGAGGACCTTTTTAAAAGGTGTGCTGCCTTTCCTTATAGTGGCCGGGATTGCGTTCGGTCTAATAATGCTGCAGCCGGATTTCAGCACCGCGGTGAGTATAGTGGCAATCGTGGTGGTGATGATATTTATTGCAGGGGCAAACATAGGACACCTTATAGGCCTTTCCCTTCCGGCCTTCGCAGCACTTATCATGCTTATACTGTCCGAACCCTACAGGCTGGTAAGGTGGACCTCCTTCCTGGACCCCTTCCAGGACCCCCGGGGCAGCGGCTACCAGGCCATACAGTCGCTTTATGCCCTCGGCTCGGGCGGGCTTTTCGGGCTGGGGCTGGGCCGCAGCAGGCAGAAGTTTTTCTACATACCGCTGCCGCAAAACGACTTCATATTCTCCATCATAGGGGAGGAGCTGGGCTTTATAGGTGCCGTTACCGTCGTGTTTTTGTTTATGCTGCTTATATGGAGGGGGATAAGGATTGCCCTGCACGCCCCGGACTTTTTCGGATGCATACTTGCAACCGGAATAATTGCAATGATAGCCTTACAGGTTATAATGAATATCGCGGTGGTTACCTCTTCCATGCCGGTCACCGGAATCCCGCTCCCCTTTATAAGTGCCGGCGGTTCATCACTGTTTTTTACACTGTCGTCGATAGGGGTTTTGCTCAACATATCAAGAAAGTCATCCATAAACTGGAGCTGATTTATGATGAGGGTGATTGTTACAGGAGGCGGTACCGGGGGACATATTTACCCAGCCCTTGCCATTGCCGATACCCTGCGCAGCAGGGATAAGGACGGGCACATACTTTACGTAGGAACTGCCGGCGGGCTGGAGAGCAGGCTGGTTCCGGAACGCGGTTACCGGTTCAGGGCCATTAGGGTTAAAGGTTTCCGCCGGAAGTTGTCGATAGATACTGTGAAGTCAACGGTGGAGCTGTTTAAGGGGTTGATTGACGCCGGAAAGGTTATAAGGGAATTCAAACCCGACGTGGTGGTGGGCACCGGAGGCTATGTGGCGGGCCCGGTGCTTATGATGGCGCACCTTCGGGGCATACCCACCGTAATACACGAACAGAATGTGCTGCCCGGGGCAACCAACAGGATACTGGGACGGTTTGCCGATGCAGTGGCCGTCAGTTTTGAAGAGGCGGTAGAGTACTTCGGAAGGAAGGACAGGGTCTTTGTCACCGGGAATCCAATAAGAAAAGAAATCCTTACAGGCAGCAAAGCGGAAGCCCTAAAGGAATTTGGCTTTGTTTCGGGGCAGCCGGTGGTGCTGTCCTTCGGCGGCAGCAAGGGCTCGGTAAAACTAAACAGGGCGATGGCGGAGGTCATTGCGAGATTAAGTTCCGAAGGCGGGTTTCAACTGCTGCATACCACCGGTGAGGACCATTACAGCGCATTCCTGGAGGACCTTGAGAAAAGGGGCGTTAAGGTAGAGGCTTCAAAAAGTATAAAGGTACTGCCCTACTTGCACCGCATGCACCAGGGCCTTGCAGCGGCGGACCTTGTAATCACAAGCGCCGGGGCCATAACCTTGGCCGAAATTACCGCGGTGGGGGTGCCCGCACTGCTTGTTCCAAAATCATACGTGGCAGGCAACCACCAGGAGTACAATGCCCGGGCGCTGGAGAAAAAGGGCGCCGCGGTGGTGCTGACCGAAAAGGAACTGGACGGTGCTGCGCTGTATAATATAGTATCCGAACTCGTTGGCAGCCGGCAGCGCCTGCAGTCAATGAAAAAAGCCAGCAGGATGCTTGGAAAAATAGATGCAGCGGAAAAAATATGTGATATTATTGTAAAGACGGTTAACAGGTAACACTCTTCGGGGTTCTGCATAGTATGGAATATATAATACTGCTTTTTTCCATGACTTAAGGCAGAAATCCCGGAGGTGAACCAACATATGTCACTTTACAGGATAACGGGGGGGCACCGGCTTACCGGCAGTATAAAAGTCGAAGGCGCAAAGAACGCCGTACTTCCGATACTTGCGGCTACGGTACTTAATGAGGGTGAAAGCGTAATAGAGAATGTACCGGCGCTAAACGACGTAGTTACCATGCTGGAGATACTAAAGAGCCTGGGATGCCGTGTAAAGTACCAGGATAAAACCGTAGTGGTGGATTCCTCCAATATTACTTCAAACGAGATACCTACAGTACTGGTCAAGCAGATGAGGTCCTCCATAGTGCTGCTGGGACCTTTGCTGGGCAGAACCGGCAAAGTGATAACCAGCTACCCGGGGGGCTGCGCCATTGGGGTCCGACCTATCGACCTGCACCTTAAGGGACTGCGCAAGCTGGGTGCAAAGGTGGATATGCACGGACAGATAATATGCAAGGGCGAAAACCTTACGGGGACGGAAATTCAGCTTGATTATCCCAGCGTTGGGGCCACAGAGAACATAATGCTTGCAGCTGTTTTGGCCAAGGGCGAGACCATAATAAGGAACGCCGCCAAGGAGCCGGAGATAGTGGATTTGCAGGGATTTTTGAACTCGATGGGGGCAAAGGTATACGGCGCCGGGAATCATGTTATCAGGATAGAGGGCGTTAAGAAGCTTCACAGCTGCAGGTATACCGTGATGACAGACCGGATTGCGGCCGGGACCTATATGATAGCCGCAGCCATCACGGGCGGGGAGGTAAACCTCGAGAACATAGTGGTGGAGCACCTGCACTCCATTATTGACAAACTTAGGGAAAGCGGGTGCATTATAAGAACCAACTGCAGCAATTTAAGACTTATTGCCCCCGAAAGGCTGAGGGCGGTGGACCTTATCAGGACGCTGCCGTACCCCGGTTTTCCGACCGATGCGCAGCCGCAGATGATGGCGGCCATGTGTACCGCCCAGGGGACAAGTATTTTCGTCGAAACCATATTCGAAAACAGGTACCGCCATATAGACGAACTGATAAAGCTGGGGGCGGACATTAAGGTGGACGGAAGGATAGCGGTTATAAGGGGAGTGCCAAGGTTAAGCGGTGCCTTGGTGACTGCAAAGGACCTTCGGGGAGGGGCGGCGCTGGTGCTGGCAGGACTGGCAGCCGAAGGGGTTACCGAAGTGGAAGGCGTGGAACACATTGACAGGGGTTACGAAAACCTAGGAAGAAAGCTGAAAAACATGGGTGCTGATATCATCATGGTATAGGGAGATGGAACAAATGGGAAGGAGTAAGGTGAAAAGGTCAGGCAGGGGTCCTGTTTTGCTGCTTCTCATTTTGATAATTGCAGTGGGACTGCTGGCTTTTATGCGGACAAGCTATTTTAGTATAAAGGATATAAGGGTTCAAGGGAACAGCTTCGTAGACGAGAAGGAGATTGCGCGCTATTCCGGCATAAGCCCGGGGATGAATATACTTACGGTAAAGCTAAAAGAGGCGGAGGAAGCGCTGAAAACCCACCCGTACATTCTTGACACGCAGGTCCAAAGAATAATGCCGGATACAATTGAAATAACGGTTAAGGAAAGGGACTTGGTGGGCTATATACCCTACCTGGGAAGTTACCTGCTGGTGGATAGCGAGGGAATGGTTATAAGCGCCACCGCCCGGGTGCCGGTGGAGGGCCTGCCGGTTTACAGGGGTATAAAAGTGCAGGATTTTCAGGCAAATGAAATACTTGACATTGATAATATCCAAATTTTTGATAAAATTATATATATTTCGAAATGTATTGCAAACAACCTTGCAGGGTATGCTCCTATCGAGGTAGATATTGAGAACCCGGAGGACATAATCATCCACTTGGGGGAACGTTTTGCGCTGAGGGTAGGAGATACCGAAGGCCTGGATTACAAGCTTGAATACAGCAATACCATACTGGAGAAGCTTTATTCCCAGGAAGTGGGCGGCGAGATTGATGTGACCCACGGTGGAAACGCTTTCTTCAGACCCTGGTAGAAGTGGGAGGAAGGAATTTGAGAACAATAAAGGGACAAATGTCCATTGGCCTGGTGTGCCTTGCGCTGGGCCTGATGCTGACCATGCAGTTTCGAAATGTCCAGAATTACGGCGGTATACTGTCGGTGCAAAGGGCCCAGGAACTTGCCAGTGAACTTAAAAGTGCAAGGGCCCAGAGGGATTCGCTGCAGCAGAGAATCAAGGAGTATGAAAAAAGAATACTGGAGTATGAAGAGGCTGCCGCCGAGGTGAGCGTTGTCGCAGAAGGAATGAGAAAGGACCTGGAAAGGGCACGCCTTTTGGCCGGCCTTACCGACGTGCGGGGCCCCGGTGTTGTGGTAACCCTTTCCGAAGTCCAGTCAGGCCAAGAGTTTAACGTGTTTTATATTCATTACGACAAGCTTTTGAAAGTGTTGAATGAACTTAACGCTGCTGGAGCGGAGGCGGTGTCCATAAACGAGCAGAGGGTGATAGCGACAACTGAGATTAGGCTTGCGGGGTCCCATATAAATATCAACTACCAGAGGTTTGCCCCTCCCTTTGTATTTAAAGCCATAGGAGACCCCCAGACCCTTGAAGCGGCTTTGAAGCTAAAGGGAGGTATAGCCGAAGAACTGGAGTATTACGGTATTTCGGTGAGCATCAAGAAAGAACAGGATATCTTTATTCCCAGGTACAGCAAAGTTTTGGAGTTTAAACATGCAGAACCTGTAACCGACTAGGGGGTAGGTCAATGAATAGGCTGTACAAAAATACCATGGTGTTAATAGCAGCACTGTTTCTGGGACTTACCTTTACAATACAATTCAAATCATCACAGGAGCAAGTGGGGATTGTAACATCCGAGACGGTACCGCAGCTCGAAAATGAACTGCACAATTTAAGCTCCGAAATAGAGGGTCTGATGCAGCAGTTAACCGATTTGAGGACCAGGGTAAGGGAATACGAAAGGGCCATGGACGCGCAGGGAGGACTTAATGAAGTGCTGGAGCAGCAGCTTGCCCAGGCAAAGGTCTTGGCGGGGCTGGCTGAAGTAAAAGGGCCGGGCATTGAGATTGTTCTGGACGACAGCAGCTGGGAGCTGACGGGAGATAACGATCCGAACCTCCTCCTGGTCCACGACGAGGATATACTCACCGTGGTTTCGGAGCTTAAAGCCGCAGGGGCGGAGGCCATTTCAATAAACGGCCAGAGGATTATGTTCAACACCGAAATCCGGTGCGGCGGACCCACGATAAATATTAACTCGGTCAGGTATGCGCCCCCGTACACCATTGCGGCGATAGGCGAACCTAGTATTCTTTACGGGTATATGAGCGGCCAGGAAAGCGGGTACCTCGATTTGTTGGAATACTACGGGCTCCAGGTGAGCATTGAACAGAAGGATGAAATAGTAATACCTGCGTTTACCGGCAGCGTCAATTTTAAATATGTGAGGACAAGTAAAGAAGGTGAGTGAAATGATAATACCGCTTATAGGACTTGCACTGGGAATTTTGCTGGGACTGTTTATTCCCTATAATGTTCCGGTGGCGTACTCGGCCTACCTGTCGGTTGCCATACTGGCGGCCCTGGACTCTGTGTTCGGGGGTATAAGGGCATCGCTTGAGGAGAGCTTTGATAGTGACATTTTTATTACCGGGTTCTTTGGCAATGCCATTCTGGCGGCGTCTTTGGCCTATATAGGGGACAGGCTGGGTGTGCCTATATACCTGGCGGCGGTGGTTGCCTTCGGGACCAGGTTGTTCCAGAACTTCGCCGCAATAAGGCGCCACCTGTTCAATATACAGCGGGAATCCACAAAATAATTTTACAAAAATAAAGGAAAAGGTACAACCGCGTTGAAATTTATTATTGAATTTCGTTGTCTGAACAGCGGGTGAGCCTGAAGGGGGCAGTAGATGTATGGATAACTTAATAGCCGGCTTGGACATAGGAACTTCAAAGGTAAGTGCTGTATTAGCAAAGGCAAGCTCAAACGGCATTCAGATCCTGGGGGTGGGCATAAGCCCAAACAACGGGATGAAAAAGGGCGTTGTGGTGGACATAGAAAGCACCACAAAGGCCGTTGAACAGGCAATGGACCAGCTTAGGAACATGACCAACATGGAAGTGGATTCGGTGTTCATAAATATATCCGGCGGGCACGTGACGCTGTTTGAAAACAGGGGCGTCATAGCGGTGACAAGGGAGGACCGGGAAATCACCGGCGAAGACGTAAGAAGGGTTATGCAGGCTGCCAGGATATTTGCACTGCCCCCGGAAAAAGAGATTGTGGATGTAATACCCATACAGTTTATAGTTGACGGTTATGATGAAATCCGGGACCCGGTGGGTATGTTTGGAACAAGGCTGGAGGTGGACGCCAGCATTGTGACCTGCAACAGCACAACCCTTCAGAACCTGATTAGGAGCGTTGAAAGGGCCGGCCTGGATATAGAAGGGGTGGTAATAGAACCGCTGGCGCTGGGAGAGGTGCTGCTTACAAGGGATGAAAAAGAACTGGGAGTTGTTGTTATAGACGTTGGAGCCGGTAAGACCGAGTACTCGGTCTTTGAAAGCGGTATACTGAAAAGCTCCGGGTTTATACCGGTAGGCGGTGACAGTATTACCAACGACCTGGCTGTGGGTCTTAGGATGAGTTTTGGCGAGGCGGAGAACCTGAAGAAACAGTATGGGGTGGTTAAACCCGAATATTCACAATGCAGTACGGTACCTGTCAAGGGTATAGCCGACGGAGGTACGCGGGAAGTCAGCATAGAGGAGTTTTGTGAAATAATCGAGGCAAGGGTTTATGAAATATTTTTCCTGGTCAACAGGGAACTTTTAAAAAGCGGTATAAAGGATACCCTTTCTTCCGGGGTGGTGATTACCGGCGGCGGGGTCAGCTTTCTTAAGGGAAGCAAGGAAGTGGTGCAGGAAATAATGAATCTACCGGTAAGGATTGGTATTCCTGAGTACATAGGCGTAAGTTCCCCGGTTTATTCCTCCGGGGTTGGAATAGTGAAATACCTGGCAGGAAGAAAGTACTATTATGGCGGTGAAATTGAAAGCACACCAAAAAAGACAAGGCTGTTTGGAAGGCAGAAAAGCAAGCAAGGGCAAAAGGGTGGTGCACTGACCAGAATCAAGGACTTCCTGGATGAGTATTTCTAGGGAAAAAGCCTTTATAGTATGGCGAAGTACCGGATTGAAGTGCCGAGTATAAGGAGGGGGTTACAGGTATGCTGGAGTTTGATATGGAAAACAATCAATTCGCTGTAATCAAAGTAATTGGAGTTGGCGGTGGAGGCAGTAACGCTGTTAACAGGATGATTGATGCCGGGCTTAAAGGGGTAGAGTTTGTAGCTATAAATACCGACAGGCAAGCCCTCTTATTGTCAAATGCTTCCCAGAAGATACAAATAGGCGAAAAGCTTACAAAGGGATTGGGAGCGGGAGCCAACCCGGAAATAGGCCAAAAAGCGGCGGAAGAGAGCAGGGAAATCATTGAAAACATAATACAGGGTTCCGACATGGTGTTTATTACAGCCGGTATGGGAGGCGGTACCGGTACCGGGGCCGCCCCGATAATAGCGGACATTGCAAAACAGCTTGGAATACTGACGGTGGGGGTTGTGACCAAACCCTTTACCTTCGAAGGGCGTAAAAGGGCCCTGCATGCCGAGGAGGGTATAAAGGACCTTAAGGAGAAAGTGGACACGCTGGTCATAATACCCAATGACAGGCTGCTGCAGATATCCGAGAAAAAGACTTCGATGATTGAAGCATTTAAAACGGCTGATGATGTACTGCGCCAGGGGGTCCAGGGCATTTCCGACTTAATAGCGGTACCCGGCCTGGTTAACCTGGACTTTGCCGATGTGAAGACCATAATGCTGAACACCGGTATGGCCCATATGGGAATAGGCTGCTCCAACGGAGAAAACAGGGCGGTGGAGGCGGCAAAACAGGCAATCCAAAGCCCGCTGCTGGAGACTTCCATAGATGGAGCAAAGGGAGTCCTGCTCAATATTACCGGCGGGCCCAACCTGGGGCTGTTCGAGGTGAACGAGGCCGCCGAACTTGTGTCCCAGTCGGCGGACCCGGATGCCAATATAATTTTCGGTGCGGTTATTGATGAGGACCTGAAGGATGAAATCAGGATAACCGTTATTGCCACCGGGTTCAGCGGTGACAAGCCCAGGAAAGTGATTAGCGAAAGGGCAGAAACCAAGGACAGGGACAGCCTGTTCGGGGACTATGAAGGAATTGACCTGGATATACCAACCTTTTTAAGAAAGAATAAGAGTATTAAATAGAATTCAGGCCTCGGGTAAAAGGCGACGGGTGCCGGAGTAAGGGAAAATATGTTGGCCGAAGGTCGCGGGTCATAGCAGGCAGCTGACGGTGAGTGCTGCTTGCTTGCGGGCACGTATCAAGATTCATGGAGTTTAAAGAATGACTGAAAGGAATGGAGAATATATTTGGTTTCCGTTCCTTTTTTTGATTCTCGGGAATAGAATGTTAATATGGTCTTTGATTCGGCTGTCCTTAGGACCATAATAATCCAGGTTGGGTGGTGTATTATGAGGATACTGATAGATTCCCGGCCGGGCTTTTGGACGGGGGACCTGAAAAAGTACGCCTTACGAATCGCAAAGCAGCACCTGGACCCAATAGGGGTCCAATGTGAGTTTGCAAACGGCGGTGATAAGAGCCAAATAACAATAATGCTGGACGAGGGGAGAAGCGACAATCCGAATACGAGGGGTGTCGAAATTGTGTATAGCCCCGACAGGCCGGAAAACGAAAGGCTTGCGAAATGCATCCTGGACGGCATTTGCAGCAATACCCATTTTATGAACAGGGGGATAAGGGCCGGGCATACGGCCTGGGATGTTCATGTAATATGCGGCTATAAAACCAATGCCTCCGACAGGCTGGTTCTTGCTGATGAAAGCCGGAAAAGAAATATTGTCTGGGGAATCTTGGAGGGTTTGAAGGAATGTTTGCATAGACAGCCGCACAGCAAACGACAAAATTTTGTCCCTGCTTGAGTTATAATAATCATACAGAATAGGGAGAGTGAATAGTAATTGTAAATAGAGATTAATTTTGCTTGGCAATGTAAGCCGGGGGTCAGTATGGATATTTACGTGGACGTGCTGCTGGTGGAAAACATTTTGATGAACTACATTATACTGTGGCTTACTTCCATAACCGTTAAGGTGCGGGCCGCCAGAATTAAGATGCTTGCCGCTTCGGTTGTGGGGGCCATGTACGCCCTGCTTATTTTTTTCCCCGGGTACAGGGTCCTGTATACCACAGTAATGAAGGTGATGCTGTCCTTCCTGATAATAATAATCGCCTTCACCCCGGCACGGTTCAGGGAATTTATAAAGCAGCTTTCGGTGTTCTACCTGGTCTCGTTTATCCTGGGCGGGGCGGTGTTCGGGCTGTTCTACTTCACCAATATCGGCACGATAACCGTCGACGGTATTTTCCTCATAAAGGGTATCCCGCTGTCGGTGCTGGCGGGGGCGGGACTGATCACCGTAATCATTATCAGGCTGTGCCTGGTGCCGCTTTATAACTACCTTGAGAGAAGGTCGCTGTATCACAGCTTCACTATACGGGTAGGGGACAGGACGGCGGAAACGGTGGGCCTTCTGGACACCGGAAACGAGCTTTTCGACCCCATCTCAAATTACCCGGTAATCGTAGTTCAGTATTCTGCGGTTAAGGAACTGCTCCATGAAAGAATCAGGGAAATATTCGAAAAAAACCTTGAGGGCGACCTTGAAAACGTATACCAAGGGTTTAAAGAAGCAAACTGGGTGTCAAGGATGAGGCTCATACCCTTCAGTTCATTGGGTAAGGAAAAGGGGATGCTGTTGGGTTTTAAAGCGGACGGGGTGACCATTGGGAACAGGTGCCTGGAAAACGTAATTGTGGCGGTGCATTCCAAACCCTTGTCGGAAAGCGGAGAATACGCGGCTTTAATAAATCCCGAACTTGTCAAATAGGAGGGAAGCCCGTGGCTGGTATGCTGAGCCGATGCAGGCTGATTGTTCATATATACCTGTTGAAGGTTTTTCATTGTTTGCGGATATTCCCTCCGGCGCGGATATTCTATATCGGGGGCAGCGAAGCGCTGCCGCCGCCGCTGAGTGCCGACGAGGAAAACTTTCTCGTTGCCAAATTGAAGGAGGGGGAAAAATCAGTACAGACCATACTGATAGAAAGGAACCTGCGGCTGGTGGTTTACATTGCAAGGAAATTCGAAAACACCGGCATATGCGTCGAGGACCTGATATCCATTGGCACCATAGGGCTTATCAAGGCGGTAAACACCTTTGACCCGGACAAACAGATAAAACTGGCCACTTACGCATCAAGGTGTATAGAGAACGAAATACTGATGTACATAAGAAGGAACAGCAAGCTGAAGGCCGAGATCTCCTTCGACGAACCGCTCAACATAGACTGGGACGGGAATGAGCTTCTGCTTTCGGATATACTCGGAACGGAAAACGATATTATATTCAAATGCCTGGAAAAGGAAGTGGACAGGGAGCTGCTGGGGCTTGCTATGAAAAAGCTCAGCGAGCGGGAAAAAAGGATTATGAAGCTGCGTTTCGGGCTGGACGGCGGAAGCGAGAGAACCCAGAAGGAGGTTGCCGACCTTTTGGGTATATCCCAGTCCTACATATCAAGGCTTGAAAAAAGGATAATAAAAAGGCTCAAAAAGGAGATAAGCAGGATGGTTTAAACACCGGACGAGGGAGCTTTTTTACATGCAAAAACTGCCAGCTATATGGCGGTTTTTTCATGTATAAAAGAATCCGGGGGGTGGAATAATCACAGATGTCAGTTGATAAGCGAAAGAAGGTCGATGCAATGCACATGAACAAGGTGGAAATCTGCGGGGTTAATACTTCAAAGCTGCCGGTGCTTACCAACGAAGAGATGAGAGAGCTTTTCGAAAAAATGCATAAGGGTGACAAGAGCGCCCGGGAAAAATTTATAAAGGGCAACCTCAGGTTGGTCCTCAGCGTTATTCAGCGGTTCAACAACAGGGGTGAGTACCTGGACGACTTGTTCCAAGTAGGATGTGTCGGCCTTATAAAAGCTATAGACAATTTCGACCTGAGCCAGAACGTGAAGTTTTCCACCTATGCCGTTCCGATGATTATCGGTGAGATACGAAGGTACCTAAGGGACAACAATTCCATCAGGGTGAGCCGGTCCCTGAGGGATATTGCGTACAGGGCGCTGCAGGTGCGGGACCAGCTCATAAACAAGCATTCAAAGGAACCCACCATATCCGAGATATCCAAGGAACTGGACATGCCCAGCGAAGAGGTGGTATTTGCGCTGGACGCAATACAGGACCCCGTTTCGCTGTTCGAGCCGATATACCACGACAGCGGGGATGCCATTTTTGTAATGGACCAGGTGAAGGACGAGAAGAATTCCGACGAGGTGTGGCTGGAAGGGATAGCCCTCAGGGAGGCCATGAGAAAGCTGAATGACAGGGAGAAACTAATACTGAACCTGCGTTTCTTTGAAGGCAGGACACAGATGGAGGTGGCGGAGGAGATAGGAATCTCCCAGGCCCAGGTATCCCGCCTGGAAAAGTCCGCCTTAAGCCACATGAAAAAGCATATGTAATCTGTGACATACGTCACAGATT
>ERZ773359.2051-NODE-2051-length-26273-cov-18.627660_pt1 | contig 26273 bp, 31 predicted proteins | sample MGYA00374955_ERZ773359 | MGnify/ENA primary metagenome ERZ773359 (study PRJEB29098, sample SAMN04486028) | biogas fermenter metagenome | study: EMG produced TPA metagenomics assembly of the Biogas fermentation microbial communities from Germany - Plant 4 DNA1...
CCTGTGAGTAATCTGGCTATAAACGATTGCGTAAAATACAATACTGGATAAATATAACGCTGGCTGTTGGAAAAGTGCCCGGTTATGGTTACAATTAAATGTAATAACATTAATATATCTGTCCATCAGGGAGGTAACATATATTGAAGGCTTTTTTCAATAAAGTCCTGGTTGCGGTGGATAATACGGAACAGTCCGCCCATGCTGTGGATATGGCCTTAAGAATGGCTAAGGCTTCCATAATCGGTTCCGTAGTCCTGTTCAACGTCTATGATAGCGGCAGTGTTGATATAACAAAACTGCACAGCGCTGAAAAACTCGATAAGCTGAGAGCGGCTTCGATGGAATTGCTGCAAAGCTATGAAAGACTATTCAAAGAGGCAGGGGTTAGCTGCCAATTGAAGAAAGCCGGTGGCCACCCTGCTCAGCTCATTTTAGATTTAATCGAAAATAGCGGTGATTTCGATTTGGTCATTATCGGCAGCCGCAGGTTAAATAAGTTCCAGGAATTCACCATGGGCAGCGTGTCCGATAAAGTCACCCGCCTGGCAACGGTTCCGGTTCTGATAGTTAAATGATTTTAGTATTGTTTACGCGTTCCTGCAGCCTGTCACCAGTCTTTATGTGACAGGCTTTTTTCACGCTTTAAAACCGCTTAAAACAGCCTCCCGAAATCAGCCGTTTCGCCAACATACCGATTGCGTCTGGCAAAATACACAAATAAAGGGGCCATACATTAATAGTGTGCGTGTGACCGAGGTTTAAATTAATGTCTGCGGCTGTACTGCAATCAAGCAGTAAGTATAACTGAAAGCCTTTAAGGGAAAGGCTATCAATTTGCAAATGGTCTAATAAAACAGAAATATTGTCTAATAATGCTAATTAATGCATAATTAGTTAGTCTAGCAGGAAGATGTAAAAACATGCAGAAAATAACTATAGTCCAGGGGAACTGTGCGCATATTTATGCAGTTCTGCAAACTGATTAGATATATGCATAAATGAAAAGGGGTAATGGAATGTATGGGGAAGATTATTTCCAGCGCACACCGGTATTAAGCGATGAAATGAGTCATGATTGCGCAATTCCTGATGTTTACCTTTGTTGCAGGAATGCAGCCTGCGGTTGTTATCACTGCCGCCCACCCAGTTAGGTCTTCCCTTGAGGAGAGCGTTGACGGCCTAAAATGTCGACCTCGCACTAGAAATGATTGGCGAGACCTTCCAACGGAGGCGATGAGCAGTGATCGGTGTAACTCGTGGTGAGTTGATTATTAACGATGTGAGCGATATCGTGGTTGTCCGCAAAACCGTCCGCCAGGCTGCAGCCAGCCTGAATTTCAGTCTCTCAGATATTACCCGTATCGTAACCGCGGCATCTGAACTGGCACGTAATGTTTATTTGTACGCCGGTTCAGGCAAGGTGGTATGGCAGACCATTGATGACGCCGGCATGACGGGAATACAATTGACTTTTGAAGATCACGGTCCCGGCATCAGAGACCTGGAAAAAGCCATGCAGGAAGGCTGGTCGACCAGTGGCGGGCTTGGTCTGGGTCTGCCCGGCACCAGGCGGCTGATGGATGAGATGGAGATCGATACCGGTGGGGATAACGGCACCACCATCGTTATCAAGAAATGGCGCAGGCGAAATTGAGCAGGCCTTCCTGCTGAGATCAGCATGCAGGCCAATCATTTTTTAGCGATGCCCGGGAAGTCCGGATATTGGAAGCTTCGGCAGCTATTAAGCCGAGGGGGAGCAAAAGTCAATAACTGGCGGGGGTGAGCTCCAATAGAAGGCATCGATTTTGATAGCGACATCAGAAAAAGGCTTGACGAGGCCCTGGAAAGAAACCGCATGCTGCAGGAAGAATTGGATGCCACTAATCGTGGATTATTGGCACTCACGATAGAAGCCCAGGAGAAAAACGAGGAAGTCCAGGCAATTACCCAACAACTGTGGCAATTCGCCCGGATGGCTACTATGGGTGAACTGGCTGCCAGCATTGCGCACGAATTAAACAATCCGCTCACGGTTATAAGTTTATGGATAGAATTGCTGTCCGCTCAGCTTGGACCCTCTGATCCCATTCAACGCCCCCTGCGGGTGATTTACCAGGAAACCAACCGTATGGCGGCGCTTATCCATAATCTGCTGGATTTCAGCCGTTACCAGCAGAGGCGGGTTTGCAGCCTGGATATAAGCACAGAAATCAATTACGCCCTGGAGCTGGTTGTTTTTCATTTCCGCAAAAGGGGAATTAACATCATCAAGGATTTTCAACCCAACTTGCCATTGATTCAGGCCGAGCGCCAGGAATTGCAGCAGCTGTTTCTCAATCTTTTTACCAATGCCAGTGATGCCATGCCCAAGGGCGGCGATCTTACCATCAGGATTTATGCGGAATATGGGGATAACAGTTCTGTGGTTCTGGAGATAAAGGACACGGGCACAGGGATAGCACCCGCCAACCTGTCCAAAGTAATGGCACCGTTTTTTACTACCAAACCTCCCGGTAAAGGTACCGGGCTGGGCTTGCCTATCTGCCGGCGCATCGTCAGGGAGCATAATGGCTCCATCGATATTACCAGCCAATATAAAAAGGGTACTACTGTCACTATTAAATTCCCTATATTCAATGATTGATTGGGTAAAAAATAATTTCTTCGGTTTTTAAAAGCATTGTGGAGGGGCTGAATATTATGAGATATCAGGCCAGGGTCTTGGTTATCGATGATGAGATAGAGTTGATGAATGTTATTGTAGAAGCTCTAGAAACCAGGGGCTTTAAGGTAACTGGGCTGACATCCGCAATAGAAGGCCTGGAGATGCTGTGCCGGCAGAAATTCGACCTCTTGCTGGTAGATATGATGATACCGGAGATGAACGGAATCGAACTCTTAAAAAGGGCTTTGACCATAGATCCCTATATAGCTGGAATTATTATAACCGGGTATGGAACCGTCCAAACTGCGGTGAAAGCCATGAAGATGGGAGCCTTCGATTTTGTGCTCAAACCGTTTAATATTGATGTACTGGTATCGGCATTGAACCGGGCTCTGGATTTCAGGCAACTGCGCCAGGAAAATGCCCAGCTGCGGGAATCTATGGCCGTATATGAATCTGAGGATCGCTTCTATAAAATCTTTCATTACAGTCCGGATTTGATCGCCATAATAAGGGAAAAAGACCACAAATACCTGGATGTCAATCCGATGTATCTGGAAACCCTGGAATATTCGCGGGACGAATTAATCGGGCGGACCCCGGAGGAACTGGGTATATTACCCGATGCCCAAATAGTCGATTTGCTGTCGAAAGGAGGCAAGAATATTGAGATCAACTTCAAGGCCAAATCTGGTCATATAATTACGGCCTTATCCTCTTTAGTTAAAATCAATCTCAACGGAGAAATCTGTATTTTGATTATCGCCAAGGACATAACCGAAAAGAAGCATTATGAGCAGGAAATAACCCGGCTTGACCGCTTAAACCTGGTAGGGGAAATGGCGGCCTCAATTGGACATGAGCTGAGGAATCCAATGACTTCTATACGCGGCTTTCTGCAGATGTTAAGGGATAAACACGAGTGCATGCCTTATCAGGAGTATTATGATTTGATGATTGAGGAGCTTGATCGCGCCAATCAGATCATTTCTGAATTTCTTAATCTGGCCAAGGGAAAACCCCTGGATTTAAAACCGCATTATCTGCCCGTGATCATAAAATCTCTGTATCCCATGATCAGAGCCGATGCTTATTACAGCGACAAACAGGTCAGACTGGATTTGGACTGCCCGGTTAGGGCAATTCTGGATGAGAAGGAGATCCGGCAGCTTATTCTCAACATGGCGCGTAACGGACTTGAAGCCATGCAGGCAGGAGGGACTTTGACCATCGGTGCCCGGGTCATACAGAATTGCCCGGTTTTATACATCAAGGATGAAGGCAGCGGACTTGATGAGAGCCTGCTGAGTCGACTCGGCACACCTTTCGTCACCACCAAGGAAAATGGCATCGGTTTGGGATTGGCAGTATGTTACAGCATCGCGGCTCGCCACAAGGCCAGGATCGAAGTAGATACCAGCCCGCAGGGAACCACCTTTTGCGTGTATTTTCCCAATTCGCTGGAGAGCATAACCCTGTTCTCGTAATACGAGTTTGGCAGCTAAACTGAAAGCAATTCATCAAGTATTCCGCTTGCTCTTGGTATATCCAATATCTTTAGCTTTTTTAGCTTGCTGAGACTAGGTTGATGTTTTATAGCCTGATGGAGGCTATAATAATATGTACACAGCAGAATAACCTGTGCCTGCAAGAAAGGAGTGAGTACCATGGATACCAACATGAAGACTATTCAAGTGAATGTCGATTGGGAACATGTCGGGGTTAAATCAATTGCCCGGGTTGGAGATCATACGGTATTGGAAATGGGCAGAGGAGTACAAAGCCAGGGCGAAGATAACGGGGCTTCACCTTTTGAAGTCTTGTTGTCGGCTTTGGGCGGGTGTCTCATGATATTCTTGACCGGTTTGGCCCGAAAGAAGCGTTTGACCATTAACAACATCAGGATTAATGTCGAAGGGGATTATGACCCGCGGGGGATGAGCAGTTCAAGCTCTGGCATAAGATCGGGTTTTCAGCAGATCAGGTATCAGGTGGAGGTTGACTCCCCCGATAGCCCTGAAGCAGTTCGCGAGCTGATCGAACAGGCGGCCAGGATCTGCCCGATAAAAGAAACCATAATGAACGGCACTGTGGTGGTTGAAGCCCAATAGGGCAAAGAAGCTCGAGCAGGATTACATAAGCACGAGCCATGGCATGCAGAGAGCCAGTCACTTTTGATAAAATGACTGGCTCTCAGGTATTAAAGGCCTGCCTTAATTGGTTGGGGACATCCGCAGGCCGGAACAAATCAGGAAAAGATCAGGTTGTTTGCGACTATTATAGGTCGGGATTATTTTACCGGGCAAGCCTTAATAGAGATAGAATATTGGTAAATAATATATCCAAAAGGAGACTGACATGACTATTCCAGACAAAGAGATTCGCAAGGCAAACCGCCTGATTCGGGAGAAATCTCCCTATCTTTTACAACATGCTTATAATCCCGTTAACTGGTATGCCTGGACCCCTGAAGCCTTTCAGAAGGCTGCCAGCGAAGACAAACCAGTCTTTTTATCCATAGGCTATTCTTAGCCCCTCAAGGGGCTAATGATTTTAGGGAAAGCGCAGGTATAATTTGTCTACCTGTCACTGGTGCCATGTAATGGAAAGGGAGTCATTCGAAGATGATGAGGTAGCCCGGTTATTAAATCAATATTTCGTAAGCATCAAGGTGGATCGCGAAGAGAGGCCGGACATTGACACTGTGTATATGAATGTCTGTCAGGGTATGACCGGCCATGGGGGATGGCCTCTCACCATTATAATGACCCCGGATAAAAAACCGTTTTTTGCCTCTACTTATTTGCCCAAACATGATCGCAGTGGCCTCGCTGGCATGATGAGTATTCTGCCGCGCATAGCTGAAATCTGGCAGACTGATAAGCTCTCCTGCTATGAGGTCGGCAATCGCATAAATGACTGGCTGAAACAGGCTGGCACATTAGCCCCAAGCCATGATAAAATCAAGGCTGATGCTTTCGATAAAGCCTTTCAGTATTTTGCCCATGTCTATGACCCTGAGTATGGCGGATTTGGCAATGCGCCTAAATTTCCAACCCCTCATAATCTCTATTTCCTGTTGCGTTACTGGTACTATACCGGGGAAGAATTGGCCCTGGAAATGGTGGAAAAAACCCTGCAATGCATGTACAAAGGCGGTATATATGACCATATAGGCTTTGGTTTTGCCCGCTACAGCACCGATAGATTCTGGCTGGTTCCTCATTTCGAAAAGATGCTTTATGATAATGCCCTTTTAGCCATTGCTTTTGTGGAGACTTATCAGGCTACCGGAAAGGAGCTATATGCCCGCATCGCCCGGGAGGTGTTTGCTTACCTTCTGCGAGAAATGACCTCGGCCGAAGGAGGCTTCTATTCAGCTCAGGATGCTGATTCGGAAGGTGAGGAGGGAAAGTTCTACCTGTGGACACCAGCCCAGGTGGTGGAGGTTCTGGGTGATTCCGCGGGTATGAAATTCTGCTCCTATTATGGCATAACCCCGCAGGGCAATTTCGAAGGCAAGAGTATACCCAATCTGCTCAATTCTGAATTTCCTGAAGAGGAACGGCAGCAAATCGAAGCTATGCGCTTAAAGCTCTTTGACTCCCGCTCGCAGCGGGTCGCTCCGTTCAAGGATGACAAGATCCTCTTATCCTGGAACGGGTTTATGATCGCTGCCCTGGCTTTGGGCGGGAGGGCCTTCAATGAACCGTTATATATTGAGAAGGCTCAGGCGGCTTTGGCTTTCATGGAGAGCCATATGCGGGTTGGGGGGCGCTATATGCTGAGATACCGGGATGGCGAGGCGGCTCATCCTGCTCTGGCAGAGGATTATGCGGCTCTGGTATGGGGGCTGTTGGAAATGCATCGCAGCACTTTAAAACCCTCTTATTTGCAAAAAGCCCTGCAAGTCAATGCAGAAATGGTTAACCTTTTTTGGGATGAAGAGCAGTACGCTTTCTTATATTATGGTAAAGACAGTGAGCAATTGCTCATAAACCCCAGAGAGGTCTACGACGGCGCGATACCTTCGCCCAATTCGCTGGCAGCAAGGAATTTGGTGTGGCTGGGGCGGTTGACCGGCGACCAGGAAATCAACCGCCGGGCCGAGATGATATTTGCGGCCTTTTCCGAGCAGGTGAGCCATAACCCCTGGGCCCACGCCTATTTCCTGCTGGCGGCCATGGCCAACCATTATGCGGGGAAAGACATCATCATAAGAGGGGACTGGCATGAGCAAGGCACCCGGGAAATGATCTTTAGGCTAAACCGGGCATTTGTGCCGGACACCACCCTGGCGTTAAAGACCGACCAGGACGAACTGCTGAGCCAATTGATCCCTTTCAGTAAAGCAATGCACAGGGTCAACGGCCAGGTGACAGCTTATGTATGTGAGGCTTTTGCCTGCCGGGAGCCGGTATTCTCGGCGGAGCATTTATATCAAGTCGTGACCAGCAGTCAGCATGAAGCTTAGCTGATGATGAAGAGAAGGAGGTATTATGTATGGAAACGATGGAATGCATCTTAACCCGCAGGAGTATTCGCAGTTTCATCCCCGATAAGGAGATAGCAGAGGAGACTATGCGCCAGCTCATGGAAGCGGTGCGATGGGCCCCGTCCTGGGCCAACACCCAGACCTGGGAGGTAGTGGTGGTTAAAGATCGCGATTTGAAGCAAAAGCTGGTTGATGCGGCCGGTGCCAATCGTGCTGCACAGGCCATTCTCGATGCCTGTGCAGTGATGGTGTTCTGCTCCCGCCGCGGTATTGCCGGGGCCAAGCAGGGGGAGTATTCGACCAATAAGGGAGACTGGTATATGTTCGATTGCGCCCTGGCCGCTCAGAATTTCTGCCTGGCGGCGCACAGCATGGGTCTGGGGACGGTTTATATCGGCCGTTTTGAACACCGGCAGGTCGATACTTTACTGGGCTTGCCCCAGGGTATAGAATCGGTGGTCATGATACCCCTGGGCTATCCGGCCGTTAAAGAGGTCAAAGCCCCACCCCGCAAAGCCTCGAGCGAGTTCGTGCATGCCGAAAGGTTTGGCCGCCGCTACTTCGAAGGCTGAAATTCACGGTTTTTCCAGGCATATTGTATTGCTGCCGGGGATATAAATAAAAAGGGATACGGTATAACCAGGGTAATACCCTGGTTTTTTTATATAAGCAATGATCGGGGGTTATCTGATTTGTACAGACATATTTGCGTGGTGATGCTGTTAGCGGCCCTGATCTGCCATGCCGGCAGCCTGACTGCGGTAACTCAGGCCGCAACCGAGGACTCCACATCCTCATCCGCAGCCAGGATTATTGACAGCACCGACTTTCCTTCTTTGTATTTGACCGAACCCAGCCTGCAGGGGCAGGCAATCTGGATGCTGCAGGCGCGTTTGCAGGAAATCGGTTACGAAATACAGCCCAGCGGCATATACGATGCCAGCACCAGCCATACCGTCAGCCTGTTCCAGCTGGCCAATGGTTTGGAGGCTGACGGTGTAGTAAACAAGGAGGAATGGCTGGCCTTACTGCCCCAGGAACTGGATGCCTCGCATGTCACCACTTCAGCGGCCACAACCGACAAAATGCTGATCGTAATCGATGTGAAAAGCCGTACCCTGGTGCTTTATAAGGATAAAGAGGTAGTCTGCAAATACCCCGTGGCGGTGGGCAAATCCTCGACTCCTACGCCGCTGGGAGAATGGCGTGTGGTTCATAAATCCCTGGGATGGGGAGGCGGGTTCGGCAGCCGCTGGATGGGCCTCAATGTCCCCTGGGGTATTTATGGTATTCACGGCACCAATAAGCCGGGATCGATTGGGACTTACGCCTCGCACGGGTGTATCCGCATGTTTAACAGCGATGTGGAAAAGCTGTTCCCCTTGGTGCCTCATGGGTGCCGGGTAAAGATCGTCAACGACGGCAGCATGACCCCGCAGCAAATGAAGCCGGTAAAGATGAAGAACGGCTCCAGCGGGCAGGCGGTAGTATATGTTCAGGCCCGGCTTAAAGAACTGGGGCTTGAGTTTGGGGCAGCTGACGGGCGTTACGGCAACATGACGGAACTGGCGGTAAAGTATTTTCAGGTCTGGAATGGCCTGAACCCCAGCGGTGAAATGGATGAGGCCACCTATCGCAAGATGGGGCTGATTAAATGAAGTAAATAACTGCGACCAGCCGGCAGTATGCTACAATAAGTGAAAAGACTAAAGGAGTTTGGGCCGTGAGGAAAACGGTGGATGGTCGCGGGCTTTCATTGCCGGAAACATGGCTGCGTACCAGTGAAGCCCTCCTGGACCGGCATTGCCTGGAGGTTCTGGCGATTATAGATGACCCCGGAGCAATGCGGGAACTCTCCAGCCTGATCGCAGAATTGCCATATAAGACCACGGTTGAGGAAAAGCAGGGGCAATATCATATAAATATCCAAAAACATCAAGCTGCCGCGGGATTGCGCGTATCATCGGCGGAATACGGGCATACGGTTCTGATCGTCAGCAGTACTTCTCTGGGGAAAGGCGAGGATCGCTGGGGCGGGCAGCTGATGAGCAGCTTCATTTACTCACTCACGCAACTGGAAGGTTTTCTGAAAACCATTGTGTTTATAAACAGCGGGGTATTCCTGGCAACTGAGGGATCGGATGTTTTGCCTTATTTACAGCATATGCAGGAATCCGGGGTGGAGATAATCTCCAGCCACACCTGTTTGAGCTACTACCAGCTGCTGGGCAAGCTGCGGGTTGGTACGGTGAGCAATATGTTCGCTATTACCGAAAAAATTGCTGAGGCCAAGCGACTGATAGTTTTTTAATCTAGAATGAAGGTGTGAAGCGGTCGATGTGAATCCTAAAGCGGTTCCTGCTCATGATGGCTATTCCGTCATACCCTTCAAAATGAATGGAATAGGACTGATTACCGGCATCTTTGATTTGGGCCACCTTGTCCATATTCACTACATAGGACTTGTGAACCCGCAAGAAGTTTGGGCCCAGCAATGCTTCTAATTCATTGAAAATACAAGTGCTCTCGTGCACTCCCCCTGTTGAGTGAATAAAAGCCTTTTTGCCCTGCTTTTCAATATAGTAGATGTCATCGATGTTAACAAACACTATGCTGTCGGCAGATTTGATAACCAGGCGATTGTTAGGGCTTTTATGCAGATTGACTCTCTGCAACTCTGCATCCAAACCGGAAATCGCCTGCATTACCTTATCCCGCCTGATCGGTTTGAGCAGATAATCATAAGGATGAACAGTGAAAGAATCCACGGCATATTTGGCGTAGCCGGTAACAAAAATGAATTCCGTGTGCGGACTAACGGTATTGATGGCCCGGGCGACATCGATACCGTTTAAATTATCCTCCGGTGCTAGTTCAATATCCAAAAATGCAATGTCGGGAGCGATTTCGCTGGCCATACGAATCGCATCCTGACTGAGCGAGGTTCCTACTACCTGTTCAACCTTGGGGTGCTCCGCAATCAGCTTCTCGAGAAAGCGTAAGGTGTAATGTTCATCTTCTAAAACCAGTACTTTAAGCATCATCGATTCCTACTTTTTGAGACTTTCGGGAATATCCGGCTCATACCAAACCAGCCAGCACAATGGCTTGACGGCGGTCAGCACAGCCAGCATAACGGCAAAGGACGCCAGGCTGGTGTAGGCTTTGGACAACAGTTTTGATTTCATACTGCACACCTCCTTTCCAATCTGTCAATACCTTGATCAAGGATATGAAAAAGCTTATATCCCCAGGGGGTGATAACAAATAAGCCGCACAGGCTTCCCAGGATCATTGCATTGGCCTGTTCAAGGTAACCGCTGTAAACCAAGCCCAAAGCTGCCATACTGCCCACCAGGAGAGTCCCGGTGGTAATCCGCTTTTGCTGTTTGATTTCTTCCGGTGCGGTGACCATCTTTTTTTCGGTTCCGGCTGGTACCCAGGCTTTTATAATCCCCAGTCCCATACCGGTCAAAACAAGGATTAATGCCAATGCCGCTGAAGCAGGCCAGCTAATCATCTCGCTAAGCTTGGCCATGCTCAGCATGACTAAGAGGCTGGCGGTCAAGCAGCGCGGGAAAGTGCTCAAATGAGCCCCTCCCCCTGGTACTCTGATCAGGGCAAAAGCTGTCAGGACCAGAAAGCACGGTAGTAAAAGGTCTGTGGCCCAGGCCAGCAGGAACAGTAACAGCAATTCTAAAAGGTTGTTGAACAAAGACTCCAGGCCATAAGCATAAACCTCAACCTCTGCCGGACTAGTTTGCAGATTTTGCCCTAAATGGGAGGCTATTTTCCATGACAGATGCTTGATCATTTATCCTCCTGCGATCGGGGAAGCTGATTATAAAAGTAGTTCTGGGATGGGTGACGATACGAATAGTACCCCCGTATTTGCCCACCAGGCGCTTCACGATATATAAGCCGAATCCCCGACCTGCCGACCCGCTGGTAGAAAATCCCGGCGCAAACAGCAGGTTTTCTTGCTGTTTGGGGATTTTAGGACCGGTGTTGTAAACATAAATCCCATAATGAGAATTGTCGTACTTGATTTCCAGGCTCACCCGGCGCGGCTGCGATCCTTTCAAACTGGCCTCCAGGGCGTTATCGACCAAATTGCCGATTATACTGCACAGATCCCAGGGAGGAATGGCCATTTCCTTGATGTCGCATTTGACCGCAAAATCAAAGTTGATGTTCTTGGTTTCCGCCAGCTTGCGCTTGGAGTTGACTAATGCGGTAAGGGCTGGATTGCCTACAAATACCAGATCTTGAATCTCCCAGTACTGCTCCGCCACACCGTCCAGGTAGTCGCGGGCCTGTTCCACCTCATCAAGGTATAGCATTGCCTGCACTGTTTGTATATGACGGGTATGCTCATGTCTTTGACTGTTAAAGCTGTTAACCAGATCCTCGATATTGTTCAGATGCTCTTTGAGCAATTGCGCCTCGATGATCTGCCGGCTGTACTGCTCGACCTGGCGGATGGATATTACCGCAAAACCGCTCAGCAACACTATTACCAGATTGGCAAAAGGAAGTACTGCTTTTAATGGTTCAATATTAGGCAAATAGCCAATCGTTATAAGGATGATGGCTATAAAGACGGTTTCGAATAATATGGTTGTAATCGCTAAAATGGGTTTATTATTATTCATTGTCCAGTATTCTCTGAACCATCGGATAAGTCGAAGATACATATCCGATTCTGCTTGAAATAAACGTATGCAATAGTTGCCGCTATGGCTTGAGCCAAAAAGATCAGGGATTCTACGCCGGGGTACAGCTTTACCGTTTCATAGCTGAACGATAATAAGGACAAACATACAGGATACCATACCGTCTGCGCAACTGCCATGAAGGCAAAGCCGGTTAAAACAGAATACAGCACTTTCTTAAAAGGATAATCGGTAAAAACGGAGCACAGTACAATCAATACTATAATCCCTATAAGAGAGTGCAATCCAAAATATATAGGCAGTTTTCTTACCAGGTATGAAGTTAATGCGCTGAGAGTAGCAATGCCTAAAGCATTTCGAAACGGTACCTCCAGGTTGTAAAGCTGAAACCCAATCAAAACCATCAATAAAGATTCGGGAATACCGACTGTAAATACAAGGTACCAGGATATGGAAATCAACTTACTTCCCTCTCTTCAATAGCTTAGTACATAAATTGGCATTTAATCAAATTACCACATAAAGCGTTATAATCCTGCTCAAAAGCCGAAAATAATAGGTTTTCCATCAAAAAAAACTTGCTGAGAGGGTATGAACTGCCGCAAAACATACATAAAAGACCGCTAAACGGGCATGAATGGACCTGAGCGGTAAACGACTTGTTTCCATATTTATATTGTGGGCAAGCAAACCGAACCGCTGCCAGTCTTTATGGGGGCGATGGCCTGGTAGTGCATTGCCGGGGCAGCCAATTAAATAAGCGCCTTTTAATCCTTTTGGATATGGATAAAATATTATATGAGGGCTAAAAAACAGAGCTGTGCGGTTTTGCTGTATAAAAAGGGATGATCAAACCAGCCCTGAAAACCCGGCCGGGTTTCGGGGCTTTGTCTATATAATGCAGATATGTGCTGGAATGGGGGCTACATATTGTTAATCGGTATAGATATAATTGATATTGACAGGGTAAGAGATGCCATCCAGAGGACGCCGCGATTCTTAACCAGGGTCTATACGGCGGCAGAACGCGAATACTGCATGAGCAAGAAGAATCCCTATCCTTCCCTGGCGGTTCGTTTTGCTGCCAAAGAGGCGGTGCGCAAATTGCACCCGGCCCTGGCCAAATGCAAATGGCAGGAGATAGAGATCAAGATCAATGCCGACGGCAGTCCGGCCCTGTGTTTGCATGGGCAGGCCCTGCAGGCCCAAATGGATGCCGGGCTTGGCTCTCCCCGCATAAGTCTGTCCCACTCGGCTCAACAGGCTGTAGCGGCGGTAATCGCTACGAAAGGATGACCTTATGAAACTGGTTAATTCTCGCGAGATGAAACAGATCGATGCCAGAGCGATCAATGAATATAACATTCCGGGCATAGTTTTAATGGAAAATGCCGGCATCAGAACGGTAGAAGTGATTGAAGAGATACTGCATGGTTCGGCCGGCAAAACGGTGCTCATTCTGGTGGGGAAAGGCAACAACGGCGGTGATGGGCTGGTCATCGCCAGGCATTTGATGAACGCCGGAGCACAGGTGTTGGTATTTGCCCTGTCCGGACCGGAGGTATTGCCGCCGGATGCCAGGACCAATTATGAAATCCTCCGGAAAATGGGGGGGCAGATTTGTGAACTACGGCAGGAAGCAGATCTGGATAGTTTTATGCTCGGCCTTTTAAACAGTGATTTAATTGTCGACGCTCTCTACGGAAACGGGTTTAAAGGCAGCCTGAACGATTTCGAAGCCCGCCTGGCAGACATGGTTAACCGCAGCAAAAAACCGGTAGTAGCTGTAGATATACCCTCCGGGGTAGATGCGGACACCGGCCTGGTTAACGGCACCGCTATAAAGGCTGCCCATACGGTTTGTTTTGCCCTGCCCAAAATCGGCCTGGTACTGGAACCGGGCAAGGACTATGCCGGCAGCTTGAGAATTGCCGATATCTCTATACCGCGATCGCTGTTAAGTGACGATCAATTGAAGACCAACCTCATTACCGCAGACATGATAAGCCCTATGATTAAACCGCGCCCGGCCGAATCGCACAAAGGCACTTATGGCCATGCCCTGGTGGTTGGCGGTTCGGCAGGCCTTACCGGCGCAGTGGTCATGGCTGCATATGCTGCCCTGCGCAGTGGCGCGGGACTGGTAACGGCTGCCCTGCCGGCTTCATTGGCGCCGGTTGTGGATGGGGTTATGACCGAGGTGATGGTTGCCCCCTTGCCGGAATCAGGCGAGGCTTTGATTGGTTTGGAGGCGGTGGCGGTTTTGCTCAACCTGATGGGCACTGTATCGGTTGCGGCCATAGGGCCGGGCATGTCAGGGCATACCGAAGCTACGGCGGTTATGCGCCATGTTCTGGAACGAGCCGGCATACCTCTGGTAATCGATGCCGACGGTTTGAATGCCCTGGTGGGGAATACCGATATATTCAAGGATCGCCAGGTGCCTATAGTGTTGACCCCGCATCCGGGAGAGATGGCCCGCCTGACCGGCAAAAGCATAGCTGAGATCCAGGCCAACCGTATGGAAATAGCCCGCTATTATGCAATGGAATGGGGAGTAACCCTGGTTTTAAAAGGCAACAAGACCGTAGTGGCTGATCCTTTCGGCAACCTGTACATTAATACCATCGGCAACCCGGGCATGGCTACAGCCGGAAGCGGGGACGTTTTGTGCGGCATTATAACCGGGTTGATCGCTCAGGGACTAAAGGCCTCTGAGGCTGCTATCGCCGGTGTTTACCTGCATGCCCGGTGCGGGGACCGGGTAGCTGAACAAAAGGGACAACGGGGATTGATAGCCGGGGATATGATCGCGGCGCTGCCAGAGATTCTTGGTTCCTTTGAGAAAACGCTGTAAAATAAATAGAGGCATTTCGGTAAGATACTTACCAGCCATAACAAGAAATGTCCTAATCTTAAGGAGGAAAAGCTATGCTGGCTAGGGATATCATGACCCGGGAGGTTTATGTGGCCAGACCTGATGATGAGGTGGATCGCATTGCTCGCCTCATGCTGGATAACAAGATCAGCGGCGTTCCGGTTGTAGATGAAAAGGAGCATGTGGTAGGTATAATTACCGAAAAAGACCTGATAATCAGGGCCAGGGAACTGCGGGTTCCTTTTTATGTCACTTTATTTGACAGTATTATATTCTTAGAAAACCCCATAAGATTCAATAACGAAGTAAAGAAGTATATCGCCACCAAGGTTAAGGATGCTATGACTGCCAAAGTGATAACCGTGGAAGAGGATACCCCGGTCAGTCAGGTAGTTAAGCTGATGCAGGAGAAGAAGATCAACCGCGTCCCGGTGGTGCGCAATCACAAGCTGGTGGGGATAATTACCCGCAATGACATACTGAAAGTTCTGGTAAGCAAACATGGAAATTAGACGGCCAACCTGGGCGGAGATTGACCTCTCCGCAATAAAACACAATATTGCTGTATTACGGGCTTATCTGAAGCCTTCCACCCGGTTCATGGCAGTTGTGAAAGCCAATGCCTACGGTCATGGCGTCATGGAAGTGGCAAATGTCTGTGCCGCCAATGGGGTTGACTTTTTGGGGGTGGCAACCCTGGACGAGGCCATGCCGCTGGTTGAGGCGGGAATAAAGCTGCCCATTTTGGTCTTAGGCTATGTACCCGGCGAATTCGCTGAGCAGGTGATTGAGCATGATATTCGCACCGTGGTATATGAAGAGGGTTATGCCCGGGAACTGTCGCGAGCCGCGCAAAGGTTGGGCAAAGATGCCTTGATTCATTTTAAGATCGATACCGGCATGGGCAGGCTGGGCTTCCCGGATGATGATGCGGGGATCGCAGCGGTGGTAGGGATCGCTGCTCTGCCGGGAATCAGAGCCGAAGGCCTGATGACTCATTTTGCCGAATCCGATTCTCCGCAAAGGGATTATACTTCTCAGCAGATCCAGCGTTTTATGGCCTTTAACCGCGAACTTGAAAAGCAGGGCCTGCATATTGCCATCAAGCACTGCGGCAACAGCGCTGCCATTGTCAGCTATCCGGAAGCCCATTTGGATATGGTGCGGGCTGGCATCATGCTCTACGGGCTTTACCCTGCTCCATCCATGAAAGCCTTGAATCTGGATATTATACCTGCCATGACCTTGAAGAGCCGGGTCAGTTTTGTTAAGACCCTGCCCTGCGGTGAATCGGTCAGTTACGGGCGCACCTATACATGCAGCGAAGACACTGAGGTAGCCACTATACCCATAGGTTATGCCGATGGCTATAACCGGCTGTTGTCCAATCGCGCCTACGCGATGATCAAGGGGATTAAAGCCCCCTTGATTGGAACCGTTTGTATGGATCAGTGCATGTTTGCCCTGCCCAAAGGCTCTAACGTCCAAACCGGGGATGAGGTCATTCTGTTCGGCAGGCCGGAAGACGGGATAACTGCCGATGATTTGGCCAACCTGATAGGCACTATCAACTATGAGATCGTAACCACTATCACCTCGCGAGTCCCCCGCACGTACAAACCCTAACTGTGTAATATTGGATTTGCGAGAGAGCCAAGCCTGACCATATAATATGGGTAATGGGATAGGTATGCGGCGGAGGTGTTTTGTTTTGCCAGCCTCGAAGAGAATCATTGTTACAGTGCCGGAAACATTGCTCTTTGAAATGGACTCGGTTACTGTGTCGGAGTGCAAAAACCGCAGCGAGATCGTCCGCGAAGCGATTCGTTTTTACCTGGGAGAGCGACGGCGCCTCTTGGTGCGTGAGCAGATGAAAAAAGGTTACCTGGAAATGGCAGAGATAAATTTAAGCCTTGCGTGTGAAAATATAGGGGAAGAAGAGGCCTTGGTGAACTGCATAGAAAAATTATTGGAGTGAGGCTGCCATGATAAAAAGGGGCGAAATCTATTACGCTCAGCTCAACCCGGTAGTAGGCTCGGAACAAGGCGGTATCAGGCCGGTGCTGGTAGTACAGAACGATATAGGCAATCAGTACAGCCCCACCACCATAATCCTGGCCATTACCTCGCAGATTAACAAAGCCAAGCTTCCCACCCATGTTGAACTTAAAGGCGAAGAGTTCGGTTTAGAAAGGGATTCGGTGATTTTGGCCGAACAGATCAGGACGGTTGATAAAACCCGTTTGAAGCAGCGAATATCGGTGCTCAATGAAGATGTTATGGCCAAAGTCAATCAGGCCTTAAGTGTGAGCCTTGGTTTGAGCGAGATCTGATACATAAGCAATTGCATATGAACATATTACCAAGCTGCAGGTCTTATGAGAGACCTGTTTCTTTTGTGTACACTGGTGCATATCCTGTAACAATGGGATACCGATTCCAAAAGCATTGTGGGAGGATATGCGATGAAACCAGTTATCGGCATTACCTGCGCCATATCCGGGGAAAGCGGTCAGTTGACCCTGCGCCGGCAGTACCTTGACGCGGTGATAAAAGCCGGCGGCATCCCGGTGGTTCTGCCGCCAATGCAGGAGATAGGGCTGGTCAGCGGCTGTTTTAGCATCTGCCAGGGGTTTTTGCTGTCCGGGGGCGGGGATTTGGATCCCGGTTACTGGGGAGAATTGCCTTCGCCGGCCCTGGGGCCTATCAGCCCGGTGAGGGATCATTTCGAGATTGTTTTGACCAGGATGGCTTTGGCCTCGGGACGACCCATTCTCGGCATATGCCGCGGCATACAGGTTTTGAATGTGGCGGCTGGAGGAACCCTTTTTCAGGATTTGCAGACCGGAATGAGCCACCAACAAAATGCCCCGCGCAATCACCTTTTTCATGATATATTTATTGAAAAGGACAGCACTCTGGGTCGCATTTGCCATGTATCCAGGATGCGGGTCAACAGCTTTCATCACCAGGCGGTCAAACAGCTCGCTCCGGGATTCATCGCCACCGCTATGAGTCCTGATGGGGTTGTTGAAGCCATTGAGCTGGATAGCGGCGGATTTGTAGTGGGAGTGCAATGGCACCCCGAGGATTTGGAGGATTTTGCCTCCAGGGCTTTGTTTGAAGCCCTGGTTATTTCATCCCGGCTGCAATCAAGCCGGTAAGGTATGCTTTATAAGCCTTGCAGGCCACAGCTCCCAACCGGGGCCGGGCAGATAATGCCAGTGAGCACAGCGAACCGGCTGGGATTAGAACACATATGATATGGTGTAGGGGAAGGAGAACATTCATGATAGCGTTTACCGGCGGCACCATCATAACCATGGATGGGAAGGTATTCAGTCCCGGGACAATTCTGGTGGATGGGCCAGTTATTCACAGTGTGGGTGAAGAGTTGGAGATTCCCCCTGGCAGCAGGATCATCGATGTTACCGGGCATTATATTATTCCGGGTTTAATTGATGCCCATACTCATCTGGGGCTGGAAGAAGAGATCTACTCCATTGAGGGCGATGATGTGAATGAGATTGACGAACCGCTGACCCCGCAGTTGAGGGCTGCTGATGGGATCAACCTGTATGACCTGGGATTCAGCGACGCATTGCGGGGCGGTGTTACCAGATCGCTGTGCATGCCCGGCAGCGCCAATGTGATCGGAGGTCAGGCAGTTCTGCTCAAGCACTATTCACCAGGAGCCATGCAGATGATTGACAGGAATCCCTGGGGAGTAAAAGCTGCCCTGGGGGAAAACCCCAAACGGGTTTATGGCGAACGCAAAAAGTCGCCGGTTACCAGAATGGCCAGTGCCAGTCTGCTGCGCGAGGCTTTGTATATCGCTTCACAGGCCATAGAGGATGAGCAATTGCCCGCCAAAGAACGCTTCAAATGGGAACCGCTAATGCAGGTATTGAGAAAACAACAGCCCCTGTTGGTGCATGCGCACCGTGCTGACGATATTCTTACAGCATTGCGCATCAAAGACGAGTTCGACATCAATCTGATTATACAGCATGGTACCGAGGCCTTTATGGTGGCTGAAGAATTGAAGCAACGCCAGGTACCGGTTTGTTTGGGACCGCTGCTGATCAACCGGGCCAAGGTGGAACTGAAAGAGGTTTCCTTTAAAAATGCGGCCCGACTGGCAGAAATGGGAGTACCCTTTTGCCTTATTACTGACCATCCGGTTGTACCTGTAGAACAACTCAGGGTTTGCGCTGCTCTGGCGGCCCGGGAAGGGCTGGATGAACAGCAGGCCCTTGAGGCCATTACCATCAATGCCGCTTCCATTATCGGGGTTGCTGATCGCCTGGGTTCGATCACTGCCGGCAAACGAGCCGATCTGGCTATTTTTGACGGGCACCCCCTGGACTTCCGCTCCAGGCTGGTTAAGGTCATGGTGGATGGCTTACTGTGGGGTGATAATAATGAATAAAGGTGACATGTTTACTATATATCTCAACGGGGTCATTATGACCGTGTGCATATTGGGGGTATACAGAGAGGAATATAGCGGTGAAGAAATGGTGATCCTGGGTGTGATAGAACAGGAGAACATGATTCATGTCCCCTTAAATGAGCTGGAGTCCATATTCCAGACGAGTAAATTTATCAATTGACATCATCGGGTGCCAGGCACCACAGTTATTCACTTATTATGCTTCAGTGTGTCAGGGAACGCTTCCCTGACATATTGGTTTTGGTATGCTTCCTTGCGGGTTTCTTCTGCATTATAGTGAGCCAACCGTAAAACTCATTGCCGGATATGCGCATCAATTCACGCCTTACTGAGTCCCAAGGCCTCTTTGCACTGGATCAGCCAGGTGATGACGCGGTTGACCGGTGTTTCTATCCCTAAGCCTTCACCCAACCTTACTACCGCACCGTTTAAGGCCTCTATTTCGGTCTTGCGGCCTTGTTGAATGTCCTGCAGCATGGAAGCCCGGTGAGCTGCGGTGGAAGGAAGCAGCTGCTGGTAAAAGGTGCTGCGATAAGCCTCAGCATCCTCCCAGGGAACGGGCTGCTTTAGGGCTTTTAGGACCGCAAATATTTCGCTGATTATTTGGTCCATCAGCTGACGGCTCCACTCCATCTCCGCCAGTTTCCCGTAAGGTACCTCCAGAATGGCACCCAGAGGGTTTAAGGCCGAGTTATAAATGATTTTTGCCCATAAAAAATCCATGATATTGGGTGAAACCCGGGTGGGAATGCCGGCCCGGCTGAAAACCTCAGCCAGTACCTGCAACCGGGCTGTATCCAGCAGTTGCTCCGGCTGGCCGATGAGCACATCATCAGCTATAACCGTTACTTCTGAAATACCGGGCTGTAAAGTTACCGCACCGAAAATCACCCGTCCCAGAACCAGGTGATGAGCGGCAATGTATTTACAAGCGGCTTCGTAATTGCCGTAGCCGTTTTGCGCCAGAAGCACATAGGTGGTATCCTTAATATAGGGTTTCAGCACTTGAGATACAGCATCGGTCTGGAATGCTTTAACGGTAACAATGATCAAATCAAAATCAACCTCATCCAATTGGTTGATGCAGGTTGCAACCCGGTCCAAAAATGCCTGGTGCTCACCCCAGATGCCCCGCACCTGTACACCCTGGCGATCTATACAGGACGCGACCGAAGGGATGTCGATACCAAACACTTTATGACCGGCCTTTTTTAAAAGACACGAATATACTGTTCCCAAAGCCCCCAGGCCAAATACTAAAACGTTCATTTTTCCATTATACTTTATGTGTGGTGCCTGGCACCACAGTTATTTACTTATTGTGGTTGACCGCGACTTAAATTTGGGAAAGGGAGAAGGATATGCCCGATTACAGTTATGTGGACCAGCCCCAGGTGTTGCAGTATCTGTTTTACCCCCGCTACGATGCCAGTGAGAATCCCCCCGGAAGCTACGATCATTTTGTTGAGGTAGGAGATAATGTGCGGGTGGCCTGTCGTTTTTATTTGGCTGACCCGGATTGGCCGTGGATGCTGTACTTTCACGGCAACGGTGAAGTAGCCAGCGATTATGACCAGATAGCCCTCTTTTACCAGTTCTGCAGGGTAAATCTGGCAGTGGCCGATTACCGCGGTTACGGATTGAGCCAGGGCAGGCCGACGGTGGCAGCTCTCATCAGCGATGCGGAAAAGGTCTGGACGGAAGTAAACCGGTACGTCAAGGAAAGCTATGCACAGGCGGTAAGCTGGGTTATGGGGCGCTCCATGGGCAGTATCGCAGCATTGCACCTAGCTTATCGATTCCCACAGGAGATGCAGGGTTTCATCATTGAGAGCGGCTTTGCCTGCGTAACCCGCCTTATCACCCATTTGGGAATTATGGCCCCAAATCCACAATTAAAAAGCATCGAAGCAGAGTGTTTGGAGATGATAAAGCAAATTGAGGTGCCGGCCTTGATCCTGCACGGGGATCGCGATACCCTGGTACCCTGGTCTGAGGGCAAACTGGTATACGATACCCTTGGTTCAGCTGATAAGCAAATGCTTGCCATACCCGGAGCCAGTCACAATGACATTATTTTCTGCGATATGCCGCGCTATTTTGGGGCTATTGAGCAGTTTGTAAACAAATGTTAAGCATACTCTTTATACTATTTTGTCCAGGCAAGGGGAATAGTAAAGTATGATAACATCGAGGTGTGGAAGGCTGATTCACCTGGATAAAGCCTGGATACACAGTGATCCCTGGGGGGCTTATCGCCTGGTGCTGCTGGCGGCGCGATTCGATATGGCAATTGCCACCGACACTGTAGAATTGATCAAGTCGGTTGATTTCACCCGGTTGGACAAAGGGCACATCTTCCCGGAATTGAGCAAACTGCTGCTATCAGAGCGGCCCTCACAGGGTCTGCGCTATATGTTTAGATGCGGCATCCTAAAGCAGGTCCATCCCCTGCTTTTTGCCCTGGTGGGCTGCCGGCAGGAAGAAAGCCATCACCCCGAAGGCGATGCTTTTCAACATACCCTCCTGGTGGTAGAGCAATGCCGGAAGCGCTTACAGGACTCGGCCCATCCCCTGGTATTGATGTGGGCGGCTTTGCTGCACGATATCGGCAAGCCAGCAACCACCGCTTATCATAAAGGCAAGCTTACCGCTTACGGTCATGATGTAGCCGGCAGCAGGCTGGCGGTCAGTTTTTTAACCGAGCTCAAGGCCCCGCCAGAGGTGGTAAATGCTGTGCAGCAGCTGGTCAGAGAGCATATGCAGCCGGTGTTGTTGTATAAACAAAAGGACAAGGTCAGCGATAGAGCCATTCGCCGCTTGCTGGCCAGAGTCGATATCAAAGAATTGTTGCTGCTGTCGGAGGCCGATTATACAGGCAGGGGAATCACAAGGGACTATCAACCCATAAAGAACTGGTTGTGCCGGCGCATAGAACAATTGCAAATGCCTGGTGCGGATAAATCGTAAAACCAGTCCCCTCATAATTCAAAGCATGGCAGTATTAACTGCAACAACCTGATTTAAGGCTGCCGGTATTGGTGATAGCTCATAAAATGCTTCAGCGCGATCATCGCCCCGAGTACAGCCAGCCAGGTTAAGGGACCGGTGCTCAAGGCCAGGATTGCTACGGCTATTGCCCCGCATGCTGAGGCTACGTCATCCTGCCGCCTCAGAGCATAAACCAGCAGCCATGCAATTACAAAAACCGCAATGGCTAAATGCTGGCCTGACCACAAGAGACCGCCCAAGCCGGCAGCCAGACCTTTACCACCCGAAAACTTCAGCCAAACAGGCCAGATATGGCCGCTCACCGCTGCTGCCAGCCCCAATAAAGGGTCAACCCCGCAATAGGCCGCAATACAGGCTGCGATGGCCCCTTTTCCACAGTCCACCGCAAACACCGCCACAGCGGGCAGCCAGCCCATGATCAGGCGCGTGTTCATAGTGCCTATATTGCCTGAACCATGCTCTCGAATGTCCAGATTGTAGCAGAATTTGCCCATCAGATAAGCGCTGGGAATGCTCCCTATCAGGTAACAAAGGGCTATAACCCCAATTATCAGCCAGTAGTCATGTGCCATGCTTCTCTTCCCATCCTGCCTGGCATTATTTTGCCGGGATACGGGTAAATCCCCGCAGCAGTGCCAGGAAACTGCCGGTATTTCCCGGTTATATAATTCCGGCCGGTCATACTTTGTTCCGGGCTAATTGCCTTATGCCGGTGTAATTCGGCACGGGTACAGGGATAGTCCTGCACGCTCCGCGAAGTCGCACAGCAAAGCCAAATTGACTCATTGAGTCGGTCAAAAGCAGCTTCATGGCGAGGGCAGTTTTTAACATAACCAATTATTATTTAATGTATAATCATCTATATGATATAGTAGGGTTAGACACAGATTAACAAGCCGAAAGGATGAGAGCATTGCCGTACAAAATAGATGCCCGGGGTTTAAACTGCCCTGAACCGGTAATTCTCACCAAGAAGGGCATAGACCTGGGTGAGGAGCATATTGAGATAGTGGTGGACAATCTGGCTGCACGGGAGAATGTCAGCAAAATGGGCATCAGCCAGGGTTATGAGGTAAATGTTGAAGAAAAGGGTGAGGAATTCCACATCACCCTGTTGAAAAAAGCCGCTTCCCGGGTCGCCGCAGAACCGAGCCAGGAGGTTTCGATTTTGGTCAAAAGCGATCTCTTCGGGAACGGCGACGTTGAGTTGGGGCAGACCCTGATGAAAAGCTTTTTATACACCTTAAATGAGACCGCCGGGGTAAAATATGTGGTATTCATGAACCGTGGGGTCTTGCTGACCATCGCCGGCTCTCCGGTGCTGGACCATTTAGAGGCCCTGGAAGAAAAAGGGGTGTCGGTTTTGAGCTGCGGCACCTGTCTGGATTATTATCAGGTCAGGGATCAGCTGGCGGTAGGAGCGGTCACCAACATGTATTCTGCCCTGGAGATTCTGACCAGTACAGCGCGCAACCTCACCATTTAAAAGAAGGCAGGTACTTTAAATGATTTATATGGACAATGCCGCTACCAGTTTTCCCAAGCCGGAAGCGGTATACCGGGCAATTGATCATTTTAACCGCAACCTCGGGGGCAGTCCGGGGCGGGGCAGTCATCAATCCACATTGAGAGCAGGGGCCATCCTGCTGGAATGCCGGGAATTGCTGGCCAGATTGTTCAATATTGGCGATGCCGCCCAAATTGCCTTTACCGCCAATATTACTGAAGCCATCAATATCGGGCTAAAAGGGGTGCTTAAGCCGGGTGATCACATCATTACCAGCAGCATGGAGCATAATGCTGTAGCCCGCCCGCTGCATGCACTGACCCGGCAGGGTATTGAATGGACCAGGATTCCCTGTGGCCCGGATGGCAGTTTGGATCCGGCTGACATCGAGCCGGGCATCAAGGCCAATACTCGTATGATCTGCATGCTGCATGCCTCTAACCTGACCGGAACCATCCTTCCCATCGCGGAGGTGGGGAGAATCGCCGCCCGGCATGGGCTGATTTTTATGGTGGACAGCGCTCAGACCGCAGGTGTGCTCCCCATCGATGTAGAGCAGTATCATATAGATATTCTTACCTTTACCGGCCATAAAAGCCTGTTGGGGCCTCAGGGAACAGGGGGTATTTATGTTGATCCCCGCATCGAGCTAGGCCTGCTCAAAGAAGGCGGTACGGGATCCTCTTCCGAGCTCCTGGATCAACCTGTAACCATGCCGGATCGGCTGGAATCCGGTACCCCTAATACACCTGGTATCGCCGGGCTGGCTGCCGGGGTTAATTTCATTTTAAAAACCGGCCTGGAGGTTATTCGCCGCCATGAGCGGGAGCTTACCGATATACTGATCCGTGAGCTTAGCCGTATACCCGGTCTTTCAATCTACGGTCCGCTTGACAGCCGGCGGCAGACCGCGATAGTATCCTTCAACATCGATGGGATTGATTGCGGGGAAGTGAGTCTACGTTTGGACCAGGATTATGGCATCATAACCCGTTCGGGAATGCACTGTGCCCCATTGGCGCATCAGACCATAGGCACATTTGAGCGGGGGGCTTGTAGAATAAGCCCGGGCTTTTTCAATACTATTGATGAAGTTGAAAAGGTTATCGAGGCCGTGTGGCATATGGCCAGAACATGAGATTGCCTGAAAGCGTTTCAGCTGAACTAAGCTAGGCAACCACCTTCACTCGGCCGGGCTACGGATAAATTAGCCGACTGGCTAAAGATTTGGTAATTGGATGAAAGATGGTAAGCTTGTATTCTCATGTCCATCAGGAACAGTCTGTTTATAGCAAAGAAAAAATAAGTGGGTTTAATACCCACTTATTTTTTAAAACCATCGTTTTACTCGAGTACCCCGATAATCTTATGAGACCTGGGGAAGCTCCATTTCCATCCTGTTACAGAATGAAAAAACAGCCCAATTCGATTACTATTCGACTTTGGCTGCTGCGGGCTTGATCAAGGGACTGCCAACTGGCAGTACAACCTTCTTAAATTCTGTATTTAGTACAATCGCGGCGCTCATGTAGATACCGCATATACCAGCAATCAGCAGGAAGATACCGGCGATGGGAGCATATTGAGCTTTAGGCAGCCAAGTGCCGTCGGTCAATGCCACCAGAGGTACAGCAACGTCCAGGGCCAGTACCAGTATGGTCATCACCAGGGGAGCTTTGAAATATGATGGGGTCCACAGCCATAGTACAAACCACAGGGCCATCCACGCCCATCCGTCTATCCTAGTGTCGACCGCTATCCCGGTCAGCTTTTGGGAATAAACCTTAACAAAGAATTCTAACCCGCCAACCAGCATGAAGAATGCTGAGAAGAACAGGAAGATGTTACCACCGGTAACTGCGCCCTCCATCAATTCAATTAAACCCACTATCAACTGTACAACGAAACCACCAATAATCCAGCATCCCAACAAAGGTGCTGCGGTCCCATCTACCTTACCGGTCAAGATTGCATAGAAAGTGAAACACGCTACCGCCAGTGCCACCAACCCTGCAGGTGCAGGATTTGCCCAAGATGAATTACCTGACATCTAAACTCCTCCTTTTTTTCCTCTTCTTAACTTTCAGGATTGCGTTAGGCTGGTTCACCTCCTTTTACAGAAATCCAATGGGCTTGCTGAAGTAAAACCAGTTTTCCTCCCGTAAGCCCAAAACAGTGTCACCGGGTTAGAGATTTGTAGATGGTGGTGTATATTCTCTCTGCTTTCTCTATACATACACCACAGGAAGGTACTGTACCTGAAAGGTAATCAAGGTTGGGCAATTAATAGTTTGTTTTGGCTCTGCTCCCTGCTGCGTTGGCTATGACGAATACAGTATTTCCGGTTTTCTGTGATCTCCTCGGCCTATCCTTCCTGAAATCGAGGATTAAGTTGGAGGAAAACGTATAATGCTTTAGTTACAGCACATACCCGAAACCGGGCTTCACCTGAACGCCTAAACTAAACTAATGTTCGTGCTTTGATTAAACTATTTAATATATGCAATGAGTGTAAATTCTATACATAAGTGATTTTATTGTATTGGACATGTAGGGTTTTGTCAAGAACCTATGCTCCAGG
>ERZ773359.2055-NODE-2055-length-26255-cov-17.110038_pt1 | contig 26255 bp, 20 predicted proteins | sample MGYA00374955_ERZ773359 | MGnify/ENA primary metagenome ERZ773359 (study PRJEB29098, sample SAMN04486028) | biogas fermenter metagenome | study: EMG produced TPA metagenomics assembly of the Biogas fermentation microbial communities from Germany - Plant 4 DNA1...
GCCCGCGCATTTTTCCCGCCGCCGCTTTCTGCGGGGGGAGGGGCGGCGCGGCACCGGCGCTGCTTTGCCTTGCTCGCCTTTCGCGGGGAGGGGCGGCGCGGCACCAAAGCGCTCGGTTCACAGGTCAAAAGCTTTAGACGTGTCCTGCTGCTTTTCAAGCTGCTGCTGTGCTTTTGCCGCGCGCTGGCGTGCGACGCGCTCGGCGGCAATCCTTGCGTTGGTGTTGCAGCGCGCGATGTAACGCGCCTTGTCTGCGTCCAGCTGCGGGCGCAAAAAGTGAAATGCGGTGTTGACCGCCTCGTCGTCGGACGGCGTGGGCAGCCGCTCGGATATGGCATAAGCGAGCATCATCCTGACAAGCGCGCCGACCTGCGCGTCGCTGAAATGGTTTACCTGCTGGTAAAAGTCATAGTGGATAAGGATTGCGTTTGGCTCGGGTGCGCGGCGTTCGGTTTTTGCCATTATTGTTACCTCCGCAGTGTGACGTATGGTACCATAATACCACACGAAAATCGCAAAGTCGTCCCGCATTTGTCCCGTTGCCGCCGAGCGCCGAAAAAGCGGCTCGAGCTGTGCCAAATGCTCATTTACGCGAAAGGAAGGCGCTGTCCCGCCTTTGCCGCGGTCGGCGCCGCCGGCAGGCGACGAGTGCCGCCTACCGCAGTGCAAGCCCTATCCGTGGCGCTACCTTCCGCAGTGCCAGCATCAGCGGCACGCCGACTACATAGCATACCACAAGCTCGCCGAACCCCACGCTCGCCATGTTAAACAGATAAGCCGGCCAAAATCCCGCGCCCGCGCCGGCCGTCGAATAGGCAATCACCGCGCCGACAATCAGCGCGTTGCACAAGACAGGCGGCAGCGGCGCAAGCCAAACCGACTTTACCCGCGAAGTGAGGATTGCCGCTATCAGTGTCGCAAGGCTGCCGAACACAACGTCCAGCACCACAATGTTCGGCGAAAGCAGATTCGCGACAATACAGCCAACAAACAGCCCGGGCACAGCCTCGGGCAAAATCATCGGCAGCAGGGTCAGCGCCTCCGAAAACCGGAACTGCACCGACCCAAACGACATCGGATACAGCACCAGCGTCAGCACGGCATATATAGCGCCGACCAGCGCCGCACGCGATATAAATTTAATTGCTTTTCTAAGTTTCATTGCTATATTATTCTTCTCTTTGCGAAATTTTATTGTCACCGCAGCCGGCGGCGCGCCCCGCACGGCTGTTTTTTCATTTTCCGCGGCCCCGCTCGCGCGGATTCGGTGTTTTTTAAAAGGTATCGTTTAGTATAATATGATAACACATTTTGCGCCGTTTGTACAGTCATATTTTGTGAAAAAATAGGATAAAAAGAACGGGTTTGCGCCCGCTTTGCCCGCTTTGATTGACAGCCGCAGGCCGGCGGGGGTATAATGAGGTCAAAAGAAACGCGTAAAATGGTCTTTTGAGTGAAAGTGCGGCCGGCCGGTGCGCCGGCTGTGCATGGAGGTATATATGGCGGCAACACTACAGTTTATACTCGGCGCGGCGGGCAGCGGAAAGAGTGCCGAGCTGACCGGTCGGCTGGTGGAGGCGCTGTCCCGCGGGGGCAGAGAAATGCTGCTTGTGCCGGAGCAGAGCGTGGTCGCGGCCGAAACCCGGCTCGCGGAGCTGACCGAGGGCATCGACTCGACCAAACTCGAGGTTGTGAGCTTCACGCGGCTGTGCAACCTCGTGTTTAGGCGGCTCGGCGGACTTTGCTACAACTATGCGGACGCCGGCGCGCGCACAGTCGCGATGTGGCGCACGCTGGACGAGCTTTCCGGCCTGCTGGTCGAATACAAAATCACGCCGGAGGGCAGCCGCCGCTGGGCGCAGCTTTTGCTTGACGAATACACCTACCTGCGGACGCGCGGGATAACGCCGGCCATGCTGGAGGGCGCGGCAAAGCGGCTGCCGCCCGAGCACGCGCGGCTTGCGGGCAAGCTGACCGACCTTGCGCTGGTCGGCGCAACCTATTCGCGGCTGCTTTGCGAGCTGTACGACGACCCGTCGGAGGACATTTCGCGCGCGACCGAGCTTTTGCGCGGCACCGACTTTTTCGCCGGACGCGGGATATGGCTGGACTCCTTCGACGGCTTCACGCACGAGCAGTACGAGCTGCTGCGGGAGATACTGCGCTCGGCCGAGCGCGTGACGGTGGCGCTGCAGCTGCCGGATGGCAGCCGCTCGCCGGCGTTCGACACCGTCCGGCAGACGAAAAACACGCTGCTGCGGCTTGCCGCGGAGGTCGGGGCAGAGGTCGCGCAGCCGGTCGTGATGCGCGGGCTGCCGCGGTATAAATCGCCGGAGCTTGCCCGCGTCGCCGCCATGCTGTGGGAGGAGGGGGCAGCCGGCAATCCGGAGGAGAGCGTCGTCACCGCAGCCGAAACCGCGCTCTCCGGCGAACTCTCCGACGGGGCGGGCAACTCTGCACCCTCCGGCGAACTCTCCGGCGGGGCGGGTAACGTCACGTCATGCAGTAGCGCAACCTGTGACGGTGATGGCAACGCCGCAACCTGCGGTAGCACACCCTCCGACGGGGCGGGTAACGCCGCACCCTCCGGTGACACATCCCCCGACGGGGCGGGCAAAACGGGGGACGCACCGCGGTGTATCCGCATAGTCGAGTGCGCCGACCGCTACGAGGAGGCGGAGCTTGCCGCGGCGGAGATAGCGCGGCATGTGCAGTCCGGCGGACGCTGGCGGGACTGCGCGGTCATCGCCAGAAACATTGCCGATTACGACGGCATAATAGACGCCGCGCTCGAGCGCGTGGGCGCGCCGTATTTTATGAGCGCGCGGACGGACGTGTCCTCCCGCCCGGTCGTCAAGCTCGCGCTGGCGGCGCTGGCGGTCGTCGCTGGCGGCTGGCGCAGGACGGACATAATGGAGATGCTGCGCACCGGCATGGCGGGCATAACGCCCGAGGAGTGCGACGTGCTTGAGGAATACCTTGTCACCTGGAACATATCGGGCGAGCGTCGCTGGCGCGCCGAGCACGAGTGGCGCATGAATCCCGACGGCTACACCGACGAGCTTTCGCCGCGCGGCGAGCGCATACTCGCGACGGTAAACGCCGTACGCGCAAAGATAGTGCCGCCGCTGGCTGCGCTGGCCGACAGTTTCAGGCAAAGCGACGCGGACGGCCTTGGCGACGGCGGCGAGCGCTTTCCGGGCGAAAGCGGGGGCGAGAGTGCCTCCGCGCTGCTCAATTCGGCTGAAAGCGGGGGCGAGAGTGCCTCCGCGCGGCACTATGCGGCTGTAAACGGTGGTGAGAGTGCCTCCGCGCGGCACGAAGCGGCCGAGGGCGGGGGCGAGAGCACCTCCGCGCGTCGCGAAGCGGCCGAGGACGGGTGGGAGGACCACTCGTCGGGCGAATATGACAGCCCGGCGCGTCCCGCCGGCAATGTGCGCCGTGCGGCGGCGGGGCTTTACAGCTTCCTTTGCGAGCTGGGCGTGCCCGACCGGCTCCAGGAAAAAGAAGGGGAGCTCGCGCACCAGCTTTGGCAGGCTATCGTTGGCGCGCTGGACACCATAGTGACGGTAGCGGGCGGGGCGACGGTCAATGCCGACCGGTTTTCGCAGATTTTCGACACCGTACTGCGCCGGGCGACGGTGGCGCGCATCCCGGTCTCGGTCGACTGCGTCATGGTCGGCCAGTCTGACCGGCTGCGAGTGGGCGACATCAAGCTGGCGGTGCTGCTCGGCGCCTCCGAGGGCGTTTTCCCCGCCAAAGTGGAGGCAAGCGACGAGATTTTCAGCTCGTCCGAGCTGCGTGTGCTGCGCGAGGTGGGCATCGACCCGCGCGACGACGCCGAATACATCGCCTCGCAGGAGCTGCTCGGCTTTTACCGCGCGGCGGCATCCCCCTCCGAGCGGCTGGTCATCACTTTTGCGCCCTCCGAGCGCGGGTCCGAGCCGCGGCCGGCGAAGCCCTCGCCGGGCATCGAGCGGCTTTGTGCCATGTTCCCGGGCCTGCGGGTGGAGAAATTTTCCGATTTGCCGCCCTCCGAGCGCGTTTGGAGCCGGGAGACGGCGCTCGAGCTTGCCGCATCGCAGCCGGATACGCCCGAGGGGCGTGCGCTTCGCGAGCTGCTTTCTGCCGACCCGCAGGCGACGGTGCTGCTTGAGGCGGCGTCCCGCCCGCTTGCCGAGCCGGAGGCGGCGCTGTCGCCCGAGCTTGCGGCAGAGATTTTCCGCGGCGACCTTGCGCTGACGCAGTCGCGGCTGGAAAGCTATATTTTGTGCTCGTTTGCATTTTACTGCCGCTATATGCTGGGGCTGCGCGAGCAGCCGCGCGCCGAGTTCGGCGGCGTGGACAGGGGCAATTTCACGCACCGCGTGCTGGAGCGGTTCATGCGCGCGGTGACGCTGCCGGACGGCAGGATTGACCCGTCGCTTTCGCGCGAGGAGCGGGCGCGGCTGGCGGACGAGATAATCGAGGAGTACATAGAGCAGACTTTCGGGCCGGGGGAGGAGCGCTCGGCGCGGGCGCAGCACCTTTTCCGGCGACTGCGGCGCACGACCTTGCTGGTTATCGAAAACATCGCAGAGGAGCTTTCGCAAAGCGAGTTTGTGCCCTGCCGGCTGGAGCTGCCCATCACGCACGGCGAAGCCGCACCGGACGGCGGACCTGCCGTCGCGCCGCTGCGCATACCTTTGCCGGGCGGCGGCTCCGCGTTTGTGTACGGTAAAATCGACCGTGTCGACGTCTACCGGCGCGGGCGGGACGTGTATCTGCGCGTGGTCGACTACAAGACCGGCACGCAGAAATTCTCGCTGTCCGACCTTGCGCTCGGGCTGAACATGCAGCTTCTGCTTTACCTGCTTTCGCTGTGGAACGGAGGCAAGTCGGCGGTCGGCGCGCCGGACGACGCGCGGATACTGCCGGCGGGCATGATATATATGTCGGCGGGCGCGCCGCGCGTGGAGGCACAGCCAGGCGAGGACGCGGCTGAGGTCGAAGACCGCGCCGCAGACCAGCTCAAGCGTACGGGGATACTGCTTGAGGACGAAGGGATTTTGCGCGCGATGGAGAAAAACCTCGAGGAGAAATTCATCCCGGTCAGCCTGAAAAAGACGGGCGGGTTCAAAAAACGCGGCGTCACGCTTGCCAGCCTCGCGGGGTTCGGTAAGCTGATGCGCGACGCCGAAAATATTGTTGCCGGGATAGCGGCTGAGATGAAAAGCGGCGAGGCGTCGGCGCATCCGCTGCGCGAGAAAAGGCAGGGCGGCCGCGACGCCTGCAGGTGGTGTCCCTACGGGCCGGTGTGCCGGACGCGGAAACGCGAGAGGGCATAGCGGGGCGGGGCCGCAGCTTTCCGGGGAAGCGCTGCGAGGGCGCTGCTGCAGGTATGCCATATCCGCAGGGCGCACGCCAAAGTTGCACGCTTAAAAAGAGCTCGCCCATAGGCGCTTATCCAAAGGCGCACGCCCAAAGGCACATGCCTCAAAGGCGCACGCCCAAAGGTGTTAGTCTTAAAACCTTTCATACATTATATTATAAAAAAGCCTTGGTTTACAAGGCTTTTTTGCGTTTTTTGACGCGAGTTGTACAGGCTAGAGGGTATTGGTGTCCGTGCATTCTACAGTATCAGACGACGACCGACCGGAATTGTTTATAGATATCTTAGTTCCTACTTTTGGCGAAGGTGAGGGGTTTGTTTAAAATATATTATCATATTAACAAATTAAATGGTTAATATTAATTATTAATCATTAATAATATTAAAGTATAAATTTTGTTTAGAATGAATGTTGATTTATTATATATATATATATATAATAAATAATGCCATGGTTGGAAAAAATAACATTAACTATAGTTAATAATATCAATGAATCAAAGAAGGGAGATAAAAAATCATTATGAAACGCAAACGTTTTATTTCTTTCATAATATCACTTGTATTAATAATTACATTATCCATAACTGTATTTGCTCAAACCCGTCATTATGTTTACGTTAGGGATAAATACGGCACCCTAATGTCTGGAGCTACTGTCCAATTCATAGATGATTTAGGCACTGTATATACAGGTGTAACCAATTCTTCTGGTGGTGTATACCTTGATAAGCAATCAGGTAGAGAATATGGAGTTAATGTTTATAAAACTAATTATGCGCGTCAATTTTCGACATCTAGGATAACATATTCTGATAGTACAAATACTTTTTACTTGCAGCAATATAGTGATTATCCGACATATAGTAATCCTGTGTCAAATCCAACTATATCAAGCTACTTTGGATGGAGATATTATAATAGTTTAGATATACATAGAGGTATTGACATTCCAAAATCAAGCGGTACTAGCATTTATAGTTGTGCTGTTGGTGAAGTAACGACGAATGCATATCACAATGCACGAGGATATTATATTATTATAAAACATGACGACGGCAATTACTCGCTATATCAACACATGGCTAGTAAATCTACAGTAGAAGGAAGGGTCACAACTGCTACAAAAATAGGCTCAGTTGGTGCAACTGGTTCAGCTGGGGGGTATCATTTACATTTTGAAATTAGTGCAGGAGGTACTTTTTCATCTACTGATGTATTAGATCCTGAAGCATTCTTAAATTAATTCAATTTCTCTATTATTTTAAATAAAGGAGATAATGATATATGAAAAAATTACTATTAATATTAATTATATTAATTATATCATTATATAGTTGTCAAGAAGAATCTCAAGAAGCAAAAATATCGGACATAAGCAATAATATCGAAGATATAGGCGGAAGCGCAAATACTTGTATCCACGCAAATACGTTCTATGACTCTTTCCATTCATACCATGATGTTCTTATTGAATATGTTTCAATAGAAAAATTCGAGGAGTGGATTAAGCTTGATTATGTAAAAACAGATGAATGTCCATATTATGGGCAAAATATATATGAGTTTATTAAGTATTTTGCAATTCCGAAAGAAGATTTCAGTAATATGTACTATAATACTGACATGTATTATAGTTGTGATTATAATGTTGATCTGTTATATGGCGGTGACGAAGAAGCGATATATAAATATTATGAAAATGGCGGAAATTATAAAGAAATGAGAAAGCGTTTATTAGACCAATCTGTTAAAATTGACTTAAAGCATTTGATCGACACAGATGGATATAGTGAATGGATGAATAAAAAGGGTTATAATTATGTAGTTCAATGGAGTATTCCCGAATTTGTCTATGACTTTAATATTGCCGAGGCAACTTTGGATGATATAGTTAATGTCTATAAGAAAAATGCGGAATTATACTCTTCTCATACAGATAACGTATCAAAAAATGAGAACATCTATAATTATAATTTCGAAAAATTATTCAGCTCGCGCTCCGAGTTCGAACGACTTATAAGCGAGGGAGTACCCGCATACGAAATTGATAAGATGATACACTGATTACATATATCTGTCAGGCAATAAAAGCATAAAAATAATAAGGCTTTCCTGCAAAACAGTGGATACCGCAATTTAACGGTACCCACTGTTTTTTTTGCGGCTATGCTACCTTCTCGTCACGCTTTCGACGTGGGGAACGCCGCCGAGCCGCGCGAGAATGGACTTTAGGTGGTCGAGGTTCTTGCACGATACCGTGAGGTTCACGATGATGTGCGCGCCCTCGGTGTGCGAGTCGATTCCGGTCAGCGACACCTTCATATCGGCCAGCGCCATGGTGATGTCCGCCAGCAGACGGATATGTGGATGCGCCACCACCGAGATACCCGCCTCGAACAGGCTCGCATCCGCCGCGCTGTGATCCCAGTGCGCCGGCACCCAGCGCGTCGCGTACTCGGGCTTGTCGATGTTTTCGGTCACGTTCGGGCAGTCGCGCTTGTGCACCGACACGCCGAACCCCTTTGTGATAAACCCTATCAGAAGGTCGCCGGGCAGGGGATTGCAGCACTTGGCGAACTTGAAGGCAACCCCCTCCACATTGTCGATAATCACGCCGCCGCCGCTCTTTTTCGGCTTGTGCGAGGCTATCTGTCGCACCAAATCCGCCTCGGTCACCGGCTGCGGAGCGCTCTCCTCCGGCTTGACCACGCGGTCGAACTCCTCGCGCAGCTTGGGCACGAGCTTTGCCATGGGCAGCCCGCCGTAGCCGACGGTGTTGTAAAGGTCGACTACTTCCTTTATCCCGAGCCGGTGCGCGACATTGGTGAGCACCTCATGCTTCTGCGCCTCGGTATATGGCCGCCCGAACCGCTTTAGCTCGCGGTCTATTTCGATTTTGCCCATCGCGATGTTCTCGGAGCGCTTTTCTTTCTTGAACCACTGGCGTATCTTGGTGCGCGCCTCGCTGGTGCGCACCATCTTCAGCCAGTCGCGGCTCGGCCCTTTCGCGGTCGGCGAGGTGACTATCTCCACAATCTCGCCGTTTTGCGGGATGCGGTCAATCGGCACTATCATGCCGTTGATTTTCGCGCCGACCATCTTGTTGCCGACCTCCGAATGGATGGCGTATGCAAAGTCGATGACCGTCGCGCCCTGCGGCAGGGTGACGATGTCCCCCTTCGGCGTGAACACAAACGTTTCGTCGTGCAAAATGTCGATTTTCAGCGCGCGCAAAAACTCGTCGGGGTCGCGCGTCTCGTCGTTTTCGAGCAGCTTGGCTATCCAGCTCAATTTCAGGTCGACGTCCTCGCGGCTTTCGGCCTCGCCCACCTTGTATTTCCAGTGCGCCGCGACACCGTATTCGGCGATGCGGTGCATCTCCCAGGTGCGGATTTGCACCTCGAACGGTATCGAGTTGCGGCCGATGACCGTCGTGTGCAGCGACCGGTACATGTTGGGCTTGGGCGTCGAGATGTAGTCTTTGAACCGGCCGGGAATCATCTTGAACATGTCGTGGATAATGCCCAAAACGACATAGCACTCCGGCTCGGTGTCCACTATGACGCGCAGAGCGTAAAAGTCGTATATCTCGTCAAAGCTCTTGTTGTGCTCGTACATCTTGCGATAGATGCTGTAAACGCTTTTGACGCGGCCCTCGAGCGCGAACTTGATGCCCGTCTCGGTCAGCTTGTCGGCAATCTGCATGCGCGCGCTCTCGATGAAATCGCGGCTGCGGCCGTATTTCAGCTCGACGTCCGCCCTTATCTCCTCGTAGCCGATGGGGTCAAGGTACTGGAGCGCAAGGTTTTCAAGCTCCTGCTTCATGCGCTGCATACCGAGCCGGTGCGCCAGCGGCGCGTAGACGTGCATGGTCTCCAGCGCGGTGAGCCGGCGTTTTTCGTCTTTTTTCACCCCGAGCGTGCGCATGTTGTGCAGCCGGTCGCACAGCTTTATGAGTATGACGCGCACATCTTTGGACATGGCAAGGAACATCTTGCGCAGGTTCTCGATGTGTTCGTCCTCTTTGTCGTCGAAGGGTATCTGCACCAGTTTGGTCAGCCCGTCGACCAGCGCCGCCACGTCCTGCCCGAACTTGGACTTTATAGTCGCAATCTCGACGCCGCAGTCCTCGACCGTGTCGTGCAGCAGTGCGGCGCACAGCGAGTCGGTATCAAGCTCGAGGCTCGCCACTATCTCGGCGACCGCGACCGGATGGGAAATAAAGGCCTCGCCGCTGTAGCGGTACTGGCCCTCGTGCATCTCCTTCGCGAACAGATACGCGCGCTTGATTTTTTCGATGTCGTATTTCTTACCGGTCTTCTCAAGCGTCAGAAGGAGCTTGTCGATTCCGGCATACGGATTGTTTTCGGAGTTCGCCGATGACGGCGGGACGGTTATCATGGCTTTTACCTTTTCTTTCATGGGTGATTTGTTGATTTATGTGTAATCTCGGAAAGCTTATTGAAAAAAGCTTCCCGAACCCTTCAAAAATTTTATGCAGGTTATGGCTTGGGCGGTGCCATACATTTTACCGAGCCGGCAATGTTTGCAAAGCTCACAGCCGCGCTTATTTTGCCTGCCGCGACTTGAGCCGCCGGTAAATGGTAGATTTATCGAGGTTTACTTTGCCTTTCGGCGTGTTAATCTGAAACCTGTAAAGCTCGGCCCCGCGGGAGGCAACTAACTTTTGCGACCTGCCGGCGCGCCGCTCGTCGAGCGCGATGCGCTCGATGCCCAGTATATTAGTTTCGCTCAATATGTCGACGATAAACCGCAGTTTGACGGGGTCTATCGGCCGCACATTCTCGAAATGGCGGCGGATTTTGTGCAGGCTGAGTATATCGTTGCCCGCCCGCACCTCGTGCTTGATATAAAGGTAAACCGAGGCGAAATCGTCGCGCGTCGGCACGATGTCGGGCGAAAGGCACGCGACCTGCCCCGACTTTATATCCTCGTAAAGCCGGCGCTCGCGCTGCCGCTCCGCCTTGTACTCCTCGCTGCCGTCGATGTCGCGCACGATGAGCTGGGCGGTTTGGTTGCCAAGAAAGTCGTTTACGCTGAGATTGAATATAAGGTCGCAGGTGTCGCCCGGATAAAAGTCGAGCGCGGCGGGCGTGATGCCGAAATATATCGCGGTTATCGGCGGCTCGCCCGGCATGCCTTTCAGCAGCAGCTTGGTGTGCCTGCCGGAGCCGACGGTGCAGACCTCCAGTATCCTCGCGCCGCGCAAAAGGAACACCGGCACAGGGTTTGCGATGCCATACGGCTCGAGCAGATACAGCTCCTGCGCCTGGCGCAAGGTTATCTCCTCCGGCCGCAGCTCGCAGTCGACGTCGACGGTGGTAGCAAGGTCCTCGTCGGACAGGTGCTCGCGCGCATACTCGTTGATGCGGCGGCGAAACTCGGGCAGCTTGGCGCGCTCGATGGAAAGGCCCGCCGCCAGCTCGTGCCCGCCGAACTTGACCAGCAAATCCGAGCAGTAGTTGAGCGCCTCGACCAGGTTCAGCCCCTTGATACTGCGGCCCGAGCCTTTGCCGATGTCGGCGGCGGGGTCGCCTTCGCCGTCGGCCCCGTCGAACGAGATGAGGACGGAGGGCAGGTTATAGTGCTCGGTGATGCGGGAGGACACAATCCCGATGACGCCGTGGTGCCAGCCGTCCTCCGCCAGCACAATGACGCGGTCGCGCTCGAAATCGTGCTCTTGTTCGATTTTCTTGTATGTCTCCTCGATTATGCTGTTTTCCTCGTTTTGGCGCTCGCGGTTGGTGTCGCACAGCTCGGCGGCTATCTGCCTTGCCTCATCCGGCGAGTCGGTCAAAAACAGGTCGACGGCCTTTGAGGCGCAGGAGAGGCGGCCGGCGGCGTTGATGCGCGGCGCGATGACATAGCCGATAAGCGAGGAGGTGATGCGCTTGCGTTTGTGGTGCGTGCCGCGCATGCCGGCAGGCGGCACCACGCCCGAAAGCTCCAGCAGCGCGGCAAGTCCGGGGCGCTTGGTGTTTTCGATGGCGCGCAGGCCGAGCGTGACAATGAGCCTGTTTTCGTCGACCAGCGGCATCACGTCGGCGACGGTGCCCAGCGCCGCCAGGTCTATGTATTTTTCGCATAGATTTCGCAGCCAGTCGGTCTCATTGGTGCCGGCCGGATTTGCCGAGCGGTCGCCGTCAGAGGCGGTTTCGCCCGCCGGCCGAACATTTGACGCGGCACTGCAGTCCGCCGGGCATGGCTCGCCCGCCGCCCCGTCGCAGCCGGCCTCGGCTATGCCCTTGTGGCGGCGGTACTCGAGCGCGGTGATGAGCTTGAACACCACGCCAACGCCGGCAAGGTCGGAAAACGGATAGCGGCTGCCGGCACGCTTGGGGTTGACGACCGCAACCGCGTCGGGCAGCTTTGCGGGGCACTCGTGATGGTCGGTGACGATAACATCCATGCCCAGACTGCGCGCAAGCTCGATTTCGTCGACGGCGGTGATGCCGGTGTCGACGGTGACAAGCAATGTGCAGCCTTCGCCGGCAAGCTGTTCGAGCGCGGCTGAATTGATGCCGTAGCCTTCGCCGGTGCGGTTGGGGATATAGTAGCCGGCGTCCGCTCCGCGCGAGCGCAGATAAAGCAGCAGCGTGCTGACAGCGGTGACGCCGTCCACGTCATAGTCGCCATATATAACAATGCGCTCACCGCCGGCGAGCGCGCGCTCGATACGGATACATGCCTTTTGCATGTCGTCCAGCAAAAACGGGTCGTGAAACCGTATCTCGTCGCGTCGCAGGAATTTGCCGGCCAGTTCCGGTGTGGTGTGGCCGCGGTTGTAGAGCAGCACGGCGGTCGGTTCAAGCAGGCCCAGAGCATGGGCGAGTGCGGCGGTCTCGGCGCCGTGCATATCACGGTTTGACAGTAATCTCCATCTCTTCTTTGTACTCAATTTCCATACCTTACTCTATATCTATTTTTTTATTATCCAATATTTTTGTGATGCGCGCCGCGGTGCGACCGCGCAGATACAGCCGGTCAACCGCGACCGACCCGCAAACCGACAACACAAGCAGCAGCGCCATGGCGACATAGCCCGCCGGCTCGCCGAAAACAGGGGCAACCGCCGCGAAACCGGCGAGCGGGAGCGCGACGGGCACGAAAAAGGTAAGCATAGCCAGCGCGGTTATATGCTTTGTCGGGGTATAAAGTTCGACTTTGTCGCCGGGGCGCGCGCCGATTTCGTTGGTCGCGTATGCGACCGCTTTGCGGGTTTGGCCGCAGCTGGCGCAACCCGCGCGCGAAGGGCAGGACGCGCAGGCGGAGGAGCGCTCGACAGCAACGGTCGCGCGCTCGCCCGTAACGGAAATAACGGTTGCTGTTGTTTTCATAGCCGTTTCATAGAGAATATTTATATTATATCATAAAAGTGCGGCTTTGTGCCGCACGAAATTTGCTTTTTTTGGTCGAATTCTTCAATTATGCCACAGGAGATGGCGGTTTTGGGGGGAGTTTTTTTTCAAAATTCCCCCGCGCAGCTCAAAAACTTTTGTGCCGGCTGCCCTGACGGGGGAGTAAAATCCGTGCGTTGTTTCGCGGACGGGCGCAAAACGCGCGGCGGTGTCACGTATATTACAGTGTAAGCGATTAGCGTGCGTTTCAGGAGGGTACAAAACCTGTGCATTTCGCGGCGCAGCGGCACACCGCGCACATCCAGCCGCTATGGCTTGCGTATCGGGGCTGCTGTCGCACAGCGCACATCCGGCGGCTATGGCTTGCGTTTCGGGGCTGCTGTCGCACAGCGCACAGCCGAGCAACCATGGCTTTGGATGCAGGGCCGGAGCGTGACGCTAATCAGGCTGCATGCCGCTAATCCGGCACGTGCCGCTAATCCGGCACTGCAAATCGCCGCGTCACGGCGTCCGCCACCCGCAACCCGTCCACCGCGGCGGACGTTATGCCGCCCGCATAGCCCGCGCCCTCGCCGCAAGGGTAAACGTTGCCGCGGCCCGGAGCGGTGAAATCCTCGCCGCGCAGTATGCGCAAAGGCGCAGACGTGCGCGTCTCCACGCCGGTCAGCAGCGCGTCCCGCACGCCGAAAAACCGCGAGCGGCGGCCGAACTCCGCTATCCCCGCCCGCATGCGCTCGCACACCTCGCGGGGCAGAATCTGCCACAGGTCGGCTGCCGTCACCCGCCCGCCGCGATAGGTCGGCTTCACCCGTCCCGGACGGGTGCCTGCGCGGCCGTCCATAAAGTCGCCCACCGTCTGGCAGGGCGCGTAATAGTCGCCTGCGGCGGCTCCGGCGGCAAACGCCGCGCGCTCCAGACTGCGCTGGAACTCCACCGCCTCAAGCGGACGGCCGGGCGCAGGGTCAACCGAGGCGACCAGCGCCGCGTTCGAGTTTACGCCGTCCCGCGTCGAGCGGCTCATGCCGTTGACGACCACCCCGCCCGGCTCGGACGCCGCGGCAATGACCTCGCCGCCCGGGCACATGCAGAAGGTGTAGACCGCCGAGCCGTCCGCCCAGCGTTTCGAGTAGGCATATTCGGCCGCGCCCAGCCGCGGGTCGCCCGCATGGCGGCCGTAAAGGGCACCGTCGACGTCGGCGCGCAAATGCTCGATGCGCGCGCCCACCGAAAACGGCTTGGTTTCAAGCGAAAAGCCCTCGCGCACAAGGTAATCGTAAACGTCGCGCGCGCTGTGCCCGGTCGCAAGCACGACCGCGCCGCACTCAACCGTCACCGTCTCGCCGGAGGCGCGAGTGAATGCAACCGCTCGGACGCCGCCGTCCGGACCGAATAAAAAGCTGTCGGCGCGGCAGCCGAAGTGGATTTCGCCGCCGAGCCGGACAATCTCGTCCCGCACCGCCGCCACGATAGCGCACAGCCGGTCGGTGCCGATATGCGGCTTTGCGGCGGTGAGTATCTGTTCGGGCGCGCCGAACCGGCAGAATGTGCGCAGCACATACCGGACGAGCGGGTCGTTTATGCGCGTCACCAGCTTGCCGTCCGAAAACGTGCCGGCGCCGCCCGCGCCGAACTGCACGTTGGACTCCTCGTCAAGCCCTCCGCCCGCGATAAAGCGCTGGACGGTGGCGGCGCGCTCGTCGATGTCCGCGCCGCGCTCCAGCACGAGCGGACGATAGCCGCGCCCGGCAAGCGCAAGCGCGCAGAACATGCCTGCCGGGCCGAATCCCACGACTACCGGCCGCGCCGAAAGCCGCTCTGTGCCCGGCGGAACCTCCTCCGGCTCCCGCTCCTCGAGCGGGAGGATGCCGGCGTCAGTAAGCCGCCGCAGCTCCGCGTCCGTAAACTCGCCCACCGCCGACGCGGTGTAGACAAATTTTATCGCGTCCCGCCGGCGCGCGTCCACCGACCTCCTGTAGATGTTGCCGGGCGCCGGGCGGCGGCCGCAAACCGCCGCGACCGCGTCGGCCGCTCGCTCCGCCGCATACACCGGCGGCTCGTCGAAGGGAAGAATGATGTTTTTAACCAGTAATTCCATGTAAAATCAGCCGAGTTTCACCATCATAGAGTAAATTCCTATCTCGTATACGCTGTCGGCCAGACCCGGCGGCACAGAAATGGTGACCGGCGCCATGACGCTGCCGCTCGGGTTTTTAAAGCCGCTGAGGTCTATGGTAGCCGTGACGTTTTTGTCGCTGATATACGAGAGGTTTGTCGGTGTGCCCCGCAGTGTGACGTTCAGCTCGTCGGTTACCAGCGAGTAGCTGAAGTTTTCGGGGTTTATAACCGCAAAGTTGGTGAGTGTAATCTGTTTTGTGGTTGTGCCTATATGCTTTATAGTGAGCGTGGCCTCGGTTATGCCCGAAACGTTGGTCAGACCCTCGGTCAGCGTGATGGGGATGGTAAACTGCCCGTCGCCGGGGATGCCTTTTTCGTCGATGGTATAATGCCACCGCGCGTTTTCGATGGCGGACGTTTCGCCCATCACGAGTATGGTTTCGGGCGACCACGAGATATGAACGTTGCCCGGATTATAGTAGCCGTGCTTGAAGCCGAGCGTCAGCGGCAGGTTGACCTGCCGGTAGACGGGGATGTCGACGGTCGCCTCGGTCATCTGCATCTTGATGAAGCTTGACGTGACCGCCTTGCCGTCGCCGTCCACGAGCGTCAGCGGCGCCTTCGCCGTTACCGAGCCGGACACCTGGCCGAGCGTGATGGTGGCGCGCGCGCTCTTTATCTGCGCAAGCAGGTCCTCCGGCCCGGTGACAGTGATTTCGGCGGGTTTTGCGGCCGGTATGCCAAGCACATAGTCCTCCGGAAGCGTGTACTCGGCGATGTCCACATCCACAGGCACCGTGACCGTCGTGTTGTTGCCGAAATACAGCAAAAGCGACGACGGGGAGACCGCGTGCAGGGTGGTGCCGGACGGCACCGATACGTCTACGTTCACTTTCTGCCAGCCGGGCGATTTCACGGAGCTGATGTCGATAAACGCCTGTATCGCGCTTTCGTCAAGCTGGTTTATAAAACCCCGCCTGCCTTTGATTGTGACGCTGACGTCGGTGATGCCGGATATCAGCGAAAACTCGCTTTGGCCGGTAAGCTGGACGGAAATCGACTCGAACGTGCGCTCGGCAGCCGGGCTGTCGTTTGCCATGACATATACCCAAATCACCAGCGCGACCAGCACACAGCCTATCCGCGCCGCGATATCCAGCTTTTTGTTGCGTTTTATGGTGAGGCTGCCGTCGGGCGGACCGCCGTCGGAGGCGCGGCTGTCGTCGGCAGTGCCTTCCGGCTGCCCGCTGACGCCCTGCTTTTTGCCCGGGGCGCGAAATGCGTCGCGGACCCGCTCGGCAAACTGCCTGCCGTTTTTACCGCCGCCCTGCGGGTATGCGGCGCCCCCGGCCTCGTCCTCCGGCAGGCCGGTGTCCCGCCACAGCTCGCTTTGCGACTTTTGCCTGCCTTTCGATGAATGTACGGATTTCATTGTCAGCCACCGTATATGTGTTTATACTTGAGGCCCTCAAGCTCCGACTTGAGCCTGTTGTAGTCATAGCCTCTGTGAAGCTCGCCGTCGTGCGCGACGGAAACGGTTCCGGTTTCCTCGGACACCACGATAACGTAAGCGTCGCTGTTTTCGCTCATGCCGATGGCGGCCCTGTGGCGCGTGCCGAGGCTCTCGGCTATCTCTTTATTGGTCGAGATGGGCAAAAAGCAGCTTGCCGCCCATATTCTGCCGCCGCGGATAATAACGGCGCCGTCGTGCAGGGGAGCTTTGTTGAAAAATATGTTTTTCAGCAGGTAGGAGCTCATGTCGGCATTTACGATAATGCCGCCGGCCGCGATGTCGCCGAGCGGCGTGGTCAGCTCGATGACGATGATGGCGCCGGTGCGCTCGGCCGCCATGTCGGTGACCGCGTCGCACAGCGGTTTTATCCATGCGGCAGATTTAGAGGCGTCGCGTATCTCGCCGATGCTTTTCAGGCCGCGCAGCGGCTCGCTGCCCACCTTCTCGAGCGCGGAGCGCAGCTCGGGCTGGAAGACGACGACCAGCGCCAGCAGTCCCACCTGAAAGACATTTTGCATTATAAAACGCATGGCGTTAAGCTCGAGCAGCTCCGCGAGCAACTGCAGCAATATCAAAATGACGACGCCCGCGGCAAGCTTGCCCGCACGGCGGTCGCGGATGAAAACATATATAAAATAAAGCAGCACCGCGACCATCGCGATGTCGAGCAGGTCAAATATACCCGCGGACGATACAAGCGAAACGAAAAAATCCCACGTTTTGCTCGCGAAGTCTAAAATCGATTCCATAACATACCACGCAGCACAAGGTTATTCTCATTAAAATTGTACCACAAATGCCGGCGGATTTCAAACGATTTTTGCGATTGTGCAAAAGTTTTATCTTTATTAAAAAATAGTTAGCTTTACCGCTTTAAATTAGCACCAGTATATGTTATAATAGTTTGGATGGACAGAAAAAATCACAGCAAAGTTGCCCGCGGCGGCGAGCCGGCACAGTTTCTGCTGCCGCGCCTTGTGGCGGTCGTGGGCCATTACGGCAGCGGCAAAACCACGGTTGCCGTCAACATGGCGATGCGCTATGCCCGGGCGGGCGAGCGCGTCGCGGTCGTGGATTTCGATATAGTCAACCCATATTTCCGCACAGCCGACTCGCGCGATATGCTGGAGAGTGCGGGCGTGCACTGCGTTGTGCCGCCGCTGGCGAACACCAACGTGGACGTGCCCGCGCTGCCGGCCGAGATATACTCGCTTTTTGCGGGGAGTGGCGGCGCCGCTCGCTTTGACCGCGTGATATTCGACGTGGGCGGCGACGACGGCGCCGTTGCGCTGTCCGCTTATCGCGCGCATTTTTACCGCGAGCCGCACGCGCTGCTGTATGTGGTGAGCATGTACCGGCCGCTGACCGCGACGCCCGAAGCGGCGGCAGAGCTGCTCGGCGAGATAGAGGCGCGCTCCGGCCTGCGCGCCACGCATGTCGTCAACAACAGCAGCCTCGGTGCGGAGACGACTGCCGGGCATGTCATCTCGTCACTCGATTACGCCCAACGGGTGTGCGAGCTTTGCGGGTTGCCGCTGCTTTCCACCGCGGTGATGGAGGATGTTGCCTCCTCACTTGATACCCGGGCGTATTTTGTGATGAAAAACTACACCAAACGCTATTTTTGATTGCACGCGCCGCATGCGTGTCGCGCAATCCGTGATTTGGTAATGCAAAAAAGCGGCCATGCGCCGCCGGCGACGGTTGTTGCGCCTGCCGGCGAGGATTTTGACGGCGGCACCTTTAATTCGGCAACGCCCTGCACAGGGCGAAGCCTGCCTGCGCCTGCGGGGGCGGGCTGCCGTCGGATATCCCAATCCACCCCATGCTGAAAAGTTTTGACGGATGCGGGGAGCTTTTTTCAAAAAACTCCCCATGAACATCCCATCACTTATAGTAATTTTATTACTGGAGCGACAAAAAATGAGCGAAAAAACAAAAGAAAAGCCAAAAAACCGCGTTACATTCGACATCGAGCGCTGCAAAGCCTGCGGGCTGTGCGTCGAGGCCTGCCCGCGCAAGCTGCTTGAGCTTGACACCGGCTCGATGAACTCAAAGGGGCTGCACCCGGCGCGCATAGTCGACCAGTCGCGCTGCATCGCCTGCGCACTGTGCGCCATAATGTGCCCCGACACAGTCATAACAGTGGAAAAGAATGTATAATCCAAAGGAGATATAACCCGTAATGTCAAAGGTACTCATGAAAGGCAACGAGGCAATCGCCGAAGCGGCTATCGCCTGCGGTTGCCGCCTCTATTTCGGCTACCCAATCACGCCGCAGACCGAGGTCGCCGAGTACATGGCAAAGCGCATGCCAAAGGTCGGCGGGCTGTGCCTGCAGGCCGAAAGCGAGATAGCCGCCATTAACATGGTGCTCGGCGCCTCCGCTGCCGGCGCGCGCGTCATGACCAGCTCGTCGTCGCCCGGCATCGCGCTCAAAAGCGAGGGCATAAGCTATCTCGTCGGCTCCGACTTGCCATGCCTTATACTCAACGTCCAGCGCGGCGGCCCCGGTCTCGGCGGCATCCAGCCCGCGCAGTCCGACTACAACCTTGCCGTCAAATCGGCGGGTCACGGCGACTCGCACATGGTGGTTTACGCGCCCTCGTCCATACAGGAGATAGTCGATCTGACCGCCGTCGCGTTCGACGTCGGCGACCGCTATCGCGTGCCGGTCATGATGCTCGCCGACGGCGCGCTCGGCCAGATGATGGAGCCGGTCGACATCGAGAGCATCGGCACGCGCACCCCGCCCGAAAAGCCATGGGCCGCCCGCGGCCATGAAGGCAGGCGCAAAAAGAACATAATCAACTCGCTTTACATCGAACCGGAGGAGCTCGAGCGCCTCGTCATGGAGCGCTACGAGCGCTATGCCAAAATCGCCGCCGAGGAGACCCGCTGGGAAGAGTATAGGATGGACGACGCCGAAATCTGCGTCGTCGCATACGGCATCACGGCGCGGGTCTGCAAGACCGCCGTCGACGCCGCGCGCAAAAAGGGCATCCGCGCCGGCATGTTCCGACCGATAACGCTGTGGCCCTACCCGTCGGCGCAGCTTGACGCCGCCTGCGCGCGTGCGGGCACCCGCCGCGTGCTCGTCGCCGAGCTTAACATGGGCCAGATGATCGACGACGTGCGGCTTGCGATAAATTGCCGGCTGCCTGTCGAGTTTCACGGACGCACCGGCGGCATGCTGCCGTCGCCCGACGAGATACTCGCAAAAATCGAATCGCTGGACGCAGCCGAAAAGGAGGGCAAAAACTGATGGCAGAGCTTGTATTCGGCCGCCCGAAAGCACTTTCGGACGTGCCGCTGACATATTGCCCGGGCTGCACGCACGGGATTGTGCACCGCCTCGTCGCAGAGGCGATAGACCAGCTTGGGATAGAGGGCAAGACCGTCGGCATCGCGCCGGTCGGCTGCTCGGTGTTCGCATATAACTTCTTTGAGTGCGACATGGTTCAGGCGCCGCACGGACGCGCGCCGGCCGTCGCGACCGGCGTCAAGCGCGCGCTGCCCGACCGCGTGGTGTTCACCTACCAGGGCGACGGCGACCTTGCCGCAATCGGCACCGCCGAGACCGTCCACGCCGGCGCGCGCGGCGAAAACATCACCGTCATATTCATAAACAACGCCATATACGGCATGACCGGCGGCCAGATGGCGCCCACCTCGCTGCCCGGCCAGGTCACCACGACCTCGCCATACGGCCGCGACAAAAACATCCAGGGCAGCCCCATCCGCGTGTGCGAGATGATGGCCACGCTGGACGGCGTCGCCTATGCAGAGCGCGTGTCTGTGGACAGCCCCAAAAACGTGCTCCGCGCAAAGAAGGCGATACTCAAGGCGTTTCAGACCCAGCTTGCGGGCAAAGGGTTTTCCATCGTCGAGGTGCTCTCCTCCTGCCCGACCCAGTGGGGCAAGTCGCCGTCGGAGGCGCTCGAATGGATACGCACCGAGATGATTCCGTATTACCCGCTCGGCGTATATGTCGACCGGACGGGAGGTGGCGAGGCATGACGACCGAAATCCTGATGGCCGGATTCGGCGGGCAGGGAATACTGTTTGCGACCAGACAGCTTGCCAAAGCGGCGCTCGCCGCAGACCGGCAGGTGACATGGATACCGTCCTACGGGCCGGAGGCGCGCGGCGGCACCAGCAACTGCAGCGTGATAATCTCCGACGAGCCCATCGGTTCCCCCATAGTGACACGTCCGGACGTGCTGCTTGCGCTGAACTTGCAGTCGTTTGACAAGTTTGTGCCGCGCATCAAGCCCGGCGGCACGCTGATTTACGACAGCTCTCTGGTACACAAGACCACCGAGCGCACCGACATCGCGGTGCACGAGATTCCCGCGACGGCGCTTGCGTCCGACAACGGACTGCAAGGCTCCGCGAACATCGTAATGCTCGGCCGGCTGCTCGCGGTGACCGGTTTGTTTGACCCGGACGAGTTTAAGTCGCTGCTTGTCGATGGCATCCCCGAGTCACGCGCGGCGATGCGCGAGATAAACGCAAAGGCGTTTGATATGGGGTACAGTTACACTGCGTAATGCGTAAAATTGCGGCGGCGCGGATTTCTCCGCGCCGCCGGTTTTTTTGTGCGTTATATAGCATAAAGTTTTTGAAGGGGGCTTGGGGGAAACTTTTTCCAAAAAAATTCCCCCAACATATCCCCCAAATCAAATATCAATGCTTGAAATGCCGCTTGCCGGTGAACACCATCGGGATGCCGTGCCGGTTGCAGGCGGCAATCGAGTCGGCGTCGCGAATCGAGCCGCCGGGCTGCACAATCGCCGCGATGCCCGCTTTCGCCGCCAGCTCCACGCAGTCGTCGAACGGGAAAAACGCGTCCGACGCCAGCACCGAGCCGCGCGCCCGCTCGCCTGCATACTTTATCGCAAGCTCCAGCGCGGTCACGCGGTTGGTCTGCCCCGGCCCTATTCCCACCGTCATGCCGTCTTTTACCAAGACTATACCGTTTGATTTCACATGCTTTACGCACTTCATGCCGAACCGCATGTCCGCAAGCTGCCCGGGCGTCGGCTGCGCTTCGGTCACAACGGTTGCGTCCGCATCGTCGTAAAGCTCGGTGTCAAGCTCCTGCACAAGCAGCCCGCCCGCCACCTTTTTCATGTCCAGCATCCCCGCGCGGCTCGGATTTGCTATGGCTGGAAGCCTCAAAAGCCGCAGGTTGGCCTTTTCCCGCAGCACCTGCAGCGCCTCGTCCGTAAAGTCGGGCGCGATGATAATCTCAAGGAAAATTTTGCGCATTTCCTCCGCCGTCTCCCGGTCAACCGGACGGTTTACCGCCACAATGCCGCCGTAAATGGAGACCGGGTCGGCGTCGTGCGCCTTTTTGTATGCCTCATACAGCGTCGGCGCCACCGCCACCCCGCAGGGGTTGGCATGCTTGACCGCCACCGCGCAGGCAAGCTCGTCGCCAAACTCCGCCAGCGTGTCCAGAGCGCCGCCCGCGTCGTTTATATTGTTAAATGAAAGCTCCTTGCCCCAAAGCTGCTCGGCACATGCCAGCGTGCCCTCAAGTCCGCGTCCGATTTCGCGGTAAAACGCCGCCCTCTGGTGCGGGTTTTCGCCGTATCGCATGTCCTGCGCCTTCTCAAATGTCAAGGTCAGCGTCTCGGGCAGAATGTCGCCGCCCGCCTCCTTGCGCAGATAGGACGCAATCAGCGCATCATACTGCGCCGTGTGCTCGAACACCTTGCAGGCGAGCCGCAGCTTGGTCTCCGCGCTCACCTCGCCCGCCTCCCGCAGCTCGGCAAGCACCGTCCCATAGTCGGCCGGGTCCACAATAACCGCCACGTCCTGCCAGTTCTTTGCCGCCGCGCGTATCATCGTCGGCCCGCCGATATCGATGTTTTCCACAGCCTCCTCCCGCGTGACCCCTTCGCGCAGTATCGTCGCCTTAAAAGGGTAAAGGTTGACCGCCACAATGTCGATTGTGCCCACCCCAAGCTCGTCAAGCTGGCGCATGTGCTCGGGGTTGGAGCGCATGGCAAGGATTCCGCCGTGGATTTTCGGATGCAGCGTCTTTACCCGCCCGTCAAGACACTCGGGAAAGCCGGTTATATCGGAAATCGAGGTGACCGGCACGCCGCCGTCGGCAAGATGCTTTGCGGTGCCGCCGGTCGAGATAATCTCAAAGCCCAGCTCAAGCAGCCCCTGCGCAAACTCGAGCGCCCCCGTCTTGTCCGACAGGCTTATAATCGCGCGTTTTTTCATGCTAAACTCAACCCTCTCGCATAAAATAAATTTTTTTGTAAAAATTTATGTATCAAAGGGTATTCCGACGGCCGGCGACGAAAAATAAAGACCAAAAAAGCCGACAGCCCGGAAAAACCCAAAGCGGCGCGCCGGCAGCGGTCTCCCGCAGCCCGCCCGCTCCGCTTATTTTGCCCAGACGGTCGACATTTCGCTGACACCGCGCTCCATGTGGTAAGCTCCACCCGGGACACCTCCCGTTTCCGTCAGTCGCGCGGCAACTATATTATAAACTGATACAATAATATAATACCCGCGCCAAAATCAACTGTCAAGCCTCGCGCAAACGTGTTTACACAGTCGACATATTACGTTCACATCGGGCGTTTTATATTGACAAAACAGCGGCCGTGTGATATACTTTACTTACATTTTGGGGTTTTTCACAAGACCATACCAGCCGGGGAGTTAGCGGTGCCCTGTCACCTGCAATCCGCTACAGCAGGGGTGGAGCCCTTCTCCGAGGGCACAAGTCGTGCGGCCGCGCCGCGCGGCAAAGCGATGACGGACGGGTCCCGCGCAATCGGCGGCTGTGAACCATGTCAGGCGGGGAACCGAGCAGCATTAAGCAGTTTCGTCCGATGTGTTGCGGGGATGCCTGTCCCGAGCCGAGCCTGCGGCTTCCGCGCAGGGCTTTTTGTTCGAGGGAAGGTGTATGGTCTTGTGACAAGCCCCAAAAGGGATTTTATACGCACGAATAGGCATACGAAAGGAGCTGTGCGATGCATCTGGCGCTTTACCGTAAATGGAGGCCGCAGGTATTTGCCGACGTTTACGGGCAGGATCACGTTACATCCGTGCTGCGCCGCGAGGTCGCAACCGGCAGAATTTCGCATGCCTATCTTTTTTGCGGTTCGCGCGGCACGGGCAAGACCAGCTGCGCGAAAATTTTGGCAAAAGCCGTAAACTGCGAGGCGCCGCATGACGGCGAGCCGTGCGGCGAGTGCCGCTCCTGCCTCCTTGTTGAAGACGGCTCGGCAACGGACGTGCTCGAGCTGGACGCCGCCTCAAACAACAGCGTTGAAAACGTGCGCGACATCCGGGACGAGGTGGTATACACCCCCGCGGCGCTGCGCCGCCGTGTGTATATAATCGACGAGGTGCACATGCTTTCCACAGCGGCCTTCAACGCGCTGCTTAAAACGCTTGAGGAGCCGCCGGAGCATGTCGTGTTCATCTTGGCGACCACCGAGCCGCACAAGCTGCCGGCAACCATTATCTCGCGCTGCCAGCGGTTCGATTTCAGGCGGGTGGACAACGCCTCCATCGTCCGCCGGCTGACCGAGATAGCCGGGGCGGAGGGCATCACGCTCGAAGAAGGCGCGGCGACACTAATCGCAAGACTGTCGCAGGGCGGCATGCGCGACGCCATCTCGACGCTCGAGCTTTGCGCGGGCGACGGGGAGCCGGTCACCGAAGAAAAGGTGCGCGCCGTCACCGGCGCCTCCGACAGAGGGCTCGTTATGCGGGCGGCACTGGCTGTGCTGGAGCGGGACACCGAGGCGATGTTTGAGGTAATCGACAGGGTATATACCGCCTCGGTCGACATAACTGTGTTCTGGTCCGACCTTGTCGGGCTGTATCGCGACATGCTGGTCATAAAATCGACCAAAAACCCCGGCGCATACCTCGACCTGACCGAATCCGAGCTGGAGGCGACGGCGGCGCTGGCCAAAAGGTTCAGCGACGAGGCGCTGGCCCTGCACAGCGAGCTTGCCGACGAGGCGCTCGTGCGCATGACGCGCGCAGGCTCGCAAAAGCGGCTGATTGCCGAGCTGACGCTGGTTCGCATGGCAAACCCACGGCTCGGCGGCGACACATCCGCACTCGCCGAGCGGGTAGCGGCGCTGGAAGCCGCGGTACAGCGGCTTGCCGAGGGCGCCCGCCACAGCGGCCAAGCCCTGCCCCGCCAAACTCAAACCGCGGAAGGGGAGCCGGGCGAAAGCGGCGTCCAAACCGGTACCGGGGACAGCGGCGCTGTGCCAGACAGCGAGGCGGCGCCGGCCCCAGCCGAAGCCGACAAGCCGCACGAATCGCTGCACGATGCCGCCTCACCCGCAGGCGCGGGGCAGGATATGCCCGCGGACGCGCAGTCTGTCGCGGCGCAGGATATGCCGGCCGACAGCGGCGGCAGCGCGGCAGGCGAAACCCCGAAAAGCGGTTCCGGGCAAGCTGCGGGCAGCCCCGAAGCGGATGAAAGCGCCCCATACACGCGCTGGGCGGATGTGGTCGAGCGTTACGGTTCGACGCCCGGCTGCGAGGGGGAGGCAGGTTTTCTCGGACTTGCGCGCGCCTATCGGGGCAAAAGCGGCTTTGTCGTAGTATTTGAGGCGGCGATGCTGCATTTTGTGGACAGCCCGGACGTGAAGGCTCGGCTTGCGGAGATACTGTCTGAATTTGAGGGCAGGGCAGTGCGGCCGCACGAGATAAAATTTACGGCAGCGGACGGCAAACCGGCGCCTGCCGACGGTTTTGACGACTTTAATATATAATGGGAGATTATAATAATGAAAGCGAGACTTCCTCGTGGTATGGGCGGCGGCCCGACCAATATGCAGGGTATGCTGCGCCAGGCGCAGAAATTGCAAGAGCAGATGACACAGCTTCAGGAGCAGCTCGACGCGCGCGAATATGAGGTTACGGCGGGCGGCGGCATGGTCAAAGTGAAGATAAACGGTCAAAAAGAGATTTTGTCCATTGACATAAACCCCGAAATCGTCGACCCCGACGACATCGAAACCCTTTCCGACATCATCGTCGCGGGCGTAAACGAGGCCATACGCAAGGTTGAAGAAACAAACGCAAACGAAATCAAGAAAATAACGGGCGATTTGAACATTCCGGGACTGTTTTGACATGGCATCCCGGGCGGCATAGCTTGTGCCCGCACACTATTTGGAGAGAAACAAAATAATGGCTGAACTTATCCTTCCTCTGCAGCGGCTGGTGGAGCAGTTTCGCGCCTTGCCGGGCATAGGCGCAAAAACCGCTCAGCGGCTGGCGTTCGCGGTGCTGGACATGAGCGAGGAGCAGGTGCAGGAATTTTCCTCCGCCCTGCTGGACGCCAAGGCGAAAGTCCGCGAGTGCACGCGCTGTCACAATATCTGCGAGGGCGAGCTGTGCGCCGTCTGCGAGGACGAGAGCCGGGACACGGGCCTGATATGCGTGGTCGAGGACGTGCGCTCGGTTTTGTCGTTCGAGCGCATACGCGAGTACCGCGGGCTGTACCATGTGCTCGGCAGCACAATCTCGCCGCTGGACGGGCGCGGGCCAGACCAGCTTAACATAGACAGCCTTGTCCGGCGCGTGGAGGCCGGCGGCGTGCGCGAGGTGATAATCGCGACCGGCTCCGACGTCGAGGGCGAGACGACCGCCATGTATCTGACGCGCAGGCTGAGGCACACCGGCGTCCGCGTCAGCCGGCTGGCTTACGGCATTCCGGTCGGCAGCAACCTCGAATACGCCGACGCGCAGACGCTCACGCGCGCGTTCGAGGGCCGCCGCGAGGTGGATGCCTAAAAGCATCGCTTGCGCCGTTGCGGCGAGCGGGCGACCGCCGGTAACGCAGGCGGCAAGGCGTAATATATGCGCC
>ERZ773359.2058-NODE-2058-length-26221-cov-251.212872_pt1 | contig 26221 bp, 19 predicted proteins | sample MGYA00374955_ERZ773359 | MGnify/ENA primary metagenome ERZ773359 (study PRJEB29098, sample SAMN04486028) | biogas fermenter metagenome | study: EMG produced TPA metagenomics assembly of the Biogas fermentation microbial communities from Germany - Plant 4 DNA1...
CTAGTAGACCATTAATAATAATTGCTGAAGATATAGAGAGTGAAGCTTTAGCTACTTTGGTAGTTAATAAACTGAGAGGTTCTCTGAAAGTAGCTGCAGTTAAAGCTCCAGCTTTTGGTGATAGAAGAAAAGAAATGCTCGAAGATATAGCTATATTAACTGGTGGTACTGTTATTAGCGAAGAAAAAGGCTTTAAACTTGAGGATGCAACTTTAGATCTCCTCGGTCAAGCTAAAAAAGTTACTATAGACAAAGATAACACTACTATCGTAGAGGGTGCTGGCAAAAAAGAAAATATCGAAGCTCGCATCAGACAGATAAAAGTGCAAATAGAAGATGCTAAAAGTGACTATGATAAAGAAAAACTACAAGAAAGATTAGCTAAATTAGCTGGCGGTGTAGCTGTCATCAGAGTAGGTGCTGCTACCGAAGTAGAAATGAAAGAGAAAAAAGATAGATATGATGACGCACTACATGCTACTCGTGCTGCTATAGAGGAAGGTATCATCCCTGGTGGTGGTGTTGCTTACATTAGAGCTATTGATGCACTAGATAAAGTAGAGATAGCTAATGAAGATGAAAAAATTGGTGTAGATATTATCCGTAGAGCTCTAGAAGAACCTCTACGACAGATAGTAGAAAACGCTGGCCTAGAAGGTAGTGTGATTGTACAAAAAATTAAAGAGGGCAAAGGTGATTACGGCTTTAATGCTTATTCAGAAAAATTCGAAAATCTTCTCGAAGCTGGCGTAATAGATCCTACCAAAGTTGCTAGGATAGCAATCGAAAAAGCTGCTTCTATAGCTGGTGCACTTCTTATTACAGAAGCTGCTATAGCTGAAATTCCTGAAGAGAAACCTGCAGCTCCTGCTATGCCTCCAATGGATTACTAAAATATTATTATATATCTTAAAAAAGAGCCACCATAGTGTGGCTCTTTTTTTTATCTATACTTTTCTTTTTTATATAAAGTAATTTTATTTATTTTATTCCAATTATATTATTAAGAACTAATTTATTAATAAGAATGTAAAAAAAATAGCAAGTTTTATGGTGCAAATTTACAAATTTTTACAATATTTTAAATGAAAGATTATCTATAAGTTATTGACAAACAACTGTTTGTTATCTTTTTAAGGGACGAATAAATAATTTATCCCCATTAATAACTGACAAATATCACATAAATCATCAAAATTATTAAACTAAATATATTTATTTCACGATAATTACAGGTAAGATCAATCTATCATTATCTAATTTTATTAATAGTTGATAAACACCATTACTCAAATTATTTACATTTAGTTGATAATCATTACTAATGACGACTACTCTACCTATAGCATCCATTAATTGCAATTCAGAAATATTTTTATTAGTTTGAATATAAATCATATCACTAGCAGGAATGGGGTAAACAATCACATCATCTTTATCATAAGATTCTATACTTACATTATTTATCGATATAACATTAGAAGGCAATGATTGACAATTATTTTCGGTAACTATGACGTAATAAGTTCCATTTTCTATTACTTGATAAGTTTGATTTGTAGCACCTTGTATTGCTCCATTCAGATTATACCATTGATTTCCTGTCGTTGCATTAGAATATAAAATTGGTGGGTAAGAGCTAATCAAAGAAATAGTAGGAGTAGGTGGTATAGGATTAACAGTTATACTAATAGTAGCTGTATTAGAGCAATTATATGAATTTGTACCGATTACAGTATAAGTACTTGAAGTAGCTGGCGAAACAGTTATTTGCGAACCACTCATTCCATTGCTCCAATTATATGTGTTAGCACCAGTAGCACTAAATATAGAACTATCTCCAACACAAATAGAGCTTGGATTAGCAGAAGCACTAACAATGGGTATAGGATTTACAGTAATGGATTGTGTATAAGTATTTGATAAAGTACCATTGTAAGCTGTTAATGTTATTGTATAATTACCAGCAGTGTTAAATGTAACTACAGGATTATGTTGGGTACTAGTAGATGGATTACCTCCTGGAAAAGACCAGATGTATGAAGTAGCATTTTGAGAAGTATTAGTAAATTGCACCTGTGTACCTTGACAAATATTTGATGGGCTGTAAGTAAAAGATGCAACTGGATTAGTAGGTGAAACTGTACCCGCATCTATGACAATATCATCTATCATCATCATAAATTTATCAGTAGCCCTATGCCTGATAGCTATATAAATTGCTTGATTATTATAGGCTGATAAAGAATAGGTTTTTTGGGTCCAAGAAGCTGGAGCTACTTCATTTGTAGCTATAGCTGTAAAGCTAGAAGGTTGATTATTAGTAGTAGATACTAAAACATCATAGGTTTCTTCGCCCCATGTGCCTGGTTTAGGTGATTTTACCCAAAAACTAATAGAACCATTATTATTCATTTGTATTTGAGGAGAAATAATCCAGTCATCAGATTCTGTACCATCCGCAGGGCATATGGATACACCACATCTCTCTCCACCATGAGTATCGAAGCAACCAGCTAAAGATGGATTGAATGCCATAAAGCCAAATGCTGTTCCCTCACCAGTGAAATCACAATCAACAGATTGATAAGTAGTTTTGCCATCTCCATCGTAGGATGTCCATGGTGTAAAGTCTGTACTCCAATTTGCACATGCTTCGAAATCTAAACTAAAACCTGAAATAGGTTCTGGTAAGGTAGTAGCTTGAGCAGTAACACCAGTAGAATATGTATTGCCAGTCATTATTGAGAATATTTTGTAATAATAGGTTGTATTAGAGTTTAACCCAGTATGTGAAAAAGATGTATTAGAACCTTTATAAATAACGGTACCACCACCATTTATAGTTTGACCAACATTATAATTTGTGCCAGATGTAGGAGTACCAAAGGTATTAGTAGTATTATAAACTAATAAAACAGGATTGTTGCTGGAGTTTAAACTCCATGATAAATCAATTTGAGTTTGAGAGATAGCTGTAGCTGTGAAATTTAATGGATTAGTAGATGTGCCTGAAACTAAAATATCACCAATATAAGGGATATAGTTATAAGCTGTAACACAAACTTTCAAAGTTTCGCCACTATTACTAGGAGCTGGACTTAAAGTAATATTAGCTGTACCGTTTGATACGTAGCCAGTACCTAATATTTGATTATTTAATGTTATAGAAACATATGCCCCATTGACACTACATGTAACATTAACATTAGAAGTACCAGTGTTAATGGATGATGGATGTGATACTGTCATTGTCATAGGATTTTTGGTACGCAAAACGATACTTGGGTCACCAAATATTGTCCATGTGTCTGTCATATCATAATCTTGATAAGTATCATTCATCTTGAAGCAACCATTTATGCCAATGCCCGCAAAGGTTCTTTTAATATTACTTGTATAACTTTCTACTAAGATATCTGCCATCTCATCTTGAGCTTCTTGTGGGGGGTTCCATGACTGATTTATAGTAGAGCCGAAAATACCAATAGCACCAATTGGTCCACTAGTTTTATTAGCTCTCATCCAAGCTTCACAAAAGCAAGTTCCAGCATTAAAACGTCCTACTACACAAGCTACAGAATAAATAAACGGTAATTTATTATAATTTGTTAAATTATTAACATGAGTGTTAGAAAAACTACTAGTAACCCAATATGTATCAGCTCCATGCCCACAATAAAAAATATTTCCAACACCATTATTGACAACTGTCGATACATTAGATGCGGTTGGATTGCCTGGGGCATCAGATCCCCCTTGACTACCATCAAATAATTCATATTTAGTAGTATAGTTGTAGTTTAACATATCTGTTAAAATATTGCGAATATGTGTATAATCATATTCATTATCATCACCAGGACCTTCGCTAGAAGCTATTCCTAATGTACTTTCTAACCAGCTACCAGTAGTAGGATTTTTTTCATAATTTATGCTACGAGTTACTTGTGTTTGTAGATCTGCAACAGATTCTGCTGAGAAACGTCCGACGAAAAATTCCTGATAGTGATCGTTACCAGTGACATATGCATAAGTATTATCCTTTGCACCTATAACACCAGAATAATAACCTGTAGGTGATGTAACCTGAGCAAAATCACCGACCAAAAGAAGGTATGTTAGCCCATTTGTATTGTAATAATTTGTAACATAATTTTTAATAGAAGTAGCATTATTGCCAATAGTAGATACATCTACTATTTCGCAAGGAATACCTTTCATTATTTTCCATTCTACAAAAGGTTGCATAGTAGGAATAAAACTTGAATGAGAGATGATAAGCATTCTACCAGGATTGTCATTAAGTGGAGTATATTTCAGTGAAGAATTATAATTAAGAAATTGTCTTTTATAAATTTCTTTAAATTCGCTATCTATGGATTGAAGAGCTTTATTTCTATGAAATTCATTAATGCCACTTCCTTGAGTAGCTCTGAGAGTGAAGTCAATATTGGTGTAAATGCGCAAAGTTTTAGTTACTGGATTATACTGAAATGGCTGAACTACTATAGCCTGACCTCTGAAATCACGTAAAATATAAGGATCTCGCAAATAAACGATATCTGTTGGGAAGAAATTATTTTGTTGATATTCTGAACCTTTAACGTATGGAACAGTATCTGGATTTACTGTACGCAATAGATTGCCTTTAGATGGTGCAATATCTATATTTTGTATTTCTACATAGTCAGTATTATTAATGACAACCTCCATTGCACCAGTATCTGGTATAATGACAGATTTAGCATAAAGTGGTAAATCTGGTGCTCCCGCTTTCAATATTTTCGCAGCATCAGGTGCTTCTACGATGTAATAAATTTGATTGTTTACATTTACTTCTTTTAGCCTATAAGCATTTATTGTGAATTGAATGCTTATATTAGTTTTAGAAGTTTTAGCTTCGTTTAAATTAAATTCAGCTTTTGCTTTATTGTCATTATTTAGGTAAATCCACTCCTGTGAGAAAAGGACATTACATAATAATACTACTGAAAATGTTAATAATAAAATTTTCTTCATAAAATTTTTATTTTAATTTTTAGTGATACAAATTTATAAAATTTAATAAAAATAAATTATTATTAAAATAAATAAATATTTACATATTATATATAATTTAAATTAATATATCTATTAATAATTGTTATTCATCTAAATATATTAATATTTTAAGATAAACTAAAAATGGAATTGCTTTATTATTAATTCCACATAATTATAAGGTTTGCCACCAAAACCTTGATAAAAGAAAGCCATTTTATCGTTATTGCCACCATCAAAATCGATAATATTAATACCATTATTTTGAGCTTGTTTGATTATTTGATAAATTAAAAAATGCATGGCACCTTGCTTTTTACCAATTTCATTTGAAGCAAAAGCATGCAAAACTAATTTATTTTGGTACATTGAAATTAAAGCTATTGATAAGATATCATCATTTTGCTTAATAGCCCACCAGCCCCCGATTTTTCTATTTTCAAAACATTTGCCTAATGCAATAATAATTTTTCTGATGTTTTGAAGTTTAATTAAATATTTAGAATTACACAAATAATTATCTAAAAAATATTCTGAAATATTGCTCAAATGAATGAATTGATAATTTAATTTTTCAATTTTTTTAATTTTTCGCAAATGGTGAGCGCTCAAAACATCATGTAAATCCTTTATATCCTTTAAATCTAAAATATAATTATATCTAACTTGTTTTATTAAATCATTTGTGAATTCTATATTTTCTAAATAAAAATCCGCATACAATACATTTTTTTTAATAGTTTCTAAAAGTGAAAGAAAGATATCTTTATTAATACTGATAAGAGAGTATAGCCTTAAATGTGTAATCATCGGAGGTTGCATAAAATATGGAATGCAATATTTCTTTTTTTTATAAAAAGGGAACACTATCTCATAATCATTCCATACCAGGCCATGCCAGTTTGGAGCTACGATATCTAGATACCAGCTAAGTCCAGAAATATGATGATTAGCAGAATTATCCACTGTATTATTCCACTTATTTTCATCGATATTAGCTCTTTTAATTAGCTGCCAAGTCATCGCATATTTTTTAAAAAATTCACAAAAAAATTACTCCAATTTTTCCATCTATTTTTATTAGTAAAACTCTCATTATGTAGCAAAATTACTAATTCTCCTCCGAGGATCATAGACGATCGAATATTATCAAAACTCTGTGAGAAATCTTCTGGATTAGTTTTTTTATAATCTACAAAAGTGCCTTCCATTATAGCTGTTTGATGTAATAATAATGCAGTTTGTTTATCATTAATTAAATCATAGAAAAATACTGGATGAGCTGTTCCTAATGGAAATCCTGGCATAGAAGCATAACCGATAGAAAAATCATCTTTAAAGCCAGCATTAGCGATGAGATTCATTTGTGGCATATCTGATCTAAGGTAATGTGCTCTACCTTTATTAATAGGTTTATTAATTAAATGTTCTAAAAAAAATTTATCTTTTTCTATCAAGCTAGAATCATTTTTAGAATAATAGCTATAGTGCAGTCCTACTGCATGTGAAGTAGAAATATCTTTTATAAGATTTTGAAATTTTGAGCAATTTATTGAATTATTTTTATCAAATTTTGTAGTTTTTTCTGAAACTAAAAAGAAAAAAATTAATGGATTTTGCAAAGATTTTTCTATTTGTATTAATAAATCAAAAGTATCAAAAACATCATTTTTTAAGTGTAAAAGCGTAAATAATCTATCAAAAACGTATTGAAACTTAAAATGAGCAAAATCTCTAACAGCACCGCCAAAATTTCTATAAAAACCTTTACACAAATATGAGTAAGCCATGTCTACATCAATAGTAACTTGTAATTTATATATCTTCTCGAACTGTATAGGTAAGTCATTAAATCTAATTTTTAACTCTTTAGCTAGTAAAAAAATCCATTTATCTACCCAAGGGAAAATGAAATTATAATTGTCATGAAAAATAGCTGAATTTATTGGTAGAAATCTACCATGCATATCACAATTTTTAGAAAAATATCTTTCCCACCCAGAAATACAATAAAATACTGCAGAGAAAATATCATGACCGAAAAAATTTTCTTTATTAACAGTGAATAGCGATAAATTATTTGGTGATTTTTCTATTTCTGGCAATAAATCAGAGAAATATCCATCATTTAAAATTGGTGATGTTTTTAAAATATTTAGGCTGTTATCATTGGGGAGACTACTATAATTAATATGAGCGAAAGTATTGACATCACTTGTCAAAACATAAGGCAGCTCTAATACTTGATTAAAAATAAAATCAAGTGTATATTGTAATCTTCGAGAAATAAAATCTGATCGAATAACTATTGCATTACTCATTTATTTTTTTTGTTTAATAAAATTAACTAATAATTGAAAAATCACAGTCCAGCCAAAGGGGAAAAGCAATTGAGGCAGAAAAGGTACAAAATCTTTAAGGTGCATTCTAGAAATTAGCCAGCAATAGATGAACATATCTAAGTGCAGCATTAGATAAGCGAAGATGCCATGGGAGATTTTAGTTTTAAAAGACCAGTTCGCTGGCTGAATAAAAGGCATAATAGTACCATAAATACTTAAAGCTATGAGAACAGCCCACCATTCTTTGCCTACAATTCCCCACCATCGATTGAACAAAAAGAAAAATAATGTAACTAAAGATATTCTAGCTCCCCATCGATAAACTTTGAAACTCCCTTGCAAAAAATCTGCATTTTCAGGATCTTGTATTTTCATAAATTAGCTTTTATGATTTTAAATTGTTAAATAATAATAATTTTTCGCAAATATATTGAGCTGTATGTCCATTGCCAAAATACTCTGGGAAAATATTAGGAGGATGGTTAATAGAACTATTAACCAATGAAATAAACTCTTCTATATTCTGTGGCTCTAGAGCACCTGTACCAGCTTGCAATATTTCTATCCATTCAGTTTCTTGACGCATAATTATACAAGGTTTATGATAGAAATACGCTTCTTTTTGTACACCACCAGAGTCAGTTAAAATCAATGAAGTAGAGTTCTCCATCACTATCATATCAAAAAAAGATAATGGATCTATAACGATAATATTTTGTAATAAAGCAGCTAAATCAAACTCATTAATAAGTTTTTTTGTTCTAGGATGAATGGGGAAAACCACACTATAATTAGTTTGCGTAGCTATGGCATTCAATTTCTCTAAAATATCTTTTAATCTGTCAGGCTCGTCAGTATTAGTATTGCGATGGATAGTAGCTAGAACAAATTTTTTATCATTAAGTTTCAATTTTTCAATAATATTTGATAATCTAAAAGCTTTATCTCTGTAAAACAAACTATTATCATACATAATGTCTCCCGACAAAAATACAGCAGGATTATCAGATGAATAGGGTGGGGTAGAGTCTAAATGAAATCCTTCATTTTGTAAATTTTTGAGACCAGTGATAGTAGGAGAAAAAAGTAAAGTAGAAGAGTGATCACATACAATGCGGTTAATTTCTTCTGGCATTTTTTTATTAAAAGACCTTAATCCAGCCTCTATGTGAGCTACAGGAATATTCATTTTAATAGCAGATATAGAAGCAGCAAGAGTGCTATTGGTATCACCATATAAAACAACTACATCTGGATTATGTTTAATAAAAATTTGTTCAATTTTTTCTAACATTTTAGCAGTTTGAACAGAATGACTAGCAGAGCCAATGCCAAGATTTTCAGTAGGTAATGGGATTTCCATTTCATTAAAAAAAACATCTGACATATTCAAATCATAATGTTGCCCTGTATGAATGATTATATCTTCAATTTTATCATTGAAAGACTCATTAATCACTCTACTAAGGGCGGCAGCTTTAATAATTTGTGGTCTAGCCCCTACGACATTACAAATTTTCATAAAGTAAATTTATAGCAAAGTTACAATTTTAAAATTAAATAAAAGATTTAAAAGAGAAAAGGAGGAGGGAGTTTAGGAGATAGATTTAGAAATAACAAACATTTTTTAAATGTTTCAAACAATATATGATATTTTACTCATTCTAAAATATTCATACCAGGCAAATCTATCCGATGATGCAAGGTTAAGCATTCTGCCAATATTACTAATGATGTCCTTTGATAGGTATTTACCTATCGCTACATACCACATAATGTAGTTTTGCAGGTATTTGGTTGCTACTCCTCTGAACTTCGAATATATCCATTTAGCAAATTCCTCTGACTTAGCCTTCACTATAGCTGTGCTATAGATACCTCGCTTTTTCTTTTTGGCTCCTACAATCTCTTTGTGTTTTACTTTACTCTTTCTTATATGTCTAAATGCGTATTTGGTACCTGTACATAAAACTGCATCTTCTGTAATTCTGCCTTTTAGAAATTTCTCAATGTCTTCTCGCTTAACTCTTTTGCTCTCAGTGTTCCTGAATAGAATATTTCCACTTCTATCTGTAGCAGCTATTACAGCAACCTTCTTTGGCTTTTTTCTCATTGCTCGTTTCATTTCTCTGACACTTGAATATTTTCTACCCTTTTCAGAATAATCCATTAGCAATTCGTCTATTTCTACTATGCCAAAGAAATTAACATTTTTGTCAAAATTCTTTAATGCAGCGAGGATTTTGTGTCGCCAGGTGAAACTTGTTGGCAGACTAATGCCAACCTCTCTAGCACAAGCCCTGAGGCTTTTGCCAGCAACCATACAACGAATATACTCGAGCATAAGTTGAGATTTTTGTAATCGGTAAACAAAAGTACCAGTGGTAACTCTAAATTGTCTGCCACAGTGCTTGCAAAGATAATTTTGTATGCCTTTTTGTTTGCCATTTTTTACAATATCGTTGCTATGGCACTCTGGACATAGTGGAGGAGTACTTTGAATTTTTAAACCTTGGTAATCTACTACGTCAGCTTCGTTCTGTAGTAGGAAATCGTAGAGATTATCGAAGAAGGCTTTTGAGTCTTCCTTACTCATGCCCAGGTGTTCATTAATATTATTAAATAAAGTCTTCATAAATATTGATTTTTTGGCAAATATACATAAAAATTTTTATATGATATTAATATCATTAATTACTTTAAACATAAAATAATGATTATCATATCCCATAAATCAACCTTCGCAATAATTCAACTCATATTTTTTAAATATTTTTGTAAATAAATTTTTTATAATGGATAAAATCATAATTCTTGATAATGGCTCTCAATATACTCAATTGATAGCTCGTAATATTAGAGAGGCAAATGTTTATTGTGAAGTTTTACCTTGGTTCGAGGAGATCATTTCTTTTGATAACATTAAAGGTATAATACTAAGTGGTAGTCCTTATTCCGTTAATGATGATCAGGCACCTACTCCTAATTTAGAAAATTATATTGGAAAAATTCCAATTCTAGGTATTTGTTATGGTGCTCAATATATGGCAAAATATTTTGGTGGAGAAGTGGTGAAAACTTCTATTTCTGAATATGGACCTCGTAAGCTATCGTTTGTAGACAGTAGTAGTTTATTATTTAAAAATGTTAAATCTGAATATATTGTTTGGATGTCTCATAGTGATACTATTGTTAGTATTCCTCAAAATTTAAAAATTAATTGTTCTACGGATGATGTTAAAATAGCTGGTTTCGAAGATTATTCTCAAAAAATTTATGGTGTTCAGTTCCATCCTGAAGTGTATCACAGTGTGATTGGTAAAGATGTTTTAAAAAATTTTTTAGATATTTGTAATGTTTCTTATGATTGGACACCTTCTTATTTTATTAAAAAGACAATTGAGGATATTAAAAATCTAGTAGGAGATGATGAAGTTGTCATAGGACTGTCTGGTGGTGTAGATAGTACTGTAGCCGCAACACTTATTAATCAAGCTATTGGTGATAGATTGCATGGGATATTTATTGATACTGGACTTTTGAGAAAAAATGAATTTAGTGAAGTTTTAGAAAATTATAAACGTATTGGAATTAATGTGAAGGGGATTGAAGCTTCAGATATATTTCTTTCTCGTCTTGCTAATGTTATTGATCCAGAAGAAAAAAGGAAAATTATTGGTAAAACTTTTATAGATATTTTTGAAAATGAAGCAAAAAAAATCAATAATGTTAGATGGTTAGCTCAGGGAACTATTTATCCCGATGTTATAGAGTCTGCTGTTAATAATATTTCAGCTAAGACTATTAAATCTCATCATAATGTTGGTGGGCTTCCAGAAAAGTTGAATCTGAAATTATTAGAACCTCTAAGAATGCTTTTTAAAGATGAAGTTCGTAAAGTTGGTAATGAGTTAGCTATACCTTCAGATTTAGTCAATAGACATCCTTTTCCTGGTCCTGGCTTAGCTGTTAGGATAATTGGCGATATTACACTTGATAAAATTAAAATTCTGCAAGAGGTTGATGATATTTATATTAAAATGTTGAAAGAGAATGATTTATATGATGAAATCTGGCAAGCTTTTGCTGTACTTTTACCTATAAAAAGTGTTGGTGTTATGGGCGATGAACGTAGCTATGAGAATGTGATAGCTCTACGTGCAGTTAATTCAGTAGATGGTATGACTGCAAATCCTTTTGCTTTTCCATTTGATTTTTTAGCAAGTCTAGCTAATGAAATTATTAATAAAGTAAAAGGTGTAAATAGAGTAGTATATGATATTAGCTCTAAACCACCTGCTACTATTGAATGGGAATAAAATATTTACAATAAAAAAGCTTTTTCTATGTATTAATTTGAGAAATTTAATATTTTTAGTAATGAGAAAAAATCTAAAATATTAAAAAACTCCAATTCCATTTAAGAATATTAATAATATTACAATTGGTGAAATATATTTCACAATAAAGAAAATTATTGGTCTTAGTGCTAAAGTGAATTTTTTATGTACACCAGATAAAAGTTCTTCATAAAAAATATCTTTTTTCAAATACCAGCCTACATAAATCATAATTAGTAGCCCACCAAGTGGGAGCAAAATATTAGATGATAAATAATCAAAGATATCAAAGATATACATTTTATTTCCACTTGCTGTTGTTAAAAATATATTTTGAAAAGTATTCCAAGATAATGTTGCAAAAAAACCTAAAATTGTTACTGAAATTGTAGTTAATATAGTTGATAATGTTCTAGACCAGTGCAATTCTTCTTTCAGTACAGCTACTATTACTTCTAATAATGAAATCGAAGAGGAGATAGATGCTATTAGTAAAAGAACAAAAAATATTGTTGAGAAACCTGCTCCCCATGGCATTTGTTCAAAAATAGCTGGCAAAGTTACAAAAATAAGTCCCGGTCCCTGATCAGGAGCTGCATTAAATGAAAACAACGTAGGAAATATCACCAAACCTCCTAATATCGCAACCATAATATCTGTGATGGCTGTTGATGTACTAATTAAGTTTAAATTTTCATTTTTTTGTATATATGAGCCATATGTTAACATGGCTCCCATTCCAATGCTAAGTGAAAAAAAAGCTTGTCCCATTGCGGCCAAAAATGTAGTTCCTGTAACTTTACTGAAATCTGGTTTCATGAAAAAATTAACTCCACTGCCCGCACCTGGTAATGTAACAGCTCTAATAACTAATATTATCAACATTAACACTAAGGTTGGTATCATAATTTTAGAACATTTTTCTATCCCTTTTTTTACTCCTCCTAATATGATTACTGCTGTTAATGCCAGAAAAACTATTTGCCATAATAATGGTAAAAAACTGTTATCTTTAAAATTAAAAAAATAATTTTGATAGTCTGTATGAAATACTTCTCCATTAATGCTAGCATAAATATAATGAATTGTCCAGCCACCTACAGTACTGTAAAATGCTAATATTAGAAAGGCTGCTAATAGACCAATAATACCAATTATTATAGAACTTTTAGGTCCTAATTTTTTAAAACTTCCTATAACATTAGCTTGTGCTCGTCTGCCTAACATCATTTCAGACATTAAAAGTGGTACACCTAATATTAAAACTATTAAAATATAGATTATTAGAAAAGCGCCACCACCATTCTGACCTGCTATATAAGGGAATCTCCAAATATTACCTAATCCAACAGCAGAACCAGCTGCAGCTGCTATTATACCAAAAGTTGAAGTGAAATTTTCACGGTTAGACATATGTAAAAATTTTTCACAAACTTATAAATTTTTTTAAAATAAATAAAAATCTTTCTTATTAATAATAAAAATAAATAGTTATATACATCAATAATGTTTATAAAAAATTTTAAAAATTATTTAATAAAAGAAAACTTTTACAATAAATCATAAGCTTGTATTAATACCGCATTTGTGTATGATTACTTAACAAATTTGTAAGTAAAATTTTTAATTGCACAATAAAGTACATGTTTTTATCAAATCATTTATTCTATATAAATTTTTTATAAATGTTTAAAATAAAATATGAAATAATAATTAAAACAAATTACTATTAATAGATTTATAATTATACATTATAAAAGAAAATTATGAAAAATTAATTTTTCATAATTTTATTATTAAATATATATATAGAGATTGATTTATAATATATAAATATTATTGATTAAATATCATATCTCATTTTAAACAAAAAATATATAATTGTTTAAACCACCTAATAGCAGATAGATAAAGAGCATTTTAAAATTATCATATATATTACTTTTCTTCCAATTTTAATTTAAAATGTAATTTTTTTTTAAAAATAAAAATACATTATTAAGAAATATAGTTATTAATGTAAATGTATCAGCGATCATTTAGTTATTAATCAAACGACTAATTTGATTATTTTTTATCAATTTTCATCTAATTCATCCCAGTATTCTACTGCTTTTCTTAAGTGTGGGATAACAATAGTCCCACCCACTAAGTTAGCTATAGACAGTGCTTCCATTATTTTTTCAGTTGAGATTTTTAATTCAAAACATTGTTCTAAATGATATTTTACGCATTCATCACAACGCAATACTAGTGATGTGCATAGTCCAATCAGTTCTTTGGTTTCTCTATCTAAAGCTCCATCGGTGTATGCTTGTTTGTCTAAGCTAAATATCCTATTGATAACTAAATTATTTTTTTCGAATATTTTTTCATCTAATTTTTTTCTAATTTCTCTTGCTGATTTTATTTTTGTATTCATAATTGATATTATAACTTGTTTTTTGTCCATGTTTCATAATGAAATATCAACCCATTCTCTTCATAATTGTCTGAATGTTCTATCTTTTGCCAATTTTTAATTATATTATTGTAATCTGGTAAAAATGTATCACAATCAAAAATGTCATGAATAATAGTCAAATACATTTTAGAGACAAATGGCAAAGCTTGTTTAAAAATAGTTGCTCCACCAATAATGAAATATTCTTTATCTTTTTGTAATTTATTATATAAGTTTTCCCATGATGGATATGAAATTAAATTTTCTTGATTAAGATTTAATGATTTTGATAATACAATATTTAGTCTGCCTGGCAGGGGTTTTTTAGGTAGAGATAAATAAGTATTTTTGCCCATAACTATTGGATTGCCCATAGTAATTTCCTTAAATCTTTTGAGATCTGATGATAAATGCCAAGGCATGTCATTATTTTTACCTATACATAGATTAAGGTCATGAGCCACAATTATTGACCAATGATAATTAGATAATTTATTTATTAATTCTTCTGTTAATTCTTCCATACCAATTATTATTAAGCTATTAATTCTACAATATTTCTTAATTACATCTAATCAAGCTACACTTTCACTCTGTCCCTATTTTGTCTTATTTTTTTTTCATACAATCAACTTTTTACCAAGTCAACAAGTCTCCCCCTCTCCTTATCCTAATCACACTGCTACGTCAGCTTTAATAGAAGGATGAGCTTGATAATTGATAATTTCGATATCTTCAAATTTGAAATCATCAATATTTTTAATATCAGGATTTAATTTTAGTTGTGGTAAAGGAAAAGGTTCACGAGATAATTGTAGTTTGGCTTGTTCAATATGATTTAGATATAAATGCACATCACCAAAAGTATGAATAAACTCACCTACTTGCAGTCCTGTCACTTGTGCAATCATATGTGTAAGTAGTGAATATGAAGCAATATTAAAAGGTACACCCAAAAAAACATCAGCACTACGTTGATATAACTGACAAGAAAGTTTATTATTAACTACGTAAAATTGGAATAAAACATGGCAAGGGGGCAATTTCATCTCAGAGATTTCAGCTACATTCCATGCACTCACTATCAAGCGTCTACTATTAGGATTTTTAATTATTTCATTAATGACCCATGATAGTTGATCTATAACTTTACCATCTTTTCCTTCCCATCTACGCCATTGTTTCCCATAGATTGGACCTAAATCACCATTTTCATCTGCCCATTCATCCCATATACTCACATTATTATCATGTAGAAATTTAATATTTGTATCACCGTGTATGAACCATAATAGTTCATAAATTATGCTTCTTAAATGCAATTTTTTAGTAGTTACTAATGGAAAGCCTTTTTGAAGATCAAAACGCATTTGATATCCAAAGACACTCCTAGTACCGACTCCCGTGCGATCATTTTTTTCTATTCCATTATCTAAAATATATTGTAATAAATCTAAATATTGTTTCATTCTATGATATTATTATACGTGTACATTTTCGAAATCTGCTGGATTATGTTTATGTTTAAAAAATATTGCAAAAGCAATAGTAACTATTAATGAATAAATAGCGAAACTTAACCAGGTTTGGTGCCACATAATTTCTCCATTTGTTACAAAGAATTTCTCTATAACTACACCACTCAATAAGCTACCTGTTAATGCACCTAATCCATTAGTCATAAGCATAAATAATCCTTGAGAGCTAGCACGAATGGCTGGCTGTACTTGAGTTTCTACAAATAGCGAACCAGAAATATTGAAAAAGTCAAAAGCCATTCCATAAACTATACAAGACAAAATAATCATCCACAATCTATCTGTTGGATTGCCATAAGCAAATAATCCGAACCTCAATACCCATGCTATCATACTCATGAGCATTACGTTTTTTATACCATATTTTTTTAAGAAAAATGGTATAGCAAGTATAAATAATGCTTCAGAAATCTGAGATATTGACATTATAATTGCTGGATATTTTACTGCTAGAGAGTCAGCATATTCTGGTATTTTGGCAAAATCATGTATAAAAGTATCGCCATATGCATTAGTTAATTGTAATGAAACTCCTAGTAGAAATGAGAAAACGAAGAAAAGGGCCATTTTTGTATTTTTGAATAATTTAAATGCATCTAATCCAAGAGCTTCGGTTAGAGTTGCTTTTTTGCCTTTCCCTAGAGGAGGGCACTTGGGTAATGTAAATGAATATAAAGCTAAAAATAATGATGCTCCCGAAGCAATATAAAATTGTATTGGTGAGGTTTCTACTTGCAATAGGCTCACAGCCCATAGAGCTATTATGAAACCTATCGTTCCAAAAACCCTTATAGGTGGATATGTCTTTACTAAATCCATTTTTGCGTTCTCTAATGATGTATAGCTAATAGTGATAGCTAACGAAATCGTCGGCATATAAAAGCACATATTGAGTAACATTACCCAGAAAAATACTATAGGACTATTAATAGATGGTAGAATAAAAAGTAAAATAGCACCACAAAGATGAAATAAAGCGTATAATTTCTCAGTATTCAACCATTTATCAGCAATAATTCCCGCTATAGTAGGCATAAATAAAGAAGCTATTCCCATCGTAGAGAATACTAATCCAAATTCTGTAGGTGTCCATCCTTTGTATTGAAACCAGAATGCTCCTAACGTTAAAAGCCATGAACCCCAGATAAAAAATTGAAAAAAGTTCATGATAATTAATCTAAATCTTAACATATGGTTTGTTATTTTTGTTCTCTTCTTTTTATTTCATCTCTTATCAATGAGGCTAATTCATATAGCTCGCCTTCTACACATTTATCTAATAATATTTTTAAATCTTCTATAGACAATATTTCTAATCTTTTTTTAATAAATTGAGGATCTAGATCTTTTAATTTTTCTAATGAAAAGTCTTGAATAACGTCATAAGTATTTTCTTCTATGTCACTATCATATTCATTTTTTTGTATCTCATATTTATTCTCAAAAATATTACCAACCTCATCTAATATATGCTCATAAACAAAAATCGGTACATTAGCTCGCAGAGCTATAGCTATACAATCTGATGGACGTGCATCTATTCTTTTTAATTGCCCATTATATTCGATAACTAAATAAGCATAAAAAATACCTTCATCATATTTATAAATCAGCACTTCGACAATCCTTATATCTATTTCCTTTATTAATTGAATAAATAAATCATGGGTCAAAGGACGAGGATAAGATATTTTTTCTAAAGCAATAGCTATAGATTGAGCTTCTGCCACACCTATTAACATTGGTAAAGTGCGATTACCATATTTCTCTATCAATATAATTGCATAAGCATTTATAGACGGACTACTAGGCATTAGTCCACTAACTTCAAGCTCTATCTTTGACATTTATTATTTTTATGTTACAAAGATAATTAAAAAATTATAAAGTAAATTTAAAAAAATTTTTTATGTTCTATAACGTTTATTGTGGGTTAATTTTTTAATTGTACAATTGTTTTGATTAATCCACAAATTCACACAAATGAGCACAAATTATAAATTAAAGTTGATTAGTTTAGTAGTTTATGAGTTGAGGAGTTTTGTGAGATATAAGTAGAAAATTAATTAACAAATTCATTCAAAAAGTTAAATCATCAGTGTTAATTTGTGTAAATATGTGGATGAAATTATAGACATTGCGTGTTAGAAATTTATTGTCCACAAATACACACAAATGAGCAAGAATAAGAAATTCAATCCGTGAGATATAAAATAAAAAATACATTTAAAGGAGAATAGTTATTTATCTCACGGGGTAAAGAAAGAAGTATGAGCTATAGTCCTGAAAAATAATTTTCCTTTACCTTTTCTTTCTCCTGAAAAAGTTGCATTAATTACTTGAATTCAGTTGAAATATTTGAGAACTTTAAAAAATTTTTCTATCTATCTGTTATTAAACAATTTATAATATTTTGTATTTTTGTTTAAATTAATTAATGATATTTATTTAATAATTTTATCATTTTTAAATTCTTTATTAATGAACATTTTATAGATATATTTTCTAAAATTTTAATTTTTAAACATTTTGTTTATACTATATAATACAAAAAGTTTAAATAGTAATTTAATTAAATTCATATATCATTACTAAATTTAAACATTTTGAATTAATCATTTAACTAATAATTAATTTATATGTACAAGGCTTTGCTTGAACCATTCTGATTAATAGATTATTATCTCCAAAACGATTAATTAAATAAATTATGATTTTTAATCTTTTGAATAATATTTTATATTAATTTTGCAAACTAATAAAATTTATATGAAGCTTATTGATATTGAAAAATCTAATGGTATAGCACTTATCACTGGTGCATCTAGTGGGATAGGTGAGGCTTTCGCTATAGAATTAGCTGCTATGAAACATGATATTACATTAGTAGCTCGACAACAAAACAAATTAGAAAAATTAGCGAAAGATCTAATGGAAAAGTATGACATAAATGTAAATATAATTATAGCCGACCTATCTACTGAACAAGGTATAGAAAGCATAGAAGAATACATTAAAAATACTCCAAATTTAGATTTACTTATTAATTGTGCTGGATTTGGGCTTCGTGGTGATTTTCATAATTTAAATAAAAATCAAATTTCTCAAATAATAGATGTACATGTGAAATCGTCTACACGATTTTGCAGGGCAGCAATACCTGTGATGCGAGATAGAGGTTATGGTTACATAATAAATGTTTCTTCTTTAGCTGCTTTTTTCCCTTTTAAAGGTAGTGCTATCTACGTAGCTACTAAAATTTATTTAGTTTATTTTTCTAAAGCTATACAAAAAGAAGTGAGAAAGTATAATATAAAAATTCAAGCTTTATGTCCAGGTGTTACTAATACTGGTTTTCACTATACAGAAGCTTTTAAAGATTTCGATCGTTCTACTGTACCAAAATACATGTGGATGCAACCTGATATTGTAGCCAAAAAGTCTCTAAAAGTCTTGAAAAATAAAAAAGTTGTTTATATTCCTGGATTTAAAAATAAAGTTATTGGTGTGCTAACTCAAATTGGGAATCTTTTTGCTCCCTGATCATCCATAAAAGTATGAAAGTAATTAATGCATTTATTACTAGCACTTCCCAACCGACATAAAATTGAAAATTAGTTTTTAATATTTTCATTATTGCAAATGAGCATAAAGGACTAAATAATACTACTTGCCAAATACTGCCACCATCTATATTTGCTTTTGTTAATATGCCAAAAGCAAATAATCCAAGTAGTGGACCATAAGTATATCCAGCTATAGTAAATAATGTATCTAAGATAGCTTTGTTATTTGCTGTATAGAATATCATTATTAAAATAAACATTCCTAATGAGACGCCCCATTGTATTAGCATTCTATATTGTTTAAGCTTTTTATTTGATTTTATCTTTTTGGGTAAATCTAATAAATCTATAGTAATAGAAGTAGTAAGTGCTGTGAGTGCGGCATCTGTACCAGAAAAAGATGCTGCTATCAATCCTATGAAAAATATTATGCCTACTAATTGATTCATATAATAAAATGACACAGTGGGAAATAAATAATCAGAGGTTTGCAAAGCACCTATATTTACGTAGTCTGCATATAAATATAAAGAGCCACCAAGTAAGAGAAATATGAAATCTACTATTGCTAAAATTATACTGAAAACCAACATGTTTTTCTGAGAATTTTTAAGTGTAGAAATGGATAAATTTTTTTGCATCATTTCTTGATCTAGACCAGTCATAGAGATAGTTATAAACATGCCGCTTATTAATAATTTTGCCCAAAAGTTTTTAGAAGCTGGATTATTATCAATAATATAAAAATAGCTACTATTAAAAACATTATCTAATAACCCATTCACATTTGTATTCATAAATTGAGCTATAAAATATATTGTTAATAAAATAGAAGCTATCATAAACGTTGTCTGAATAGTATCTGTCCACACTATCGTTTTAACACCTCCGACTAAAGTATATCCATGAATTATGAGTAAAAAAATTATTGTACTTAACCAAAATGATATTCCAAAATTACTTAATACAAATGTTTGTAAAATTACTATGACTATAAACATTCTTAATGAGGCACCTAATGATCTAGAAATTAAAAAAAGCCATGATCCCGACTTTTGTGCTTGAATGTTAAATCTGTTTTTTAAATATTCATATATAGATGTAACATTATTTTTATAATATATTGGTAATAATACAAAAGCTATAACTATATAACCTAAAATATATCCTATAACAACCATTAAATAAGTAAATCCAGTTTCCCCCACAAAACCAGGAACAGATATGAAAGTTACTCCTGTCAGAGAAGTACCTATCATTCCATAAGCTACTAAATACCATGGTGCTTTTCTATTAGATAAAAAATATGATTCATTATTTGCCTTTCTAGATGTCAGATATGCTGCTAAAAATAATACAAAAATGTAAAAAATAAAAATTACTAATAAAAGAGTAGGATTCATTTTTTTTGCAAAAGTAAAAAAGCAAAATAAATATAAAAAATTTTTTAGAGTGATAATAGTAATTTAGTATTTTCTTTGAAAATTTCTAATATAAAATTTATTAGCAGTTTTATAAAAGAAAATTGGGGAACAAAAATTACTTGTCCCCCAAATTGAAAAAAAATTTAATATTTATGAAGTAAATTTAGTTTTAATAATCACCGCTCCCTTTAAGAGATATAGGCATATGAAGCATTACAATGTCTTCATTTTCATTTTCTTCTGCCGGTGTTATTATTATAGCTGTATTAGGTTTATTCATCAAGATGTTAATATTATCACAGTCTAAATGTTGCAGCATTTCCATAAAAGTTTTACTATTAAAAGATATTTCCATATCTTCTCCTTCGTATGTACATTGTAATTTTTCTATACCTTCATTAGCATATTCTTCGTCATTACCAGTGAGAGTGATTTCTTGCCCTTCAATATGCATTTTTACTTGATTAGTAGCTTTATCAGTGAAGACACTAACACGTTTTAATGCAGCAATAAAATCTTCTTTACCAATTAAAAGCTTATTTTCGAAACTAGGTGGTATTACTCTATCATAATCTGGAAATACACCTTCGAGTAGTTTGCAAGAAATAATAATATTCTCAAACTCAAAAGATACATTGGTTTCATTAAAATTAATAGTTACATCTGTGTCTTTGTCTAATAAATTTCTAAGCAATTGCAGTGGTTTTCTTTTAGAAACAAAATTAAAATTATCATCAGTATCTATATTAAATCTCCTATAACGAACTAATCTATGACTATCAGTAGAAACTACATTTAGCATATTATCTTTAAAATCAAAATTGATACCAGTAAGTATTTGTCTGTAATCTACAGGAGCAGCACAAAAAAGAGTGTATTCAATAGATGTAGATAAAATACTACTATTTAGCACTATGCTTGTAGCATCAGGTATTTGAGGCATTGTAGGATAATTACCTGCATCCATTCCTACCATACGATATACACCATTACCAGCAGATATAGTAATTTGGTAATTGTTTTCACCAGTAGTATCTAAATTGAATGCAATAGGGATAGACGGTACATTTTTCAAATAATCTTGTAATAATTTTGATGGTATTACTAGCTCTCCTTCTCCATCGCTTTCAATAAGATTTATAGTAATGCTAGCTCTCGTATCACCGTCTGTTGCCGTTATTGTTAGATTATTATTACTTACAGAAAATAGAAAATTTTCTAAAATTTTCACTACATTATTAGCAATGGGAACACTGCTAACACTATTAATTGCTTTACTTAATTCAGCATTTGAGACAATAAATTTCATATTTTAAAATTTTGACTTCAAAATTACATTAAAAATTTATATTGATAAAAAAATATTTAATAAAAATAATTTAATTTGGCTTTTAATTAATAACTAAATTGTTACTTATATATATCTGTTACTAAGAACTTTACATAATAATATATTATTTGTTTAAATTAAGTAATGATATTTATTTACTAATTTAAATTCTTTTTTTATCACTATTTATAAACATTTTATAGAAATATTTTCTAAAATTTTAATTTTTAATCATTTTCTTTATAATCTAAAATACAAAAAGTATAAATTGTTATTTATTTAAATTTATATATCATTATTTAATTTAAACATTTATTAAAATTAAAAATTTTTATTTATTTAATTATTTAATTAATAACTAAAATATTTCTGGTTCATTCACATTAATAACTATATTTCTTATGAGTGTAATTTTATTTTTTAATAAATTTCTATTTAATTTACTTCTAAATTCGAGTAATTAATGCAACTTTATAAAAAGCATAATTCAACTTTAAAAGATTTATTTTGTCAAGTTTCATAATCTAATTACTTTCGCATTAATGTATTTTATAATCAAAAAATTTTTTAAAATATGAAAAAAATTTTTGTATTAGTTATTTTAATGTTACTATTTTTCACTGCAAAAAGTCAAAATTCAGATATGTTGAGTTTTGGTTCAGATTTAAAAAGAACCTTTAATCTAGGTGGTGAATTAGGTTTGACAATTGGCACTAATACTAGTATTATGGTGTCTGCTAGAGGATCATATAATTTTAATAATTTTATAGCTTTAGGTGTAAATCCATTTTATTGGTTTCTACAGTCTAATTATTATTATCCAGCTACAAGCTTACATATGACAGGGATGAGGGTGTTTTTAGATTTTTCAATTTTTAAAATGGTATATTTACACTGTGAATTTGAGGAGTTGCTTTATAAAGCACCATCATTAGATTATCCATATAATAAAATTTGGTATACTTCTGAAAATTTATTGATAGGTCCTGGCATTAGGCAACCAATTTCATCTAATTTTTATGCTTATTTAGAAGTGTTATGGAATCTTAATGAAAATATGAACTCTATCTATTATAGTCCAGTTATTAGAGCTGGTGCTATTTATGTGTTTCCACAAACATTAAAGAGGAAAAAGTCAGATTTGGAGGAGTAAAAAAGCATTATCTTTTAACCATTTTTTAGCTTTTTTATAATCAGGATATATACTTTCTACTTGTTGCCAAAATTTGCGAGAATGATTATCAACTTTGAGATGAATGAATTCGTGAATGATTACATAATCTAAAACTTCTATAGGAGCCATTATTAGTCGCCAATTAATATTTATATTACCATTATATGAGCATGATCCCCAGCGTGTTTTAGCGTTGCTGATTTTTATTTTTGAATATTGAAAATTATATTTATAGGCATAATATTCAGCTCTAGATTTGATTACTTTAGCAGCCTCTTCTTTGTACCAGTTAGTGAAAACTTCTTTAGCATTTGCTATGCAATATTTTGATAAATTAAAATTGTCATTTAGAGTGAGTAAATTGTTGTAATCATCTACCATTTTTAAAGGATAATATTTACCTAAATAGAGGAATTCTTCACCTTCAGTGAAAGTTAATATTTTTTTATTTCGTTCAATTATTTCTGATTGTTTAGTTTCTAACCAATGTTGATGTTTTAAGACAATATCGTAGATTTCTTTTTTGCTTAGTCTGAGGGGAGCTCTTACTATTAGAGTACCATCATTTTTTATTTGAATAGAGACAGTTTTTCTTTTAGAACGAATAATTTTATCAATTTTGATATCTTTCATAAAAATTTTGGTTCTATAACATTTATTTGACTTTAATTATTTTACCACAAAGGACACCAAGAAACTACACAAAGTTCACAAAGTGCAATTTTTAAGCCTTTTAATTCTATCATTCTCTGTGTTATTTGTGCCTTTTTTGAGAACTTTGTGGTTAATATTTAACACAAAAATATTAAAAAATTCATTTTTATAAAATTAGTCTTTTATTATCTATACTCATATAAAACAACTTTATAGAACCAAATTTTTTTACAAAATTTAAAAATAAAAAAAAGTGGCAATCAAAAGGCTGCCACTTTTATAGTTATTATGAAAACAAAAAATTATTTAGTGTTATCTTCTTCATTATTATTTAGTTGCTCTTTAATATCATCAAAGATACCTAAATCTGCTAAAGTAGTGTGAGTAGATGAATTTTCTGATAGTGTAGATTTAGTTTTTTTAGTTTTGTTAGGTTTAGGAGTTTGCCATGTTTTAGTATGGGAAACAGTAATTTTTTTAGCATCTTTATTGAATTCAACTATCATGAAGTCTAGAATTTCATCAGCTTTTGCTTTAGATTTATCTTCTTTAATTAATTGACTAGCAGGTGCATATGCTTCCATACCATATGGTAATTCTATGACTGCACCTTTATCTTTACGCATTTCGATAATTTTACCTTGATGTACAGAATCTGGAGTAAAAATAGATTCATAAACATCCCATGGATTTTCATCAATTTGTTTATGACCTAAGCTTAATCTACGATTATCAGTATCTATTTCTAAAACGACAACTTCTAATTCATCACCTATTTTACAAAATTCTGATGGATGTTTGATTTTTTTAGTCCAAGAAAGATCGCTAATATGAATTAAGCCATCTACACCCTCTTCTAATTCGACAAAAACACCAAAAGTAGTGAAATTGCGTACAATAGCTTTGTGTTTAGAACCTACTGGATATCTTTCTTGAATATTCACCCATGGATCAGGTAAAAGTTGTTTGATACCGAGAGACATTTTGCGTTCTTCTCTATCAATAGATAAAATAATAGCTTCTACAGTATCACCTACATTAAGAAAATCTTGAGCAGAGCGTAAATGCTGAGACCAAGACATTTCAGATACATGTATTAATCCTTCTACACCTGGAATAATCTCTACGAAAGCACCATAATCAGCTATAGCAACTACTTTGCCACTAATTTTATCCCCAGCTTTGAGGTTAGGATCTAATAAATCCCAAGGATGAGGAGTTAATTGTTTCATACCAAGAGAGATACGTTTTTTATGCTCATCGAAGTCTAATATTACAACATTTAATTTTTGTCCTAGTTGTACAATTTCTTCTGGATAATTTATTCTGCCCCAGCTAAGATCTGTAATATGTATTAAACCATCTATACCGCCTAAATCGATAAATACACCATAAGAAGTAATATTTTTGACTTCACCTTCTAAAACTTGACCTTTTTCTAATTTAGAAATAATTTCAGATTTTTGAGCTTCTATTTCTTCTTCTATTATAGCTTTATGAGAGACTACAACATTTTTAAATTCTTGATTAATTTTTACAATTTTGAAATCCATTGTAGTACCTACAAAAGCATCATAATCTTTAATAGGTTTAACGTCTATCTGACTGCCGGGTAAGAAACATTCTATGCCATACAGATCCACGATGAGACCACCTTTAGTTCTCGATTTTATATAGCCTTGTACAATGGCATTAGCCTCGTATAATTCATTTATCTTGTTCCATGCTGAAAGTATTCTAGCTTTTTTATGAGATAAAATTAATTGTCCAGTGCCATCATCTTGACTTTCTACATAAACTTCGATTTTATCACCTACCTTCAAATCTGGATTATAACGCACCTCATTGAGAGGAATCACACCGTCTGATTTGTAATTAATATTTACAAATACCTCTCTCTCTCCAAATCCAATAACTGTACCTTCGATAATTTCCTTATCTTGTAGTACATTCAATGTCTTAGTGTATTTCTCTTCTAATTTTTGTCTATCATCATCACGATAGTCCTTTGTCTCCATTATTAGAGCATCCCAATCAAAATCTTCAGAAGATTTCGTTTCTGTATTTACTTCCTTTGTTTCATTAGTAGATACATTTTCTTGGGGATTAATTTCCTCACTTTCATTAGTGATTTCTGGTGTTTGTTCAACCTTGTTTAAATTTTCTTCTGGTTGATAATTAATTTCATTTTCCATTCATGTTTTCTCCTTTCTTGAAAAACTTATTCTTAAGTTTTTTGTTTGCAAAGGTATAAAAAATTTTTTATTTAGCAATAATAATTTAATTATCAATTAATCGCCTCATTCAATTATTCTAATACTGAGAATTGATGTAAAAATTTAATATCGTTTTCTGAAAATAACCTTA
>ERZ773359.2062-NODE-2062-length-26199-cov-8.403381_pt1 | contig 26199 bp, 25 predicted proteins | sample MGYA00374955_ERZ773359 | MGnify/ENA primary metagenome ERZ773359 (study PRJEB29098, sample SAMN04486028) | biogas fermenter metagenome | study: EMG produced TPA metagenomics assembly of the Biogas fermentation microbial communities from Germany - Plant 4 DNA1...
ATTCCATATTATGGTAAGTCCAACGTAAACATTCGGTTACAGTTGTATTAATTGCATGTATATAGTATACTAAGATTAAAGATTATTTTTATTACTGATTTTCCTAAAACATATTACCGTAGGACAATTGCAGAATTAAATTTCACCCCAAAAATAGGGGGTACCAACTATAAAAAAGGAGGAGAAACAGATGTTTCAAATGTTAACGGGAAATCAGAGTGGAGATGATGTAAGGTCTGTAGTTGCGAAGTTGGTTGCAAATATCCGTCAACCCCAGATGAAACTTGTCATGTTTTTTTCCAGTAAAAAATATGACATCAAAGAAGTCGCACAAATCTTCAAAGAATACTTGCCCGAGATTGATGTCGTAGGGTGCACAACAGCAGGTGAACTCAGCAACCAGGGCTTCACAGAAGGTAGCATCTCCGCCTTGAGTATTGCGGCCGATGATTTCGAGGCAGCCCCGTATTTAATGAAAGAAATCAACCAAAAAGTTATCTTTGCGAAGGATGACATCCTACACGCAGCCAGTACCATCGGTCTTACTCCCGATTCGGACGACGGTTTTATCCTAACGTTAATCGACAGCTCACAAGCAGCAGAAGAAAAAATCCTATCGCTTCTCCGTAATAATTTCCCCAAGTTAGACATTGTCGGCGGTAGTGCGGCGGACGAAGACTTCAAAGAGACGCTAGTAAGTGTTAACGGAGAGGCGATGGAAAATGCCGCCGCCATCGTTTTTATCAAGACTTCCCATGAAATGCTCTTCTACAAGGAAAATATCTACACACCCACGGACATCCAATTAGAAGTAACCAGTGCCAATATTAAAGACCGACTAGTCCTTGAACTAAACGGCAAACCCGCCGCCGAAGAGTATGCCCGTATTTTGGGAATCGACATGGATTATTTAAGGGAAAACTTCCGTGATGTGTTTTTCGCCAATCCTCTCGGCCGAACCTTTGGTGAAGACATCTGGATTACCGCCCCCACTTCAATCGTAGATGACAAAGCTATTGCCTTCGCTTCTCTAATCTTACCAGGCACAAGAGTAAAATTACTAAAACCGATTGATGCTGTTGCCGAAGCAAGAAAAACCGTTGAAACCATCAAGCAAAAGCTGCCTAACTGTAAGGGCGTGATCCTTTTCAATTGTCTGCTAAGATATTTACAGTTTAAAAAGGATAACCAAACCGACATTATCGCCCAGGAGTACGCCAAACTTGGTCCGATTTGCGGTTTTAACACCCATGGGGAGCAACTCCAAAGGCACCATATGAACCAGACCCTTACCTTAGTTGCTTTTGGTGACTAAAGGAAAGCCGTCAATTCACCCAACCTTGAAGCTAAGTAGATGAGGCTGTGGCACAACGAACTTAATGTTCGATTGCTAACAGCCTCATCTAGTTTTACTTCGGCGTCCCGTTAAAATCCGGGTTTTATCGTTTTATTCTTCGAGCATAGCCAGCATGGATTGATCATCTTGATGCTGGGGATGAAAGATTACACATCCTCCTAAAAAAGGATGGTCAAGGATAATTCCTTGCCTTTCTTTCCGGAGCAGCCATAGTATATAGGCATCGCCACCACCCATGAAAATAAACAGAAGTCCATAAAGGGCTATTGGCAACAGACTGAAAGCTAAACCGATCAAGTATGGTAGAAAGCCTAAGAGAAGGGTGGGCAGGACGATAACCAAAGCGTATTGGGCCACGGAAAGCGCTTCGGCACAATGACAGTAAGGGGTAAAGGTTGCCCAGTCGAACCCGAAGTGGATCGACTGCCATTTGTTCTTCGCAAAAACCGCTCCTACTGCACCATGAATCAATTCGTGAATGACAATTCCCACCAACACCATGATAATAAACATAAATCCGGATCCGGAAGCCGTTTGGTCAACACCATTGACTACAATATAAAGCACCAATAAAACCAGAACAATTGGTAAAGTCGATATAAAAGCCACCGAGTTTGCTTTAACAAGGTCAAATGACAACTTCTTTTCCGTATAGCCCTTTTCCAGTAATTTTTTCCGTAAAGTGTTGAAATTTTGCAGCTGTTTCATTTGCCGCGGAGTTAATTTCTTTTCTTTTTTTGGTTTGCCCATAATGTTTGCCCCTCCTCTGTTACCGTTGGGCAACATTCATCAATATGCTTTATTTTACTATATTTAGTGATATCTGTCATTCGCTCCCAGATTGTTGAAGCTAAAAAAACAGATTTTTGCCGTAATTGATACTTTTTTACATAATTGGTAATGTCCGTATTTCCGCCGCGATTTAGATAATTATTTATGCTATAATATTACCAGATACGAGTGCTCAACCCGAAGCGGGCGAAGCGCTTTTTTTTTCCATAAAACAATGGGGAAAGGAGGTTTTGGAAGAAAATCGACCGGTATCATTCAATTACAATTACAATGTAAACAGGGCAGTTTGAAGCGTTTCAACTGCCCTGTTTTGGCCAAAGGAGGTTTGGAAAATGCTGACCATCATAGAGTTTCTTTGGGTGGAAATAGTTAATGATCTCTTACAAATGTATAATCAGAGAAAACTGGGGGCTAATCTATTTTCCATCCTTTCCGCAGACAAACTAGAAACTGTGTTCAATGGGATATTTGCCAGCGCCAATTCGATTCACATTGAGCAGAGGATGCAGAGAGGGGAGCAAATGGAAGGTGTCCAACCATGAAAAAAGAGCAACAATGGTATATTGAAACGGAAAATCTCCTTAGGTTGTATTGGCGTTCGAAGGAAAGGCTATTAAGACTCCAAGTAAAGGAAAAAATTCTTAAATCAAGTCTGGAAAACCTAAAAAAAAATATGATCCAATCAAAAGCTATTCCGGGTTATGCCCGTAAATTCGGCGTTGTTAGTTGGGAGTCCAGGAAAGGTGATTTTGACTATTCTTCAGTCATGGTTGAGTACGAAAATTTAATCGACGAAATCTCCCGCGATTTAGTCAAGAATAATCGTGCTTTAGTCAAAACACAAACACGGATCCATCAGTTATTAGAATTTCTATCCCCCTTTGAGCTCATTATCAACCGCTTGACGGATGAAGAGATCAAATTAACCGAAGGTAAGTACCTCTTAAATTTGAGCAATTACCAAATTGCCGATATTTTACATTGCAGTGAAAAACGGGTACGGACCATGCAAAAAAAGATCATATACAAGATTGCTGATTGGTCAGGAAAATTCAATACCGCCGATCTGGCGATTTAACCTCTGTTTTTTCATCGCCTCAAAGGATTAAATTATGTTTTAAAGAACGCAAAACCCACTTATATAGAGTAGACCAGAGGAGCCTGGGTTAGGCTCTTGATTCTCTGCTTTCGGTGTTTGCTTATAAATCAAAATAATCTCCACCTCCACACTTATAAAGCTGTGGAGGTGGAGATGGATTAAATGAATAGATTACAGGCCTTTTTATCTAATTTATTTTACAAATAAATACTTAACCCTAAACTTAACAACCCGGATGGTGCATAGTTGATCTGCCATCCCCACACGCCCCGCACATGAATAATACCCAAACTATAACCCAGTTCATCACCGACGTTTAAACCACCGGTTATCCCCCAAGCACGTCTTTTCTGTAAGGCGTTAATTTCCTTCTTTACCACATTGGCCAGATCTTTTTCGCTATTTATTTCTTGAAGCCTTTGGACCAACTGATTTAATTCGCAGATCGTGTTTTCATAATCGGCGATCAATGCTTGATATTGGCCGATCAACTCATCCCTGACCCTAACTTCCCGGTCTACCAAAATATATAGTGCTCTCAATTCTTCATAGCTTTCGGGAATATATAAGTTGTCTGCAGCACTGACTGGTTTCGAGAGCATTGCTGTGAAAACAAGGAAAATAAAAAGCAATAAATTACTTGGCTTCTTTCCTTTCCGACGTGCTTCGGAGGCGTTTTTTAACTGTTCAAACCTCTTCTCCAGTTCCTGCGTTCGGTTAAAAAGCGCGGTCTGACTCTGCTTTTGCGCTTTAATCTCCTCTTCGACCTTTTTTTCTTTTTCACTAGTATTATGGCCTAACCATAACCCCAAAGCTGCTAAGAACACGAGCGAAAAATACTTCCCCGCAACAATAAGGATAACAAGCACGGATATTGCTAAAGTGAAATAGAAGATTTTTTGATAAGACTTCAATCCCCGCTTCCCCTTTCCCCTTTTTTGCAGCTAACGCAAACCGCATCCGCTTTTTTTGCCTGTTTATTCTTTTTTAAAACAAGATCGAACAGACCCATCGCCGCAAAAGCAATTTTGAGGGTCACCTGTATGCCTTGCGCGGCCAACATGATCCATCCCGGCCAACCACCAGCGGATTCAATAACGATACAAACTGCTAACCCTGCCGCAATCGGAAAGGGTATGAAACGACAAAAGCCTTTATCGATATGAGGCTTGACGACTTCAACGAGGGCAATGACAATTCCGATCGCAAACATCTCCTGTGGAGTATAAACGAAATTCACTTTAGATACTCCCTTCCCCACTTTTCGATCCCATTAGCAATCCCTTCCACCACCAAGCGCCTAAACTCTGGTGAAACCAACAGCTTTTCCTCTTCATAATTGGAGAGAAAACCAATCTCAAGCAAGGCCGCCCAAACCTTCGCGTGGCGAAGAACATAAATTTGGCTTTCAGCGATTACCAATTCACCTTGGTCATTTAGTTTATAGGATGGACGGGGAAAAACCCCCCGATTCATGGTCCCGGCGGACTTTACCACCTCCGTGACCAAAGCCTCGGCTAAGGGTTTCCCCAGACGGGAACTTTGGTTTCCCCAATTGTTATAAAGAGCGGAAGTTCCCCGGACTTTTGGGTACTGACAAGCATCAAAATGAAGAGAAATAAAACAATCCGCTGGTGGTAAGCGGATTTTTTGGGTTAAATTCGCTCTATCTTGAAGCGAAACGTACTTGTCGGTTCTACGGGTCAGAGTGACTTGATGTCCCCGCGTGATGAGTTCCTTTTCCAGGTCAAGGGCATACAGAAGCGTCAAATCCTTCTCGAGGGTGGGCGGAAAGGTTCGTTCCGGAATCACCCACCCTTGTGCGCCCGGATCTCGGCCGCCATGCCCGGGATCAATAATGATGTGCATTTATCTTTTCCCTCTCTTTCTTGTTATTTTTTATGCCCGGCCCCACCCTGCCTTTGTGGCATATCGACCCTCCGGTTTCCCGGCGCTTCCATAAAATTTAAACCAAGCGATGTTAAGTCCGGTAACTTTAGCGAAAGCCAAAGATCTTGATAAAAAAACCGCCCGTTAGCAACACCCAAATTCTTAGGTGTACGCCATCGGACGGATTGTTTTTAGATATTTTTTATCTGTTTTCTCTAATACTATAATAACATGAAATTAAGGTTTTGGCGTATCGTTTTTGTCCCGATTTTGTACTTTAGTTCCACGCCGCTTTTTTTAATTCGCCCATTCAAAATCTTCCACTTCCGGATAAGCGCAAAGCGCGTCTTTGATCACCTTGGTAATCTCCCGTAAGGCTTCGGCGGTTTTGGCTTCGCACCGCGCCACAATCACCGGTTGGGTATTCGAGGCGCGGACCAAACCCCAGCCGTCGGGGAAAAGCACCCGTACCCCGTCAATATCAATGACTTCATGGCTTTTTTGAAAATCCTGTCGGATCCGCTCTACCACGTCAAATTTGGCGTGATCGGGACACCCCACTCTAGTCTCCGCGGTTGCGTAATACTTGGGAACATCCGCCAGCAGTTGATTTAGCGATCGGTCTACCTGGGACAGGAGACGTAGTAGCCGGCCGGCGGCATAAAAGGCATCATCAAAGCCGTAGTATTCATCGGCAAAAAACATATGACCAGACATTTCACCGGTAAAGACGGCTCCGACCTCCCGCATCTTCGCTTTGATCAAAGAATGGCCGGTTTTAAAAAAGATCGGTTTTCCACCCAACCGCGCGATCTCTTCCACTAAAGCTTGCGAACACTTGACTTCGACGATGCAGGTCGTGCCGGGATATTTGGGGAGAATTTCGCGCCAATACAGGATCATCAACCGGTCACCCCAGATAATCTCGCCCTTGTCATCCACGACCCCCAACCGGTCACCGTCTCCGTCAAAACCAATCCCCAAATCCGCCCCTTCCCGTAGAACGGTCTCCCGTAAAGTAACTAGATTCGCCGATTCCACCGGATCCGGCTGGTGGTTGGGGAAACTCCCATCCGACGTGCAAAACAAAGGGATGACCTCACACCCCAGCCTGGTGAAGTATTCTTCGGCAAATAAGGAAGCGGTTCCGTTGCCGCAATCCACAACCACTTTTAACTTGCGGGGGCCAAGTTGGATCTTCTCCGTCAACATCTGTAAATAATCCGCAGCCAGATCGCGTTCTTCTACTTGGTCCGGCCGGGGTGAGGGGAGTTCCGGGGGGATTTCCCCCTTCATCTCCTCCATGAGGTGATACACTTTTTGGATTTCTTCCCCGTGGATGGTGGCTGGCCCGAGGGCGACTTTAAAACCATTAAACTCCGGCGGGTTATGGCTGGCCGTAATCATGATCGCCGCATTAATCTTCAAATGCTCGCGGGCGTAGTAAAGAATAGGCGAAATCACTTCGCCAAGATCAACTACCCGACAACCGGCCGTTGTCAGTCCGGAGATCAAGTTATCCCGGACCCGTTTGGAACTCAGACGATTATCCCGTCCCACCAAGACCTGCTGCTCGTTATGGGCCAAAAAGTAACGGCCGAGCGCTTTCCCGAACAAAAACACCACCTTTGGCGGTAAATCATCTTCCGCCAAACCACGGATATCATAAGCCCGAAAGATCTCCCGATTAATCCTGATCAATTTGCTCTCCCCTCTTCTTAAGTAATTCTGCTTTTGTCTCTCAACACCAGTTCCTACTGTTTCCGCTTTTTTGCAGTAAATTATTGAAAATCCAAACGCAAGGTTGCTTCATCGGACAGGCCGTGAGTGGTAACTACTTTCGCTGTCACTTTCTTTGCTCCCCGCGTAAAATTACGGGTATCAAGTCGTACCTTATTATCTTTGCACGGAAAGACCTCACCATCAATGGTTAAATAAGCTTCGGCAATCTCATCCGCAAAATTACTGGCTAAAATCAATTCCACAGTGAAGCGGCCTTTCACGGTGGCAAAGTTCTTTAAATCCTTAAAGGAAACGGTACTCCGGTTGGAGGAGAGGTAAATACCATCTACATAATTGTTTAAACCCCGCTGAACAATTGCGGCATTCGCGGGAATTTCCACAATAACAACCGCCTCATCAGCTGGGATCAGGATCTTCGTTTCCTTTTGTACCGCCCGTTGCACGATGGTGTTGGTCACTGTATCGTATAAATCAACGGGCTCCGCCCCTTTGATCTGATAAATTACTTCTTTCGCGGTCGAATGCGGATTATAAAGCAAATAAGTGGGATAAGCCTTCGCCATTGTTAACTGGGTGGCTAAAAGATCAATTTTTAAAATCCCCTCCTGGTTTGTCGGTGCAAAGAGGGCACCAAAGATTCCCCCATGGGCACCACTGTATAAGGAAAAGTCCGTGGTCGCCCAGGCATAAACGGTCGGATCCCCACCAAACCAGGGCTCTTTACCACCGCTTTGTTTCCGGATCCCTTCATAGGGGACAACTTCAATGATTGCTTGCAATTCATCGCTTGTCCCCGTCAGTCTGGACAAGGATTGGTTCTCCCGCTTCGTTTCCGGAGAGTAAAAATACCTGGCGTTACTACTGGCATGTAACAACCACTTGCCAAGATCCCGGGCATAGCGTGGATCATACTGCGCCAGAGGGGCCAGGGCGCCCGCTGCGGTAAAAGTATTCATGGCAAAAGCATAGCCGCCACCGTCGGTAATACTCCCGAAGAGGCCGTTGATCTCATAATCACCCCATTTCCCCACTAACGATCCCCAGCCCCCGCGGGGAATCGAGTTTCCGTCAAACACCCTGCTGATGGCTTTATCCAGATCGTAGGAGGTGCCGTGGAGCGCATTGACCTTCGCCATGAGGGCCGGTGCATAATACATCAATACTTCATAGAGGGGACTACCGAAGAACTGATCGATGTAATCCAGTAGGTTAATAGTGGCACGAAGATATTGCTCCGTACCGGTCAATTCATAGCCATAATACAGCAAAACCGCAATACCTACCGCCGCGTCGGGCTCGGTCCATCTTCCGTTCTTATAGGGTTGGTTGGTTAAAAAATTAAAGCCGGTATAATTAAAGTCAGGTTCCCCGTTATTATACATTACTTCATAGGCCTTATACCAGCTTTCGATGGTCTTAACCACATTCTGCCGGAGCTGGGTTTCCTCCGGATATTGCTGTGAAACATGGGCAAACAAGAGCGCTGGATAGAGCAGGTACCACATGGAAGCATCAGCCGAACTGCGACCCGGATTGTTTAGAAAAACACCTTCGGCCGGATTAAAAAAGGCATTCAGCATCTGGACATAATTGTTTCCATGTTGGTCCGCCTTGTCGATTCCCACAAGCGTGGCGCTGTAAACAGCCGCTGCCGTAGTCACCGCTTCCTGTTCCCCGTCTTGACCGGTACGGTGGTCCCCAACATAGGCCGGAATTCCGAAGGTTTGATTGGTCTGATCTGCCCAAAATAACGGAAGTTTTGGGGTCGAGGACGTCCCCCCAAAGATGAGTGCATCAAAGTCCCGGGCGAGCGAAGCATAATCCACATATTTGTAATTACCGGGCATTGCTTGGGCGTAACTACTAGTTCTCGCAATCCGCTTATAAAACACCTTGACGCAATCCTTCCGCCTAATTTTGAACAGACAAGAGGTGGCCATTATTAAGATAATGGCCACCAGTAAGCCGAGAATCGTTCTTTTTTTCATGTTCCTACTTTTTCTGGTTAAACATTTTCACGGAAGTTATTTCTACAGTCGCCTCCGGACTTCCTGCCGCATACAACCAGAAAACCCCTTCGACCTTTTCCCCGTACAGATCGATAAAGATCTGCCCTAATTTGGCCCTGATGTCGACACCAGCATAATTATTCCATTTAAAGTTGTTATCCTCAATTAAATAAAAGCCCCAAGCATGGTCCTCAAGCTGGAGATTGGATGGGACAAACTTCGCCCCCCATTTGAAACCGTCATGATTCTCGCGGACCTGAACTAAGAGGATCGGATGTTTGCTCAGATCCAGGGTCACCTTTTCGGACTGGATACCACCCCAACCGTCTGCCGACGCTTTGATGATCGCAACCTGATCCCCTTTTTCGACGCTTCCTTCACCACCACCAGGGGTGACCATTGGTTGCCAAGCCGCGATGTCGTTGTAATCTTTCTCATAGAAGAAAACATCATCCTTTTTGCCCGTACAACCAATTGCCAGAATCAACACACCGAAAAGTAATACCGTGAACAATACCTTTTTCCGCATTTTACTCCCTCCATTTTTTATCCTTTAATTCCCGTCATCTTTATTCCTTCTACAAAATACTTTTGCGCAAACAAGAGCAGGAAGACAACGGGAAGCAAAGCCACAGAAGATGCCGCCATTAGGGGTCCCCATAACGTCTCCCCCGTCATACTGCTAAAAGAGGCCAAACCAAGCTGGATGGTATATTTCGCCGGATCATTAATATAGATCAGTTGCCCCAGAAGATCGTTCCACGTTCCTAAAAAGGCCCACAAGCCAATCGTGAGCAACGCCGGTTTGGTTAACGGCAGGATCAATTTATAAAAGATCTGAAAATAACTGGCCCCATCCATCACCATCGACTCCTCCATCTCCACCGGTAGCGTTGAAAAGTACATGCGCAGAAAAAAGATGAAGGAAGCGGCGCCGAAATAGGCTGGCAAAATCAACGGTACATAACTATCGGATAATCCTAAATAGGTCCACATAATAAACGTGGGGATCATCGTCACCTCATAAGGCAACATCATCGTCGCCAGCAAGATGAGGAAAAAAAGATTTTTCCCTTTAAAGTCGAAACGGGCAAAACCGTAGGCGACCAGGGCCGAAACGAACACCTCGCCCCCAATCTTCAAAACAGCTATATACACGGTGTTTAACATGTATTTACAGATTGGAATGACCTGAAACGCCTTTTTGAAGTTCTGTCCGTGAAAAGAGGAAGGAAGCCATTTGATCGGGACCGTAAAGATCTCGGCATCCGGTTTGAAAGCTGTACTGATCATCCAGAAGAACGGTAGAAGCATCAGGCACGAACCCAAGAGATAAAAAAGGTACAAAAGGACCTTGCGAACAGTGTCATCTTTCTTTCCGCGCAATCTCACTTCACTTCCTCTCCGCATAAACCCAGTATTTCTTGGTATAATTCACCACTAACGTTAAACCGAGAATAATCACGAACAAGATCCATGCCAAAGCTGTCGCATAGCCCATTTTGTAAAAGGAGAAGGCCTGTTGGTAGAGGTAGACCATATAAAATACCCCTTCTTCGCCAGCACCTCCCAAGATATAGGCGTCGGTAAATTTCCGGAAGGCACTGATGATCCCCATTACCAAATTATAAAAGAGGATCGGCGTCAGCATAGGTAAAGTTATATAACGGATTTTTTGGAGCCATCCGGCCCCGTCGATGGTGGCCCCCTCGTATAATTCTCGGGGTATATCCCTTAACGCCGCCAAGTAGATGTAAAGACCGCCACTGGCGCCCCAGATCGCCATAATCAGATAGGAAGGCAAAACCCAGGCCGGATCATAAAGCCAGTCAGGGCCGGTTAGCCCAAATAGCCGCAGAAGGGAATTGAGCACCCCGTAGGTGGGATCCAAAATCCACTTAAAAACAATAGCCACCGCAACGCCGGAAACAATTGACGGCATATAAAAGATGGTCCGGAAAATCCCGATCCCTTTGTAGTCATTATTAACACCCAACGCGACCAGTAAAGCAGTGATGATCGTTAAGGGAATCGCCAGAATCGCGTAACGACCGGTGACAAGTAATGCCTTATAAAAAGTCGGATCGGCAAAGATCGCCCGGAAATTTTGGAAACCAATAAACGACGCCTGCCCAATAATGGACCAGTCGGTCATTGCGATGTACAAAGCAGCAATGATCGGAAAGACCGTAAAGATAATAAACCCGATGACCCAGGGGAGGATAAAGAGAAAACCAATTTGACTTTTTTTCATGACTACCTCCGCTTATTTCCTGTTGGCGATCAGTGCTCTTGCTTCGGCGGCAATGGCTCTAACCTGACTTTCGTAATCAAAATCCGGATCATTCAGCATGGCATTATATAACTTCAACCATAGATGATGGTTGATTTCGTTCCATTCCGGCACGTAATTAGCGGAACGGGCTTGGTTAAGGCAAATTGGTATTGTCTCCAACGCAGCAGCTTTCATCGGCGCAATCTCGACAATCCGCCCAACTTCTCCGCTGATCGGCGAAGCAATCTTCCACTTAAAAAACTCCAAGGTAATCTTCTCCATGATTTCGTAGGCTTGTTTGCTCTTCGCCAGTTTACTGCTGAGCACCGTCGACGCTGTCCAGTTAAAGGCATGGGCTTTACCATCCAGCCCGACCGGCATCGGCGCATACCCGATCCGGAATTGTTCATCCGCGGGCATTTTGGCGATCTTGACTTCAAAATTATCCTGGATTCCGCCCATAAACATCGCTACTCTTTGCTTTTCAAACCAAACATTATTCGAACCCAGACTGCCCACTTCCCGGTAAGGAGGGGTAATCCCACTCTTCAAGATTTTTTGGAGTATCCCCAGTCCTTGAAGGGATTCTTCGGAATCAAGCAGGACATCAACCCCATTTTCCGCAATGATATCGCCCCCACCCGCCCAGATAAAAGTCTCAATATTCGGCCAGCCGTCGACGATATAACCGTACTGTTGATAGGTGTTACCGTGTCTGTCCTGTGCTTTTCTGGTCAGCGCCTTTGCGGTTGCGATAAACTCATCCCAGGTCCACCCCCCAGTCGCTGGTGGATAGGGCACTCCGGCCGCATCAAAAAGATCCTTGTTATAGTAAACCATCAACGGATTAGCGATCCAAGGCAGACCATAACACCGCCCGTTATAGGTGGCGGAACGGAGCACACCCGGATAATATTGGTCCGGAGTCAACACTTGACTTCCCTTAAACATCTCCGTAAGATCGGCGATCGCACCTAACTCCGCATATTTGGCGATTAACTCCTGGGTCAACCAAAAGAAATCCGGGGTCTTCTTCGCCGCGATATAGGTTGCCAGTTTCACGTAATAGTCCGACGGAATACTTAAAACTTCAACCTGGTACTGCCCGGCTGCTTCCCGGTTCACTTTGTCAATAATCGCGCTGAATTCCTTAAGCTCTTCACCCGCTGCCCAGGTCGCAAAGGTGTACGTGGTTTTTTCTTTTTTCGCGCCCGTACAACCGGCAAAAAGGACGAGGCCCACCAGCAAGACCAGCCAAATACCTCTCCGCGCTGCCTTTCTTTTCAAACTGATACCCCCTCGCAAATACTTTCTCCTGCATTGTCCCCACAGCAACCTACCCTTTTAATCCGGTGAAACTGATTCCTTCTTCGAAATATCTCCGGAAAACGAGAAAGAGAACGACAATCGGTAAAGTTAACAGCGTCGCCCCCGCCATCTGTACACCGGGATAAGTCTTGTATTCCCCTTTCGTGAAAAGGGCAAGGAGCACACTGAGCGGCATCTTATCATAATTTTTATTCACAATTAAAGGCCAGAGAAACTCGCCCCAGCGTGCCATAAAGGTGAATAGAATAACAATCGCCGTCGTTGTTTTCGATAAAGGCAACATGATCCGGGTAATAATCTTAATCTCCGAAGCCCCATCAATCCGGGCCGCTTCCAATAGGGATTCAGGGATCGTTTTAAAAAACTGGATATAGATAAAGATCGCCCAAGGATCAATCAGATAGCGCAGGATCATCCCGGAATAGTTATTAATCATGCCCCAATCTCTCATCATTAAAAAAAGCGGAATTAGAAAGAGAACCCCAGGAAAAAGCATCTGATAAATAATGATGTTCTCAAAATAGCGGTAACCCCGAACCTTTAGCCGCCGCAAAGCATAGGCGGTCAGCATCCCAAAAAAGACTACACTAATCGTGGGAATAATCGTGATAATCAGACTATTAACGATGCTACCAACAAAATTCCTTTCCTGACCTGTACCTCCTTGTAAAATAAAAGCGTAGTTGCTCAAGGTCAACTTGCTAGGCCAAAAGCGGGTAAAAATTTCACCACTCACCTTAAAAGAAGAAAGGACCATCCACAAATAAGGGAAGATTGATAGAAATAGACCGGTCGTCAGCACCAGATAAATCAGGGGCATCTTCAATTTCTTGCCTCTAGGCATCATAGAGATCATCCCTTTCGATCAGTTTCCGGAAACCCCAAACAAAGGCAAAGGTGATGATTGCTGAAACGACTGCCAACGCCGAACCATATCCGGCCTGGAGTAAAGCAAAGACCCGGTGGTATATTTCGAGCATCATTGTCCTCGTCGCATTCATGGGACCACCATTGGTGATCATATAGGGCTCCGTAAAGAGATTAAAGGACGTAATCGTGGCAAAAACAATAATCATCACAAAAGTAGCATTTAGTAGCGGGACAGTAATTTTGATAAATCTTTGCCACGCGTTTGCCCCATCGATAACCGCCGCCTCGTAAAGCGTCGGGTTTATATTATTTAAACCCGCTAAGAAAAACAGCCCATAATAACCGGTAAATTTCCAACAGACAATCAACGCAATAGAGGCCATTGCTATTCTAGGGTTAATAAACCAATCAACCTTAAGGCCAACCGTTTTTAGGAAGTTGTTCACCAGACCATCGCCGGCAAAGAGAAGGTTAAACACCATCGAATAGGCGACCCCCGAAGAGACATAAGAAAGGAGAAAGCCGGTAATGTAAAAACCCGCGTATTTCTTGGGAATCTGTTTAATCAGTAAAGCAAGACCCAAGGAAGTAATGGTGGTAAGCGTAATAAAAACAACCATAAAATAGATGGAGTTTCTAACCATCAACCAAAGTAGTGGGTCCTTTAATACCCCCAGATAATTATTGAACCAAACCCAGGTCTGTCGGGGTGATATTAAGTTCCACTTTTTAAAGGAAATAATAATCCCCCATAAAAACGGGTATATCCACATTACCAATGTGAAAAAGATAAAAGGCGAACAAAAAAGATAACCCACCAGATTTTTTTGGGTTGCCCTCTTCCGGCCGACCAAATTGTTTCTCATCTGTCTTTTCCCCCATCCACACCGCTGCTAAACCGTTACCAAGACCTTTTGGCCACGAGATGACTTCCCCCTCTGCTTTGGGAAGAGGGGGAGAACTTCTCCCCCACCCACCAAAAACACGATAAAAACTATTGTTTAATGATTTTATTCAATTCCTTTTCCGCATCATTTAAAGCTTTCGGGGGTGTTTTTTTGCCATAAATCACCGGTTCCCAGAGCACCTCATTCAATTTGGTCTGAAGCTCGATGGTTTTACTATTCAAAGCAGGTGGAACAGCATATGGTAACAACTTGGCATATTCAGCTAATTGGGGATTAGCGCTCAGATATTCGGCAAACTCTTTTCGCGCCAAAACATCTTCGCGGGAAGGAAGCATATTGGTCATTTCTAACCACTTGACATCATGCCTAACATCACTGTAATACCATTTAATAAAGTTCCAGGCGACTACTTGTTTTTGTTTGTTTTTGGTTAGCATAACCATTCCTTTAGTATCCGCAAAGGTATGGACCGGTTGGTCCAGCGGATAATCATCCGGAACCAGCGGCGGCCCGATTATATAGTTGAATTCCGGATAGACCTCTTGCGTATAGGTAATATTCCAAGGGCCTTCAATGCTACCCAAAACGATCCCTTTCTGGAGCGGGTCTTGGAAACTTTCTAAAGGCGCGTATTTTTTTCGGAAAAGTTGATTTATAAATTCCATATATTTTAAACCATGCTCGTCATTGAACAGTACTCTTTCCCCGTCCCAGTACGGTTTTCCACCGGAGTTGGCCTGATAGCTCAAGCAGAAATCAAACCACCGGTCCCACCAGGCTGGCTCGTACCTTACTAAAAGAGTATACTTCTGTTTACTAGGATCGTTGTACATCGCCCCAAGGTTTAAGACATCACCATATGTTCGCGGCACATCAACCCCTAATTCATCAAGAATATCTTTGTTCCACCAGTAAGCCATGGGGTTGGTGTACAGAGGAAGAACATAGTAGTTACCATTGTAGCCCCAGCCATTTTTCACAATGTTCGCCATGGAACGGGCTTTTAGTAATTCTTCAAACCCCTCAAATTGATTAAAAGGAACCAAAAAATCATTCTCTATTAATTGCGCCGCAAAGCCCGTAAAGATATTCGTCGAAAGATCCGGACCGGTTCCAGTTGCCAACGCCGTTAAAATAACTTCTTCCGACGAATTCCCCGCGGGGATTACCTGCCACTTGATTTGCTGATCCGGGTGAGTATTATTCCATTCTTTTACCACTTCGCTCCAGAACGCTTCCTGAAAAGGATTAGGCGCCGTCCAGAATTCAATCGTTGTGGTTGCCAGCTGGCCAACACCCGCCAAGGCCATCACAAGGACTAACACCATTAATACGACTAAAGCCTTTTTCATCTTTTTCCTCCTTATACCCTTCTGTTTATCCTTATACCCTTCTGTTTATCCTTCTCTAATCCGAAAAGCCAGTTTTCGCCGCTTTCCTTTCCGCACACCTCCTTTTAACGCGTTTAGTCTTATGGTCTTGGGTACAAAGCCAAAATAATTATACCGCTAATAGAAACACTTCGATCGTCAATCATTATTAGTGGCGAGTTTCTTTACTTACCCCAAGAAGCAATCCTTTCGTATTTTCGAAAAGGATCAGGGATGGTAATGTAGTGGGCCTCGGCATCACTAACCCCAACATAAAGGGTGGCCGTACCATCCTCATTTCGGCATAAACCCCCGCTAAAAAGCACGTCGTTCAATGTTTCTCTTTTCGCGGGTCCTTTGGGGAAATCGTCCCGGCAGGCGATAATCTCCATCGGTCCGGCGATTTCCAACTCAGGTTCAAAAGGAAAAACCATAGAGTAGTAATGGCGGCAATCACCGGTACTGAAACAGGCGATGTGACCCAAAACCCCAAGCAAGCCATTTTGGAGTAGATGGACTTCATTCGCCCCGCCCCATTCTTCTGGTAAGAACTGATTCTTTAATAACCGGGCTTTTTGTATGTTTTCCACCGTTAAATCGTCCAAGGTATTGATTTTAATAAATCCAATGGTGCCACGGCCCCCGATTTTGCCCTGTGGTCTGGTAAAGACCCCGATTTTCCCGTCCGTCAGTTCCACTAGACGCAGGTCTTTCATCCCGTCCGGTCCGGTGGCAAAGGGGCGTAGATTATTTAAATTGGAACCCCGATAAAACTTGGTCCGCCAGCTAAGCTGCCCTGCTTTTTCGGGATGGGGGAAAATCTGTACCCCGCCAAAGATTAATTCCCCACCGATGCGGGTCACAAAGGGATCCTGCAAACGAAAGGTCGGGGCCCCCGCTTTGGGAACCCACTTTCCATCCTTTTCGATAAAGAAGATTACTTCCGAATCTTCACTCTCCCTCTTTTCGACCCGCCCGGCGATGACCAGCTCTCCTCCATCGGCAAAAGGCGCCGTAATATTATAAACATCACAGGTACCGACCCCATCAAACTGTAATTTTTTTCCAAAATGGCGCAAGTTCTTCCTTTTATACGTGGTTAAAAGTTGTTGACAACTAACACTTTCCCCAAATTTCAAGGGTTGGTCGCTCCTTCCTCATTTTTTAGACGTTTACTGGCTGGAAAATAGTCTGTCAATGGCTTTGATTTTTATCATTTCATATGCTCATATGCGCGGCTTGTAGTCAGCGTGGGCGACTAGCCAGCTGTTTTTTCAGTTCTTTCTTGTTTAAGCTCGCAACCCCGATCACCGTATCAGCAGCACCGTAATAGACATAAATCTCATCTTCCAGTTCTGCCGCGCCACAGCTAAACACGACATTCGGCACTAACCCCTCTTTTTCCCAGACCAGTTCCGGTTCTAAGATAGGCTCCCTTTGACGATAGATGACCTTCGTCGGATCGCGTAAATCTAACAGCGCCAACCCTAACCGATAAACATGGTCATTGTCAACACCATGGTAAATCAAAAGCCAACCTTCCTCCATTTTGATGGGCGGACCGGCAATACCGATTTTTTTCTCTTCCCAACTGTGCGGCCGGGTTTCTAAAATAACCTGATGCTGATCCCATTGAACTAAATCATCGGAGAAGGCTAACCAAATATGGGGAAGCCTTCGATGTAATAAAGCATATCGGCCGTTGATCTTCTCCGGAAAAAGGGCCGCATCCTTATTGGGTTCATCCAAAACTATGCCCTGGCGTTCCCATGTTGTGAGGTTCTTAGAAGTCGCCATGGAAATACGGATATCATCCCAACTCCGACCGCCAAACCCGGTATATAACATGTAATATGTACCATTGATCTTTGAAATTCTGGGATCCTCCACGCCCCATTCTTCCTGCGACGTTTCACCTACAAAGACCGGTTTATCCCTCCGCTCAAAATTAAGGCCGTCCGTGCTTTCCGCATAACCAATGACCGATTCGAATTTATGGGCTGGATCGGGTTTTTCACCAGTTAGGACAAAAGGTCGGTTCGCCGCGCGGTAAAAAAGAGAAAAGACTCCGTTTTCATATACTACTGCCGTATTAAAGACTGCTTCGCACTCCCATTGGTTTTCTTTTTTTGGTAGTAAAACAGGTTGATCTGATAGTCGCCTTAATTTCAATAACTTCACCTCAAATACTATTTGATCCGGATTGTTCCTTTGTAATACATTATTCGCGGCGATCATAAATTATTCCTTCTGTTTTTATGAAAATATTTCATTTTGGGCGAGATTTTACGAAACTTTTTATCGGTTTTTTGCATAAAAAATACCCTATTTAAGGGTATCAGGATACAAATGATGAAATTAATTGTTTGTCGATTGTGTTTAACATGGCGCCGTTGAATCCCGCAGAACCGGATCAACAGACATCACTATTTTGATGGGTTTAGGATTAATCCCTTGAATTAACTCATATAATCTTTTCCCGGCCAGAACACCCATTTCGTTTTTATAAATGCGGACCGTCGTCAGTGCTGGTGCCGTATGTTCCGCCATCGGAATATCATCAAAACCCGCAACCGAAAGCTCTTCCGGGATACGGTATCCGAGTTCTTTGATTGCTTTCATTACCCCGATGGCAAGGGGATCATTGGCCGCAAAGACCGCGGTCGGCTTTGGCGAAGTGTTAGTCAAAATTCGCAGCGTCGCTTCATAACCGTCTTCAATATTAAAGCTAGGTTCGCAGAAGAAGACCCACTGCTTGTTTATTTCTAATCCAGCCTCTTTAAGGGCTTGTTTATACCCTTGATATCTTTCGTTAAGCGAATTGTGGCTTAAGGGCCCGCCACAGAAGGCAATTCGCTGGTGACCCAGGTTTATTAAATGTTTAACAATTTTCCGAGCTCCCGCCACATTGTCATTTACAACGCAATCAATGTTTTCATCCAAAACCTCATTATCGGCTAACACCAGTGGAATATTGCTCTTCTTGATCTTCAAGATTATTTCCCGTTCAATATCATATCCCGTCAGAATTAGTCCGGCGGTCTTTTCATCCTTAATAAGTTCGTTAATAACCTCCACGTCTTCCTTGGTCTTCCCTGTGATCGTCCGGAAAAAGAGCCCGTAGTTATGGGGGATTAAAACCTCTTCTACCCCCGCCATTACCTGACTATAAAAGGAAAAGGAGTCATGAATCAAATCACTTAAGCGTTTACTGAAAATTATCCCGATATTTTTCTTGGCCGTGTCTTCCTGCTTTTTATAAGAACGGGGACGATAACCCAATTTAGCCGCCGCGGCAATCACTTTTTCTTTCGTTTCATTGGAAATGTTACCTTTATTATTAAAGACTCTAGAAACTGTTGAGAGCGAAACGCCGGCTTCCCGCGCCACATCATGAATTGTAACCGCCAAAATACCAAATCCTTTCTTAATTATCGACCGCGAAACCCAGGGCAAATAGGAAAATATCAAGTAAAATTTGCCGAAAGTTTCATCTAATATTTTATCCCAACTCACCCATCAAAACAAGGAGTATTTCAACAGCAACTATCCCTTTAGGGCCTTGATGATCACTTATATTTTGTCCCACAAAAAAAGAAATCCGCCCGGTTAAGCCACCCACAAAACTGGGCGTTCTCTACCGGACGGATTAATTTAAAAAGAAGTTTATTTATTTTCTCTTTTCTAGAATAACACTGCTTTACGATTTTAGCATTCCGCTTTTTTCCTTATTGACTTGGCGGTTCTCTTCGGGCAAACCATGCTTACTTCACTAACGAATCTTTAATTAAATTCAGCACCATCACTCCTAAATTGAGAATAACCGTAGTCAACACCGCAATCAGCCAGGTCCGTAAGCTCTCATACTGGTCCGCTAACTTTTGGATTGCTCCGTTCTGTTTTTTTTGGTACTCTTCCAAATTCTCAATCCGCACATCATGCCGCTCTACAATGAGTTCAAGGTTATTTCCCAATCGCAATCACTACCTTTCTGTATGCATGTAAACTTGTAATTTATATCTAAAGGCAAAGGAGCACCCGTTTGTGGTGATCCTTTGCCTTTGGGCAACCAACCTGTTCGGTCGATTACTAACTACCCGGTGGGCAGCGGATTTTAGAACAGAGCAAAAACTAAACCTTTCAAGCTAATTTACAGCTGAGCTTTTCCTTTCCATATATAATAGATAAACTAAGGTTGATAACAGCGAGTATATCTCGATCATCCTATTTCACCACTTCGTTATCTTTATACAATCCCATATCCTGCAAAATGTTAATAAAGGTAATATAGAAATAATCACAAGCTTCTTCTTCCCTATCAAAACTCTTTAAGCCCGTTTTTTGTCCGCGCTCACTGTAGTATACTTCCCATGTGTTTCGTTTACGATCATAATTGAGACAGAGTGCTTCATTCGGAAGACCTCCATCCAATGCATAAAAATCCGTTGGGATCTTTTTCTCTTTCAGCTTTTGTGCCAATTCCTTTTTCGTCATTTTAAGGTCCCATCCTTGTTAAGAGTCGCGCTCCGCTTAATTTTTTTAAGTATTTAATAGCGCCTTTAATTCACTCTGAATCTGATCCAAGTGTTTATTGGCATCAAGCCTTTCTTGATAGTCCTCGCGCCAAATAAAAAACTCGGACAATCCTCCGCGCGGCGGGTACATACTTTTAAAGCTTGTTTTAATTTGCACCAATACTTCCTGTGCCTCAGCCACGTTCATATTGCTACTTAAGACACCCTCAAGCACCCGGATGTTCTTGGCCAACTCACTTTTGGCATAATTTACCTCAAAATCGCCTTCCTTTTCGAGGATAAACAATAATTGTTGAAATAATTCCTTTACTCTGGTCAAAATACTCTTGATTTCTTCAAAATCTCTCATCTTCAACCCTCTTTCCCTAGTATTATCGCCCGCTTATGGTAAAGGAATCTCAGAAATAACTTGAACACCGGGAATCTCCCATGGCTTCACAATAAAGATCTGTTCCCCGCCCCCAATATAGACTCCTGTTTGGTAACCAGCTGGGCCTTCAAAGAGCATTGTCCCTTTCGGAAACTTAAGCGCATAAAGTACTTCGATTGGAGATGAACCAGTTAAGGCACCGGTTTTAGGATCGATCCATTGTGACCGCACCGCATAATCGATCCTAGCGGCTGCTCTCGACTGTGGCGCGTTCCTGGTAAAATATTGACCAAAAGCATTTCTGCCTCCACCTACGCGACCAACCCGATACAAAATGGTCTCATTCTCTAAAATTATTACATTGTATTTACCTCCAGCAAAAGTGCCTGCCGCTTGCGGATCTATGTTGACTAAGGGCCCAGGATTTTCAATCATATTATAAGTATAGGTCTTTGCTCCTAAACTGCTAATGGTTTCCCGCGTTGACTCGTACCTACTTCTCCGGTTTACCCACTCTATTAACTTGTCTACTCCAAGTTTCTTACCAAATTTCGTATTAGCCAAAGCGCCCATCGCCCGTCCGACCCCCCAGGCCGCCACGAGCATAATAACTATTTCTAAGACACCTAATAGAAACTCTTTAATTGCTTCGGCGCATAAATCGGCGCTTTCTTCCAGTTTTCCACGATCACCCTTGGCTTTCCAAACGGCAATAACATATTCGCCAAAAGCGCTTCCAATCCTTCCCAGAAGAGACAGGCCATAGGTGGCAAATAAGCCTAAACCAATCCACTTCAGTAAAAAGAGTCCAATCTCGAAACCGATCTGTGCTCCCAAAGCAGCTCCTGGTGCCGCTCCGACTCCACCGGCAAAGACCCCAATTAACGCCCCAATCAGCGCGCCAAGTCCAGTGGCAATTCCCAGCAATAATCCGGCGGCGATCATGCCCATGGCGAAATTGATTAAGGCAGATTTAATGGCCCCCAGAACATCATCGCTTAATTTCTGTGGTATTAGCCGACCCACAAATTGGTTGGCGTATTTAAAGTCATCCAATTTCTGACGGAAAAAATCAACCGTACTACCTAACCACTCTTTTATCCCGTAGGTTCTGGAGCTTGATGCTACGACGCCTTGTAACGACTTGGCAAATTCGAGACTGGGAATCCAGATGTAATATCCGCTTCTTACTTGAGTCTCCTGCCAATTGGCTCCAGCGTGCGAAGTGTATATCCCTTTTGTGTCATCACCTGCGCCGCCATTTACATGGACCAGAACATTTACATAGTATCGTAAGTCCTGTCCCCACTGGTTCGCCGCTCTCCCATAATAGCGTTCGGCGATGCCAATCGCCGTCTCTCCACTTTCAGTTTTATGCAGAACCGCGCCGGGTTCCGGCAAACCCCTTTTGACTAAATAAGAAGCAACATAGCCGGTATCCCCTGTTTCGGTACTGATATAGGACCATCCACCCTCAAGTTCTTTGATGATCATTACTTTTGTGTTGAAAGGCAACCGCTTAAGGGGCTGGTTGTTCGTGTCCGGACCAGGACGAAGGTTCGCCTCTGGTGCAACTATCCCCATTTCATTAGCAAAAGTCCCGGCTGAGGGGATTTCTTCATGCTCTAAACGGGAGGCCTCTTTTTTTGTCTCTTGTTCCCCCGTTGGCTCTGTTGTACTTTTCGTCTGGACTAGGGCTGTACTTGCTTCATAATTACGCCCGCGCGTGAGAGTATTTACAGAGACATATGGGCTTTCTTGTTTCTTCTTTTCAGCATATATCATTTAGATCACTCTCTCTTAACAAAACAACCACTTGTTATAGCAAGCGGCTTGCCCGACAAGTGGTTATTTCGTATAAAGTATAGCTTGGGATCTCTGATCAGGAAACCAACCGACCTCTCGAGGCTTCCCGTGTTTATTGGGTCAAAAAAAACACTAATAATCTCTTAGTGTTCTCTAGGCTCATATCCTTTGTTATCATGCGGTTTAAAATGATCACTTACTATTACTTTGATTATCCCCCCGTCTTTGTGATAACGAGCTATTATTTTATCTAAAGTCTCTTTACTATGTTCTACTATATGTGTATGTATTCTTTCATCTTTTTCTCCATCGACTGTTTCCATGAAAAAAGATTTCCCGGGCAAAATGCAGCCTTCTGTATCTTTACGTCTATTCCCCTTATGGATCTGGATATGAGATCTACCCGGCACATCTATTAATTCAATTCTAGATTCAGTACGGAAAAAAGCATAATACTCTCCAGGTTTTATTCTACTTTTACTGGTCTGATTATCTTTCCACGCTAATTCCAGTGTATAACCCATTTTTTCGTCTTGAACATAAAGTTCACCAAGGGTAGTTAATTCATTTTCTTGTATTCTCTTCACTTCTATACTAAAAACCGGTGCGCCTTTCCGAATTGCATTGATTGCTAAAGCCTTTTGTAACTTCTGCCGGGTATTATAGCCCACCACTCCGTCAGCCTTTAAGTCACTATCCTTCTGAAACTCTTTAACTGCTTCTTCGGTCTGCGGGCCAAATACGCCATCAACATCAACTTCATAACCAAAATACTTCAAAATAGTCTGTAATTCTTTTACATCTTCGCCAGTCATCATTTGCGGCTTATTTCGCAGAACAGCTCCCCATTCAGCTATATCTTGAAGGCTCAGTAGCGGCACATCATCCAAATTTTCTTCCCTTCTATTTCTTTCTTCGAGTACTGCTGCTTCATATAATACGTTATAATCGTTGGAGTTCTGCACAACTTTGATCACATCGATGACTAAAGTCTGTAAATCACCGGCCCAACCTACTAAATTATTAATAAGTGCTTTGCCGACCAATGAGCTGATCCCCGCATCACGCCAGGTTATTTCGTGAATCAACCCATTTAAGGCAGCGATTAAATGAAGTAAATCAACCTCATTTCCAGTCAAGGGGTCGTGAAAAATTATATTTTCGTGGAAATAGTTGGAGACTTCAGTGTTATGACTATCAACAAACGCAACAAAGGATGAATCACTTTTTCCAGCAACTGCAGGCCAATTCCCGGTATTATATTTTGATCTTCTAATATACTGAAGTATCAATTCATTTACTGGTGTATCATTCCCAGTCTTTTGTTGATAAAGGAGCGCGAGCCTTTCTAGTTGTTCTAAATTCCTTATAATTTCCTCGATCGTGTAACCACCGGTAGAAACTAGCGTCCCTGAGTATTCTTTTTTCTTCGAGCTATCCAACCTTCTCCCGGATCCTAGGTCCATCTTTTCGGTTAGACCGTTCACAATTTTCTTTTTAGGACCGTCCACTTCACTGGTATCGCTTTGAGCCATCTCCATACTAGGCTCTTGTTCTGTAATCTCATTCGCGAAGAGTTTTGCTTCCGGCCCAGCTTCACCTTTCGAGTAAATCGATTCCATATGTATACCCTGAAGCGGGAAACTAACCCCTATTTTTTCGTCTTTATTTCGTGGTGAAATTAGGTTATTTACTGATACATACGAGTCTTCATTTTTTTCTTTATAAAGCAAATCACTCACTCTTCCTTGTTCTCTGTTCATTTGGCCTAAATACGGGCATAACAAAAACCCCACCTATTAGGCAGGGCCAAACCTTTCGTTAGTATTTTTACTAGTTAGGAGGCATCTGTTTTATCTGCAAGGTAAAATCGGCGCTGGAAAGATTACTCTGTAATTCTCCGTATTATTGCGCCTCGGGAAAAATCAGTATAGGTCATTGTTCCCCTCTTTTTTAATTCTTCAATCACCGCCAGATCGACTTCTCCTGTTCCGTATCGATCAAGATACACTTCAGCTAAATTCTTTAGTTCCAAGAGCGGTTTTAGATCTGTTATTTGATTATAACTTAAATCCAGCTTCCGTAAATTTGTCAGATGTCTCAGCGGAGATATATCCTCCATTCGATTGTTGGCAAGGGATAATTCTGTTAATATAGTAAACTTTCTTAGGAAAGATATATCACTAATATCATTCCCACTCAAATCCAGAACTTTTAATTTTTTTAGCTTCGACAAGAACTTATGGTCTTCTACATCATTATAAGCCAAACTTAAACTGGTTAAATTCCCTAATTTCCCCAACACATCGAAGTTTTTCACACGGGTTGAGCGAATTTTCAAGACTTCTAAGTAAGTAAAATTCCCCAATACAGTTATATCTTCAATGGGATTTTCCCAAAAATATAAATTGGTTAGTTTTGTTAATTTAGCTAGTGGCGAAAGATCACGTAGATCGTTTGAAGACAGATCAAGTTTACGCAAATTGGTTAGATTGGCAATCGGGGTTAGGTCGTTAATTTCGTTATGTGATAGATCCAAAGATTCTAGATTTACCAAAGACGCAAGGGGACTTAGGTCCGTAATATGGTTCCAGTATAAATCGAGGTGTTTTAGATTCGTCAGTTCCGATAAGGGACTAAGATCGCTCTCTCCCTCTTTGTGCAAATATATGGTTCTCAATTCAAGTTTGGTTAGCTTTTTTAAATATTTAAGCTCACTCAGATCACTAATCGGATTTCTGGACAAATTCAACTCTTGCAAATTAGTCAAATAGCGAAGTCCATCCAGGGAAACGATGGCTTTTTCATGAATTTCAGGATTCGACACATCGTGAAAACGATGTCTGGGCCACGGCAGATCACTGGCATCAAGCACCGTAATTCCCTGAACCTCACCAAACTTAATTTCCCCGTCGGGCTTGCCGATTTTTTCTCGCACGATCCGTTCTAAGTTTTTGTCAGCAAATGTTATAACTTTATTCTCGTCAATTATTTCCAGCTCATAGCGCTTATACTCTTCAAGAACCTGTTGGGCAAAACTGATCATTTCCGCTTTCGTTATTTTACTGTTTTGGTTTACTTCAAGCTCTTCTTTGGTGAATTTACCCGAAGAATACCTGACAAAAATATTTCTTACATTATTATCCCTAAGAATAACTGGAAATCTGCCAAAGCTCCTCAGCCATCTCCACTCTTTCGTCTCTATTAAGACTTTTGCCACCTCTACCAGTTCGGGACTCTCTGCAAATTCTTCTGTGCGAAGCCAAGTAAATTGTATCCCGTTAAATTTTCCCGTACGATCTTTATAAATTATACCATCGGGAATTTGATAAATTTGTAAATCTGGCTTGTCAAACAAAACCGGAAATAAAGGCTCTTGAAAGTAGTCCCGCAGATGATATCGACCCAGTTTATTTTGGTTAAGGTCGTAAATTTCAACAGTGGTAAGAATTTTAGGAAAGTTTCTTGTTTCATATTTAACCACAAAGACATCTTCCAACTGGGTTTGGATTAACACTTCATCTCGGGCAATAACACCATCGGAAGATTCAGCCTCATCTTCGTCTTTGCAGCCGTTTACTTCCCTTTCAATAGCATTATGCATTATTGCTGTCTTATAATTTCTTTGTAATTTTAGTAAGAAAAAGATTGTAACCAAACACACCCCGAAACCAACCACAAACAGCGCTTTTCTCTTTTTCTTTCCCATCTTCCCATCCTTCCCTCGCCGATCAATACTAAAGAAAATACTCTCGCTGTTCGAGCCCCGTCACTCGTTTTCATTACTCCATAATATATTCACCATATTTTTCTAATTCCCTTTTTAGGAAACAAAGTAATAAAAAG
>ERZ773359.2066-NODE-2066-length-26165-cov-648.011030_pt1 | contig 26165 bp, 25 predicted proteins | sample MGYA00374955_ERZ773359 | MGnify/ENA primary metagenome ERZ773359 (study PRJEB29098, sample SAMN04486028) | biogas fermenter metagenome | study: EMG produced TPA metagenomics assembly of the Biogas fermentation microbial communities from Germany - Plant 4 DNA1...
CCGCTGTTGCTTTATTACAAAAAAGAGTTGACGAAGAAAAGAATGGACAAGCCTAGTTTATAGGACAACTCCAAACTAATATTCGTAAACTCCTTTTTAAAACAAAGCCACATGGTGAAAAAAATGATATAGATGTAAATACATAATTGAAAAACTGACTAAGAAAGATTGCTATAAAAATCTGACGTCTTCTATCCGCTGCCAGCGTCAGATACCAGCATCCGTTACCAGTTGCTAGCTGCAAGGCAATGCGGGTTTGCACTCCGACATCTCATTTCCAACTTCTGGTATAAGGTAAATTACATAGCTCCTTCTTTCTTTAATACAGAGAAAAAGGTTTTGAAGAGAATTTTTATATCATACCAGATAGAAAATTCCTTAATATAGGTCAAGTCATATTCAATGGTTTTTGCTAGTTCAATTTCACCCCGGCCGCTAATTTGAGCTAAACCAGTTATGCCAGGGGTAACTAGGAGCCTTTGTTCGTAATCCTTAGGGTAGTATTTAACCACATCTGGAATTTCTGGTCTTGGACCAATTAAGCTCATATTTCCAATAAACACATTGAAAAGCTGTGGTAGCTCGTCTAAGCTTGTTCGCCTTAAAAAGGCTCCTACTTTAGTGATTCTGTTATCACTTCTGCTTTGAAATATAAAGTTTTCTATGTTTTCAGGATCTATTTCTAATTCTCTTTTCTTTTCTGCATCTACCACCATAGTTCTAAACTTATATATAGTAAAAGGCTTATGGTTTTTACCTACTCTAATCTGCTTAAAGATAGCAGGACCTTTGGAATCAAGCTTTATGGCAATGAAGATTATTGCGTAAACTGGCAAGAGTAGTATTATGCCTATGAAGGATAAAATAATATCCATAAGTCTTTTGATTATGTATTGAATTCTTTTAGCTTTTATATCTTTTTCAACATCAATAATAATTTTATTGCTATTTGTGCTCATACTTACACCTACTTATAATTTTTAAATTTGCCCATACTATATTAGCATAAATATAGATTGCCTTCAAGGCGAGATATACGTCAAGATGGTTTGTAAATCATAGTCGTATACAATAGCATTATGACAAAATAGAAAAATTAATGTTGAATATTTAGGATATTGGTGCTATTATTGATGATGTGAAAATTATAAAAAAGTAGAGGTTTGTCATGAAAAGGAATAAAATCGGAAAAAAATCGAAGAAAAAAATTATACTACTTTCAATTCTAGCGGTAATATTATTATTAATTATTGCAGTTGGTGCTTACGGAGCCAGTCTATTAGGAAAGGTTAAGAGAACTAAAATATCAGATAAAGATGAAGATTTAGGTATATCTAAGGAAATCAAAGATAAGATTGATAAGCATGAAAATTCAGATGATGTTATTAATATAGCCTTATTTGGATTAGACCAAAGAGATGTTACGGCTAATGGTCGTTCAGATTCCATAATGGTTCTTTCTATTGATAAGGCACACAAAAAGATAAAAGTATTTTCTATAATGAGAGACTCCTATGTGTATATTGATGGCCGTGGAGATGATAAAATAACTCATGCTTATTATTTCGGCGGACCACAATTAGCGATTAAAACAATTAATGAAAACTTTGGATTGAATATAAGAGACTTCGTTACTGTAAATTTCTTTGGATTAGAGAAGATTATTGATGCTTTAGGTGGCGTAGAAATAGACGTTAAAGAGAAAGAGATACCTGTAATAAATAGCTATATTGATGAAATTTCACAAATTGAAGGAAAGCCTGCACAGCATATAACCAAGGCAGGTAAACAGAATTTAAATGGAATACAGGCTGTAGCTTATTCTAGAAACAGATACACCGGTAACGGAGACTATGAGAGAACTGAAAGACAGAGAAGAGTACTTGATGCTTTAATGAATAAGATTATGGCTCAGGGACCAACAAAATATCCAGGGTTAGTATCAGAGTTGTTACCTTATGTTAATACTAGCTTATCAAATATGGAAATAGTAAACTTAGGCTTAGACGTCTTTAAGATAGGCAATTTAAAGCTTGAGCAGGAAAGATTCCCTATAGATGGATATTGCGAAGGTAAAATTATAAATAAAATCTGGTACTTAGTATATGATAGAGAAACTACCAAGGAACAGATATTTGATTACCTATACAATGATAAAAAACCTACGGCAAAATAAAGAATTTATAGTAGAAGCTCTTTTAGTAGTAACTAAAGGGGCTTCTTTTTGTATATCTTTTATTTAAGGAATGTCGTATAATTAAGTAAAGTATAATACTTTATAATGGTATAAAGGATTCTTTTAGGGGAGGGAACTTAATGGTAGAAGTAATAAAGATATTAATGGATGCAACTAATGATATACATGATGCCATTTTAGAAAGCAGCATGTTGTCACAGTTTAACGACAAGCAATTGCATTTTATATTAATTGGAATTATAGGTATGATAATTTTTGCTACAACACATATCTTGTTCAAGTGGTTATCTAAGTACAGCATAACTGCCATTTCCTTTATATATACCATGACAGTATTGATAGTTATAGTCTTTGTTATTGAAATACAACAGAAGTTGACTGGTAGAGGGAAAATGGAATTTGACGATATACTAGCAGGCTTATATGGATTTTTATATTTATTTTTAATCTATCTCTTTATAAGGTTATGCATTTATATAGTAAAAATGATAATTGATAAAAATTTTGGCAGGAGAAAAGTGGACAAGGAGCGTCAATAAGGTATTCTTTATTTGGAGGTGATTGGGGTGAATAAAAGGAAGATTAGTTCCTTGCTTGTAGTCATATCTTTGATTTTGTCTATGAGCCTATTACAGGGATGTAAGCTGGTGGAGGAAAATATTATAGCTAGAGGGGTAGAAAGCCTCTTTAATGATGATGGTTGGGAAGAATCTTCCGATGAAAGTGATGAGGAGTTGGATAGTGAACTAGAGGAAAAAGCATTAGATGATGATAAGCAGTATGAGACAAAGCAGAAGGAAAGCGACAAGGACAAGGATAATAACAGTAGCCAAGAAAACACTACTAAGGCAAGCAGCTCTAAGAAGAATACTAAATCCGAAAATACTACTTCCAGCAAGATTAGTGGGGATAAAAGCAATAGCAGTAAGAGTACATCAAGCAAAAGCACTAATACCACAGTATCTGCTAATACAAGCAGCAATAGCCCTTACGATAAGCAGATGCTGAAGGAGCTATTAAAGACGAATATAGCCTTGGCAAAAGATACGGAGGTCACTATTACTGAGGATATAAGCCTAGATCAGTTAGGTGAGATAGCCATAGAGGTTGCAGATAAAAATGGCTTTGGGGGATATATAAAGAATGTATCCTACAGTTTAACTGGTAGAAAGGCAAAAATAATTTATAATTATGTAGATGGCAAAGAGGGTTTCTTAAAGAAATATAATTATGTAAATGAAAAGGTTAATGTCATTGTTGCAGCATTAATAAAGGATGGTATGTCTGATTATGAAAAGGAGCTAGCTATTCATGATTATATTGTAAACTATGCAAGGTACGATATAGAGAATCTTGAGAGAAATACAGTGCCAAGAGATTCTTATACCGCCTATGGACTTTTAACTAATAAGAAAGCGGTGTGCTCTGGCTATGCAGAGATTATGTACAGGCTTCTAAACAAGGCTGGTATTGAGACCCATATTGTGACTGGAAGGGCAAAAGTTCAGGAGCATGCTTGGAACCTAGTGAAAATTGGAGGTAAGTATTATCATTTGGATGCTACCTTTGATGATCCTGTTACCAGTAATGGAAGCAATGTATTAAGCTATGGATATTTTAACTTAACAGATAATGAAATTGCTATTAATCATACCTGGGACAGAAGCCTTTATCCAGCGGCTACTTCTACAGCGGCAAATTATTTTTATGTTAATAAATTGGTGGCAAAGAATTATGATGAATTTTGCAGTATTATAAAGAAGGAATTGCTGAATAAGAAAGAAAAAATAATGATTAAGACAACAACTTACGACACTAAAGTATATGAACCCTCCGCTTTGTTTAAGGTTGTTAATGATAATAAAATAAATTATGTAGCATCCCAATTTTCCTATAGTTATGACGCTGAAACTAAGGTCTTTCAGTTCGATGTGAAATACAAATAAAAGCATTTTTATAAAAATATACTGGAAAAGTTATCTTTTTTATCGTATAATAGTTTCGTATGATTTTACTATTTTTTTGAATAAGTTGGAGGGGGATAAGAAATGTTTTGTGAAAAATGTGGTGCTCAACTAGAGGCCAATGCTAGCTTTTGTTCTGTATGTGGTCAAGTAGTAGTTAACCAGCAAAGTGCTGAACCTTTACAGCCTACACAGCAATATGACTATAATCAAAATTTAAACAATAATTTAGGGGATTTTGGCGGCAATAACACTGATTTTGGCAATAATAGTTTCTCAAGTAGTGAAAATACTAGCTACCTAAATGCTAGCATTAACAATGCTAGTCAAAGCCTTACAGGAAACCAGTCATATGATAATACAGGAAACCAGTCATATGGTAACACTGGAAATGCAGGCTTCTATAATGATGGGTTAAATGCCAATAATGGCTTTGATAACTTTGCTTATAATAATAACCCATATAATAACAATAATACTTATAGCAACAACGGTTTCGACAATAATGGATTTAACAGCGGCTATAATATGCCAGGATATACCCAAGTTGGGCAAACATATATAATGCCAGAACCTAAAAAGAAGGGTAAGGTATTTATTGGATTAGCTATTGCATTAGTATTAGTTGGAGCTTTAGTAGGATTATTCTTTGGAGTAATAAAGCCACTTTTTGATAAAAATACTCCTGCAAGTAAAGTGATAACAGCTTTAGGGGATTTAAATAAACATGAAGCTGTAGATATGACAGCTAAAATTAAGCTAGAAATGGATGGAATCCAAGGGGCAGTATTAGATGATTTTGCTTTTGTTATTAATGGAAAAGCAAATCAGGCTGAGAAGAAAGGCTCCTTTGATATAGCTGTTAACTTTAAAGACAATAGCTTAGCTAATATAAATGTTTACTACGATGAGAAGATAGTAATGTTAAGCTCTGACGAGTTATTTGAAGATACACTTTATATCGATGTAGATGAGTTAAAAGAACTATTAGAGGATTCACAATTTGCAGATCTGGCAGAGGGAACTTCTACAGTAAATTTTGAGGCTTATCAAAAGCTCGCTAAGGAATTAGAAAAGGATAAGAATTTTAAGACTGTAAGCGATAGATATGAGAAGTTCTTCAAGAAAACCTTAAATGACTTTATCAAGGAAAATGGTAAGGTTGATGTAAAGGTAGTTGAGGCTGGTAAGGAAAAAACTATAAAATGTGAAGAATTGACCCTAACTATAAATGATAAGTTCATTTCAAAAGTAATCCTTGGCTTATTAAAGGAAATTTCTGAAGATAAGGAACTTAAAGCTCTTGTTAAGGAGAGATTTCCACAGTTATTAGAGGCTATGAAGGAAAGCGGACAAACAGAATATTCAGGCTTTGATATTGAAGAATACGAAGATTTCATGGAAAACTTTGATAGCAATTGGGACAATGCTATGAGACAACTTAAGCAAATTCTTGATAGTGAGCTAATAGAAAAAGGGCTAGAGAGTTTTAACTTTAGCACTGAAGTAGTTTTCAGATTAGATAATAAGGATAGACTTAGACAATTTGTCTTTGATATTGACTTAGGAGAAATGGCTGGAGATTTAGCTGGTGCATACAACGTAGATGGTTCTATAATAACAGAAATTACTATAAACGGCTATGATAAGGATGTAGTAATCGATAAGCTATCAGAGGACGGAGCTGTTAACTTAGCTGAAATGAATGAATTTGAATTGATGAGCCTCATGGGAGAAATACAAGAAAATCTTGAAAGTATTTTTTCTGATAACTTAAATCTTGATTTCTAAAAATAAATTTGGAGATCTATATACTATGATAAAATTAACCAGAATAGTTAAGAAGGATTTAAAGCTTATATTAAGACATAGATGGGCAATACTTGCCCATTTGTGTCTTCCATTTTTATTATACGGAATTTTTGCTTTTATCTTTTCCAATATGATGAATAGAGAAGCAGATATTACACCAATGAATGTAGCAGTAGTGGATAAGGAAAACAGTATGGTAAGTAGAATGCTTATTAGCAACTTTAAAGGAAACCAGTCCTTTTCAAAAATGGTAAATATTCAAACTATGGATGAACAGGAGGCCAAAGAAAGATTTAATCAAAATCAGCTTGTAGGCATAATTACCATACCAGAAGACTTTTCTAAAAGTCTAATGTACATTGAAAATTATCCAATAAACATTATTTTAAATAAAAGAGAACCCTTAAAAAGCTCGGTGCTTCAAAATATGATGGAAAGCTATGGTAGCTACGTATCATCGGTAGAAAAGTCTATAGTAGCTTACATAGGCTATTTAGATGAATATGATTTTACTCCAAGCCAATTACAGGATATAAACGAAGAGATGTCCATTAAACTAATACTATCAGCCCTATCCAGAGGAGAACTGTTTCAAGAAAAGGAGATAGGTTCCATACCTTCCTCAACCTCAGCAGAATATTTCATAGCTGCTATTCTAGTACTACTGCTAATGTATAACGGGGTAAGCTCTGGAAATCACTTAATCAAAGAAATTAACAGTGGTTGTCTAAAGCGAACGGTGGCTTCACCAGCTGGAACCCTATCGGTGGTACTAAGTAAATGGATATCCTTTTCCCTTTACGGGTCAGTGGAGGTATTACTCTTTATACTGCCAGCGGTAGTATTTCTTAGAGCCTTTCATCAGGACTTATTAGTGCAAATAATAGTCTATATGTGGATAGCTATCTTTTTCATAAATAGCATCTTCATATTCCTAGCCACCTTCTTCCATAAAGAAGAGGTCTTTATGGCAGTAGGCAATATATTTGTATTTATCTGTGCTTTAGTGGGAGGTAGCTTTCTTCCCCTACAATTAATGCCTCTTGAGATTCAAAAAATAGCGGCTATAACTCCAAACTACTGGATTATTAGAGGAAGCTTATACATTAAGAACTATTCAACTGGTTCAGGAGCCTTAGGAGTCAGCTATCTTGATTTTATTCGCTATTCCTTTATTGCAATATCCTTGCTGCTAATATTAATATCCTATTTCCGACTACGAAAGGCGGTGAGGTCGTGAATAGTGGGGACGGTTCACAGAATTTCACTAAAGTTAAGTTTTCGAAATCTCAGGTTTTACCCATTGTTAAAAATCGACTAAGACTAATGTACCGCAATAAGCTATTTATTTTGCTATGCATCTTGCTGCCCTTATTTTTCTCTATATTGGTAAATAAAATATTTCAGAAAAAGACCTTTTATGAAGGAGTGCCTATCGCTATCATAGACAGAGATCAGTCACAGTTTTCTGCTGAAATAATCGAGAGTATAAAGAATAACAAAGCTATTTCTGTGGAAAGCATAAAAGAGGGAGATATAGAGGAGTATATTTCAAAGGAAAAGGTGCAAGCAGTTTATATATTTGAAGAGGGGATGGAAAAAAGAATAACCGCTGGTGATTATGAAAATATTGTATCTGTTTATACCGTTCCTGGTAGCTTAACGGCTATGGGAGTTAGTGATATAATTGCCGGGGAAATAGTTCCCTATGTTTGCAAATACTTAGTTATTATTGACGGACAAAAAAGGCTCCCCCAGGAGGAATACCGCAAAATTGAAGAGGCTATAAGCAGCAGGCTTAGGGAACTTAGCCAAGATTCAAGCTTTGAGCTGCCAGTAATAGTGGATTTAAAGACTCCAAATATGGGTGAGGTAGAGGAAGAGGAGGACAGAAATGTCTTCTCCGTTTCTATGGGCCTTGGTCTAATAGTGATATTTTCCACCATATTTATGCTAACAGGTTGCAGCCTCTTTATAAAAGAACGAGAAAACCGAGTTAGAAATAGGATTAAGGCCGCTGGGGTAGAACCCTTTAAGCTTTTATTTGCCGATATATTCTCCGTAACTATAGCAGGTATTGGCATAACTTTACTTCAATTTATTTTAATGTACCCAGTGTTTAATGGAATGACCTTAACGAAAATCTTAACAGTGGTACTGCTTATGGTGGTTTATATATTTACCGCAGCATCAATGCTAGTTCTGATAGCCTCCATATTCAAAAGCCATATTTCCTTCCAGAGCTTTACCCCAGTGATGATTTTTATAATGGGCATCCTGTCTGGCTGCATATACAGCTTAGAAATGATGCCTACAGCAATGGAGAATATCGCCAGGGCTACGCCTACTTATTGGGCACATAACGCCTTATCTGAGATGATTTTATACAAGGGTAGTCTGTCTAATATAACATCAAATATCTGTGTGCTATTAGCCATGGCAGGTATATTCATTTTACCTACAAGATTAATGTACCGGCAAAAAGCGGCGGGATGATGGATAAGAAGTTAGAGCTTAGATAAGGTGCTTAGTGGTTAGATTTTTAACGTAAGGAATTAGAGTCAGAGAATGGATTTGGGACAAACATAATTTATTATAAGCAATAAAATAGGTTGTATTATAGGAAATAATATAGGCTGTTGCACAGGAATCAATTTGTGTGGCAGCCATATTTTTATCAACTGGTTTTTGAAACAAAGCAACATAGGCAAAAGATCAAATATCCAGGGTTCGATTTGGAAATAAATACTATAAATAGGGAAAGCAGTTAAACAGTGATAAACGGCTGTCACACAACATCGGCTTAATGTTGTGTAACAACCGTTTGCACACTTAATTAGTAAATTCCCATAAATATTCCTTTGTAGTAGTGGGATATGTCTGAACCTGCTACCTTAAAGAATAAGAAGTTTATGAAGTAAAGAGCTATAGGTATTATTAAGAAGCAGTATAATGCTGAAGATTCTGATTTATTAATATTAGTGCTTATAGCCTTATACAATAATACTATTGAAGCCATAATTCCTGCCAAGTAGAACAAATTAGATAGATTTGGCTCAACATATCCTAATATTATGGATACAAAGGATAAAACTGCATAAGGAATAGCTATGAAAGCAACTACATTAATAGCTTGTACAGGTTTGATTGCTCCCTTCAACATTGCAGAGTTAACCAATAAGGTTAGACCCCAAATTGCTGCTGCCATAATTATTACAAAGAAGAAGGATGCAAGGAAGATTTTGCCGTAACCTATGGATGAAAACTTTTTAATGTCACCTGTAAAAGAAGTTATGAACTTTAAAACATCTCCTGATACTACAGATTTTCCTTTTCCGGTACCTGATAATGCAAAGTTTTGTGCTGCAGCCCAGAAGTTTAATAATATTAATACTAATCCCATAATTCCAGCAAATATATATGTAGCTATTGATGACATTTGGAACTTAACTTTAGTAATAGTTCCTACTGGATTTTTGATGAAAGAAGATAGTTCCTTTCCTAACTCTTCCATAGCTATTGCGAAATTTGATGGACTTTGTGGAGCCATCTGTGGTTGAGCATAGCCAGCACCAAAGTTTGGAGCCTGCTGATTTTGATAGTTAACCTGTACGTTTTGTTGGTAATTCTGTTGTGGGGATGGTTGGAAATTAGGCTGTGGAGCTGGACTTTCAGATGGTAGCATAGCTCCGCAATTTCCACAGAACTTGTCCCCGTCAGCCATTTGAGCGCCACAATTTGCACAAAAAGCCATATGTAATATCCTCCTTTTTATAAGGTCTTTACTTACTGAAAAAATAAAAATTATTCCAAGTAAAGCAAGTAAACACCTTTTTTTATTAGTATTTATATTTATAAAACAATATTATTATACTATAAAAGTATATAAAACTCAATTAAAGATGCTATAATTGTGCAAAAAAGTAAGGATTCGAAAAATTGAAAAGGTGCATTAGGTGTGATATAATCAACCATAATTTCTTGTATATATATAAATATAATATTATGATACTGAGGGATGTATATGAGTAATAAAGGAAGATTTATGTTATCGCTTATAAAGCGTATTAAGGATGACCAAATATCTGCCCTAGCAAGTCAAATGGCTTATAGACTTTTGTTATCCTTTTTTCCATTTTTAATCTTTCTTTTAACGATAATTGCCTATACTCCATTAAGGAGTGTAGATTTGCTAGCCTTTTTACAGGGCATTATACCTGGGGAAGCATTAACCTTAGTAGAGACTACTGTAAGAGAAATTACTGAGGTTAGGAAAGGAGATTTATTATCCTTTAGTATAATAGGAACTATCTGGGCAGCCAGCGGAGGAACAAAAGCTATAATTCGAGCCCTAAATACAGCCTATGATGTAGAAGAAAAAAGAAGCTTTCTTAAGGTGCAACTGCTTTCCATAGTGTTCACTTTAGGTCTAGTAATAGCCTTACTGACCACCACGATTTTACTTGTATTTGGTAATTTGTTGGGGGACTATTTAAGTAAATTCCCTAGGTTTTCCTTTGCCTTGATGCCTATGTGGAACATGTTCCGTTATATAGTAATGGCCACCTTTATGATAGCTGCATTTACTTTTATATATCAATATACTCCAAACCGCCGTCTGAAATTTAGAGACGTTTTGCCAGGTAGCTTGTTTTCTACGGCAGGATGGATTATAATTTCCATTGGTTTCTCATTCTACGTTGATAACTTTGCCAATTATTCTAATCTATATGGAGGAATTGCAGCTATATTTATATTGATGATGTGGATATATTTAAGCTCTATCATATTGCTCATAGGAGGAGAAATTAACGCCACTCTTGCATATGAAAATGAAAGGTAAATTAAATCTAGGGAGTGATATTAGTGACCCAAATTTTAGGCTATAAAATATATAACAAAAGTAAAAAGGAATTAATTGAATCTGTGGTTCAAACAGAGGATAAGATAAATATAGTATCTGGTAATCCAGAGGTTCTTTACAATGGGCTCCAGGATAAAACCCTATATCAATGCTTTAATAGTTCAAACACCATAATCATACCTGATGGTGTGGGAGTAGTACATACCGCCAAGCTTCTAAAACAGCCAGTGAAGGAAAAGATAGCAGGCATAGAAGTAATGGAAGGCATAATAGAATACTGTGCTGACAAGGAAAAAGGCATTTTTCTCCTTGGCGCAGAACAAGCGGTAGTAGAGAGCTGTATGCTTAATTTAATGGACAAATATCCTACGTTAAAAATATGTGGTATACACAATGGTTTTTTCGATCTAGATAATTGCCAAGAATTAATAGAGCAAATTAACAAGACCAAACCTTTTGCCCTCTTTGTGGCCATGGGCTCTCCAAGACAGGACAAGTTTATTATGAAGTATATGGACATACTAGATGTTAAAATATTCATGGGTGTAGGCGGCAGCTTTGATGTCATTGGTGGTAAGGTGAACCGAGCTCCAAAGTGGATGATAAAAACTAATTTGGAATGGCTCTACAGAGTAATTAAGGAGCCTTTTAGAATCAAACGACTAGCATCTATTCCTAAGTTTATGTATTTAGCTGTGAAGGATAGTAAAAAGAATAAGTGATAAGTAGGCCATCATGCGTTAATGCAGGGTGGCTTTTTATACCTCATTTCTGAAAATTGACCTAAAAGCTGAAATAGCTATTTTGAAAAATTAAAAGGCTGATGGACAATTATAAAATCTGTAAATTGCCCATCAGCCTTTAGCTTAGTTTTCTTCCAAATATTCAGCTAAAGCCTCCTGCCAAGGTCTCATTATATCCCCAGTGGTTAATTCCATCATATAATTTCTCAAAACAGAATATTTAGGACGCTTTGCTGGTCTTGGGAACTCTTCTGTAGTGCAAGGAATTACCTCAGTATCAATTCCCTTTAGTCTGAAAATTTCCTTAGTGAATTCATACCAGCTGCATTGTCCGCCGCAGGTAGCGTGGAACAAGCCGTAATTTTTCTCCTCTATAAGCTTGATGATAGCCCTTGCTAAGTCAACAGTGCTAGTAGGGCTGCCTATTTGGTCATTAACTACCTTTAAGCTTTTATTTGTCTCGCTGAGCTTAAGCATAGTTCTAACGAAATTATTGCCTTCACCATACAACCAGGCAGTTCTCAATATGTAATGCTTAGGATTAAATGCTGCCGTAAGCTTTTCCCCTTGAAGCTTTGAAGCGCCATAAACGGTTTGTGGATTTGTGGCATCAAATTCTGTAAGGGGGCTTGAAGCTTCTCCATCAAAAACATAGTCAGTGGAAATTTGTACTATTTCTGCACCAATAGAATAGGCTGCAGAAGAAAGATTTTTAGGACCAATAGCATTAATCCTATAAGCATTGTCTATGTCTGTTTCACACTTATCCACTGCAGTATGAGCAGCGCAATTAATAACTATATCTGGTTTATGCTGCTGAAAAAAGGAATATACCATTTCTGTGTTTGTAATATCTAGCTCAGCTACATCTGTTAATATTAAGTCTGCATCCTTCTTAAGCTGGAACTGCTTTGTCAACTCTAATCCTAGTTGGCCTTTAGCTCCTGTAATTAAAACTTTCATAATTAACCTCCAGTAAATACGTCATGATTATCTCATAACATTATACCACTTAGTAAAAAAAGTAGAAACTTTTTATATAAAAATTACTAATTGAAAGAGTACAGAGTAAATGGTAAAATATTACATATAATTATTGAGGTGATACTACCATGAAGGATAAAGGATTAGAAAAACTGATTAAGGAGTATTATAAAAAAAATAACTACAAAATTGAGTATTCAGAAGTAGAAAATAAGATATGTGCCATATATTTTTCAAGCCATGGCACATATGACCATGATACTGCAGAGGATTTTAGAAAGGAAATTATAAATAAGGACAAGTACGAATGGTATAAAACCCGAATAGAATATGCAAGGAAGCACATCTTTATTCGGGATATTCAAAAGCGATGGTACCTAGATGGCATAAATAATATTTACTGCAGTATAGACAAGCTGTTAGAGTTTCTTAAAAAGGAAACTGAGGGCTATGAGATTATAACCATGGGCAACTCCTCCGGCGGCTATATGGCAGTGCTAATGGGCATCCTATTAAAAGCCAAACTAATATTTAATTTTTCCGGTCAATATTCTTTAGCTTATCATACCCAAGAAGACAAGCCTAACTATAGCCAATATTTATTTGATAACATGAAAAACAAGAATAAAAACAAGTATTATAACATTGTTGAATTAGTTAATCATTGCGACATACCTATAGTATATCTTTATCCAGCTCTGGCAGAAGAGGATATTTATCAAAGCAGTTTAGTTGAAAACTGCAAAAACATATTGTTCTTTAAGTTTAATAGTAACATCCATGGACGTACTGCTATTGAATTTAATATAAAAAAGCTTTTAAACATGAGTCTACAGGAGCTAATAGCTTTAGAGAAGCTGTATGAGGGGCAAACAATATCTAGACTATCCTTTTCCATAAGGGTATGTGGCTTATTTGGCACAGGAAAGGGTATTATTAAAATGATGAGTAAGAAACTTTTTCAAAAAATATTTTAAATTAATGTTTAATAACTGAAGAGGTGGTTATAATTATAGAAAAATCCATGTCGGAGGTTATTAAATGAATAGAATAATATTAATTGGAAGATTGACAAAGGATCCTGAAAAACGTATTTTAGAGGATTCAGGAAAGGTTTTAACTAGGTTTACAATAGCGGTAGAAAGAGAATACAAAAATGCCAATGGTGAAAGAGAAGTGGATTTTATCCCTATTATAGTTTGGGGTAAGAAGGCAGAAGTAGCAGCAGACTATTTAACAAAAGGTAGCTTAATAAGCGTATGTGGAAGGCTGACTAACAGGACTATCCAAGACAGTCAAGGAGGGAAAAAATATATCTCTGAAGTAGTAGCAGATACCTTGCAGTTTCTTGAACTGAAAAGGAGCAGTGAAAATGCAGTATAATTCTAAACTAACAATAAAACTTCCACCTAGGTAGAAGTTTTATTGTTAAGGCTTTTATTTTTTCTTATTTAGCTTATTAGCAAATTCAACGCCAAAATCAAAGGCCTGTTGAAGCTCATCATCAGAAGGTTTAAATACTACTCTAAAGCCTGGTTGAACCTTCATTTTTAATTCCCTAAGACGGTTTTCTATATGGGGAACTGCTTCTCCAGTCCATCCATAGGAACCGAATCCAGCAGCCACTTTACCACCATGAACTAAAGGATTTAGCTTTGTAAGCAGGTCTCTTATTGGTTCCAATAAATCGCCATTTATAGTAGGGGAGCCAAAAAGAATTCCTTCTGAGTCATTGATATCCGCTAAAATTTCATTTTTATCATGCTCAATAACATTGTACATTTTGATTTGGAAGTTTCCTACGGATCTTATACCTTCTGCAATTTTGCTCGCTAGTTGAGCAGTGTAACCATAGGCAGAAACATAGGAAATAGTAATCTTAGTTTCTTCAGTGTCTCTAACCACTGGAGTACTCCATTGACGATATAGCTCAACAATTTTCCATGGATCTTTTCTTAATATAGGACCATGACCGGTGCAAATCATATCAATCGGAAGCTTTTCAATTTTAGCTATAGCCTTTAACACATAAGGTTTAAAAGGTCCCATAATGCAATCATAATAGTATCTTAAGGCTTCCATATAATCATCTTCATTAGGATTCAAATCATTATACATAGCCTCATTACAATAGTGGCTTCCAAAGGAATCACAAGTAAAGAGTAGCTTGTCTTCCTCTAAATAAGTGTACATAGAATCTGGCCAATGCAATAAAGGTGCAGAAATAAATTTAAGAGTTTTGTTACCTAGGCTTACACTATCACCATCTTTTGCGGGTATACCCTCAAAAGATCTATTTGTAATCTTTGTTAAAAACTTTAACGCAGAGGTAGAGCCAATAACCTTAGCATTTGGCGAAAGATCCAACAGCTTGGCTACAGAGCCTGCATGGTCAGGTTCAGTATGATTTACTATTATATAATCAATTTTTGAAATATCGATTCCTAAGGAATTTAATCGTTGGACGTATTCATCAAAAAACTCTACCTTTACAGTTTCAATAACAGCTGTCTTTTCACTACCTTTAACCACATATGAGTTGTAGGTAGTACCAAAGGGCGTATACATTATAATATCAAATACCCTTAGGTTAGGATCTAGGGCTCCAACCCAGTAAATGTCTTTTTTAACTTCTAAAGATTTCATTTAGTCACTTCCTTTTAAAAATATTCTATATGAAAAGATAAATAAAAAATCTTATTAATATATAATTATTTTCCGTTAATAATTATAATACTCTGCTTTGCCTTTTGCAATATATTGTTACCAAGGAGCACATATCAAGAATTTTTTGAAAATTATTACTTGTAACCCTTGCAATCACTAGCAAAGAGGGTATTTTCATATTGAATATTTTTGTCCCCAATTTCACAAAATAATTTAAAGACAACTTATGAAGATTATTTTTGGGGAGGGAAGGACAAGATGTTAGAAAGAGTAGATTTGAATAAAAAATACGCCAACTTCTCAGAACTAATAGCAGCAGCTTCAGCAAGAGAACTAGGCTTTATGATTATTAATGCTGAATATACAAAAGCTTTTAATATAAGACTTAAAAAAATTATCAGCGAACTAGACGAAAAGCAAAGAGCTCTTGCTTCAATCAGCTGCATGTTTAATACTAAAGGAGATATTGCCATTATTGACGAAGCTCTTGTTGGACAATATATTTCCATTAGATATAAAAGCACTATGGAGGAACACTATAGAGGAACACATTTAAACAAGATAGCTAGTGCTGTCATTGATGGTGGTGAAAAAAGGGTGCTAGATTTCCTTAGCCTATCATACGACGTGCTTTATGAAATCTTAAGTGAAATATATAAAGAAATAAAATATCGAAAAGATGTATTACAGATACATAAGGAAAAATATAATATATCATCCTACAATAAAGAAGATAATGTGATGGTTACAATTATTCTAATGATTATAGAAGATATTATTAAATATTTAAGTTGTAAAGAATCTTATATATTAACAATTTCCGCACTAAAAGTTTTAGTGCTTATTAGAAATGAATCGACAAAATGAACTAGTAATTGGAAGAAAAATGGAAATTTGCTCTGCGCAAACAATCGATTTGCTGAAAGTAAAATGTATTGATGTCACATTATAAAGAAATAATTTTTTTTGTGATATCAGAAAATGACATTATTTTATTTTGACTAATGATATCATATTTATAGAGCAAAATTGTTGTCACTGTGAATAAAGAAATTTTGTGGGGGGAATACATATGATGGTAGTGGAATCTTTAAGCAGGACAGAAAAGGTTGGGGACATAACTTATTTATATAATTACAGAGTAACAAGAGGTTACATATCGATGGAAGTAGAGGAAGAAGTGGTATCAAGTCAAGCCTATGGTATTGAGGTAGAGAGACAGGATATTGTAGATGGAGTTGTTGTTAATATTGAAAGAGATTCTATTGAAAATATCAGCCCTCAAAGACACAAGGTTCATAACCTACTAAGATTGCTTTACGATAATGTTGTATCTCCTATTCATCTTGTAGAGGTGCTAGGTGAGTACGTTGACGCTTATATAATGGATTTCGACATTTATGTTAGAGATGCATCTACCCTAAATTAATATATTTAAAAGTGCCTTTCTACTAATAAGCGTTGGGAAAGGCACTTTTTTATATTAGATCTCGTCCATGGTTGTGAAATGGACAAGGACTTATCAAAGAAATATTGTAAGATATATGCTGTTACCTTTTATATATGTTGATAGTTATATATTGCTTTGTTTCAAGAATGTGTTGATGGCCATATATTGCTTTGTTTTAAATAAGTGTTGATGGCAGAATTGGACAAGCTCTCAATGCTTGTCCGACATGCCCTTATACCCATCAACCCTTTTTTGAAACAAAGCCACATAGTAAAAAAATAAAACCTCCAAGATATGTGATACCATTAATACTTAATAGTGTTATAATATGTAAATTAGCCTCAGACCGAGAACATGTCCCTGGCCATGGTAAGTTGCTAACACAGCCTTAAAAGAGTAAAATAGAAGTCAGTAAAAGGAAGAGGAGAGGTATTGTGATTGTAGGGATTGGTGTAGATATTATTGAAATTGAAAGAATAGCTGAGGCTATAGATAGAAATGAAAATTTTATCTCTAAGGTGTTTAGTGTTAGGGAAAGAGAGTATATGCAGGGTAAAAAAAATATGGCTCATCATGCCGCAGGGATGTTTGCAGCTAAGGAAGCGGTGGCTAAGGCCTTAGGTACTGGTATTAGGGGATTTTCTATGGCAGATGTTGAGGTCGTTAGAGATGAATTTGGTAAGCCACAGGTGATTTTGCAGGGTGGTGCTAAGGAAATAGCAGCTGGCTTTGGGGAGTATCGGATTCATTTAAGTATTTCACACAGTAGGGATAATGCAATAGCTTATGTGATAATAGAAGTATAAAATTAATGCTAATTTTTTAGAATATAATTACACCCTCAAGAATATTAGTATTATTGGTGGAGGAAATAATTCTGGAGGGGTCTATGAGGCTATATAAACAGTTGCTGCTGATTTTCGTAGTTATTAGTGTTGGAATATCTACTGCCTGTGCTAAGAGGCAGAGAAGTGAAAAAGAAGTGGTAGACCATATTAAAAATATGCAGAGCTATCAGTGCAAGACCAAGATTCTCGTTCATAATGATAGGCAGGATTTAGAGTATCAATGTAATTTGTATTATGATAGAAATAATGGCAATCGGTTAGAGCTTGGCAAGGACAGAATATACATATTTAAGGACAATATAACGGAGGTACAGGATAACGTAAATAAGCGGCGTTATACTGTGGAAAGTCAGTTTGAGGATCTGTATTACTTTACCTTCGTTAATGAGTACATAAAGCTTATTTATGTAAATGAAGATACAAAATACTATATTGAAGAAAAGGATGGTAAAAGGTATCAGCTTATTGAGTTGACCATACCAGCTAATAATAGAAATATTAATAAAGCGGTATTGCATGTAGATGCTGAAAGCCTTGTGCCTGCTAAAATATTGATTTATGATAGTAATAACAGGAAACGAGTTGATATAGCTTATTCCGATTTTAAAGCTAACATTAAGCTGGATAAGAAATTATTCAGTTTTCAATAAATTATCTTATATGTGTTATTGGATTCATTGATGCACAGATGAGGGGGAAGCAGTATGACCGAAAAACTAAGGCCTTTATGGGCTGAGATAAATTTAGATAGGATTGCTCATAACATGAAAGAAGTGGTGAGAATATCAGCCTCTAAGGAAATTATTGCAGTAATTAAGGCAGATGCGTATGGACATGGTGCATTGGAAGTGGCACCGGTATTGATAGAATCTGGAGCTACCAGGCTAGCAGTAGCAGTGGTGACTGAGGCTCTCGAATTAAGGAGGGCTGTCCAAAAGGCTCCCATTATGATTTTAGGATATACTCCCGTTAGTTATGTAGAGGAGATTGTGGAGAATGATATTGAGGTTACTGCCTATAATTACGAATACGTAAGACAATTATCCAGAGAGGCTGATAGATATAATAAAAAAGTAAAAATACATATAGCTGTGGATACTGGTATGGGACGTATAGGTTTTTTACCTACAGAAAGTAGTGTAGAAGATGTATATAAAATTAGTAAATTGCCTAATATAATAATTGAAAGCGTATTTTCACATTTTTCCACCGCCGATGAGAAGGATAAAGAGTATACATTATACCAGTTTGAAAAGTTCAATTGGTTTTGCGAGAAGTTAGAGGCTAAAGGAGTAAAGATTAATTTCCGACATATAGCAAACAGTGGAGCTATTATTGATTTGCCTCAAACTCATTTAGATGCTGTAAGACCAGGAATTGTACTGTATGGTTACTATCCTTCTAAGGAAGTGGATGTTTCAAAGATAGATTTAAAACCGGCAATGTCTCTAAAAGCCAGTATAATAAACCTTAAGACGGTGCCTGCAGGTGAATACATAAGTTATGGCAGAGCATATAAAACAAATAGAGAAAGCGTAATAGCAACTTTACCTATTGGTTATGCAGATGGATACACAAGACTGCTCTTTAGTAAAGGTAAGGTTATTGTGAGAGGAAAATTCGCTCCTATCGTAGGCAAAATATGCATGGATATGTGTATGATAGACGTCACCGATATAGAAGGAGTAGAGTTAGGCGATGAGGTTATTATAATGGGGGAAGAGAACAATATTAAATATGATGCCGATGATATCGCTGAAAACTTAGGTACAATTAATTATGAGATACTCTGCTCCATTAGCAAAAGAGTTCCAAGAGTTTTCATTAAAAATGGTAAGGTTATAGAAATAAGAAATTATATAGAATAATGCTTATATCTATGCTTACTAAGGTGTAATCCTGCCTATAAAAAGGAGCTTTTGAGGTAATTAATGGGCCTCAATATAATTACTTTGACAGATATAATTAGGGTAGGATATAATTGTTTATGATAGGTAGAATCTTATAATTGTTAGATGTCTATCATTAATGGTAGCCGCAAGGCTGCACAATAATCCTGCGTCATAATTTGCTTAGGGTAATAGGAGGTAGCGTAAAACATGTCAGGTTCAAAGAGATTAGTTGTAAACCTCTCAGAAACACTCGGAAGACAGTTAGAAAAAAAAAGTGAAGAGAAAGGCAAAAAAAGTAGTCAATATATTAAGGATGCCATAATATTATATATAGAGGAAAGAAAAAAGAATGAATTTATAGATAGAATGAGGAAGGGTTACATGGAGATGGCAGACATCAATGTTGAGATGGCAGAGATGGGATGTGCTGATGATTTAAAAAACCTGCAAGATTATGAGGTATGGCTTACGGAGAGTGATTTGCCTGATGACTATGATAGTGAAACGAGGAGATATATATTATGCTGACCTTAGTCCTGTAGTAGGATCAGAGCAGGGTGGCATTAGACCGGTTGTTATTATACAAAACGACATTGGTAACAAATATAGTCCTACGGTTATTGTAGCGGCCATAACTTCTCAGATAAATAAGGCAAAACTCCCCACCCATGTTGAAATCTCATCAATAGATTATGGACTCAACAAGGATTCAGTAGTTTTGCTTGAACAGATAAGAACCTTAGATAAAAAGAGACTAAAAGAGAAGATTGGTCGTATGAAAGATGAAGATATGGCACTGGTAGATGAAGCACTTCTAATTAGTGTAGGACTTCATCATAGATGACTAGTTTAAGTTGCTTTTTTATTTTCCTCCATCCTATAAGAACGGTTATTTCAACTTTAGTTGAAATAACCTTTTTGCTTTTTGCACATTCTCAAAATACCACAAAATCCAGCCTTGTGCCAATTATAGGCTTTGATGATAATTATTACCAGATAAGCTGTATATAACTTTAATTTTTCCCCATGTTGCTTTGTTTCAAAAAACTGTTGATGAGCAACAGTTGGACAAGTTTCCCCCTGAACGTATATTCGACAACTCTTTTTTATAACAAAGCAACATAGGGCTGACGACAACAATACTCTACCTTTATTCCATTTTGTGGAACAACTCTTGTTTGAAACAAAGCTACATACTGAGACATAGATATGATAGCCCAGTTAAATGCCAATATTTGCCTTATGACAAGCCATCAATTTCAAAATAAAAAGCATAGTTTGAATAAAAAAATGACCATTTATATAAAATAGTAGTACTGCTATATAAATTAAGAAGATGATGGTGATACCATGACTACTATAAAAGTATATGTAAAAATAACACTTGGCTTGTTTCTTGTGGCCATGAGCATTAAGCTATTTTTGGCCCCAAACCAGCTGACGGCTGGAGGGGTTAGTGGTATAGCTATAATTATTAATCACTTTATGCCTAATTTACCCATTGGATTGTTAACATTAGTTATGAATGGAGCTTTGTTTTTAGTAGCTTTTTTCATAATAGGCGGTAAGTTCGGTAAGAAAACAATTTATGCTAGCCTGGTACTGGCTACATTAATTTGGGCTTTGGACTTTTTTATTCCAGAGGGGACGGCCCTCACTAGGGATTTAATGCTAGCTGCTATTTTTGGTACCTTTTGTACAGGTATTGGGATGGCGATAGTTTTTAATGAAAATGCTTCAACTGGTGGCACTGATATAATTGCTAAGATTATTAATAAGTTTTTTCATATAGCCATTGGAAAGGCCTTGTTAGGGGTGGATTTTATAATAACTGTTTTGGGAGCTATGACCTTTGGAATAGATCAAGGGTTATATTCCTTATTAGCGGTTATAATCAATGGAGTGATTATTGATTATGCTATAGATGGCTTTAAGGTTTGCAAGCAGGTGATGATTGTCACAAGACGTAAAGAAGAGGTTGGCAAGTATATTACTGAAATTCTTGATCGTAGCTACACCATCCTTTTTGGTAAAGGAGGATTTAGTGATAGAGAGGTAGATGTTATTTATACAATATTAACAAGACCAGAGTACATAAATTTAAAAAAGTATATCATATCTATAGATAAGCAAGCCTTTATTGCTGTTAATGATTCCCATGAAGTATTAGGTGAAGGTTTTTCTGAACTAGCGGAAGAATAAGTGCATAAATTATGCACTTTTTGTTTTATATTGAAAAATATTAGCATATAATGTAAAATATACATAAAAGTAAGAGTTATAATATTCATAAGTGTATAAACTTTGGTCAAGTTGGACAAATTTATAGCTGAAATATAAAAAATAATTAAAAATTTATTAAAAAATTAAATGAAAGAGTAGTACAGGTTATGATATAATAAAGAAAGCTAAAGGCAAAATGTTCTGGGGAATAAAAAATCAGAAGGGACGATAAAGTGATGATAGAGTTTAAGAATGTTAGTAAAACATATGATAATAAACAGTATGCCTTGAGTAACATAAACATTAAGATCGAAAAGGGTGAATTTGTATTTTTAGTTGGTCCAAGCGGTGCTGGAAAGTCAACCTTTATTAAATTGTTACTTAGGGAGGTAGAAGCTACTTCTGGAACAATAATATTAGGAGATACAATAGTAAACAAATTGAAGAGAAAAGATTTACCTTACTATAGAAGAAAAATTGGAATGGTTTTCCAGGATTTTAGATTGATACCTACTTTAAGTGTATATGAAAATGTTGCTTTTGCTATGAGGGTTGTGGAGGCTCCTTATAGGGAAATAAGAAAAAGAGTACCTATGGCTTTATCCATGGTAGGTCTATCATCTAAATTTAAGCAATTCCCTAATGAATTATCTGGTGGAGAGCAGCAAAGAGTTTCCCTAGCTAGAGCTCTTGTAAATAATCCAGCCTTACTTATTGCCGATGAGCCTACAGGAAACCTTGATCCAGATACAGCTATGGAAATTATGAGTACTCTGGATGATATTAATAAGGCAGGTACAACTATCTTAATGGCCACCCATGCCAAGGATATTGTTGATAGTATGAAGAAGAGAGTTGTAGCAATAGAAAAAGGCGTAATAGCTAGAGACGAGGCAAGGGGGAGATACGGCTATGAGGATTAGTACCTTTAGACACTTTTTTTCAGATGCATTTAAGAGCTTGAAAAGAAATTTCACTATGAGCTTTGCTTCAATAATGACAGTATCAGCAACGTTGTTCATATTTGGAACCTTTTTATTATTGATGAGCAATGCTAATAAGCTTATGGGAGATTTAGAGGACAAAGTTCAAGTAGTTATATTTTTGAAAAATGATATCTCGTTTACTGAAAAATCTGCTATAGAAAATAAATTAAAGGAAAATAGCAATGTAGAAAGTTACACATATGTAACTAGAGATGAGGCCTTTGAAAGAATGAAGCAGAGAATGGGAGAAGATTATGAGCAGGTGTTAAGCGGCTATACTAAAGAAAGCCATCCTTTCCCAGCATCCTATGATGTACATCTTAAGACCGTTGAAGCAGCTAACGAAATTGAGGATACCTTTAAGGATATGGATGGGGTAGACGATATTGGTAATGAAAGACCAGTGGTTGAAGCTATAATAAATATTTCAAAAACCCTTAAATGGGTAGGAGTATTTATGTTTGCATTGCTTGGAGGAGTTTCTCTATTCCTTATCGTAAATACTATTAGGCTAACAGTTTTCTCAAGAAGAAGAGAAATAGGTATTATGAAGTTTGTTGGCGCAACAGATTGGTTCATTAGATGGCCTTTTATAATCGAAGGTATAGTTATAGGACTAATTGGTGCTCTAATATCCACAGGTATACTGAAATTTATTTACGGATATATCGTTAAGAGTATTACTACAGACTCATTGATGGCTATAAACTTAGTTGACGTTTCCTACGTCACTAGCAATTTATCTTGGAGCTTTGCTCTTGCAGGTATGTTCATTGGAGCTGTGGGTAGTGCTATTGCTTTAAGAAAGTTCTTAGTTGTTTAAAAATTGCATACATCAGATATACCTCTTTAGGAAAATTGCATAATTCTGTTATGCAATTTTCTTATAAGGGCTTAGATATACTATAAGTTGATAAATTTATATGAGGTGGAAAACATGAGAAAATTGATGGGTGTCATACTATCCTTACTTATAGTTTTAAATTTTCCTACCATGGCTTTGGCAGATGAATTAGATGATGCAAAGAATCAACTTAAAAATGCTAATCAGTCCATTAATGAAAATAAGGAGAAGCTAAAGGAGATTCAAGCTGAACAAAGCGCTGTAGAAAACCAGCTTCAAACCTTGGAAAGCAGGATGAATGAACTATCTACAGAAATTAGTAAGCTGTCACAACAAATAAATACTACAAATGAAGATATAGAGAAGCTTACCAGCGAAATAGAAGCTAAAATTCTGGAGATTGAGGAACAGGAAAAGCTTTTAGAGCAGCGTTTAGTAGTAATGTATAAGAGGGGAAATATCGGATTCATGAATATAATCTTCTCTGCAAGCAACTTTTCTGAAATGGTTGAAAAAACTATTTATGTTGAAAAAATCATTAGTAATGATAAGCAATTGATTGCGAATATGGAAAATAACAAAAAACAGCTTGAAGAAAGCAAGAAAAACCTAGAAAATAAAAAAGTAGAGCTTGAGCAAATTAAATTGGCTAATTCTGCTAAACTGACGCAATTAAATAGTCAAAGTGATGCAAAAAAGCAATTAATGGACAAGCTTAAAAAAGACAAGGAAACCTACAGGAAGCTCATTGAACAAGAAGAAAAAGATGCTGAAGCCTTAAAGCAAAAAATAAAAAAGCTTGAATCAATGAAGGTCCAAGTAAGTAATGGAAAGCTATACTGTGTAACAGGGACACCATATGCAATTACCTCATATTATGGCAATAGATTTCATCCAGTATTAAATACATATAGATTTCATGCTGGTATAGATATCGGCGTATATACAGGAACTCCTATATATGCCTTAAAAGATGGACAAGTAATATATTCCGGCTATATGAGCGGCTATGGCAATGTAGTAATGATACACCATGGAGATATAATAAGTCTTTATGCTCACAATTCATCATTGTTAGTAAATGAAGGTCAGCAGGTTAAAGGTGGACAACTTATTGCTAAATCAGGAAACAGCGGACTATCCACTGGACCTCATCTCCATTTTGAAATAAGAAAGCCAAACGGTGAAACCATAGACGCATTAAAATATTATGTAAGAAATTAGTAAAGGTGGCGTAAGCCACTTTTTCTTTTTTGCTATGTTGCTTTGTTTCAAAAAAGGGTTGATAAGCATAGGGCCACGAAAGTGGCCAAGCCTTTTAATGGCCAAGTCTTATAATGCAGTAAGCTAATATACACCATAAGATTTTTGAGTATATAGCTTTGTTTCAAAAAAGGGTTGATAAATATATGCTTGCAAAAGTGGCCAAGCTCTTTGACCTAGTATGCTTATTTACACAATAAAAACTTTTAGCATATAGCTTAGTTTTAGAAAAATGTTGCTTGAGAAAATGGCCAAGCTTGAGAAAAAAGTTTATAAAAAAATTATTTTAACTGTTTAAAATCCGAATTAATTGTCAAGAATTCAGATAACGAAAATAAATTCGCCAGCAAATTTGTTTGGTCTTTATCTGGGAGTGACAATTATGAAGGAAGCTATAAGAGCACTTATTGCGGAAATTGAAAGACTTAAGGGTAAGAAAACTTATGATTCTAAAGATAAGGTTAAGTCAAAGGAGCCTATATTATCCTCCGATAATCATTTAACAGAAGAAGAATTCATGGAAGTTATTAATGCTCATTGTAAGAAAGAAAAGGAAAGAACTTGTCCCTATTGTCATAGAAAAAATGTAGTAAAGTATGGTTTCACTAAAAATAATAAGCAGCGCTATAAATGTAAAGAGTGTGGTAGATATTATTGTACCACTACTAATACCCCTATGTATTATAGCAAAAAGGATATGAAGAAATGGTATGAATACTATAAATTAATAGAAAACATGACCCCTATACGTCAATGCGCTAAAAAGCTTGATATAAGCATAGGCACTGCCTTTCAATGGAGACATAAGATTTTAAATGCTATTATGCCTATGCTAAAGGGAAAAATGGAAGGAACTATAGAGATAGACGAAGTTTTAATCCCAGAAAGCTTCAAGGGAAATCATTCAAAAAATTTAAGTTTCCGAATGGATAGAGCGCCAGTTAGGAGACAAAGGTCAGCAAGCCAGTATATAGGATGCGAAAAGGTATCTATACTTTGCTGTAAGGACAGGAATGAGAATGTATTTACTCGAACTGGTGATAAAGGGAAGGTTGGCTATTTTAGATTATATGAGCTGTTGGCAGATAAAGTGACTGAAAGGTCAGTATTATGTACAACTAATAATATGGGATATATACCACTGGCCCGAAAGCTAAATTGTAAGCTTTATAAATTGCGGGGGCGTTATGAAGTGGTGGATGAGAAATATCATATCCAAAATGCAAGAGCCTTTGGGAGGGGCATAGTAAACACCATAAATTATAAGTTTAAGGGAGTGGCTACCAAGTATTTAAACTTTTATTTGTCCTGGTTTCACTGGCAGGAAGCTAGTAAGAGACATACTAGGTCCATGAAGCTTAAGGATATGTTGAGTATGTCTGTATATAGTAATCAAAGGCTTAGGGTGTGTGATTTTAAGAATGTGAC